>JGI12048J13642_10811772_pt1 | contig 25859 bp, 19 predicted proteins | sample ElkSlonscriptome_16_FD_13642 | JGI IMG/M metagenome (IMG submission 13642)
TTCTTTTCAGCGGCAGCTTTTTCGGCAGCGGCCTTTTCCTCCGCAGCCTTCTTTTCAGCGGCAGCTTTTTCGGCAGCGGCCTTTTCCTCCGCCACCTTCTTTTCAGCGGCGGCCCTTTCCTCGGCGGCTTTTCGGCCCAGTTCTTCGAAATCGAAATCGAATTTTCTGGCCAGAACATCCCGGGTATTAGGATGATCCTCGGCGACCATCGGCGGTGCGGAAAATCCCTGTCGGTAAGCTGTGTCTTCGGGAGGCGAATAAAGGGTGTCGGGTTTCCAGGTCTCGAACTTTTTCATGATCAGCTCTTTTGTGGAAACCGGCTTGGCTTTTTTGGCGGCCTTGGGCGGTGCTTTTTTCTCTTTGGGCGGCGTTTTGGATGCCACCCGGGAAAAATCGAAATCGAATTTTCGAGAAAGAATATCACGGGTCTGGCGATGATCCTCGGCCACCATCGGCGGTGCGGAAAACCCTTGAAGATAGGCTTCGTCCTCCGGAGGCGAATAGAGGGTATCCGGTTTCCAGGTCTCGAACTTTTTCATGATCAGCTCTTTTGTGGAAACCGGCTTGGTTTTTTTCGAAGCCTTTGGAGGCGCTTTTTTTTCTTTGGAGGGCGCTTTTCCGGCGACCTTGGCGAAATCGAAATCGAATTTTCGAGCCAGAATGTCCCGGGTCTGGCGGTTATCTTCGGCGACCATCGGGGGTGCGGAAAATCCTTTCAGATAGGCCTCATCTTCCGGAGGCGTATAAAGCGTGTCGGGTTTCCAGGTGTCGAACTTTTTCATGATCAGTTCTTTTTGGGAAACCGCTTTTTGGGCGCCTGCCGCTTTTTTGGGTTTGGATTGGGTTTTTTTACCGGCGGTTTTGGGTTTGGCCGCGCTTTTCGGCTTGGTGGCTGTTTTTTTAGTGGCCGTACCCTTTTTCTTGGGTGCGGCTTTTTTCTTGGAACCTGATTTTACCGGGCTTTTTTTTGCCATGTAAACCCCTTTTGAATTGGAATCCGATTTGCAAATTAAGAGAGCAACACAGTCAGTCGATAGTCATAAGATATTAATATAAAATCCTCCTGTTTTTGTAAACATTTTTTTCTTCCGGGGAGGGGGGAGCGACGCGGCGGCAGGTCGAATTGAACGGAATCCGAAAGAGGGCTTGCATTCGTTTCAAATCGTGGCATAAGAAAGATAAGATTATCTCGTATATTTTTTCGGTTGAACCATGATGAAAAAAATTATGGGTGTTCCCACTCTGAAGGGACTGCCCCTGAAAACCTATTCCACGCCATTCTCCTTGGATGAATTGCGGCCGGGCATCGATAACGTTCGGTATGATGTTTTCCTGAGTCCGGATTTTTCACGGGCGCTCCGGGCCATCGTACGGCAGGTGATCGCAAAGCATCTTCGCGCCGAAGAGGAACTGAATTCCAAAAGTTCAGCCGGTCTGGCCAATGATATCGAACGATTCCAAATCGCCTGCCGAGAGCTGATCCTTAGCGGGATCAGCAAAGCCAAGCAGACATTGGAAGTGCAGATCGACTATCTGGTTCAGGTCAGTGTCCTTAAGCTGCTGATTGCGGAGGTGAAAACCCAGTATCTGAGGACCCTGGACCATTTCAAAAGCCGGGTTCGGGGGTATGAGTTGACCAGTCACCACCGGGAGGCGGGTATACTTCAGAAGCAGATGTCCATCGTGGTTCAATATAAGAATGAGATTATATCCGCCGTCGGCAAGGAATTGCTGTATTATTTCATGCAGGTTCAGGTGGAAAATCTCGACGAGATGCGGCGATTCACATTCGGAAAAACCTCTATCATTCCGGATGAACTGTTCACCAATCCCATGTTGCTCGCGGAAAAACCCTCGGACGATTATTTTACCCTGAAGGAATATGAAATTCTTCTGGGCCATCGAATGGAAGATCCGGACAAGTATGATGCATTGCTCTCCCTCCTGCACAACTTTTTTTATGAGGTCCGAGGGGAGGATCTTGGTCAAACGACTCAGGAGAGGATCTCTGACCCGGAATTTAAAGAACAACTGGAAGATTGGCTGAAAGTCACCGACAATATAGACCTTCTGTTCAACTGCTTTCATACCCGTCACCAATATGAACAATTAAAGCAAAAGGGCGGCGGCCAAGCTCTCAATAAACTGAAAGAAAGAGAAAAAGCCCAGCGGTTGCGTCTCTCCCTTCTTTATAACCGCTATAAAAAGGCCGGCATTCTTGAAAAGATCGTCGCCGCTTATGAAATGCAGCCGGTCTATCTCGATTATTGTCCCCCGTTGGTCCCCCATTTAATTTCTCAATATTTTATTTCCCGGGAGGGGCGGAAAAATCTGATCACCCGGTTAAAACGGTTGAAAAAATTCTATGGTGAATCCTTGTCGCTTGCGCCGCTGCAGGAGACGCGGAAAAAGATACGCAAGCTCGGCCGGCGGAAAGAAGAAGGCTACCTGATTCGATATGTAAAGGATTTCGTTCGCTATCACCGAGATCTTCACAATTTGAATACCATCACCGCGGCGATGGAGAGAATCCACCTGTTGACGGACAAACGGTCGATTGAACTCTCCCGAACCAACAACACCCTGTATGAGTTCCTCCTTCCCCATGAACGATTTTCAGACGCCAGTCCCATAACCGGGCATGTGATCATCAAGGCGGATGTTCGCGGGTCCACCGATATCACCCATCAGATGATGCGGGAACAAAAAAACCCGGCGACGTATTTCAGCCTCAATTTTTTTGATCCCATTACCGAAATTCTCGGAGATTACGGGGCGGAGAAGGTGTTTGTGGAAGGAGATGCCCTCATCCTTTCCATTTTTGAGTATGAAAATATGCCGGAAGGCGGTTATATCGTCTCCCGGGCCTGCGGCCTGGCGTTGAAAATTTTATCCATCGTGAAACGCTATAATATCAAGAATAAGGCCAATCGGCTCCCCCCCATCGAGCTGGGAATCGGTATCTGCTACAAAAAAGGACAACCCGCGTTTTTGTTCGATGAAACCAAACGGATTATGATTTCTTCCGCCATCAATATCGCGGATCGTCTTGCCGGATGTTCCCGCGCATTGCGGCTGCACATGGTCGATCAGCGAAAAATCTTTAACCTCTATCTGTTCCGGACCGCTTCGGAAAAAGACATGAACGCCACCAGTGACGATCTCTATTTGCGGTACAATGTCAACGGGATTCAACTGAACAGCGCGGGATTCGAAAAATTGAGAAAGGAAAATGTATTAAAGAAGGTCTATCTCCGCCTGGAGGAGAACAAAGATAAAAAAGAAAAATTTTACACCTGCATTTTTCCTCTGGTGAACGGGACGTATGATCGGCTGGTAATCCGGCAGGGGGGGATCCCGAAGGTCGATTCTCAGTCTTTGAAAGTGATTTCTCATACCGCCGATAAATATTATGAGGTATGTACGAATCGGCGAATTAATGACTATATTAAGAAATGTTTTCAGGATAAGATGGGCGGATCATCGTCTGTTTAACCCACCGGCGATGCCGTAAATAAGGAATGGATCGTGATGAGCACGGAATATAAAGAGAACGGTTATCGCATCGGCGTCATATCCGATACCCACGGGTTGTTGCGTTCGGGGGTGAAGGAGGCGTTTCAGGGGGTGGACCTCATCCTTCATGCCGGCGATATCGACCGGCCCCGGGTATTGAAAGCCCTGGCGGAGATCGCCCCGGTTAAGGCGGTGCGCGGCAACATGGACCGGGGGGGATGGACCGCGCCGCTGCCGGTGACCGAAGTCTTGGAAATCGGGGACGCAACCGTATATATGATCCACAACATCCATGAAATGGACCTGGACCCCTCGGGTGCGGGATTTCAAGTGGTCATTTTCGGGCATTCTCATCAGCCGAAGATCGAAAAACAAAAGGGGGTCCTTTTCCTGAATCCCGGAAGTGCCGGCCCCCGGCGATTCGATTATCCGATCACTGCCGCCGTTCTGGAAATCGGGAATTCGTCCCTTGAGGAGAAGGTGAGTCCGAAAATTATCGAATTCCCTCCATAAGGAGACCAAAATACAATGAACAATCAAATGGGGTCACCGGCCGAAACCCAGCCGGGACAGGCGGTGGATGACGGAAAACGGCTCTACGACATTCTGCAGATGGGCAGTGAGCCGGAAACCATCCGCAGGGAAGCCTTCGAATTTCTCACCCGCTCCATGCCTGATATGCCTTTGGAGCAGGTCGAAGACGCGTTTCAAACCATGCTGGATCTCTATGCCGGGGATTACCCGGGGTACCGGGCCTGCAACACCGGATATCATGATCTTCGGCACATACTTGAGACCTTTCTGGCCATGGCGCGCCTGCTTCACGGGGCGTTGCTCGAAGGGAAAATCGCCGACAGAGCCTATGGACCCATTTCGCTGATGGCTTCCCTGTTTCATGATGCCGGATATATTCAACACCAACGGGATACCGGAGGAACCGGTGCCAAATACACCGACACCCATGTGGGCAGGAGCGCCGATTTTTTTGCATCTTACGGCAAACAGATCGGAATGTCCGAAGCGGATGTCGATGCGGCCCGTCTGATGATCCGGTGTACCGATCTGGGGGAAGATATTTCCGCCCTTGAATTTCCTGCTTCGGATGTTCGCTTCCTCGGGGAAATGCTGAATGTGGCCGATTTATGGGCACAGATGGCGGACCGGGTGTATCTGGAAAAGCTTTTCTATCTGTTTTCGGAATTTGATGAGGGAAAATCCGGCCTTTATCAAAACCAGGTGGATCTGCTTCGAAAGACCATCGGGTTCTACCATCTCATTCGGGAAAGGTTCAAAAATGCCATTGATCAGGCGGATGCGCTTATGGTTCGTCATTTTGAGGACCGGTGGCAAATTCCGGAAAATCTCTATCGGGTGGCCATTCGTAAGCACAAGGACTATCTGATGAAAATCGTTCAATTGCCCGAAGTCGACCTGCTGCGAAAATTAAAGCGCAACGGGGTGGTCCGGGAGGCGACGGATTCGACCGAGACTTCCTTTTAATTAGTCCTTGCTTTTTCCGCTTCCGGGTTTATATTCTTCATTTTTTTCGGAATCAGAAAAGGAACATGAGAAGGGTTTTTAATGAGGATGACAAAATCGGAAATAGCGGAATGCCTGAATCTTCCCGCCTCGACCCTTCAGCGGTGGATTCGCCAGGGCAGAATTCCCATCCAGAAAAAAGGGGGGGAATATTTTTTTGAACCCGGGACCCTCCAACGCTGGGCTGAAACCAACAGACTCCCCTTTCGTTTTCTCGAGAATGAACCCGGAGTTAAAGCTCAAAACCTCGACGGTTCTGTAGAGGCCCCCCCCGACACCCTTTTTGCGGCGATGCAGCGAGGCGGGGTGATCTATGATCTCGCCGCCGAAGACACCGAATCCTTGTTTAGCGAAGCGTTAGAGAAAATTCCGGGTGTGCCGGAGGATCTTAAACCGGGTTTTCTGGAACGGCTGGTTCAACGGGAACGGCTCTCCTCCACCGGCATCGGCAAAGGGGTGGCCATTCCGCATCCCCGTAATCCGACCGTCGATTCGCTGGAACGGCCGTTGATATCCACCTGTTTTCTTAAAAAAGACATCGATTTCAACTCGGTGGATAACCGGCCGGTATTTGTAATGTTTTTCCTATTAAGTCCCACCCCCAAACATCATCTTCATCTGCTTTCACGGCTTTCCTTTTGTCTTCGGAATGACCGGTTTGTGGATTTTCTGAAAACCCGCCCCGCCCCTGAAGACTTGTTCGCCCGTATTGCCGACGTTGAAGCGGCATTGGATCATAAAGAAGCGTTTTAGGTCGGCCCGATGGCAATGCTCACCAAAATCCGGCGGCATCCTGAAAAATGGTCGCTGTTTCGCCCGGGCGATCGGATTCTGCTGATTCTGATCGGAATCCTGGTGGGCATCTGCAGCGGCCTGGCGGCCGTGGCCTTGAGCCGCTCTCTATTCGCCACCCTCCATTGGGTTCATTCATTCCACGGATCCTGGTGGGCCTTCCTTCTTCCGGGCATCGGGGCGGCCGTGTCCTCTCTGTTCCTCAACAAGGTCATGAAGGAGGGGGCCGGCCACGGGGTCCCCGAGGTGATTTACAGTGTGTCCCGCTATGGGGGCCTGATGCGGCTGCGGTCGAGCTGGTCTCGCCTGATTTCGAGCTGGTTGACCATCGGCAGCGGCGGTTCGGCCGGTCCCGAAGCACCGGTGGTGATGAGCGGGGCCGCCATCGGTTCCAATATCGCCAAGATGTTTTCTCTGAATGAACGGCAGCGCGTGACGCTGGTGGGGTGCGGCGCCGCCGGGGCCATTTCCGCCATCTTTAATGCCCCTATCGCCGGAATGGTGTTTACCATCGAAGTCATTCTCGGGGAGTGGACCGCCCTCAACATAGTCCCCATCGCCATCGCCTCGGTGGCCGGTACCGAAATTTCCCGTTTTCTTCAGGGCAACAACATCGTATTCGACCACCGGCAGTTTAATATCGGGTTTGTGGATATTTTGGCCAGTTTCGGACTGGCTGTGATTGCCGCGCTGGCCTCGATTCTGCTGACACGCCTGCTCAGACAGATGCCCGGTCTCGCCCGGAAAGCCCCTCTTCCGATTTGGCTTCGGGCGGCGGTGGGCGGTGTCATTGTGGGCCTGATCGGGGCCGCCTTTCCGGTGGTTCTGGGGGAAGGATACCATTCGATACAAGCCATGATCGACGGGGTGTTCACGCCCGGCATGCTGCTGGTGGCGGTGGCTACCCTGGCCAAAATGCTGGCCACCGCCTTTACCCTGGGCTGGGGCGGCTCCGGCGGCATTTTCGCCCCGAGCCTGGTGGTGGGCAGCCTGGCCGGGTTGACCTTCCACCGCTGCCTGACCTTTATCTGGCCCGCCGTCCCCTGGGTCGACGAAGGCTGTTTCGCCCTGCTGGGGATGGCCGGGCTCATCAGCGGAATGATGCAGGCGCCCCTGACCGGTATCTTTCTGATCGTCGAGATTACCGGCGGGTATGAGGTGATCCTGCCCTTGATTATCGTTTCGGCGATTTCTTCCACCGTGTGCCAGTACATTGAACCGGCTTCCTTCTATCTCAAAGAACTGGTGGACAAAGGGCAGCTGCTTCGGCCGGGCACAGACGCCCGGGTGCTTTCAGACTTGAGCGTTCATGAACTGCTTGAGCGGGACTGCATCTGCGTGACCCGGAACATGTTGTTGAGAGACTTTGTTCAGACCGTACAGAAATCCCATCGGAATTTTTTTCCGGTGGAGGATGAAGGCACCGGCCGATTCCTGGGGATCATTCATCTGGATGATATTCGCCCCTATCTCTTCGATCCGGGATTGTACGACGCCGTCATCCTGGAACAAATTATGGATCACCAGGTGGAGGTGGTTCACCCGGAGGACGAGCTGCCCGATATTCTTCGCAGAATGGATGAACGGCGGCTGTTCAGCATGCCGGTGGTTTCCAACGGCCGATTTCTGGGGATGATCTCCAAGGCCACCCTGCTGGACCGGTACCGTCAGGAACTACGGGTGCAGACCCAGTTTATCGCTTAACCCACAGGAAAGGACCGAAAGATTATGGATGCCAAGCTTTTTCACATATTCCGGAATACCCCCCTGGGACGCGAAACCCTGCTTCAATCTCTCTATTTTTGCAAACAGGCCGATGCGACGCCGGTGGTGTATATTCCCCGGCATACCAAGTTCCTGATGTATTTCGAAAATGATGTGGTGCAGGTGGACCTGGATACCTCCTATTTAACGGCGCCGGGTTCGGCGGAAAACCATGCGGCCGAGCTGTTGTCCGACAATGGGATGGACCCCGATTTCTTCCAGCCGAAAAACTTTACCGCATCCACCCTTCCGGATATTCCCACCCATTTCGATTTCATGTGCTGCCCCCGTTCGATCAGCGATTTATCCTCCAAGATCGGCTTGGGGTATATCGGCCCCCGGGTGCGGCGGATTGTGAATGAAGCCCATTTCCCGGTGCTGCTGACCAGCGGTGTCTTTAAGCCTTGGAAGCGCATTGCGGTGCTTTTCGGCGGTTCGGCCAACGCCCTGAATGCCCTCAAGCTCGGGCTGAGACTTCGCCGAACCTCGGGGATGCCTCTGGTGGTCTATACCCTTCTGGAGGGAAAGAGTGAAGAAGACTATCGGTCGATCGTTCGCCAGGCGCACCTGGAAGATGATTTTGAACGCCATGGAGACGGCTGGCATTTTTTCGAGGACGGCCCGATCGAGGAAAATCTCTATGACATTCCCCACGACGCCTTGACGGTAGTGGGGGCATTCGGGCATGGCCTGATTAAAGACATGGTGTTCGGAAGCATGGTGGAAAAAATTCAATCGGTGCTTCCCAACAACCTGCTGGTGGTGGGTCCGAAATATACCTCCTTGGTTTAGGTCATGGTCGCCTCTCTTAAGCTTGGCTGAAACGATGATCATGGCAGAAGAACCCATTGGAAGACGGTTTTCTCCGGAGCCGTAATTCATGACCGAAAAAAAACTGCTGGTTTTCCACCAGGGGGCGCTGGGGGACCTGGTGGTCGCATTTGCTTCCATTCGGAATCTTCGCAAGCGGTTTTCCATTATCCACGGGATCTGCGGGTCCTCCGTGGGGGAGTTGGCCTGCCGAATCGGTATTTTCGATCGGGCCTTTTCGATCGAGTCCGCAGCTTTTTCGACCCTTTTTACGGGTCCCTTCGATTCAAAACTGATCGATTTTCTGGATCCCTATGATACCTCGATATGGTTTTCCTTTTCGAAAGATTTGGAAACCGCTGTTCGAAACCAGACATCGGGTTCGGTGTTCAGAATATCCCCGAGGCCCGGGCCTTCTCGGCGCATCCATGTCGCTTTTCATATTGAGCAAAAGTTGACGGCGATGGGCCTATCCGACGGCGTGTTGTTGAAGGGGTTTGATGATGCGGGACGGTTTGTCCAAAAGGATGTCGTACAAGAAATTACCCGGGCTCATTCTCGAATATTGTTGCATATCGGCTCCGGAAGCCCACGCAAAAACTGGCCGTTGGACCGTTTCAAGGCGGTTTACGACCAGCTCCGGGCCATGGGTTTGAACCCCGCCTTTCTATTGGGGCCGGCCGAGCGTCATCGGGAAACCGAATTGGAAGGGCGGGCCTGTCTGATTCCGCAGGATTTGATCGCCCTCCACGATGGTCTGAAGAATGCAGACGCCTATATCGGCAACGACTCGGGCGTGACCCATTTCTCGGCCTATCTGCAACTGCCGACCGTGGCTGTATTCGGCCCTTCGGACCCGCTTCGGTGGCACCCCATCGGCCCCTTTGTACGAGTGGTCGTATCGAACGCCTGCAATGATATCCCCTGCTTTGAAAACGGGCCATGGCATTGCGAAGACTGCATGGGGGGTATTCGCCCGGATTCTATCATGTCGGCTTTCTTGAGCCTTTTTCCTTTACGATAACTTCGGGTTGTATAGTTCTCCAAATTTTGGGGGAATAGTCACAATGAAAAAAAGTCCTTATTGTTAGAACACGATCTCCCCCAAAGGCAGACGAATTACCCTGTCCTTGGAGGAGGTCGGTGAGCCTCTCATTCAACTGAAGAAAATCTTCAAGCCGCTCCGGGTCTTTCCCGAGGTTTCGGAGGAGACTCCGGCATCTATTTTTTCAACATGCGTCTGCGGATGCTGGCCAATCCGATCAATCCGACGCCCAGAAGCATCATGGAGGCCGGTTCGGGAACCGAGTTGATGCCGGGGATTTGGGTCATGGCACTGGCCATCGCCACACCTGAGAGAAAAACCGTCAACAAAACCGCATAAAAAACTGTCATTTTTTTCATCTTGTTACCTCCAACTACCGAGTTTCAAGGAAAGATCGTTCGGTCACCCATAAAAAAAGCCGGGCGACCTAAGTTACTTAGATTTAGGCGACCCGGCCATCTCCCTGGGAGATCCGTCGGCTTTCCGTCCCCACCTCGCGATGAGTTTGGCTTTATCTATCCTTGTACTCTGACCTGTACTGGCTAATTGTCATTGCATTCTGTGTGCCAGCCCCCATCGCCCAGAGATGAAAATAACGTATTTTTATAATATTTGTTTTAAAATTGGCAAGTTATAGATTTTGAGTTCCGTCGGATAATTCGTGTCGAATGATATGCTATAATGGATATAGTAGGCAAATAAAGCTGCCCTGCAAATTTTGAAGGATAGCCTACAAAAAATTGATAAGGCTTTTTGCCTCGGTCCTCGATCAAAAAGCCTTGCCAAAAAGTTTGGAGCTATGAAGGGTAGGGTTATGCGCCGAAGAATCGATAGAGGAGGGCGGAGGCAATGGACCAGGTAAGAACGAGTCCGGTTGAGAGGATGCACACCGCGGCCAGACTTTTATCCAGCAGGCCCTCGGATTTTTTCTCCTGGTAGCCCAGCAGAAATCCCATCAGGATTCCGGCAACAATGCCGCCGCCGTGGCCCCAGTTGTTGATTCCGGGCATTAATCCGATGAAGAACAGTCCGATCAACCACCCGCTGACATGCTTGAAAATCGCTTCTCCATAGGTGCCGCCGCGGCTTTTGCCGTAATAGAGGGCCGAGCCGATCAGTCCGCAGATCGCTGCGGAAGCGCCGATGGTAAAACTGACCCCTGCCAAATAAGAGATACCGAATCCAAAAACACCGGTGACGGTATAGATCGTGATCATCCGAAACGGGCCGAAGGTCTGAACGATGAGGGGGGCCAGTTGCCTGAGGGCGAGCATGTTAAAGATAATATGAAGCAGACTGCCGTGAAGATAATTGGCGGAAAGCAGGGACCACCAGCGGTGGAATTGATCCATAGGAATGGTCCCGGTGGCGCCGAGCAAAAGCAGACTGTTGTTGTTCGGCGAAAGGGCCATCAGCGGATTGGCGAAATTGAGGCGAATGGGGAAAAGGAAAAGAGAAAGGATATAGAGGGCCGCATTCACCCCGATCAGGGTTCGAATAATGGCATCCTGGTTTCCGAGCCCTTTCATGAGCATATTGTTTTTCCACCAGGACCCCGGCTTGGAAATTCCGCAGTGGGGGCAGCGGGGTTCATCCCGGCTGACCAGTTTACGGCAGTTGGGGCACAGCAGTGATTGTTTGTCGGGTTGGGTCATGGTATTCCTGATTCGGTTTGATGGTAAGAACGCATTTTATTTATTCCAATTCCCAGGCTTTTCGCAAAGCCGCCTTTGCCGCCTCGGTTTCACCTCGCTCCTGAAAGGAATCGGAAATAATCCGCCAATTGCGGGCCTGAAGCGCGCGGTCGCCCCGGGACAGGAGATTGGATTTGCGGGCCAGCTGTTCGGCCTGGTCAAAATTGGAACGTTCCATCTGAATACGGGCGAGAAGGTTCCAGAGCTCGGGATTGTTTGAATCGATCCGGATCGCCCGTTCCGCCGTGGAGAAGGCCCGATCGACCTGACCCGTGCTCAGTTGATCCTCCGCCTGCTCTGCCAGAGAGGATACCGCCGCGATCAGATGATCATCGGCCGGCGGATTGTCTGCGGGGAGTTCGGCACCGATTCGAGGCGGCGGTCCGCTCCGGTCCGGGACGCTTTCCGGATCTCTGTCGCTTTCTTCCGGGGGAATCTCCCGGGGCGGGGTGCCTTTTCCCGGTGGCGTTCGGCCCTCGGGCAGAGGCACCCAGAGGGGGCGTCCTTCTTCATCGTAAATCGGTGCGGGACCCTGAGATCGGGGTGAAGGCGGAGCGGTAGCGCATCCCGAAAGAAAAAACAGGGATGCCCCGCAAAGGCCGATCAAAAACCATCGCAGCAGCTTCATTGGAAAATTCCTTTGACCCAGTCCATAAAATTGGGTTTTGAGCCCTTTTCCTTTCGGGAAGGGATGGGGGCGCCATCCGGTCTGCCGTCGCGGCCGCAGACCATCATCTTCTCAGGTTCGGACCCGTCGATAAAAGGTATCGCCACCGTGCCGGAACAGCTTCTGTCCGCTTGGTATCCGGTGACCGGATCGACCACCACCCAGTTGATGTTCTCCGGTTCGGTAGGATTCAGAGGGGCCGTGGAAATCTTGGAGAACAGGTTTCCCCAGAGCTGAAGCGCTCCGGAAGCCCCGGTCAATCCGGTGGGTCGGTTGTCGTCCCTTCCCACCCATACCACCGCGAGGTGATTTCCGGTAAACCCGGCGAACCAGCTGTCTCTCAAATCGTCCGTGGTGCCGGTCTTTCCGGCGACCCCCAATTTCAAAGGGAGAATCCTTTTCAGGGAATCGGCCGTGCCCTCCACGACTACCGCCTGAAGGGCCTTGGTCAGAAGGTACACGGCATCCGGGTCGATGTTCTGATTGACGGTCAGCGGATACCGTTGCAGCGCACTCCCGTCCGGCTTGTATACGCCGTGAATGGCCCGGACCGGGGAATAAAAACCGCTGGAGGCGATGGTCTGGTACATCTGAACCACCTCCAGCACCGACATGGACATGGTCCCCAACAGAGCCGAAGGAAACGGTTCAAATTCTTTTTTCACCCCCAGATCGTGCACCGTGTTGAAAACATTCTCCAACCCCAGTTCGAGCCCGAGCCGCACTGTAGCGACATTGTAGGAGTGGGCCAGGGCCCGGTACAGCGGCACCATTCCGTGGTGCTGAAGATCGTAGTTTTGCGGTGTCCAATAATCATTCCGGCGGTTTTTGACCCGAATCGGGCCGTCATCCAGGGGTGAAATCAGGGTGTAGGTTGTCGGAGACCGAAGGGCGGTCAGGTACACGGCCGGTTTGATCAACGAACCGATGGATCGTCGGGCATCCAGGGCCCGGTTGAAGCCTCTTTCCTCAGATTTTCGGCCACCCACCAGCCCGAGCACTTCGTTGGACCCGGTGGCGGTGATGATCACCGATGCTTCCAATTCCCCGGAAGGAAATCCCTGGCGCCTTTCGATGGCGTCCAACCGGTCGGTCACGGCGCTTTCCGCGGCAAACTGGATTTGAGGGTCGAAGGTGGTGAAGATCCTCAGCCCTTCGGAACGAAGCTCTTCTTCGGGATACTCCTCCAGCAATCGCCGCTTGACCAGATCCATAAAGGCCGGAAAGCGGGTGGTGCCCGGCGGCGGGTCGGGTGTCACATTCAGCGGAGACTTTCTGGCCGTCTCGGCTTCTCCGGGGAGAATCAGTTTCTCCTGTTCCATGACCGTCAAGATGGTGTTGCGCCGTTGAAGGGCCCGCTGGGGATGCCGCCGGGGGTCATAATAGGAAGGGCCTTTGAGCAGCCCCGCCAGCAGGGCGATTTCCCGGGGGCGCAGATCGTTCAGGGAACGGCCGAAATAGAAGCGGGCGGCCATTCCGAATCCGTGGATGGCCCGTTTGCCGTCCTGGCCCATATAGACTTCGTTGAGATAGGCTTCGAGGATCTGTTCTTTTTTATAGCTCCACTCCAGGCTTAAAGCCATGATCGCTTCATCGAACTTGCGTTTCAGGGTTCGGCTCCGGGTCAGAAACAGGTTCTTGACCAGCTGCTGGGTCAAGGTGCTGCCGCCCTGGACCGTGCGACCCTCCTTGATGTTGACGATCAAGGCCCGAAGAATGGCCAGGGGCCGTACCCCGAGATGATCATAAAAATGCTGATCCTCCACCGCCAGAATGGTCTGGGGCAGCAGGGGAGAGACTTCGGTGATTTTGACCCAGAGCCGGTCCTGGTTGTGGGTGGGATAGAAACTGCCGATATGGGCCGGATCGAGTCGGACCAGGCTGAGCGGCTCATGGGTCTCCATGTCTCTCAGAGAGGTGACTCGGCCGTTTTGAAGCGTCAACCGAATCTTCTGGGCCGGGGTTCGGCCGTCTTCAAATGAAAAGGAGCGGCTGAAAAGGGTGAAGGTGTTTCCGGACCGGGAAAGACTGCCGGAGAAATCGATGCGATCGACCTGCCGATACTGCATCAGGTCCAATTCTTTCATCAACCCGGCGGCATCCAGGCCCAGGCCCGGATAGAGTTCGAGAGGGCGGGCGTAAATGCGGGCCGGAAGCTCCCATTTCTGAGAGGCGAATTTCTCCTTGGCCAGGTTTCCGAGGAAGAAAACGTAGACCCCTAAAAGGATGAGAAAAATCAGAAATCCGACCCCGGAGAGCCGGATGATCCACGGCAGGATCTTTTTGGAGCGGCGCACCGGGGTGGATTGGGATTCCGTTGGTTTCAATGTCAGGCCTTTGGGGATCGGTCGGGTGCGCTAATCACCGATGATTTTAACCAGGACCCGTTTTTTTCGGCGTCCGTCGAATTCTCCGTAAAAGATCCGCTCCCAGGTCCCGAAATCGAGCTTTCCGTCGGTGACCGCCACGATCGACTCCCGTCCCATCACCTGCCGCTTCATATGGGCGTCCGCATTGTCTTCGCCCACATTGTGGCGGTATTGAGAAACCGGTTCATGAGGGGCGAGCCTCTCAAGCCATTCATCATAGTCCTGATGAAGCCCGGATTCATCGTCGTTGATGAACACCGAGGCGGTAATGTGCATGGCGTTGACCAGCACCAACCCTTCCCGAATGCCGCTTTCTTTCAGGCAGGATTCCACCTCCGGGGTGATATTGATAAAAGCCCGGCGAGTGGGAACATTGAACCAGAGCTCTTTTCGGTAACTCTTCATGGATGCCTCCGTTTATTCAAATCATAACCCCATTATATTACCATTGATATATGTGAGGTCAAGCCGGAATCGATCGAAGCAAGGAATCCGGGACCAGTACGGATGCTTTACAGCCGCTGGATTGATCCGGAAAAAACTTTTTCTTTGCAGCTTCTACATATCTATGGTAAGAAGCGCGATCAAAACATGAGGCTTTCTCCAAATATTGAAGGTAAGCCGCATAGTCGGAATTGTTCGGTAACCAATGAAAGCGTGTCCGGCCCGTAATGAATGGCGCCTTGGCCTTGATCATCGTTTCGGCCAAGCCCGAATGAAAGGCAGGCCATCCCGGCCGGCACCTTCCTTGATGTCGGCCTTTCGAAGGGCGAAGGCGACAGCTTGTCGACTGATGCGGATTTTCCGGAACGATTCACGGGACATGGTGTTCAGAAGGGGCGGTTATGGATTCTTTTCTTCTGTCGATCGGTTTGATTTTTCTCGGGGGCGTTTTCCCCCTTTTTTTATGGCGCCGATTTGTTCTGATGAAGGTGTTCGCCGTTCTGACCGTCGGTTCCGGTTGTCTGCTCGGATTGTTCGATGCCGGCGCCAAGCTGTTCGACTACCGCATTTCCGCCATCACCTTTGATTATGTGAACTCCTTTTCACTTTCTCTCCGAATCGATAGCCTTTCCGCCTTCTTTCTGGTCGCTATCTTTTCCGTCTCCCTGCTGGCGGTGGTCTACAGCTTCCATTATATGGACAATGAACGAAAAAGCCTGCGTACGGCCGCCAACTATCTTTTTTTCAGCCTGCTGATCGCCGCCATGGCGCTGGTGGTGACCGCGGATAATCTCATCACATTTCTGCTCTGCTGGGAACTGATGTCCCTCTCTTCGTTTTTTCTGGTGGTATACAACTATGAAAACGAAGACAACCGAAAGGCCGGGTATCTCTATTTCATTTTTTCCCATGTCGGCGCCATGCTCATTTTTTCCGCCTTCGGCATTCTGTACGCCTATACGGGGAGTTTCGAATTTGAAGCGGCGGCCGCCATACCTGAAACCGCCAAAATGCTGGTTTTTATTCTGGCCTTTATCGGCTTCGGCTCCAAAGCCGGTGTTTTTCCGTTTCATGTCTGGCTGCCCCATGCCCATCCCGCCGCTCCCAGCCATATCTCCGCCGTCATGTCCGGGGTTATGATCAAAACCGGCATTTACGGGATTTTGCGGATGTATGCCGTACTCGATTGGCAGACCCCGGTGTTTGGTGAAATCGTTCTGATCGCCGGGATCACCTCCGGCATACTGGGCGTGGTCTATGCGCTGGGGCAACACGATCTCAAGCGGCTTCTGGCCTATCACAGCGTGGAAAACATCGGGATTATCCTCATCGGCATCGGTTTGGGAATGATCGGTGCGGCTTCGGGCAAACCGATCATGGCGGTGCTCGGGTTCGCCGGAGGTTTGCTGCATGTGTTGAACCATTCGATTTTCAAATCCCTGCTGTTCATGGGGGCGGGAATGGTGCTTCGGAAAACCGGGACCCGCGCCATGGACCGGTTGGGCGGCCTGCTGAAAGGGATGAAGATCACCGGAACGACCTTCCTGATCGGTTCACTGGCGATTTCGGGGTTGCCGCCTTTTAACGGGTTTATCAGTGAATTTTTGATCTACCTCGGCGGGTTTCGAGGCTTGGCCCTCAGCCGGTTCGATTTCATGCTGAGCCTGCTGGCGATCGTAAGTCTGGCGCTTATCGGTGGATTGGCGCTGGCCTGCTTCACCAAGGTCTTCGGGGTGGTATTCCAGGGAGAACCCCGCACCAAAGCCGCACAAGACGTGACGGAGGACGGCGGCATGATGCTGGTGCCCATGCTGCTTCTGGCCGGCGCCTGTGTCGTCATCGGGGTGTTTCCCGGAATATTTACGAAGATGTCGGTGCAGGGGGTAACCTCCCTCGGACTCGGATATCGCGGTATGCCCCTGGACCCATTTACGGAACTGACCGGCAATATCACCCGGGCCGCCGCGGTTTTTTTCCTCCTGCTGATCATGATTGTGGCCCTGCGCGCCCTTCTTTACCGCGGCAAAACGATCACCCGCTCCGGCACCTGGGGGTGCGGATTTACCCAGCCCACGGCCAGAATGCAGTATTCAGCGACCTCCTATGCAGCCTCGATTCTCGAATTTTTCAGACCGGTCGCACCCGTGGATGAAGACCATCCGCCGGTGCAGGGGCGATTTCCGGCCCCGACCCATTACCACAGTCGTATGAACGATCTGGCCGAAAAGCACATGGACGGCCTGATCGTTCGTCCGGTGCTGTATCTCTTCGATAAGCTGCGGTGGCTCCAGCACGGGGATATTCATTTGTATATCGGCTATATCCTGTTGGCCATCGTGGCCCTGCTCTTTTTTGTATAACGCGCGCATTCGGGGCGAGGGCGTCGACGGCACTCGATATGAAAACAGCGGATAACGCCTGAAACGACTACAAACGGAAGAAAGCACGGGAAAAAGGTGACGATGAAATCGATGTCTCTGGTGGTTCTGGCCATGCTTCTGGCCCCCCTGTATTCGGCCATGATCCTCAAAGTCAAAGCGTTTTTCGGCGGAAGAAAAGGGTCCCCGCTGATGATCAATTATTCCACTGTGCTCAAACTGCTCAAGAAAGGGTCGGTCTACAGCAACAGCACAACCTATGTATTCAAGCTGGGTCCCATGGTATCGCTCTGTACCGCGGTGACCGTTTTGTTCTTTTTGCCGATTGCGGGGCGGCCCCCGGTATTCTCGTTTCACGGGGATGTGATCCTGTTGCTCTATCTGTTGGGACTCGGCCGTTTTTTTACCATCGCCGCCGCCATGGACACGGCATCGCCGTTTGAAGGGATGGGGGCGGCCCGGGAAGCCTATTTTCCGATCATCTGCGAAGCCACCCTGTTTATGATTCTGATATTGTTTTATATCCTGACGGGAAAATTACAGCTGGCTTCCTTTTTTTCAAACGGACATCCGCTGGCACTTTGGGCGGCGGCCGGAACGCCCCTTCTGTTTGTGGTGATTGCGCTGTTTATGGTGCTGTTGACGGAAAACACCCGGGTGCCGGTGGATGATCCGGCCACCCATCTGGAGCTGACCATGATCCATGAAGTCATGGTCCTCGATCACAGCGGTCCCGACCTGGCGTTCATCGAGCTGGGGTCCTATTTCAAGTTGTTCTTCTACGCCACCCTGGTGACTTGCCTGATTTTCCCCTTTTCACTGACGAATCCGGCGGCGGATGCATTCCTGTTCTTCGTCGTGCTCGGACTGGTATATATCGGCATCGGGGTCACCGAATCGGTGATCGCCCGCTTGCGGATGGACAAGGTGCCCCAGTTTGTCCTGACTTCGTTTGCACTGGTCTTTTTTGCAACCATCATTACTCTGGAGTTTCTTAAATGATCCATTCGGTGGATACCATTCTGGCCCTGGTCCTTTTATCGGTCCTTTTTTCTTTCGGAAGCAGCCGCTTGCCGACTTTGATCAAGGTGTTGGCTTTTCAAGGCATTATCGTTTCGGTCGTCCCCCTGTTTTTCGGTCATGAAATGACCACCGGCTCCATCGTTTTTACCCTGGCGACCATGCTGATTCGGGGGATCATCATTCCTTTTTCGATTTATCTGGTGATTAAAAAGGTGGCGATTCGCCGGGAGGTCGAACCCGTGGTCAGCTACCACGCCTCGCTCCTGGCGGGCCTGATCCTGATCGTTGCGGCCACCTTTGTCAGCCCGAAATTCAATCTGCCCCAAACCGGCGATCACATTCTGCTGCTGCCCACCGCCATCTCTTTGTTGGTGGCGGGTATGTTTTTGCTGATGGCCCGACGAAACGCCATCGCCATGGTTCTCGGCTATATCATGATGGAAAACGGAATCTATCTGGTGGGAACCAGTTTTTCGGTCCGTGTCCACCACATTGTGGAATTCGGTATTCTGCTGGATGTGCTGGCCGGGGTGATGATCATGGCGGTCATTTTGCAGAACATCAAGCAGACCTTCGATGATGTGGATACGGCACTGCTCCGAACTCTCAAGGAATAGGGGATTACAGCATGGTTGAGTTCATTTTTCTGGCCCCTTTGGTCACCGGTATTATCGCCTTCTTCCTGCCTCGGCCGTCCGGGCGTCCCCTTCTGGTGCTGACCGGGGCGGTGCACTTGCTCGCCTCCGTGTTGCTGTGGATTTACCGGCCGGAAGCCATTCTGCCCGATTATTTCGCGGTCACCCCGGAAGGGCTGCTGTCTCTGATGGTGATTTCCCTGCTTTTTTTTCTGATTTCGATCTACAGCACCGCCTATCTGAAGCAGGCCGGAATTCGAGGTGAGCATGTATTCATCGGGTCGATGCTGCTGTTTTTGTCCACCATGACCATGGTGACCTTGTCCGACCACATCATGGTGATGTGGATCGCCATCGAAGCCACCACCCTGGCCAGCGCCCCCTTGATCTATACCCATCGTTCCGCCGCATCCATCGAGGCCACCTGGAAATACGTGCTGATCTGCTCCGTGGGCATCGCTCTGGCGCTGCTGGGATCGGTGCTGATCGCGCTTTCCATGGATATCGGCGGGGTGGATGTGCCGATGTCGTTCTCCGCACTGGCGGACTCGGCCCGAAGGCTGGACCCGCTGTGGCTGAAGACCGCCTTTGTGTTCATTCTGGTGGGATACGGCACAAAGATGGGGCTGGCCCCCATGCACACCTGGCTGCCCGATGCACACAGCGAAGCGCCGAGCCCCGCATCGGCCCTGTTGTCCGGGGTGCTGCTCAACTGCGCCTACCTGGGTATTTTCAAGACCAACAAGATCATGCATGCGGCCGGACTGGGGGATTTTTCGGGCGCCATATTGATCGTCTTCGGGTTGGCGTCCATTCTGGCTGCGGCCACTTTCATCGTCAAGCAGACCGAATACAAACGGCTGTTGGCCTATTCGAGCATCGAGAATATGGGCATTATCGCCTTCGGCACCGGCATCGGCGGTATGGGGGTATACGGCGCGGTGATCTGTCTGATTCACCACAGCCTGATCAAATCCTCTCTGTTTTTGACCTCCGGAAATATCCTGCTGGGATACGGCAGTCGGATGATCGATTCCACCGGAAAACTGGCCAAACGGATGCCCCGAACCTTTGTGGCTTTTTTCGGCGGGTTTGCCGGCATTTCCGGGTTTCCGCCGTTCGGGATTTTTATCGGAGAGGTGTTTATCATTATGGCCGCCTTCCGGGCCGGTCATTATCTGAGCGTGTCGATTTTTATGATCAGCCTCTGTGTCATCTTCGGCGGATTCAGCAACCATGCGATGAAGGTCGCCTTCAGCAGCAGTGCCTCCGGCAAAGCCATTGAAGAGCGAAGCGCCATGGTCTGGCCTCAATATGCGCTGTTGTTGACCTCTCTGGTGCTCTGTTTCTGGATGCCGGCCACCTTGAAGCAGACCATTATTCATGCGGTGACGACCATGGGCGGGGGGTTTTAATGAAATCCGGTTTCTTTATCAAGGTCGACAATGGAAAGGCCGTGGCCAGAAACCACATTCCCGATCTGACCTTCGACGATTTTCGAAGCGAAGCGGTATATCTGGTCAAAAACGGCGGTAAACCGGTGCAGTTTTTTGCCTATCCGGAAGGAGAAAAGCTACAACTGCTGACGGTCATTCGGGCCGACAGACAGCTCCTGGTCGGCCGGTGCGACGCCCCGGCGGTCTATCCTTCCTTGACCCGACAATGCGAGCCCTTTCACCTGTTCGAGCGTGAGATCGCCGAGCAGTACGGGATTCGGCCCGAGGGCCATCCCTGGCTGAAAATGGTCCGCTATCATCCCAACCGGCGCGGGGCGCCCGATGTGTTCGGCAACGATTACAGCCAGGATATCCCGGGCAATTACAAGTACTACCGGGTGTCGGGAGAGGAAATCCATGAAGTGGCGGTGGGCCCGGTGCATGCCGGGGTGATCGAGCCGGGTCATTTCAGATTCAACTGCATCGGGGAGCGGGTGCTGAATCTCGAGATCCAGTTGGGCTACCAGCACCGCGGGGTGGAAACCCTGCTGCCCGGTGTGCCGCCCAAACGGTGGCCCGTCATCGCCGAAGGCATCGCCGGCGATACCGCCGTCGGCAACAGCCTGTGCATGGCCCAGGCGATCGAGGCATTGACCGGGCTGGAACCCGACGGCGGGGCACGGATCATTCGTACCATCGCCCTCGAACTGGAACGGATCGCCAACCATGTCGGCGATCTGGGGGCGTTGAGCGGGGATGTCGCCTTTCTGCCGCCCGCCAATTACTGCGGCCGAATGCGGGGGGATTTTCTCAACATGACCCTCTGGATGTGCGGCAACCGGTTCGGTAAAGGGCTGGTCAGGCCCGGCGGGGTTCGGTTTGAACTCACAGACGAAGATCGGGGCGTTCTCGACGAACGTATCGCCGAACTGAAACCCCAGGTGGACCACGTCATCAATCTGCTTTTATCCACCCCGAGCGTTCGCTCCCGTTTCGAAAACTGTGGACGGGTCAGCACCTCCGATGCCGAAAAACTGGGGCTGGTCGGGCCGGCCGGTCGGGCCTGCGGCCTTTCTTATGATGTCCGTCGGTATTTCCCCACCGAACAGTATGCCCATTTCGGCATCCATGAAAATGTCGAGCCCACCGGGGATGTCTGGGCCCGGGCCAAGATTCGGGCCGACGAGGTGATGGAATCCATCAACATTATTCAGTCTCTGCTGAATATGTCGGTGAACACCGATCCCGTGGAATTTACGGAACCCCCGCCCCTGGCGCCCGATTCGTTTGTGGTGACCCTGAACGAAGCCTGGCGGGGCGAATTGTCCCATTGTGTGCTGACCGACGCCGGGGGCGGCATTCAGCGCTATAAGGTCAAGGACCCCTCTTTCCATAACTGGAGCGGGTTGTCCATGTCGCTGCGGGACACCGGTATTTCCGACTTTCCGCTCAACAACAAAAGCTATAACCTGTCCTACTGCGGGTTTGACCTGTAATCACGAACCCCGCGTATGGAATGAGAAACGATTGCTCAACCCTTATCCGACCCGAGTGAAAACACCATGCTCAACACCCTGAAAAACCGATTTGAACAGGGCAACCGAACCAGTGCGTATCCCAAGGTGGAGATCGAACTGCCGGCGCGCTATCGCGGTCGTCCCATCGTCCATGAGGATGCCTCTCCGGAACTGGCGGCTCAATGTGCGGCCGCCTGCCCCCAGGATGCCATCGACGCCGAGGGCAGACGGATCGATATGGGCCGGTGTGTGTTCTGCGGCGCCTGTGAAAGACTCTCGGAAGGCCGATTCTCCACCTTTACTCAGGATTTTAAAGTGGCGGTGGCCGAAAAAGAACACCTGCTCACACGCGGATCGATACCGGACCTGGCTGCACATTCCAAAAAGCATTTCAAAAAGTTGTTCGGGCGGTCCCTTCAACTGCGGCAGGTATCCGCAGGCGGCTGCAATGCCTGTGAGGCGGACTTGAATGTGTTGTCCACCCCGTTTTTTGATCTGGCCCGGTTCGGCATCAATTTTGTCGCCTCTCCCCGCCATGCGGATGCCATCGTGGTCACCGGCCCGGTGACCACCAATATGAAAACCGCCTTGTTTCAAACCTATGAGGCGGTGCCGGCCCCCAAGGCGGTCATCGCCGTGGGCAGCTGCCCGCTTGCCGGGGGTCCGTTCAGGGGCAGCTCCGATGTCGCCGAAAGCCTGGATTCCCTCTTACCGGTGGACCTGTTCATCCCGGGATGTCCGCCCCACCCGATGACCAATTTGCACGCCTTTCTCTCTTTTTTTAAATAGCCGGGAATTCCATTCGATCAGGGTTCGATGTCGATGGACGGATAGAGCCCTTCCAGATGACCCCGCGGATAGGGCTGAATGATGTTGAAGGAGATGGCTTCACTCTTCTGGGCATGGCCCCGGCCCTTTTCTCCGTCAAAAAACGCCCCGTTGGCTTCCAGGATGTGATCGATTCGATGCTGAAAGGCTTCCACGAATGCCGCCCCGGTGCCGGTGAAGCGCATCTCGCCGATGCTCACTTCACCCTCCACGCCCGCCAGCTGTTCGATGGGCATGCTGTGGTTTTTGAGGTCCTCCTGGGTGCGGATATATCCCCATACCAGATGGCGGGGCGGAACCGTGACCGGCTCGGTCAAATCCATGATGGTATGGGGCATGACGATGCTTTCTTCTCCGACCGTCAGCTGAGAGGCGGCCCGGCCCCGGATGAAGGAGTTGAACCCGACGAAGACTTTTTTGCCCAGCCGGGCATAGATGATGGTCGCGCCATGGGCCGTGACATTGTATCCTTCCAGATGGGAATAGCTGATATAGCAGTTTTCCTGGGCATTGGCCCCTTCCCCGAGATAGGACGATTCCAGGTAGGCCCTCTGGGCCACCAGCACATTGCGGTTGATGTGGTTTCGCCCCTTCCAGACGCTGTAGCGGTTGATGGAAGCCCCGGGGGGGACGTCTTTGATGGGGGATTCCAGATGCACCACATCGTAGAGTTTTTGAAAATCGATTTTGAGGTCTTCGGCAAAGTCCATGAACATCCCCATGGCCCCATGCCCCGGTTCAAACGCGATATATCGTTTTCGAAGCAGATCTTTGGGGAATTGGTACTTGAAATCGAAGACATCCTTGTTGCGGATCCAGATCCTGCCGGATTCCACATTCTGGTGTGACAGGTCCCCTACTTGGAGATACGTGTAGGCCCCCACCCGACAGTCGTGAAGGCTCGAAAGATCCACCGTGCAGAACGGTTCCAGAAAACATCCTTCCACAGGGGAACCGTGGATGTTGGCATACGGCGCCGAGGTCGTATTTTTGATCAGAAAGAGTTCCAGTTTTTCAGGGTTGTGAGAAAAGCTGTGGACCAGGGTTTTGATCAGAAGGCTGTCCTTGACATGGATGACCTCATCATCTTCCACCTTGAGGGGGGCGCCCTCGAACATATAGGTTTCGCCTTTGTTCTTTAGCTCGTCTCCCCGGATATCGCATTTGTAAAGAATCGAATTGTCCACCTTGCAACGGCCGAGAAAATAACTGCCGGCAAGATTGGAGTTGCTGAAATGAAAGTGGATGGGGTGATTGGACCAGATCCCGTAAAAGGCGTAAAACTTGACCAGTTGGTCCAACGGCACCATGCTTTCGACATACGGTCCTACTTCGACATCCAAGTTGCGGAGATTGATGTTGACGCGACCGATCACTCGGTTCATCAGATTTTCCAGTTTCTTCATGGTCACTCCTCTAAGTTTTCATTATATTGACGCTCTTGAGCGCTGTACATAATCTAAATTCATCAAAAATTCCACAGAAATCGGACCAAATGAAAGATAGGAAAGGCCATGGACGGTGTCAATCCGGGTGGTACCGTATCTTCTGCCCGGTTCTCTTGAATTTCTTGGAAAATTTGTTATCTTTTGCAGGAATTTCCTCGTCATTCCGAAACAGGAAGCACGAAAGCGGGGTATTTTTTTCATTTTTTCAGAGGAGGAATAGAACCATTACGCCCGAACCGGATATTCAAAAACAGATCAGAAGGCTGGAATCCCAATGCGGAACCGCCTGGGGTGCGGAACGTCATCTGCTGAAGCGGGACGTCATCCGTCTGAAACGGTCCAAACCCGAATTTCTGCACTCGGAAAAAGGACGCAAAAAACTGACGCAACTGGAACGTCGGATTCAAAATTCTGTAGACCGCCGGAAAGGGCGTGCGGAAAACCGCCCCCGGCCGACCTACAGCGGGGACCTGCCGATTGTCGCCAAACGGCAGGAGATCATCGACGCCGTCGCCGATAACCGAGTGGTGGTGATCTCCGGTGAAACCGGTTCCGGAAAAACCACGCAGATTCCCAAGTTCTGCCTGGAGGCGGGCCGGGGTATCGACGGAAAAATCGGGTGCACCCAACCCCGGCGGATCGCCGCCATGACCGTGGCCTCCCGCATCGCCGAGGAACTGGGTGAAGAGGTGGGCGGATCGGTGGGATACAAGATCCGTTTCCAGGACCAGACCGGAGCGAATTCCTATATCAAGATCATGACCGACGGGATTCTGCTGGCCGAGGCCCAGAACGACCGATGGCTCAACGAGTACGATACCATTATTGTCGACGAGGCCCATGAACGAAGCCTCAACATCGATTTTGTCCTGGGCATCCTCAAAAACCTGGTCCACCGACGCAAGGACCTGAAGTTGATCATCACCTCGGCCACCATCGATACCGAAAAATTTTCCAAGGCCTTTGACGACGCGCCCATCATCGAGGTGTCGGGCCGGATGTATCCGGTGGAGGTTCGGTACACGGCACCGGATTCCTCAAATGAGGACCAGACCCATGTGGATCTGGCGGTGGCCGTCATGGACAAGCTTCAGCAGGAAAGCCCCTACGGCGGGGACGTGCTGATTTTTATGCCCACGGAGCAAGATATTCGAGAGACCTGCGAACTTCTGGAGGGAAGAAACTATACCGGCGTGACCGTGCTTCCGCTGTTTGCGCGGTTGTCGGCGGGGGACCAGTCCCGGGTTTTTTCCCGGGTGCGGGGCCGAAAAATTATCGTCTCCACCAATGTGGCCGAGACTTCCCTCACGATTCCGGGCATCACCTATGTGATCGATACCGGTCTGGCCCGTATTTCCCAGTATTCCCCGCGCTCACGAACCACCTCCCTTCCGGTGGTGCCGGTGGCCCGAAGCAGCGCGGACCAGCGGATGGGCCGGTGCGGCCGGGTATCCAACGGGGTTTGCATTCGCCTCTATGAAGAGACCGATTATGAAACCCGGCCGAGGTTCACTCCGCCGGAAATCCTGCGGTCCAATCTGGCCGAGGTGATCCTGCGGATGATCGATCTGCGGCTGGGGGATATCGCTGCCTTTCCGTTCATCGATCGACCGGCGGAAAAGAACATTCAGGACGGCTTCAATCTTCTGGAGGAATTGGGGGCGATTCATCGCAAACCCTCCCGCAATGGGAAAACGCTTTTTGGTCTGACCGCTCATGGGCGGATTATGGCCAAACTGCCTCTGGACCCGCGCCTCTCTCGAATGCTTCTGGAGGCGGCGGAGCAGGGGTGCCTCGAGGAGATGACGGTGATCGCCTCGGCCCTGTCCATTCAGGACCCCCGGGAGCGCCCGGCGGAAAAGGAGGCGCAGGCCGATCAGGCCCACGCCGAATTCAAGGACCCGAATTCGGATTTCGTGGCCCTTCTCAACATCTGGAACGGGTATCATGAGAC
>JGI12048J13642_10600492_pt1 | contig 25827 bp, 21 predicted proteins | sample ElkSlonscriptome_16_FD_13642 | JGI IMG/M metagenome (IMG submission 13642)
AGTTGGTTGGTCAGATGCTCACAATCGGCGACCAGAACTGATTGGCTGGCATCCATTTTAACCTGATTGGATAGATTCTGATTGGATAGATTCTGATTGGATAGGTTGTGCTCCCCGGCTGGTTTAAACAGCCTCCCAATTCGGGCCATTTTGCGTACATAGAAGTCATCCCCTCTTGCAAGCAAAGCCCGGAGATTCACCTCATTGGCTTTAGCCACCAAACCCGCACAGGCCACGCCATGAGGAATATCGAACAGACCGCCCAGTGGGCCTGCAATTCCATGCACGATCCCCAGTCCGGCATTGGCGATTTTTAAAAAGAAAGTCAGTCAAAGGTCAATGTGGACATCAGTTGGCGTGTTACGTTGGGTCCATAATGGATTTCCTGCCAACGGCTAAAGTTGAAAGACCTGAGAGCTGGTTTGAGGGCACTATTATGATGGTTCGTCATGATTTTTATTCTTTTTGGGTTTCGACTTGGTTACTCTTTTTTGGGTTTTGAACTTTGTGAAAAGCTGCTTACTCGTTGCCAATCAGAGTGCTTGAGTCATGGATATTGGAGTTTTGTAATGGTGATGTCGGGGTTTTGAGGCTTGGGGACTTTGGCGCTATGCACTGCAACCGTTCTAGCGAGGAGATTAAAACGAGTCGCCGGGGTGGCCATTGTGTTTTGTTTTAGCAGGGTGAAAAGTAACATCTTTGATGGCTTGAAGTTCTTTCGTTTGCTGCCAGGTTGTTGATGATTGCTATGCTTTAAAAAACTGTCCTGTGTTCAGTCCCTGTTGGACTTGGCTTTGGTGGTGGGCACCGCTCAAAGCCAAGTCAACATCTGTATCCAATCTGTACCCAGCTTCGGTTTAGATTGCTGATGCCCAACCACACTATTCGGCACCCCTTCGGGTAGGAACAGTCGCTGATTAAGCGGCATCCCAAAGATCGTTGGCCAGAGATTGGCGTACATTGTCGGGAACCGCATTCATCATCACTTGGGCTGCTGGATGGTCAACGATAAAACCGATATCAGCCCCATTTTTGATGGCGGCGATCATATCTGGAGTCAACTCAAAGCGCACGAAATGCACGGCTGAAGTTTTTTCTTCGTCTTCCCGTTCCAGGTCTTCATCGGCGATTGCCTTCACTCTTTGTTGATCGCCTGTAGTCAGATAAAGATATTTTTCTACGCCCCGTAAATCCCGCAATGCAGTTTTTCTTTCTTCCGGGTTGCCATATTCGATCATAAAAGTGGCTTTAAGGTTAGTGCCATCTGGAATTAATGGGTTATAAGCATCGAGTTCATCCTGTATCTCAGCTTTTTTGAAGAGGCGTTCAATACGCATCATTTCCTGTACCTGGTACTGAATCGTCATACGATCTTCAAAATAAAGCCGCATATGGTCATTCAAGGCGAGTTGCCTGTCACGTTTATGGGACATCACCTCGGACCGGAACTGCTGACGCTTTTCGTCGTAATCTTCCAGCGACCACAAATCATTATGTGTCAGCTTATTGGCAGATAAGAATTGCATGTTTTACTCCTCACAGCCCGTAGGCTTGTTTTAGCAAAGTAATAGGATGGCTGGCTTCTTTTACAGTTTCAGCCAAATGAGCGATGTGACTGGCGGCCATTGGACAGTCGCTGACAAAATGATCGGCCTTTTGGTGGTCCACTTTGCGAGCCACCGGACGACCAATTTTCACGGCGTGATGATGCGACTCTTCCTTCACTGCATAGGTGCCGTCGTGACCGGAGCATCTTTCCTGAGCGATGACTTTGGTGTCTGGCACTAACTGCAGAACATCTCTTGCCTTTAAACCGATATTTTGCACCCGGAGGTGACAAGCGACCTGGTAACTTATATCACCCAAAGGCTGTTTGAACTCAGTATTGAGTTTGCCTTCTTTGTGACGCATAGCCAACAATTCAAAGGGATCCACAAAGGCGGCTTTTACTTTAGCTACGTCGCTATCATCAGGGAACATGCCCGGAAGCTCCTGCTTAAACATTAATACGCAAGAGGGCACCAGAGCGGTCAGGTAATAGCCTTTATTTGCTAATTCAGCCAGAATGGGAATGTTGTATTCTTTGTGTTTCTTCACCGTTTCCAAATCACCCAATTCCATTTTTGGCATTCCGCAACAGCATTCACTGGGAACAATTTCTACCGCAATATTGTTATGCTTGAGTACGGTGACCAGGTCCTCCCCAAGTTGGGGTTTGTTATAATTGCCATAGCAGGTGGTGAACAAAGCTACTTTAACCTCGTCATTACTGGCCACCTTTTCCTGCTTTAAGCGTTGCCTCATAGTGGGCGAGTAGTAGGTGGGTACTACCGCTTCCTCGTGGACCCCTAGCTGGCTTTTTAATAGCTTGCGAAAACCACTGTTGTTATTCATGTAGTTAACGACCGTGTTCACCACGGGAATGGTGGACATTTTGCCCACGGCATCGGTGCTGGTTAGCACCTTGTCTCTCATAGTGGCGCCATTTTTCTTGAAGTTAACGGCTTTAGCCCGCAACATCAAATGGGGAAAATCTATGTTCCACTCATGGGGTGGCACATAAGGGCATTTGGTCATGTAGCAGAGGTCGCATAAGTAGCATTGGTCCACCACTTTGTGATAATCACCTCTATCGACTCCATCAACCTCCATGGTGCTGGATTCATCAACTAAATCAAACAGGGTTGGGAAGGACTGACAAAGATTGACGCAGCGGCGGCAGCCGTGGCAGATATCGTATACACGTTCCAATTCCTTGTTGAGTGATTCCTCATTGTAGAAATCAGTAGATTGCCAATCCAAAGGATGTCGGGTAGGGGCTTCTAGACTGCCCTCGCGCTGGATTTTTTCCTTCATTGTCGTATGTCCGCCTCTGCAACCTGGAATCTGGATTTTACTTAATGATTCGCTATTTATTGGCTTTTCTAAATTGCTTTTATTGAAGCAAACCTTGCTCAGAGAGGTTTTGCAACCTCCCTGATCAGGCTATATGTTATTGGTAGTGGTTGGACTGGTATTGCTTTTTCCACTACTTACTTATTTTCTGCTGGCTTTTTTTAGTTAACCGTCAAGATTGTCCAATGCTTTCTGGAACCGGTTGGCGTGGCTGCGCTCAGCTTTAGCCAAGGTTTCAAACCAGTCAGCAATTTCATCAAAACCTTCCTCCCGTGCCTGTTTACACATGCCTGGGTACATATCCGTGTATTCGTGAGTTTCACCAGCGATAGCTGCTTTGAGATTGTCTCCTGTAGCGCCAATGGGCAAACCGGTAGCAGGATCGCCGACCTCTTCCAGGTATTCGAGGTGACCATGGGCATGGCCGGTTTCGCCTTCGGCTGTTGACCTGAAAACGGCGGCCACATCGTTATATCCTTCCACGTCGGCTTTGGCAGCAAAGTACAGATAGCGGCGGTTGGCCTGGCTCTCTCCAGCGAAAGCATCTTTTAAATTCTGTTCAGTATTTGACCCTTTTAACGACATAACATAGCTCCTCGGTGTGTAGGTTTATTCTGGTACTACTTTTGTATGATACCCGGAGTAAACTTCAGATTGTTAATTAATATATTTCATATAGCTTATAGCTTGATTGTATTCCTGAATTAAATTGACTCATTAAGAAAGCCCCCGGTTTGAGATTGCTATTTAGCAACCGATCATACCGGCAATGGTTTCACGGCTTGAATTAATTTGCATCCAAGTCTCCTTGTCAAGCGGTTAGCGTGACTCAGGGTGGCTGGTCAGTTAGTAAGCATGGTAAATTACGCTGATACCGGACGAGTGGATTGAGAGAATAATGGCGGGAGTTTGAATATGAAAACTAAGCTACTGCTCGCTGGCACGAGTTTATGTATTAGCTCATTGGCGGCTTTGTCTGCTGAATACTCTGAACCAGTACATCGACTGATACATATCGATGGTGTGGGATTGATCGCGCAGAAATTTTGTATCTACAAGAACGATTTGTATTCTGAGGGAGCTGAAGTGCAGATGGCATCGCAACGATTATACCGCTGTGAACGTTTGAAAGAGGGCAAAACAACCAGCGATGATCAATGGAGACTTAAGTGGGTCGTAATTCAGGATGAAATCTAGCATAGTTAAAGGCTAAAAAATAGTAAGACAGAAGGGGGCGCTATGTTATACCAGAATGTCTGGCAAGATGAGCCGCAGGTTCATTTGGCTGCTGACAGGTTTCTGAGCACTCTGCAACATTGTATCGAGCTGGGTATCAGTGTGGTCAGTGCTTCTCGTCAGGGTATTGAGTTAAAACTGCCCTATACATCCACTATTGTCGGCAATATAGATGATGGCGTCATTCATGGTGGTGCCATTATCACACTGATGGATACCGCTTCTGGAGGCAGTGTATTGTGCTGCCTGCCTGAGGTGGAGCTTTGTCCAACGCTGGATTTGCGAGTGGATTATCTACGCTCGGCTCAGCCCCAACAGCCTATTTATGCCAGAGCCACTTGTTTTCGGGTGAGTCAGGCCATTGTTTTTACCCGTTGTGAAGCATTTCAAAAAGAACCTCTGGTGATGGTAGCTAACTGTCTTGCTACGTTTATGCGCATCGGTCGGGACGCATCTCCCCAATGGTATTGGAGTTTGATCAAGGGTAAGGAAGGGCTATAACTAATCAGTTCCGGCTTACCGGTATAAAAGCAAACAACCCAGCGGGGTTTATGAGATGGCTCAAGGTCAATTCCAGCAACAATTAAAGCTGGCAAGGGAAAGCGGCGACTATAACCTCATTTTGGCCGCCACACCCTATGCCCATAATTTGGGAGTTAACTGCCAGCGATTTGGAAATGAAGTGGTTTTTGTGTTGCCTAAGCGGGAGCAAAATTTGGGTAATCCCATACTCCCGGCTATTCACGGTGGTGTCATTGGTGGTTTTATGGAAATTGCCGCGGTGTTCCATCTTTTTATCTTTCTGGAAATTGAAACCATTCCTAAGATCGTTGATTTTTCCCTCGACTATCTGCGTGCGGGACGACATCAAGAGACTTTTGCTGACTGCCACCTTACTCGTCAGGGAAACCGGGTAGCTAATGTGAGCGTTACCGCGTGGCAAACCAAAAAACGGCAACCCATCGCATTAGCAAGAGCGCATTTTCTACTAGCCGGAGAGGAGGCTCAGTCAAATTCCTTGGCGTAACAAAATATCACGTACCGGGTGAGGGGGGTTGGTATTTTCATTCCACCATCAGATTTCAACATTGCTACTACCCGAAAGTCCACTAAAACAGTTGTTTTTATTACAAGATATTTATTTGTTTTCAGGGTGACCAGAACGCTTATTAAACATTAGTATTAGAGATGATGGCTTTGTCATTCTGAGCAATGGTGGATGTTGTTTGGCTGAGCTATTATCGTTATATTCTTTTCGCCCTCCATTTCTTATTTCACCAACTAACACATAAGGGAGTCACGCTTATGAGTACTCAATCGGGTTCGGATCGCACTAAAAACGCCAAGCTGCTAGCTTGGGTTGAAGAAGTAACCGCCATGTGTAAACCGGACAAGGTGGTCTGGTGCGATGGCTCAGAAGAAGAATATGACAAATTCTGTGGTGAGTTGGTCGATGCAGGTGTATTCACTAAACTTAACCCGGAAATTTACCCCAACTCCTATCTCGCCCGTTCCCACCCCAGTGATGTAGCCCGGGTCGAAAATCGTACCTTTATTTGTTCAAGGAATGAGGCGGATGCAGGTCCAACTAATAATTGGATGGACCCGGAGCAAATGAAAACCACGCTGAGAAAACAGTTTGATGGGTGCATGCGTGGTCGCACTATGTACGTGATTCCATTCAGCATGGGGCCATTGGGTTCGCCCATCGCTCACATTGGTATCGAGATTACCGATTCACCCTACGTTGCTGTCAACATGAAGATCATGACCCGGATGGGGCAAGCAGTACTGGACGTGCTTGGTGAAGACGGTGAATTTGTTCCCACCCTGCATTCTGTTGGTGCTCCACTTGAGCCGGGCCAGGAAGATGTGGCATGGCCTTGTGAACCAGAAATCGAGAACAAGTACATCGCTCACTTCCCGGAGACCCGTGAAATTTGGTCTTACGGCAGTGGTTATGGTGGTAATGCATTACTCGGTAAGAAGTGTCTGGCATTGCGACTGGCGTCCTGTATGGCCAGGGACGAAGGCTGGTTAGCAGAGCACATGCTGATTTTGGGTCTGGAATCACCCGAAGGAGAAAAGACTTACGTAGCCGCCGCTTTCCCCAGTGCTTGTGGCAAAACCAATCTGGCTATGCTGCTTCCTCCTGAAGGATTTGAGGGCTGGAAGGCATTGACGGTAGGTGACGACATCGCTTGGATTAAGCCTGGCCCTGACGGAACTCTGCGGGCAATTAATCCTGAATATGGTTTCTTTGGTGTGGCTCCGGGCACTTCCTATGGTTCTAACCCGATGGCCATGGAAACCATGAAGCCCGGTAATTGCATATTTACCAACGTGGCACTCACCGATGATGGTGGTGTGTGGTGGGAAGGTATGGATGGACCTAAGCCTGATCATGCGATTGACTGGAAAGGTAATGACTGGACTCCGGACAGCGATACTCCGGCTGCCCATCCCAACTCCCGCTTTACGGTACCAGCCGGCCAGTGTCCTACCATTGATCCAGCCTGGGAAGACCCGGCGGGTGTGCCCATTAAAGCGTTCTTGTTTGGTGGACGTTTGTCCAAGACCTTCCCCTTGGTTTATGAAGCTCTTAACTGGAATCATGGCGTCTTTATGGCGGCTACCATGGGCTCGGAGGCGACTGCTGCGGCCATTGGGCAAGAAGCTATCCGTCGTGATCCATTCGCCATGCTGCCGTTTATGGGCTACCACATGGCCGATTACTGGGGCCACTGGGTGAAAATGGGTGAGCACGAAGGCATCACTGACCAGCCCAAGTTTTTCCGTGTCAATTGGTTCCGCAAAGACAGCAATGGCAAGTTTATCTGGCCTGGTTTCGGCGAGAACATGCGGGTGCTGAAGTGGGCGGTTGATCGTTGTCATGATCGCGTCGGCGCTATCGAGAGTCCTTTTGGTTTGATGCCCAACTATCAGGACATCACCTGGGCAGGTCTTGAATTCTCTGAGGCGGAGTATGACGGTATTATGGATATCGAGAAAGAAGGTGCATTGGCAGAAGCTAACTCCCTGAAGACTTACTTCGATTCCATGGGTGATCACCTGCCTCAGGCCCTCGAGGACGAGCGCAAGGCCTTTGAAGATCGTGCTAATGCAGCTCCTGATGTTTGGAAAATTGCTGGCTGATTTTGATTAATGACGGGCTGAACGAGCCCGCCTGTTGATTGAATTGATCTGGTTTTAAGGCTCTCTTAAGAGAGCCTTTTTTTGCTTTTTTCAGGACCAACCACATAGCAAGTATCAAATGCTTGCCTGGCTTATGATTTCTTTCACTATAGCTGGGCCTGTTTCTAGCTCTCTGACTCTCGTCCACAAACGGTCCGGTTCATTGCTATAAAAACGTAGCAATTGCGGGCCCGTTACCCAATGGAGTTCACGTCGTTTTTTAAATCGTCCGATACTGTCATTTTTCCAGGCAGTATTTAGTGGCTCCAGATGGCGATGGGGTACTTCCATAAAGAAGGTCTGCCAGTCTTTGGTTGGCTTTTCTTGCTGGGGCCGGCTTTTCTGCCACTAAGAGGTTCGCTGGAACAAAAACAGTACTTCAGTTTTTGTTCGACAGAATGGAATCAGTCCTGCGCTCATTGTTTCTCCCCAAATCACCGGTGATAGGAGCTTGTATTGGCAGATTGAACGCTATTGTGCGGCGGAGTCGCGGGTATAAAGTCAGCGTTAATCGACCCTGAGCGTTATTGTAACCCAACTGTCTCAAAGCCGGCCTATTGCTTCAGTAACAATATTGAAGGGTATAGGTGGCTGGTATAGGTGACCGATATAGGTGGCTGGTATAGGTTGCTGGTATAGTCGCCCAGTAGCAAGCCTGAAGCGCAGTTATGTGGAGGTTTCACTGCTGTGCAAAGGCAGTAACAAGGAAAAGCAGGTGCCCTTACCGGGTTGACTATTCACCCGAATGCTACCGCCATGGCGATCCATCACCAGTTTTACCAGGCGTAGTCCAAGCCCGCTACCCGCTACTCCGGATTGCTCTGAGGCTCGGGTACGACGATAGGGTTTAAACAGGTGTGGAATCTCCTGTGCCTCTATACCTTGTCCCCGGTCTTGTATGGAAACCATGGCTTGACCATCGCTAGCGCTGACCCGAATCTCAATGCTTGAATGGGCTGGACTGAACTTGATCGCATTTTGTAAGAGATTGGTCACGCTACGCTCGAGCAATTCTGGATTACCATTAATTGGTATTGATTCAATATCGGCAAGGTTATTAATCAGCACTTCGGCTTGTTTTGCCAGGGGAGAGATGGAATCAACTGCATTATCTATAATATCCAGTAATTCGCACTGGTATAAATGAATGTGGTCGGCGGATTCCACCCTGGCCAGTTGCAAGAATTGATCGGAAAGGGCGAGGCTTTTTTCGGTAAGATTTTGTGCGGTCAGCAAACGGGCTTCAAATTTCGCTGGCAGAGAAAGCTTTAGTGTATCCAGTAATGCCAGTTGTGATGCCAAAGGGGCTCTCAGATCGTGAGAGATGAAGTGGATGGTTTCCATGCGTTTGAGCTGGGCTTCATGAATCACAGAGATGTCAGCAAAGGTGATCACCATGCCCCGGTTATGATTAGTGAAATTGACCGGTGCCAAAGTGATCAGTACAGCCTTGCTATCCTCGTGAATTTCCTCGGTTTGATGCTGCTCATACAATAACACCTGCCGCAAGCGCTGTTCCCAGTGAGCAGTTGAAACACTTTGGTTAACTGGCATCACTTCGGCGACAAAGGAGCCGGGTTTGGCTTCTTTTTGCAGCCATTCCCGGGCAGGACCGTTGAGGAACATGATGCGGCTGAACTCATCACTAACCAGTACACCATCGGGCATATTGCTGACCGTATCGGAGATAAACTGGCGCATATCGCGCATGGCAGTAATCGCCCGGCGGACCTGGGCAATGCGACGATCCATCAATTCGCCAGGTGCTGACTGATGGGGTAAAGCTGCCTGGAATTCAGGAAACAGTCGATGCACGTAGGTGGCTATGGCATTCAGCTCTTTCGGTGCAGAGATGAATTTCATATATAAGGCGGAGCGGTTATTTTGATCGTGGACTGGCAGATAAATCTCGGCCGAATGTTTGTTTTCATCAATATCGAACTGGGGATCGCCGCCTCTCTTGTAAGGTCTGAATTCCCATATTTCCGGTTTTAACAGTCGTACTAACTGCTGCGCCCATTGTTGGGGTGATTGATAGGCGGATACATCCCGTAGTTTTGGCTCGTCAGCTAAGCGCTCCAACTCCTGGTTCAGAAATCGGCTTAAGCGTTGCAGACGTCGCCAACTCCAAAATGGATAAGCAATTAGCAGTGTCAGTAACAAAGATACCGGGGCGAACCAGTGATGAAACAGCAGCAGCACAAAATAGCTGAGTACGGTAATGATTAAACAGCAAACGATAACCAAAGGAAGATTTTGGTTGGGTGAAAGCCTCGGGAAAATTAACGATACCAACAGAACCGTGCCGAGAGTGATGGCATATTGCCAAAGGGGCGCCACCAGCGTTCCCAGGCTTTCGTCTGCCAGCGCTTCGTATACGTTGGCATGAACTTCAGCTCCGGGCATGTTGATGAAATCAGCGGATACAGGCGTGGCGATAAAGTCTCCCAGCCCAGCCGCAGTGGCACCCACAAATACAACCCGGCCAGTAAAATAACCCGTTGGCAATTCAGTGCGCAGCACGTCACTGTAGCTCAGTGTGGCGAAGCTGCCTGGGGGGCCGGTAAAGGGTATTAAGCGATAAGCTTCCCTGATATTCAACAGTTCTGTTCCCGGCTTTTTTAGTTTGGGCTGGGCAGATGGGTCTGCTTTTGCGGCTGAGGATTGACTGGGCAATGATCGTTTAGCCAAGGTTGGATTGGAAAAAGGCCGCTTAGCAAAGGACCGGTTGGAGAAGGACTGATTGGCAAGATGACTTTTATCCGCCGTTGTCATCGCTGTTTCCGGTAAGGGTTGGGACAGCCACTGATAAGCCGCGAGTGCCAGACTCGACCAATAGCTATCGCCTAGCCCCTGATAGAGATAAAGGCCGCGGGCAATACCGTCCTGATCTAACTCTATATGCACATGACCAAGCCCTGCGGCCGCAGCCACGTAGCCAGGAGTGGGTAGGATTTCTGTCATGCGACCACTGGCGCTGCGATGGTCAATATGCAGTGGTAGCAAAACGTTGCCCGCTAATGCTATTTGTTGCTGCAGCAATTGATCTTCCATGGTGCCACTGTTTTCGCTAAGTAAAATATCAAAAACGATCGCCTCAGCGCCTGCTGCTTTTAGTTTCTTTACTAGTTCCGCATGAATCCGGCGATCCCATGGCCAGCGCCCAAGATCATTCAGACTTTTTTCGTCGATAGCTACGATAACGCTGGAAGTGGTCGTAGTGGTGGGCTTCCATTTAATAAAGCTATCGTAGAATATATAGTCGAGTCGCTGGGTCCAGCCGGTTATCAATAGCATTAAGCTGAATGCTATCAGCACTGCAGTGAATAAGAATCGCTCTGTTACTGGCGAGCTTCGTGATGGTTTGGTGGTGACCGGAGCAACTGACATGAGGTTGATTCTTTGTTATGACCAGCGATTTAATTTTTTCAGAGTCAATAAACAGTATGTGAGTAAGTGGGCTTAGTTCGCTGATAGTGTCAGGACAAAGTCGCCGCTAAATTTGTATTTTGATAATTTTGGCCTGACCGAAGTGAGAAGCATAGAACTGATTACCCAGGCCTTTGACTCTGACCCAATAAGTCTTGCCCGGTGTTAGCCTAAGCAGTGCGGAGGTGTCGGTTTGCAAATCCTCCCGCAGCAAACGCTCAAAGCGTTCATCCTCCGCTAACTGAAGCAAATAGGAATCTGCGTTTTGTACACTTTTCCAGTAAACTTTAGCGCGATCCCGCAAATAATTTACTGCGATAACAGAGGTTGCTTCCAATTCACGTTTGATGGTCACTGATCGTATTTCAGATGATGCCAATGAGTCTCCTCCAGCGAGTGTGATTACCCGCCAGAAATACTCACCGGCTAGTAGTGGCCGCTCCACTATGGCGTTTGGATGTGGGCGAAACGAAGTTTTTGCATAGATATTTTGGAATATTTGGTCCTCAGCCAGTTCCAGACTACTGAGTAAACCAGGTCTGGTGGGTTGCCAGCTAAACTGGGGTGCCGGTGTTTTGAGTTCGGCACTCGCTAAGGGTTTACGAAGTACAGCGGGTTCAGCACTTATTTTAATCGTGAATGGTGCTTGTGCTTCCAGTCCTTCGATACCGTTGCTATCAATCCCTCGGATGGATAGCCAATACTGGCCATTCGGCAGGTCGGGCAGATCAAATGCTGGCGTAGTTAGGCGTTGACTCTGAATAGGCAGGTTATCCCGCTGGCCTTTAATAATTTCAACTAAGTAAGCGAATGCGTTCGGCAGAGCTTGCCAACGCAGCTTAGTGGGTAGTTGGCTAATGATTGCTGGGATCTGAATGGCGGGAGCTGCCAGCAGTTGCAAACGGTCCAGACTACCTGTGTTGCTGATGCGACTGCCTTCACCCGCCGCTAAGCTGAGGCGATGGGTCGCATTGTAGATAACCACTGTCCCTTCAATGACTTCCGTAGTGGTAGCTCCCGCTAAGACCCTTACCCTGAACGCAGTGCCCCTGACGGCGGCCACTGCGGAAGGGGTGGATACTTCATAGCGGGCTGCAGGCCCTTTGCGTGGAGTCACCCGGGTTTTGATTTTGCCGCGGTTCAAGCGGAAGCGGATATCCACCATGCCAGTTTCGCCATAGTGGGTCAGGGTGTTAAAGATGATGATGGATTGTTTAGCTATGCGTAAGGTACTGCCGTCGGCAAATCTGATCAAGGCAAAACCTTCGAGAGTCTTAAGTTCATCGCCAATATTCAGTTGCAAACCATCGAGCGCAGGAACATAGGCAGTGGTTTGGGCTTTGCGATACCAAACTTCTTGCTTGCGTTCCACCAGAGTGGCAGGCTTTGGATAGTGCTTGAGCAAGCGCACTGGAATTTTGACATGAGTTCCCGGTGGCAACAGTCCGTTAGGGTTAACTGGGTTGCCTCTCAGAATCTCAATCCAGCGCTCTGGTTGAGCGAGATAGGTGTTGGCAATGGAGCGGATAGAGTCATTCGGTCTGGAGGTGTAAATCCATACTGAGGAGGTTGCTTCAGCAGACCCTGCCGACAAGCCCCGCGCTTGGTTGTAGGGTTCGCCATAGGCGACAGATGGTGCACTAAACCAGACTAAGGCAATAATAACTGCCAGTGCCTTGCTATAACTTGTTTTGTATAGAGTTCTGAGGTGTCTTGTTTGCCACAGGCGGCGGCCGGCTACTGCAAAGATGCCTTTACAGATTGATTTTTCAATCCAGTTTAATTGGCCTGGCAAAATTGACCTGCCAAATAAATTGATTGCAGTACTGGAACAATGCATAGCGCCTGATTCCTTGAGCCCGAGGCTTTCACTTCGACTCTGAAAAAGCCAAGGATAGCTTTTTCAGGACCGGCTAATAAGCCAAAGAAGGCTGTCCCAGAGCCGACTAGTTTACATCCTCCAGCCGGTACCCATGTTGGTAAATGGTCTTGATACGAAACCCGTTTTCCGGGCGAATGCCCAGTTTGCGACGCAGTCGGCTCATATGAGTATCTACAGTCCGGGTGTTAATATCGCTGTTCACACCCCACACCCGTTCTAATAGATATTTTCTGGATAATAAGCGTCCCTTGTTTTCGAACAGGAACTTAGTTAAGTCAAAATCTTTGTCAGTTAAGCTTAGTTGCTCACCATGTAAAGTAATGGCCCTTTGGCTGTGATTGATCTGAAAAGCGCCATAATCGTTTTTTTCGATATTGGGGGACTGTTGTTGAGTGCGTCTTAGTAAGGCTCGCAGTCGTGCGAGCAGTTCAGCTTCTCTTGCCGGTTTCACCATATAGTCGTCGGCACCTGCCTCCAATGCGTCGACAATATCTTCTTCGGCATCTCTTTGGGTCAGAAACAATACCGGTACCCGCCATTCCAGTTGCTGGCGAATTTGCTTAAGCGCCTCAATGCCTTCAATATCGGGCAGTTGCCAATCCATAATGAGCAAATCAAAACTCTCATGAGTGACTCCAAACAGAAAACTCTGACCCGTAAAATAAGGTTCACAGGAAAACTCCCGGCTGGCCAGAAATCGCAGGATCTGATCGGCCAGGTTTTTATCGTCTTCTAGCAACGCAATTTTCATGATCTTGGTGACTTCTGGCGCTTGATAAGTATTCATGGTTCGCTATGGCAAATGACCTTTTGTAAGATAGTTACGTACAGGAATTAACCTTATAACTATAGCCTGGCACCGATTGGTCATTTCTGCATATAATTTGCCAACATTATTGTTAGATTTGTTAGATCGTGCTGAATCCCTGTATTTTTTGGTTTACGTTTCAGCCAAACTAGCCGATTGACCCGAACACCGACCGGAGTTTCGTACCATGAAAATTCAGCCCGCGATAGAAACTGCTTTAAGTGAGCGCTTTCAGCCCCAACATCTGCAAGTGGTTAACGAAAGTCACATGCATAGTGTGCCCAAAGACTCCGAGACCCACTTTAAAGTCGTGATTGTTAGTGACGCTTTTGCCGATAAGCGTTTGGTTCAACGACACCAAACCGTTTATGGCGTACTGAATGATTGGATGCAAAATGGCATTCATGCCCTTGCATTGCATACTTATACTCCCAATGAGTGGGCTGGTAGTAAGGAAGCTCCCGCATCGCCAAATTGTATGGGTGGCAGTAAAAAATCTTAGCCCCTGTTTTTCATGGAGTTTTTTGATGAGTCAGTTCTTTCAGATACATGCGGAAAACCCACAGGCTCGTTTGACCCGACAGGCCTGCGATATCATTCGCAATGGTGGTGTGTTGGTTTATCCCACCGATTCGGGCTACGCTTTGGGTTGCGCGCTGGGGGACAAAAGTGCTGCTGATCGGATTAAGTCCATTCGGCGGCTGGATGACAAACATAACCTGACTCTGGTGTGCAGAGATCTCAGTGAACTCTCAGTCTACGCCAAAGTCGATAACTCTGATTATCGCTTAATCAAGCACTACACCCCTGGCCCGTATACTTTTATATTTAAAGCTACGTCGGAAGTTCCGCGTCGACTGGTACACCCGAAGCGTCGGGAGATCGGAATCCGCGTGCCGGATAATAAAATCTGTCAGGCTATTCTGGAAGAGTTGGGTGAACCGATCATGAGCGCCACCTTAACTTTGCCCGGGGAAGAATTTCCGGAAACCGACCCCTATGAAATTCGTGCGGCCCTGGAGCATGCGGTGGACTTGATTATTGATGGTGGGTACGGCGTGGTACAACCCACCACCGTAGTCAATATGGCCAGTGAACCTATTGAAATTGTGCGTGTGGGGTCTGGTGACCCGGAGCCTTTCCGGCAATAGATTCTTGCTTTGATATTAGCGGCATAGAAAAACTAAACCACAGTAGTAAATATTACTCAGTAGTAAAGCTCTACCGCAGTATTAAAGCTCTACCGTAAATAAGAAACCGTGCCATGACAGATAAACTATACTGCAATAGAAAAGCTGGAAGCGGGTGCCGGTTCCGCCGTTTTTATTTCGTTGGCTGTATCACTCTGTGTGGTTCGGTGCAGGCGGTCAAAACGTTGTGAAATCGCTTGCAGTGAATTGTTGTCCGGATTACTGGAAAGCAGCGAATTTAATACCTGATTATCGCCCCCATAGGTCGAATTAATACGCATGATATTTTGCAGGTAGTCAAGGGTGGGTTGATGTTGCTCCAACCGCAAGAACTGCTGCTTAAATTCCGGGTTTTGGTTGAGGTCAAATTCTATTTTCCGCGCGGTGTCGGCTTTGATATTGCCATCTATTTTAAAGTGCCCGGCTTCGTCCCTTAGTACCGCCAAACGGGTATAGTGGGGTAGGTTGTACTCGGCAAGCTTTTGCCTGAGCATGCCCTGAATATTGGCAGCATCTTGCCCGATCTGTTGCTTAAACTCCTTTAGTTCCACTTTGGGTCTAGCCACTTCGGGTTGGCGGCCAGACAGCCTGATTTGGGGGTAATTAACCTCATCGGTGGTTTTATTGGGTTGGTTTAAGAGTTTGTTAGCTTTTGGTGGCTTTAGCTCATCGTAGGCCTGGTGTCCATATTGAACCAAGGTGCGAATTAATCCCATAGCAACTACCTGTCAAAGTTTTGTCATTGAACAGGGATATCCAAAGATTGTGCCAGGTTAGGTGTTGCTAAAAGGGGGGGCTCAACATCGATCTGACGGTTGATAGACCCCTGCGGGAAAACCTTAGCTTTGAACCAGCACTTCCGCGAGTTGCTGTCGCGAAAGCTCACCTTTTAGTTCGCCCTTTTCGTTAACCACCGGCAGGGGGTATTCGTTATCGAGCGTGTTCGGGATTACCTCTTCCAGCAGCGCGCCTGGAGAGCAACACTCTTGTTGCAGAAAATCCTCGGTAATCGGGGCATGTTCACAAGGAGCTTGTTCCAGTGCTTTCTTTAAGGTTGCTTGCAGGATGGAGCCTTGAAAGCCCTCGTCATTTTCAAGATAAGCATAGTCTGATGTTGAGGCCTTCATTTGTTTGTAGGCTTCACCGATGGTTTCCGCGGTCAGACGCCTGACTGGAGGCTTCATTACATTCTCCACGGTTAGCGCCCGGGCCCGGTTGACGTCTCTGACGAATGCTTCGATATAGTCGTTGGCGGGTTCCAGCAGAATTTTCTGTGGTGTGCCGACCTGAACAAGTTCGCCATCGCGCAGGATGGCGATCCGGTCTCCTAAGCGGAGTGATTCATCCAGGTCATGAGTGATGAAGATGATGGTTTTCTTGAGCTTCTCTTGTAGCTGAATTAATTGATCCTGCATTTCGCTGCGGATAAGTGGATCAAGCGCAGAAAAAGCTTCGTCCATCAGTAATATTTCTGCATCGGTACACAAAGCGCGGGCGAGTCCTACCCGCTGTTGTTGTCCTCCGGATAGTTGCGCGGGATATTGATCCTCATAGCCTGCCAGGCCTACATCGGCCAGCCATTGTTTCGCCTTTTCCAGTCGCTCGGCCTTTTTGACACCCTTGGTTTTCAGGCCAAAGGCCACGTTATCGATGACAGAGTAGTGGGGAAGCAAGCCGAAATGTTGGAACACCATCGCCATTTTCTGGCGTCTGAAATCCCTGAGTTGCTGAGGGTTTAATTCCATTACATCAATGCCGTCAACCAGAATCTTGCCATCCGTGGGTTCAATGATGCGATTGAAATGGCGCAGTAGCGTCGATTTTCCGCAGCCGGACAAGCCCATAATAACGAAGATCTCGCCGCGCTGGACTTCCAGATTGATATTACTGAGGCCCACGGTGTGACCGGTCTCTGCGAGTACTTCTTCCTTGCTTTTCCCCTCTTTAACGAGAGAAATCACGTTTTGTGGTTTACTACCAAAAATTTTAAAGAGCTGTTCTACCTTAATAAGTGGTTCTGACTGAGTGTCCGGTGCCGACATTATCTGCCCCTCATGTGTCGTTGAGATCGACTGGCGAAGGCCTGTGAGACCCGATCAAAAATAATGGCCAGTGCCACAATGGCGAGCCCGTTGAGAAGTCCCAGCGTAAAATACTGGTTGGTAATTGAGCGCAATACCGGTTGTCCCAGTCCGGCGACGCCAATCATGGAAGCAATGACCACCATCGACAAGGCCATCATAATGGTCTGATTTACCCCGGCCATGATGTTAGGCAGTGCCAGTGGCAGTTGTACATTCACCAGCTTTTGCCAGGCACTGACGCCGTATGAAGTAGCAGCTTCAAGCACTTCCTTGTCAACTAGCCGTATGCCCAGGTTAGTCAAGCGGATTACCGGTGGAATGGCGTAAATAACCACGGCGATGACCCCCGGTATCTTGCCGATGCCCAGCAACATGACCACTGGAATGAGATATACGAACGCTGGCATGGTTTGCATCACATCCAGGATAGGGGTGACGATGCTCTGTACGCGATTTGATCTCGCCATCAGGATACCAATAGGAACTCCCAGCGCGATTGACAGCAGCGTGCATACAGTGATGATGCTTAGCGTGCTCATGGTGTTTTCCCACATGCCAAAAAAACCGATCAAAAACAGAGAGATGGCGACGCCAAGGGAGAGTTTCCATGAGCGTGCTGCAAGATGAGTAATGGCCACGATGACCGCAATCACCAACCACCAGGGAGCAGCAATTAGTAGTTTTTCAAACCAAATCAGAAATGATAGTAATGGGTCAAAAAAACTCTCGATGACCTCGCCGTATTCACGGGAAAAATCCCGATAGGCAGAATCGAGGGTTTGTCGAATACTCAGCAGCGCCTCGCGGCTAAGTTGGGGTACTTCGGTTAACCAGGACATGAGACCGGTTTCTCCAGATGGTTGTTGACAGCTTGCTTCCGCCGCAGTCAGCCTTGATCACTCTGTCTTTCTCTGTCGATCAATGTCAGCGATCACGCTGGACTGCGGAGTTGCGGAACTAATTTTCATCCTGAAACAGCTTCCATGCCGTTTCGCGGAGTCGCAAAGTAATGTGTCGATTTTACTTTGCTCGCAAAATCAATTGCTTAGGCGATCGATTTTGGCAGTACTTCCTTGAACTGCGTTAGTGCCCATCAAAAACTGGCATTTCTGGATGAGCACTAACTAGATTGGCTAAAGATTGGCTAATGCTGTTTTGATCTTAGCGGCGGTGTCTGCGTCAACCCATTGACTCCAGGTCGCTTCATGGTTCTTCAGGAAATGCTCGGCAATGACAGGGCCATCAGCTTGATTTTCTTCCATCCATGCCAGAAAACCATTCATGTCAGCATTGGTGAATGAGCGTCGGTTGAGGTAGTCGATAGCGGCAGGTGAGCGTTCAGCGAAAGACACGGTAGCCATGGTATGTACAGGAGAGGGCGGATACATGGTGGGACGGGGGTTCTGACAGTCTTCCTTAGTAATACATTCCAAATGATGGGCTTCATCAATGCCGCTGCCGAAATCTACTTTGACCATCTCATATTTTCCTAACACAGCGGTTGGCGCCCAATAGTAGCCAAACCACGGCTGCTCGCGCTCATAGGCTTTGGCAATGGAGCCCGCTAAACCGGCACCAGAACCTGGATCAACCAGCGCAAAGCCGGCTTCATCTAATTTCAATGCCCGAAACAAATTGGTACTGGATATCTGGCAATTCCATCCCGCCGGACATCCCATGAACATAGACTTGTCGGGGTCTTCGGGATGCACAAACAGCTCCGCATTGGCTATAACGCCTTCTATAGTGGCCAGGCTGGGATCTTTTTCCACCATGTAGCGGGGAACCCAGAATCCTTCTTCGCCCCCATCTGACAGAGATTTGCCGGCATAGAGCAGGCGGTTTTCTTGCACGCCTTTGTCTAATGCTTCTTTTAGGGAGTTGCTCCACATTTCAGGAGCAATATCGGGCTCTCCCTTTTCGATCATTGAGGTGCCGGTAGGCATGGTGTCACCGGGCACCAGTCTGGTATCACAGCCATAGCCATGTTCAAGTACAAACATATCCACATTGGCAATAAATGTGGCGGAGTTCCAGTTCATGTCAGCGATGGTGACAGTACCGCAACTCGCTTCTTCTGGTGTCGCCGTCGCCGTGGTCTGGTCGGCACCTTTGTCGTCGCTGCAAGCAGATAAGAGGAGAGCTAAACTACTGAAAAGAAAGATTGGAGTGATCTTGTTAGTGATAAGCATACTGCTTCCCGGTTGAGAGTGAATGTGGAGTTTACCATCGTCTGTGGCTTTTATAAATGGAGTACTCTGGCCTCGGGTCGGGGAGCCGGACAAAAGCACCTGTTTCCTGCTAATACTATCCTGTATCAGTAGGCTAGTGCTCATCCAGAAACGCCAGTTTTTGATGGGCACTAACGCAGTACAAGGAAGTACTGCCAAAATCGATCGCCTAAACGATTGATTTTGCGAGCAACGTAAAATCGACATTTTACTTTGCGACTCCGCGAAACGGCATTGAAGCCGTTTCAGGATGAAAACAGGCTAAGGCTTTTTCGGGGCGGTTTGACGGGAGCTGAAAAAGGAAGGCTAATCTCTGTAATTCAGGAATATTGCCCCAGAGCGGGAAAAATGAGGGCAGTAATGCAACTTTTCCTGCGCAACGGTTCTGAGTCTTTTGGATTTGGTTTGGCGCTTTCTCAGTCAAACGCCTGATAAATCAACTAATCAAATTGGAGTTCCTCAATGGCTTGGGTCAGAGAATATGAGTATGTGCAAGGTAAAGATTATCGTTGGCAACGCTATGGTATTACCGCCAAATGACGAAACATGGTTTTTTGATCCAAATTTTGGCCAATATAAATTTTCAGACAAGCAGTCATTTATGACTTGGTTTGAGCACACCTTGTTTTGCTTGAACTGCGGTATTCATGGGGCGACGGCTACAGCTGAGATTCAGCACTATCACTGATGCTATATGCACATTACTGACCCTGAAGTGTCAATCGTAGTCGGTGTAGTAACTTATTCTTCAATTCTATGAGTTTGTAACTGAAACCCAAGTTGCCTGTACTGAACAAACTTCTGCCGTGCGAGTTGGCGGTTTACTTCTTCATTAGTTGCGATTTCGATTATTCGATGGGCATTGGTGTAATGGTCCGGGGCTAGATTAATTACGACCCAGTTCGCTGGCAAGGCCTGGTTTAATGGGCTGATAAAGATCGGGTAGGGCGGATTGTCTAAAACGGGTCCGGTCAGTGGTTTGCTGGTTTTCTGATGTGGCAAAAAGCTGTCATCCCGAAAACTATACAACAGAGCATCCAGGTCATTTGCTTGATCGGATTGTGAGCATTTTATGTAAACGAAGTGACTTTGATACAGCACCTTTTCAGTCAGCTTGCAAATAAACTCAAGCAAATCACGATACTTCGTTGAAGCAAGCAGATAAAAACTGGCTGAAGGCGCTGTTGTCATCGAATCAATAAAGCCACGTTGTGTTTTGTCACGCCAAAACTACCCGGCTTGTGTCTCGGTCATACAGATCCTGGCTGGTCAGTATTGATTAGGACCAATTAGGACTGACTAGTTTTCATCCTGAAACGGCTTTCATGCCGTTTCGTGGAGTCGCAAAGTAAAATATCGATTTTACTTTGCTCGCAAAATCAATCACTTAGGCGATCGATTTTGGCAGTACTTCCTTGTACTGCGTTAGTGCCCATCAAAAACTGGCGTTTCTGGGTGAGCACTAACTAGGACTGACCGTTACAGGTATTTAACAGATAGCGGGTTAATAGACTAACAGGCCTTCCAGTAGCTCCTTTCTTATCTCCAGAATGCCACGCAACACCGGCAATATCTAAGTGTGCCCAGCGATAGTCCTTAGTAAATCTTGACAAGAAGCAAGCGGCCGTAATGGTGCCGGCGCCGCGACCTCCGATGTTTTGCATATCGGCGAAATTACTGTCTAGCTGGCTTTGGTACTCATCAAACAAAGGCAGTTGCCATGCCCGGTCACCGGCCGTGTTCCCGGCTTCCAAAAGAGCATCGGCGAGTTCCTGATCATTGGCCATCAACCCAGCGGTTTCATGGCCTAAGGCGATGACGCAGGCACCGGTCAGGGTAGCGATATCAATGACCGTGTCAGGCTTGAATTGTTCGCAATAGGTGAGTGCATCACATAGCACCAGTCTGCCTTCGGCATCGGTATTTAGTATTTCAATGGTTTGCCCTGACATGCTGGTCACGATGTCACCAGGTTTGGTCGCTTTGGAGCCGGGCATGTTCTCAGCCGCTGCGATGACGCCAACTACATTAACTGGCGCTTGCATTTCAGCCAATGCTTTTAATGTTCCCATCACGCTGGCGGCACCACACATATCGAATTTCATTTCGTCCATGCCAGCCCCTGGCTTAAGGCTGATGCCACCGGTATCAAAGGTGATGCCTTTGCCCACCAGGACATGGGGTTTGACTCCCTTTTTGCCACCGGGATACTGTATGGCAATCAAACGCGGGGGCTCTGCGCTGCCAGCAGCCACTGACAGCAAAGAGCCCATGCCCAGTTGTTTCAGTTCTTTTTCACCTAATACAGTGACGCTCAGTTCTTCATGCTGCTTTGCCAGTTGCCCTGCCTGCTTTGCCAGATAATCCGGGGTGCAAATATTGCCCGGAAGATTGCCCAGATCCTTGGCTAAACTGATGCCTTTGGCTAAGCCGATGGCCTGTTTCAATGTATTGTTAATCGGAGCGTGATCAGTTTTATCGACAGCGAAATGAATATGTTTAAGCTTGCCCGGCTTTTTGTTTTCGCTCTTGCATTGATTGAAGCTGTAGCGAACTTTCTCCACAGCTAACACGAATTCTTCGACAAAGCGGGCCAGACCTAGTTCGTTACTACTTGAGCCGGTGAGGTTGGAGGGTAGAACTAAGGCGTTTTTTACCGGGCTGTTTTTGAGGGCATCAGCTCCTGATTCCAGCGCTTTTCGAAGTTTGTTTAGGGTCAGTTCCTTTTCTTTTCCGATGCCAACAAACAGGATTCTTTTGTAAGATTGGTCTGGTAACAGTAGCCAACTCGTGCTGCTAGCTTTGGTTTTGATATCACCGCTTTTTAACCAAGCTGAAATTTTGCCGTCAAGCTGTTTATCAATCCCTGCTAATTTATCCGGTAACTTCTTTTCATCTGTTAAGGTCACTACTAAACAATCGCTTTTCTGACTCGTTATCGCTTTAGCAATCAGATTGTATTTCATCGATGTTTGTCTCCTTAAAGCAGTGTAATCAGGGCTTGGCTAAAGGGCATTGCTAATCGTTATGTGGTAACGGCCGCAGGTCCAATCAGTAATGGGGTGCTAACATACAAGCGCACGAGCTTCAGGTAAAGTCAATTGTCAGGGTTTATAACAAGAACTTTGTGGCAAGAACTTGAGCCCAGTTGTGCTAAACTGCCGGCGCGGCCATTTCAACGGGGTTTACTTTGTTTTGCTCGTTATAAGACCGATCCATGATCAGCATACCTGGGTTTCAGATCGCTATCAGTTAACGTGGCAGGGAATACTGACAATAATAGAAATGATAGAATAGTCGGAAATTAAGAAAGCAATGTACAGAATAAAAGCCAGCCAATTTTAGACACCATTTAAACACTAACTGTTAATCACTATCAGGGCTGGGCTTCGGCTTCTTTCTTGTATAGTTTATAGTCAGCTTTTTTACAGGTTATACAGGTTTATTTTGCAAATCATTTCCCGTTATTTCGCCAAACAGCTATTCACCAGTATGTTAGCTGTGGCCGGTATTCTGTTACTCATTTTTATGAGTGGACGATTTATTAAGTATCTGGGAGATGCGGCTTCGGGTCGTCTGGCTGCGGATGTGTTGTTTCCCATTATGGGGTATCGTCTGCCTGGCTTTCTGGAATTAATTCTGCCTTTAGGTTTGTTTATCGGTATTTTGCTCGCCTATGGACGGATGTATCTGGACAGCGAAATGACCGTTCTTACCGCCTGCGGTTTGTCTAAGTGGCAATTAATCAAGTTAACTGTTTTTCCCGCCTTATTAGTTTTGTTTATTGTAGGGGCGATGAGCCTTTACGTCAGTCCCTGGGGTATGCAGAAGGTTGAAGATATATTCAGAGACCAAACTAAAATCACCGAGTTTGAAATGATTCTACCTGGTCGTTTCGAAGTCTTCCGGTCTGGTGAGAGAGTGACCTATGCAGAGGGTCTGAGCGATGACAAACGGGAAATGCAAACCGTTTTTATCGCGCTGAAAGACAATGCCGAGGATTCCATTGCCGTCTTTTTGTCACAGCGGGGAACGCAGTTGATAGATGAAGAGACCGGCAGTCGCTTTATCGTATTGCATGATGGTGTGCGCTACGACGGCAAGCCCGGAGAACCGGATTTCTTCAAAATCGAATACAAGTCCCACGGCGTCAAAGTCGACCAGGCCAGTGTTGGTTCAACCCGGCGCAAGGTGGAAGCCATTCCCACCAGCGAATTATTGAATTCTGACGATCCAAAGCAGCAGGCGCTGTTGCAATGGCGACTGTCGATTCCTCTATTGGTCCCCGTTGTGGCGCTGCTGGCGATCCCCTTAAGTCATGTTAATCCCCGTCAGGGTCGTTTCTTCCATTTGCTGCCCGCGATGTTGATCTATGTGACTTATCTGGGTTTGTTGATCGTCTGTCGTAAGAACATCGAAAAAGGGGAGTTGGCCCTGATTCCGGGCCTTTGGTGGGTTCATGGCTTGTTTCTGTTGATTGCTCTGGGTCTGATCTTCGGCCCGGACTGGTTCCGCAAAAAGAGAATAGAACGTGCGCAGGCTTGATCGTTATATCGTAGGCAATGTTCTTAATGCCATGTTGATGGTACTCGTGGTGGTATTGTCGCTGGATCTGTTGTTTGCATTTATTGCTGAAACCGATGAGTTCAAGAATAACTATCAGGTCATGGAAGCCTTGCGCTATGTGTTGACCACAATACCTCGGCGCATCTATGACTACTTACCTTTGGCAGCTTTTATTGGCTGTCTTATTGGTCTTGGCATGTTAGCCAATTCCAGTGAATTGACCGTGATGCGTGCGGCTGGTGTGTCGGTCAGCCGAATTGTCTGGTCCACCATGAAGCCCGCCTTGATCTTTGTCTTTCTGGGTGTATTGATCGGTGAGTATGTGGCTCCCAATGCGGAGAGAATTGCCCAAACCCAGCGTGCATTAGACCAGGGCGCCGCCGAGACGGTGGTGGCTAAAACCGGCGTGTGGCATCGGGAGGGCAATGTTTTTATGCACTTTAACGCGGTCGAGACCCAAGGCGTATTGCATGGGATCAGCCTGTTCACATTCGATGAAAATGGTCGTCTCCGTTCATCAGCTTTCGCCCGTCAGGCAACTTTCGCTGACGGCCAATGGACGCTGCAGGATATTGTTGAAACCGAATTGCTGGAGCAACAAAGCCTGATTAATCAAGTGGACAGCCGACCTTGGAATACAGGCTTATCACCTGACGTATTAAGTGTTTTGATACTCAAGCCCGAATATTTGTCCATCGAAGGGCTTTATACTTATGTGAATTACTTGTCGGAGCAGGGTCTGAATGCCAATGTCTACCTAATGGCGTTCTGGAAGAAAGTACTACAACCGCTAGCGACGGGTGTTTTAGTTCTGGTGGCTATTTCCTTTATATTCGGCCCTCTGCGTTCTGTTACCATGGGTTTTCGGGTTTTTTGTGGCATTATCGTCGGCTTAGTATTCAAGTATTTACAAGATTTGCTAGGTCCGGCCAGTCTGGTTTTTGGCTTTGATCCGATTATGGCAACCCTGGTTCCTGTGCTGGTGGGGGGGGCTATAGGTACCTTGTTGCTGTCACGTGTTCGTTAGCAGGCCGTTGAGTCTGTCATGGCTATAGTTCATCCTCTGATTTTGCAATTGTAGTTCGAGAGTATTTCAAAGGTAGCTCAATGTTTCTTCGATGGTGTTTCAACCCTGCTCTGTTAATTAATCAAAAGTTTCCCAAATCGGTCAACCCATTCACATCCTGCTGTCTGCTGTTATTGTTTTGTGGCCAAGGCGTTAATGCCATCGAGTTGCCCCATGTTATCAATGTCGGCCAGCTAAACTGCTCCGAACAAGAGGCAAATAAGCAATGTGAGGCCGAGAGTATTGCCCCTGAGATTGTTGCAAAGGCCTATGGCGAGGAATGTGGTTTTTTTAAGGGCAATAGCGGACCCTTAAATAATCGCTTATTCGATCGCTGCGATCCTGCTTTTGACAGAGAGTATGCCATCGTATGTATCAAAGGGAATGATGGTCGCCACGGTTGTGGCCTGATCAATCAAGGCATCAGTGTGGTGATTCCCTTAGTGTACGATGAAATCAGACTGGTACAGGATGTTCCGGTGGTTGCGGTCAAATACCTTGACAACTGGGGTTTTTACAGCCTAAAAGAGCGCCGTTTATTATTCACGCCACAGTTTTCTTATGTTTCTGATTTCGGTGATGGGTACGCTTACGTTATTGATGCTGATGCCGATGAAGACGAGCCAGCCTGGATTATAGATGATCAGGGATTGCGAGTGGCCCCGGTTAGCCAGGGTATTAATGTGCGTGGACAATTTGCAAACGGTCTCATACCGGCTGAGATTGATAACCGGTGGGGTTATTTAAACAGCGAAGGTGGCTGGGCAATTGCTCCCCAGTTCTTTGATGCCAACTCATTTCATCAGGGCATGGCAGCAGTAAAATATGAAACCGCATTGGAGAACTGGGCCATTATTAATACGGGAGGGGAGGGGTTGGTGTTCTTCGAAGGGCCAGCACATCAGCTGGAAATTCGAAAGGATTCCAAAGTGGTCGTTAGCATGGGATGTTCGCACAGTGGTTCCGAACGAGGCCCTGCGTTTGCGGTCAATCAACGAAATGCTGGTGAGCGGTGCAAAAAAATGTGTTTTGAGCCTACCTTAAAGGCCTTGCAACAACTTTGTGTAAGTGGAAAAGTGGAGCCAAACCCACAATGAGTTTGGCTCTGCAGGCGTGCAATTCAGCGTGGAACAAAAGCCTGGCTAGATAGTTTTCATCCTGAAACGGCTTCCATGCCGTTTCGCGGAGTCGCAAAGTAAAATGTCGATTTTACTTTGCTCGCAAAATCAATCGCTTAGGCGATCG
>JGI12048J13642_10691799_pt1 | contig 25822 bp, 26 predicted proteins | sample ElkSlonscriptome_16_FD_13642 | JGI IMG/M metagenome (IMG submission 13642)
GGTGATTTTCAGGGCGATACCAGGAGATGGTTGACAGCGAGTGTTGTCCGCAGCTTTGCCGCCGGCCAGCCACATCTATCCATCACTTTATCCACCACTAACCGGAGTTCCTATGGTTCAGAAACAGAAAATCTTTATCCTCGACACCAATGTCATTCTCCATGACAGCTCCTGTATAAATCACTTTGATGAACACAATATCATTATCCCCATAACCGTTCTTGAAGAGCTCGATGCCTTTAAGAAAGGCAGCCAGACAATCAATTTCCATGCCCGTGAGTTCGTCCGCTCACTCGATGGTCTCTGTTCGGAGAAGATGCTCAACGGCGGCATACTCCTCGGCGAAGGTAAAGGGCGACTGTCGATTCGCCTGGAGAGGAACATACACGAGGATCTTCGCACTGTTTTCATGGACTTTGAGAAAAAAGACCATCAGATACTCAACATCGGCTACTACGTTTCGCGCGAAAACGGCGATACCCAGGTCGTCCTTGTCAGCAAGGACGTCAATCTGCGCATGAAAGCCAGGTCAGTGGGACTTTTGGCTGAAGACTACACCACCGATCATATTCCCGATCCCAGCAGGCTCTACTCCGGCTGCCGGTACGAAGAGCACGTTGCCCCGGATCTCATCGAGAACATGTATTCGGAGGAGTCGAGCTTCGATGTCGAGGACCTTGGCCTGGACAGACAGCCGCATCCCAACGAGTTTATGGTGCTGCGTAACGGCAAAAATTCAGCGCTGGCGATTATTGATAGTACTGCTTCCAAGGTACGTCGGGTGGGAAAGCAGACCGTCTACGGCGTCATCCCCCGCAACGCCGAACAGACCTTTGCCGCCCATGCCCTGCTCAACCCGGCCCTGCCGCTGGTGACCATCTCCGGCAAGGCGGGTACGGGCAAGACCCTGCTGGCTCTGGCCGCCGCCCTCGAAGTGCGTCAGAGCTATCGCAAAATCATGCTTACCCGTCCGGTCATCCCGCTTTCCAACAAGGACATAGGCTATCTGCCAGGCGATATTCAGTCGAAGCTCAACCCCTACATGCAGCCGTTGTTTGATAATCTCGGCGTCATTCGCGAACAATTTCCGGAAAAGAGCGAAATGCACCAGCGTCTCCATAAGATGATGGAGGAGGGCAAACTCTGCATCGAACCATTGGCCTATATCCGCGGCCGCAGCCTGGTACGCATGTACATGATTGTCGACGAGGCCCAGAATCTCACGCCTCATGAGGTCAAAACCATCATCACCCGAGCCGGGGAGGGAACCAAGATCGTTTTTACCGGCGATGTCCACCAGATCGATCATCCTTACCTCAACGGCAGATCCAACGGGCTCAGTTACCTGATCAACAGGATGCAGGGACAGAACATATATGCCCATATCGATCTGCAGAAAGGCGAGCGCTCAGCCCTTGCCGAGCTTGCCAGCAATCTGCTCTGAGCCGAAATCATGGGAGGGGAGGAATATTTTCCCTCCTTCCAGAAAGCCGTGTATCGCCGACAACGCCGTCGGTGGCTGAATGAGACCGGCCAGCCAAAAGTGGTCTTTCCCCCTTTTTCTTCTCCCAGAATGGTGTATAAGAGTACCTCTGAAGTTCAGGAAATCGATTGCAGGCGCTGAGGCCCTTTGTTGGATGCAGCGCAGCGACTTGCAACCGTCCATCGGTCATCTGCAGCCATCGAGGCTGGGGGTGATATGATCATGCGCAGGTGAGCGGAAAAGGATATGTTGCCAACAGAAAGTGCCGGACGAAAGGTTGCTGCCGAGCTGTCATTGCCACCATCAGCGGTGGCCAATACCATCACCCTTCTCGAAGAGGGGGCAACCGTTCCCTTTATCGCCAGATACCGCAAGGAAAAAACAGGGTCCCTCGATGAAGTGCAGATCGCTGCCGTCCGCGACGGCCTGCAGCGCTTCAATGACCTGCAGAAGCGTAAAGAGGCGATTCGAAGTTCTCTGCGGGAGAGGCAGCTGCTCGACGACGGGCTGGACGCCGCAATAGAAGCGGCTGAGAGTCTGACGATTCTCGAAGATATCTACCTTCCCCACCGGCCGAAAAAGAAGACCAGGGCCATGTCGGCCAGGGAAAAGGGGTTGGCCCCTCTGGCTGAATATATACTCGCCGGCAAGGCTGCCCAGGACCGTGCAGCTTCCTTTCTCAAGCCGGATCAGGGCATCGCCACGATCGATGAGGCACTGGCCGGAGCCAGGGATATCGTTGCCGAAAGCATCAGCGAAAACCGGGAAGTGCGCCGGCGGCTGCGCAGGCTTTTCGCCGAGGAGGCGATTATTTCCTCAAAGGTGGTACCAAAGATGAAAGAGGAGGCCGCCACCTTCAGGGACTATTTCGACTGGCAGGAATCGGTAACCAGAGCCGCCGGACATCGTCTACTTGCCCTTTTTCGCGGCGAGACCCTGAAATATCTCACTGTCAGCCTGCGGCCGCCGCCGGAAAAAGCCCTGGCGGCAGTCCGGTCTATATACATGGATAAAGGGTCATCCCGCCGCCAGCTGGCCCTGGCTCTTGAGGACAGCTACGGCCGGCTGCTGGCACCCTCTCTTGAGAATGAGCTGCGCAGGAACCTGAAAAAACGCGCCGATGCCGAGGCCATTGAGGTTTTCGCCAACAACCTTGAAGGACTGCTGCTGTCGTCGCCGCTTGGTCAGAAGCGTGTTCTGGCACTCGATCCTGGCTACCGCACCGGTGCCAAACTGGTCTGTCTCGACGGCCAGGGTTCTCTTCTCCACACAACCACCATCTACCCGACGCAGGGCGAAAAACAGCGACAGAAGGCTGCAGAGACTCTCAAGATGCTGGTGCAGCAGTATGCTGTCGAGGCCGTTGCCGTTGGTGACGGCACGGCCGGCAGAGAAACCGAGGCCTTTGTCGGCTCGCTTGATGTTGACAACTCACTGGTTGTGACGCTGGTCAATGAAGATGGGGCCTCCATCTACTCCGCTTCCGAGGCGGCGCGCCGGGAATTTCCACGGGAGGATATCACGGTTCGCGGGGCTGTCTCCATTGGCCGCAGACTCCAGGATCCTCTGGCAGAATTGGTGAAAATCGATCCAAAATCCATCGGTGTCGGTCAGTACCAGCACGATGTCGACCAGGCTGAGTTGAAAAAAGCCCTCGGAGAAGTGGTCGAGCGGTGCGTCAACAGGGTTGGTGTCGAGGTCAACAGCGCCAGTGTCGAGCTGCTCAGCTATGTTGCCGGTCTGGGACCGGCCCTGGCGGCAAACATCGTCGCTTACCGCCAGGAGCACGGACCGTTTGCCCGTCGACGGGATCTGCTCAAGGTCAAAAGACTCGGTGCCAAAGCCTTCGAACAGTGCGCCGGTTTCCTGCGCATCCGCAACTCCACTGAGCCGCTGGACAACAGTGGTGTCCATCCGGAAAGATACGCGCTGGTCCAGTCCATGGCTGCCGAGCTCGGCGTGGATATAGAGACTCTCCAGGGCTCCGAGCAGCTGCGCCGTCGGCTTGATCTTGACAGGTACTTGAGCGAAGATGTCGGCATGGAGACGCTGGTGGATATCATCGGTGAGTTGGCGCGACCGGGCAGAGATCCGAGAAAAAAGTTCAGCCATTTCCGCTTTGATGATACGGTTCACAGCCTCGATGATCTGCGCGAGGGCATGGTGCTGCCGGCGATAATCACCAATGTCACCACCTTTGGAGCCTTTGCCGACATAGGCATAAAGCAGGACGGGCTTATCCACATAAGCCAGATGGCTAATCGTTTTGTTAAGGACCCGGCCGAGGTGGTCCATGTTCGCCAGCAGGTCAGGGTGCGGGTAATCGGGGTCGATCCCAAGAGAAAGCGTATAGCACTGTCGCTCATCCTCTGATCTGTTCGTCGAAATTCAAATCTTTTTATTAGAAGAGCAGCAATGCTCGACTAACAGACCATCTTAACTCGTGAAATATCCGGGCAGAGTGAGCAGGAGTATATACAGCAATGGCAGGAGACATCAGCACCGCAGTGGAACTGCACGACGAACTGATCATAAGCTTGGGCCGTGAGCGGATCTGCTATCGTCACCCGGAAAACGATGGGTATATTATCAAGATCGAGCAGGACAAAGGAGCTAGGCGGGCCAGTATGAACGACAAGGAGCTGGAGGGCTATCGTCTGCTGCAGCAGGAGGTGACCGATCTCTCTTTTGTCAGCCGTTGTCACGGCTACGTCGACACAACTCGCGGGCGGGGACTGCTCTGCGACTGTATCCGCGATCATGATAATGCGGTCTCGAGGACAATCTGGGATATTATTGTCCACGAGGAAAACTGTGATATTGACGCAGTTTTGACAACGGCACGCAAACTCTGCGATTTGCTGATGAGCGGCCGTATCTGGCTTTTTGACCTCAACCCCAAGAACATCGCCCTCAAGCGGCTTGCGGATGGAGGTTTCAAAGCCTATGTGATCGATCTTAAGGGGCGTTCGGAAAACAAGGAGTTGATACCCGTTTCCCGGTATATCGAATATTTTTCCCTGAAAAAACTCCAGCGGAGAAGCGAGCAGCTGCTGGCGCGAATCGAAGACTACCACCAGCGAAGAGAAGAACTGAGAAAGCTCGACATTTGAAGCCTTCTTCTCAAGAGCCGTATTCCTGGTGGATTCTGGCGAGTTCCTCTTCGAGCTTCTTTGCCATCCATTGTTCATGGAGTTCGTAATCGCAGAAGGTGCAGGCGTATACTATCTTTTCACATTCAATATCCCGACCATTGTAGCGAACGGTGACGGCTTTGCTCTTGAGTTTCATTGGCCCATGGGCATAATTGTTTCGACATTCTCTCACAGTTGGTTCACCTGGCGAAATTAGTAACGGTCAAACATTTCCAGGAGAATATACTGGAGTTTTCCTCTTTACGCCATCCCTTGCTGTTTTGGCCAGGCTTTTAGCAGGGGCGGAAAATCCGAAGAACACCACTTCTCACTGGGCCAGGGGGCTTGACCGGATCCGCCTCGATATCTGCCAGGCCAGGTGCGAATGACTGGTAGCCTGTAACGTAAGCAATACCAGCAACCTTGATGATCTGTACAAATATCGCCAGAGGATGCGCATGGTAAACGAAAACTTACGAAAAACGTCAAGATCTAATACATTTTCAACCGGCAATGATTATTATAGAGGCGTAAAATACTAGGACATGCGTAAATTATACACCATTGTCATTACCTGTGGTGTTCAGCAATGGCCTCTTGGAGGCAGCCCTCACAATGGCTGAAAATTGAGAGGCAATCAGAAACAATGAAGGAGAAAGGAACATGATGCGTATAATGCTGTTTTTGGGAACGAACCTGGCAATTCTTGTCCTTTTGGGCGTTGTCATGAGCCTGCTTGGGCTGGATACCGGATCCACCACCGGTCTGCTGGTTTTTGCCGCTCTTTTTGGCATGGGCGGGTCATTCATATCGCTGGCCATGTCGAAGTGGATAGCCAAGAAATCGACCAGGGCACGGGTAATTGACCAGCCCGCCAACCAGACGGAACAGTGGCTTCTGGAGACGGTACGCCGTCAGGCTCAGCATGCCGGCATCGGCATGCCGGAGGTGGCGATCTACGAATCGCCGTCCATGAATGCCTTTGCCACCGGCATGAAGCGTGACGACGCTCTGGTGGCGGTGAGTACCGGGCTTTTACAGAACATGAACCACGACGAGGCCGAAGCCGTTCTCGCCCACGAGGTGAGCCATGTCGCCAATGGCGATATGGTGACCATGGCTCTGATCCAGGGGGTGCTCAACACATTCGTTATATTTCTTTCGAGAATGGCGGCCAACGTCATCAACTCTGTCATCGCCGGCGAGGATGAGGAAGGCGGTCTCGGTTTTTTCGGCTATATAGCCGTGACGATATTTCTTGAGATCATCCTCGGCCTGTTTGCCTCGATGATCGTCATGTGGTTTTCCAGGCGACGTGAGTTTCGGGCCGACTTCGGCGCGGCCAAGCTGAGCGGCAGCCAGAAGATGATAGACGCCCTGCGCAAGCTGCAGGCCCATCATGAGCCTTCGAAACTACCCGATCAGATGGCGGCCTTTGGCATCCGTCCCAAGCAAGGGGGCCTGACTTCCCTTTTTAGGAGCCATCCGCCCATCGAGGAAAGGATCAGAGCGCTGCAGAGTTCGGGGCGCTGATTGGTAATGCAGCAGCCGGTATCCGCCGCGGTGGTTCGCAGAGACCGGGCGGTATGCCGGCCGTTCCCGGCGCTCGCTCTTTTTTTTGTCTGGCTCGCTGCCGGTCTCTACGGCTGTGGTGCCACCGTGTCGGTACCGCCGGTTGAAAACGGCCTCGGGGCGGCACTGGTGGACCATGGGCGGCATGCCAGTCTGGTGCTGGAAACGGAAGATCGATCCATGATCCGCTATGCCTACGGCGACTGGCGCTATTATGCGCTCGCCAAGCAGGCAACGGCGGAGGCCAGCCGGGCGGCCTTGCTGCCCACAATCGCCGGCCTCGGCCGGCGACAGTGGCCGGGGAGCCTGGATCGCCTGAGGGTAGCCGAAAGACTGCGCGAAGGGGCGGAGGAAATCTATGTTTTTCAGGTCAACAGACGCAACGCCGTCGATCTGATCACCCATCTTGACTCGATATATATAGACAATCTCGTAACACTCCATGAAAACAGAGTCTACGACCTGAGTTTCGTCCATCATCCGCAGGCCTACACGCTCTTCAACAATTCCAACCGCAAGGTTGCCGAGTGGCTGAAAAAATTGGGCTGCACGGTCAGCGGTGCAGCGCTTTCGTCTGGTTGGAAAGTGCGGCAATGAGGCCTGTGAACCGCGAAAAACATCCTCAGGTAAGGGCAAAATTCCTGGAGAAAAGCCGGAAAAGACGATAGGTATTACAGGCGGGGCAGGCGGCTGTGCGTGCGCCCGCATCGATAGTGATTTTTCATAACACAAGCTACCCAAAAGACCATGCAGGAAAAACCGGCGATAATCATAGCTGCCTTTGGCAGCAGCAGAGGCGGCAGAAAGGCCTTTGGCACGCTCCAGAGACTGGCTCTTAAGCGTTTCAACGGCCACCGACTGTACTGGGGATATACTTCCGAGATCATTCGCAGGAAAACCGGAGATCCCAGCCTGACCGCTATATTGGAAGAAGCGGCGAAAGCGGGACATCGCCAGGCGGTGGTTCTGCCTCTCCAGATATTTCCAGGGAGCGAGTACCAGCGTATCTGTGATATTGCCGGCCGGTTTTCATCGTTGCAGGCGGTGGTGGGCGAGACGCTGCTGCACCGCTGGAGTTTCGTCAAAGAAGTTGTCGATACCGTCTCCCGGGATTTCATAGCGGAGGGGGAGGGAATCAACCTGCTGGCCCTGCACGGCACCCGGATGGCGGCCGACCCCGCCAATATCGTCTATCTGGGACTGGCCCAGCTTGTGCGCGCTCTCTACGGCAATGTCTGGGCGGCGAGTCTGGAAGGGATTCCCGATCATCGGGCGGTGATGGCGGAGATTGCCGCATCATATGGTGCCGGGGTCCGCCGGCGTATCAGAATCATTCCCATGATGTATATAGCAGGCCTCCATGTGGAAGATGACCTCATGGGCGAAGAGGACAGTTGGAAGCGCAGGCTGGAAGATCAGGGATGGTCGGTGGAGTGTCCCAGCCTCGAAGCCGGTGATGGCGGCTGCTATAAGAGTCTGGCCGCCTACCCGGACATTCAGGAATTTTTCCTGCAGCGCATAGATTCGGCCCTGCGGGGATTGCCCCGGTTGTGAGATGCGATCATACCCTCTTCCGGAAAACGACGCGGATCATATCCCGTTGATCCCCCTTTCTCTTCACACTTCCCTGTAGGGCGATCCGATGGATTTTCTCACCGTCGCCGCCATGATCGTCTTCGTCCTCACCTTTCTTGCTGCCGTCGATCTCTTTCTGGGTCTTGTCCGTATGAAAAGGCTGGGCGCCGTGGAAGTGCGCAGCGACACCAACCGGCCGCAGGTTTCGATTATCGTGCCCGCCTGCAACGAAGAAGACAGCATCGACCGGGCCTTGCGGAGTCAACTGCAACAGGAGTATACGCATCTGGAAATTGTTGCGGTAAACGACCGGTCAAGCGACAGCACGCCGGACATTCTCGAAAAGCTGCAGCAACAGGATCCCCGTCTCAAGGTTCTGCACCTGGATGAGTTGCCCGCGGGCTGGCTCGGCAAGGCTCACGCCCTCCAGCGCGGGGCGGAGATGGCCGCAGGGGAGTATCTGCTCTTTACCGACGGCGATATCATCATGGAAAAAACGACTGTGTCCAGGGCGGTGAGCTATATGGAATCTCAAGGACTGGATCATCTCTGTCTTGTTTTTAAAAATATTTCCCCCGGACTGCTGCTTAACAGTTTGATTCTCGAATCGGGGGCAGCACTGCTGCAGATTTTTCGTCCCTGGCGTGCAGGCCGGAAAAGCTCCCGCTGTTTCATCGGCGTCGGCGCCTTCAATATGGTGAAAAGAGAAGTCTACAAGGAGATAGGCGGGCATGATCGCATCCGCATGCACCCCGTTGACGATATCATGCTGGGCAAGATTATCAAGCGGAGTGGTTATGTACAGGAATGCCTGCTGGGCCTCGATCTGGTGACCCTCCGCTGGTATGAAAACCTCGGGCATATGGTCAGGGGGCTGATGAAAAACAGCCTGGCCATGATCAACTATCGCTATGCACTGTTGCCGCCGCTGGTGCTGGGTATTGCCATATTCACTCTTTTGCCTCCGTGGGGGATCCTTTTTGCCGACGGCGCCGTCCGGTACTTCTGTCTCGGCACCGTGGCAGCGAGGCTGGCTGTCCATTACAGCGGCACGCGCCTTGTCGGTCTCTCCCCGCTCTGTGCGGCAGGGACCATTGTCACGCCCTATATCTCAGTGTATATACTGTTGAGAGCGGCATGGTGCAATTATCGGGACGGTGGCATCTATTGGCGCGGTACCCACTATGACCTCGCCGAACTCAGAAAAAATGAACCTCTTCTGCCCTGAACGGGCTGTTGGCAGCAAAAAGACGTCGTTTACTTTCGGGTGGCACAGTATATAATACCAGCATATCGCCGGGACGCGGGCAGCCGGTCCAGGCGATGGCGAAATGTTCCGGCCACAGGAGTGTGCCGGAGAATCAGAGACAGCGCGAGCACAAACCTGCGAGGAATTATCATGCCGGATACGGGCGTTAGCAAGATACTGGTTAAGGAACAAGAGATCGTCGACATCGTCGCCGGGCTTGGCGAAGAGATCACCGATCATTACCGAGGCATTGGCGGTGAGCTGATCGTTGTCGGCCTGCTGCGTGGTTCCTTTGTCTTCATGGCAGATCTCGTCCGTAAAATTCACTATCCACTGGTTGTCGACTTCATGGCGGTTTCGAGCTACGGCAACGGCACGGTCAGCAGCGGTGATGTCAAGATTGTTATGGATCTTGATGAATCTGTCGAAGGCAGGCATGTGCTGCTGGTCGAGGATATTATCGATACCGGGTCCACTTTCAAGAAGGTTATCCGCATGCTCAACAACCGCAACCCTGCATCGCTCAGGGTCTGCACCTTTCTCAACAAGCCTTCGCGCAGGAAGTATGATATCCAGATCGATTTCTGCGGCAAGGACATCCCTGATGAATTTGTCTGCGGCTATGGGCTTGATTATAGACAAAAATACCGAAACCTTCCCTACGTCGGCGTCCTGGGGGAGTGAATCCGCCCTCCGCGTTCTGACCAGAGACGGAGTGGTAAAGACCGCCTGGCTGCCGGCAGCTGTCGGAGTATCTCGACGGGCCCTGGAGCGACTGTCGCAGAGTGAGGAAAGCTGTGATGATGCAGGACCGCACTGTCGCTCTGGCCGAACCTGTCACTGTTTTTAAGGGTACCTTAAGCAGAAAGGTCGTGAGTCTTTGCTCTGCCAGGTCCAACTGCGTCAGGCCATCCACTGGCATGATCACACTCTTGGCGATACGTGCATCAAAGGGCCGTTCCAGGTGATCATATGGCCCAACAATCAATTAACCTGCTGCAGCGCTGAGCTTGCAGTCCGCTGACGGCGGGCTCGTCATCAACTCTCGGTCTGAGAGAGCATTTTGCCTTCTCATGCGAGCAGCTTTGTTCTTGTCAGCAGCGTCGGTATTGGGTAGAACAGTGCTCTGCTCGGCGGTCTGGAGTCCGCTGAGGAAAAACCATGTTTTGAAACGAGCGTATGCAGCGACTCACCCGACAAATACTGGCCGCCACCTTTTTCAAACTGCTGCTCAACATCGGCAGACGTTTTGTCTACCCCTTCGCCCCGGCCTTGAGCAGGGGGCTCGATGTGCCGCTGACGGCCATTACTTCCATCATCGCCGTCAGCCAGATATCTTCCCTTGCCGGTCTTTTCAGCGGTCCCCTGGCCGACCGCATGGGGTATCGGCTCATGATGCAGATGGGGCTCGGACTGCTGGCGGTCGGCATGCTCATATGCGGTCTGGTACCGGTCTACTGGGCGGTGTTTTTCGGTCTGGTACTCGCCAGTTTTGGCAAAATCCTCTATGACCCGGCTATACAGGCCTATATCGGCCAGGCGGTACCCTACCAGAAACGGGGACGGGTCATCGGTATTCTGGAAATTTCCTGGGCCGGTTCAACCCTGGCCGGTATTCCGCTGCTGGGAATGGTCATCGAATACATGGGGCTGGAGAACGGTTTTTTACTTCTTGCCCTGCTGGGTTTTATCTCGCTGGCGGCTCTTAGCCGAATCTTTCCCAGTGACCGCCGCGATAAGGAAGCCAGGAGGCCCGGAGAACTGCTCCGTTCGCTGTCCCAGCTTGTGAGAATACGACCGGCTGCCGGTATGCTGGCCTTCGGTTTCTGGATCAGCCTGGCCAACGACAACCTCTTTGTCGTCTACGGCGCCTGGTTTGAAAACGACTTCAATGTCAGCCTGATATCGCTGGGTTTGAGTACCATAGCCATCGGCAGTGCCGAGTTGGCAGGAGAATTCCTCACCACCGCTTTTGCCGACCGCATCGGCTTGAAACGGGCCATTGTCTGCGGCCTGGTACTGGCGGTTATCGCCTATCTCCTGCTGCCGCTGATGGGAACCGGCCTCGTTCTTGCCATGGTGGGAATTTTTTTGGTTTTCTGCACCTTTGAGTTTACAATGGTAACAAGCTTTTCGCTGAGCACCGAACTCCTGCCCCATTCCCGGGCGACCATGATGGCTGGCTTTTACGCCGCTTCGGGTCTTGGCAGAATGGTCGGGGTACTTACCGGCGGATTTGTCTGGAAAAGCGGCGGTATAGCAGCGGTGGCCTGGCTGTCGGCAGCGCTGACGGTGCTGGGCCTGCTCTCCCTGCTGTGGGGGTTGAGAGGCTGGAGCGTCAATGGAGCCTCAGAAAATCGAGCCGGGGATGGGCTGTGAGACGGAGCCGGCATGGCGCCGCCGGCTGGTCGGTTCCGGCGGTAAGGAAAAAATCCATTGGATACCGGACAGAGTATTCCTCAAAGTGTAGTGAGTTTCAAGGGTATCAGGAAAAAGAGAAAAAAATCACTGACAGAGGAGCAGAGGTATGTTCACCATCGCCGATATACGCAATATCGCTATACAGATCGAACGCAACGGTGAGAAGACCTACCGCCAGGCGGCTGCAAAGGCACCCGATTCCGAAGTTGCCCGACTGCTTGAGAGTATGGCCGACGATGAAAGGCGCCACGCCCAATGGTTTGAAGAGATTCGGGCCGACCAGGTATTGAGTGAGGAGCAGCGGCAGATGGAACAGGTTGGGAAGTCGATTCTCCAGGAAATGGTCAAGGACAGAACGTTTTCGCTCGAGGAGGACCGGCTCAAATCGACCGAAAACCTCGAGCAGATTGTGGTTGCCTGCCAGGGATTCGAGCAGGACACCATCCTCTTTTATGAGATGCTCAGTGAGTTCATCGACAATAGCGAGACCATGGATCAGCTGCAGGCGATCATCGCCGAAGAGCAGAAGCATCACCGGCAGCTGGCGGAAATTTTCGGTGAGTTGGCTGCCCAGTCCTGAAAAGCATCACCCGGTGTCGAGGCAGCAATGTCGGCGCCGCCCCTCCTTGTTGGCGTATATTTTTTCTGATCTTATAGTGTTTCTGAATGGATGATACGGCCCCTGGAGGCCGAACAGGCAATACTTCACTGTGGACAGCCGATGCCATCATGAAAACCTCTGACAAGACCCTGATGGAGCAGTTGCGGCTTACTGCCCGCGCCATTGCCCGCCGAAAAAAATATTTTGGCTTGACGGAGGAAGATTCGAAGATACTGCGGGCCATGAAAACGGATGTCGCCGAGGCTCTCGATGAGATAATAGAAGAGTTTTATAAACATCTTCTGCTCCACGACGAGCTTGACCAGATCATCGGCGATGCCGAGACGCTCCTGCGGCTGAAAAATCACTTCCGTTCGTATCTGCTGACCATCTTCGACGGCCAGTTTGACGAGGAATATGTCCACTCGCGGCTGCGAGTCGGCGTGGTGCACAGGCGCATAGGCGTCAAACCACATTACTATGTCTCGGCCATGCACCGCCTGAGCACTATTTTGCGCCGCAGAGTACTTGACGGCAGTTCTGATGCTAACGACTTCTTCCGTGGCAGCACGGCCATTGAAAAGGTGTTGATGTTCGATCTGTCGCTGACTGTCGATACCTACATTCATTCTCTTATGGATGCCAGCAGGAGAAGCCGCGCTCAGCTTGCGGAATATGCCGAATCACTCGAGGAGACCATTGCCGAGAGAACCCGGCTTCTCAACGAACAGGCGCGCTGCGACAGTCTCACCGGGCTGCTCAACCAACGCACGTTTTACCGTGAGCTGCGTAAGGAACTCTCCAGGGGACAGCGTCAGGGATATTCGGTGCTGCTGGTCTATTTCGATATTGACGGATTTAAGAAGATAAACGACAAACGTGGTCATCGTGCCGGAGATGCCCTGCTGGAAAAAGTGGCGGATGCTGCCAGAAAAACGACACGCCGCGATGAGCTGATCGCCCGCTACGGCGGTGATGAGTTCTGCATCATCCTGCCCAACGCCACCATGGAGGAAGGAACGATCCTGGCCAAGCGCCTCTGCGAAACCACCTCTGAGATGCTCAATGAGAAAGAGCTGTCGCTGAGCGTAGGAATTGCCGCTTCGACACCACTGCGCTATTTAGATGCCGAAACGCTGGTGAAGTTGGCGGACGAGGCCATGTACCGGGCCAAGAAAAGGACGGGGTATTGGGTGGAAACCGCTCAGTGTGATCAGACGCTTGTCAACAATAACAATGAGGAAGAAAATGGGTGAATCATCGCAAACGATTTCACCGAAGATTCTCTCGGTGAAGTGGGGCAAGATGGAGGTCGAAGATATAGGCCAGGGCAAGGATTTCAAACTGTGGCCGGGCGGCGGCAAAAGCTGGGACTGGAGTGAGCACGGCACCAGTCATTCACCGGGAATACAGGCCGGCGACTGTGAGGAGCTGATCAGAAACGGTGCCCGTATTGTCATACTCAGCCGGGGCATGTATAAACGGTTGAAAATCAGCGAGCAGGCCAGGGACTATCTCCAGAAAAACGATGTTGAGGTGATAGCTGAATCAACAAAAAAGGCGGTAAAAACATATAATTCACTGGCTGATCGGGGTGAGAAGGTGGGTGGGCTGTTCCATACCACCTGTTGAATGGTTTTTCTTGGAATAATGGTGCAGGGGGGCAGTCACACCACTTTGTAGTGGAGGAGCACGTAGTTCTCCTCCAGCGTTTCACTGGAAACAAGCTGCAGGTTGCAGTCGAGAGAGACGTTGAAAAGAGTGAGGCCGATGCCGAAGAGGCGTGGGGCGATGGTGACGAATACCTCGTCGATGAGGTTGAGCTTGGCAAAGAGGCTGTTGATTTCCGAACCGCCGATGAGAGCGACGCTCTTATATCCTTCGGCCTTGAGGTCGAGCAGGAGTTTCTGTGGCTCCTGCGAGGTGAAAACCAGATTGGCGTCGTTGCTTATACGCGACTTGTTTCTGGTCAAGACCACGTTCTTTCTGCCGGGAAGCGGCCTGCCGATGGTATCGTAGGTGCGTGAGCCCATAATGATGACACCGGCCTTTTTGGTGGCCCTGACGAAAAAGCGCTTGTCGGCGTTGCCGGTCCAGTCGACGAACTCGTTGGAACTCCTGCTGATAATGCCGTCGAGAGTCTGGGCCATGATGAGCGATACCTTCATGAGCGGATCCTTGTTCCTGTCAAATCTTGGCGGTGTTCCTGGCTGGCGGGCTCAGGCACATTTTCTATGAAATACAATACTGCTCTGGAAGGGGGCTATTCCTTCTCCGGCCACTCACTGTCCTGCAGTTCGTCCACCTGATAACAGAAAAGATTCCACTCGAATTCCTTGTGGGATATAGGGCATCGCAGCGTTACGGTACGGTCGCCGACTGCCGCCACTTCCCAGTCTCCTGCTCTTTTGGACTCTTTGATGCGGATCTTCTGGCCCACCGTGAAGGGGTAAGGCTTGAAAACGGCAACAGTGTATCCCATGTATTTCTCCTTAGGTGTTGTCGAATGTGCCAGCGAAAACGGACATACCCGGGCGCGGATAGTTTCTGCAGAAGCACTTGATACCGCTCCTGTCTTAAAAGGTTCCTCGCTTCAAAAACCATGGGGTAATGGGTCCTTCGCATGGCTAAGATAACGGTATAGACGCAGGCTATACAATAATGACGGCAAACTGCTTTGCAACTATGGATTTGGCCGGCCTTTGTCGCCGGCCTGCTTGGCTGAGAGGAGCTGTGGGAAGCCGGTAATAGAGTGAGCCGGTGATGATTCCAGGTGATTACAGGGAGAGAAGATCGGAAATCTCTTCCCGGCTGAGCAGGACATGGGGTTTCTGCTGGCGTCTGTCAAACGATTTCCTGCGATCACCCTTTCTTCTGTCGACGCCGAGTCGCGATTTGATTTTTGATCGCAACCAGACACTAAGGCTCATACGCTGTTCCTGGCCGCTATCGTCACGAAAATCGTGACGCCGCTCCGTGTGGGAGCGTCTATCGCCTGATTTGCGACGGTCTCTATTCTTGCGTCTTTCTGCCAAGGGGGTCTCGGAGGTTTTTGAGGTACGGCTCATGGTGTCGTTGTATTGGTGCTGAAGGAATATAGCGGGATTTTGCCTCTTTGATGATCTGTGCGTTCATGTTTTACCCCTGATCTCTTGCTTTAGTGTAACATCTTTTTGGGAAAAAGCAAGCCATTTGTTTGCTTTTAGCATAGAAAAACAGATAGATAGCGTGTGTTACGCTCTTGCAGAAAAATTTGTCAACGCTCCGGTATCATGCAATAAGCTGATTATCCATGTCTCAGACCAAGTTGCTGAGAATAAGGGGTAATCAAATACAGCAAAGAAGATGAGTCGCCCGTTTTGTATGCACAGTCCGCGATACACGCCAAACGTGCGTTTGCAGGAATCTCTTTTTTTGAAAGGAGATTCCACACTTTTTATCCCCAGAGCGACACCAGTGCCAGCGACAGAAGTGGGAAATAGGTGATAATCACCAGCGTTGCCAGCAGCAGACCGAGAAATGGCAGGGAAGCTCTATAGAGTTCGATGATCGGGCGGTTGAAGCGATAGGAGGCGAGGAAGAGGTTAAGCCCTACGGGCGGCGTGCAGTAGCCGATCTGCAGGTTGGTGAGAAAGATGACGCCGAGATGGAGAGGATTGATATCATAGCCGGCGGCGACCGGCAGGATAAGGGGAACGATCAACACCAGGGCCGAGAAAATGTCGAGCAGCGCCCCGACGATGAGCAAAAAGATATTGAGGAGCAGCAGGAAGGTGTATTTACTGGTGATGTAGTGCTGCAGAAAGGCAAAGAGGTGCTGGGGAACCTGTTGGTCGATGAGAAAATTGGTGAAGGCCATGGAGGCGGCGAGGATAACGAGAATACCGCCGAAAAGAACCATTGAAGAGGCCATGATTTTCGGCAGCCTGGCAATGGCGACATCCCTGAGAATAAAGACCTCGACGACAATGACGTAGAGAGCGGAGACGGCGGCGGCTTCGCTTGCGACCAGAAAGCCGCCGTAGATGCCTCCAAGGATTACCACCGGCAGCGGCAGTTCCCAGAGGCATCGCCGTAGCTCGCGGCCTGATACCGGTTCAGTCGGCCTGGCGCTTTTGGCGGGGCTCTTGCGCATGGCATAGATCATGAGAAACACCAGCATAAGCAGTCCGGGCAGAAGACCGGCGAGAAAGAGGTGATCGATGCGGCTTTGAGAAATGACTCCGTAAAGGATAAGAGGCAGGCTTGGCGGAAAGAGCAGGCCGAGGCTGCCGGAAGAGGTGATGAGCCCCATGGAGAACCGGTCCTGGTAGCCGTCGCTCAACAGTGCCGGCAGCAGCAGGCCGCCGAGGGCGAAAATTGTAATACCGCTGGCGCCGGTAAAGGCGGTGAAAATCGCGCAGACAATGAGGCTGATGACTGCCAGTCCGCCAGGCAGCCAGCCGAAAAATGTTTTCGAGAGCAGCAGGATACGTTGCGGTGCATCGGACTCGGAGAGCAGCATGCCGGTGAAGATGAACAGCGGCAAGGAAAGCAGCAGCGGGGTCTCAGCCAGACGTGTCATCTCGATAATGACCACCGAGAAATCTATGCCCACCGAATAAAAGGAGAGGAGTGCGAGAGCGGAAATCACCACAAACAGGGGCGTCCCGGTGAGAGCGAGGCCGAAGAGCAGGAGCTTAAGCGTGTTCATTAAAAGGGTCCTTGGCGGATATCGAAGCACCCGTGGAGTGCGGGGAAAGAGCTGAGATCAGAAACCGCAGGGCCATGGCGGCAAAGGCCAGTGGAAAAACCAGACTCCAGACCCAGGAGGGGAGCAAAAGGAGGGTACCGCCGCCAAATTCCATTTCGCTGAGCAGAAAGAGGCAGGATGCATAGGTGAGTAGGGCGCAGACCACACAACCACTCAACCTGCCCAAAAAGCGCAGCCAGACGCCGTAGCGGACCGGCAGAATGAATTCGGAAATATCAAGAGAAATATGTTTATTTCTGGAAACCGCCAGCACCGCACCGAAAAAACCGCCCCAGACGACGAGATGACGCAGAAGCGGATCAATCCAGATCAGGCCGCTGTCGAAAAAAAGCCGCAGCAAGATCTGCAGACAGGACAGCAGTATCATCACCAGCAGCAGCCCGGCGAGAAAGCCCTCTTCCAGGCGTCGAAGTATGTGCACTATCCGGATGCGCATAAAGGGCTTTTCCAACCTCTTTACCAGCCTACTGTATATCGCCGTCTGTTTGACCGTCCTCTTCGTTCGTCCGGCTGAGCAGGGCAAATGCTTCGCGCGAGAAAGCACTGCCCGTGAGTTCAGCGATGGATTTTTCCCGGGTGGCAGCCAGCCGCTCGTGCGTAGCAGGCTGCGGCTCGACGAAGACGACGCCGTTGTCCTTGAGTACCTGGCGCGATTCGTCATTGGTCCGGCGGGTTTCGCGGTTGAGCGCGGAAAAATGGCTGCCGGCGGCCTCACGTATGATTGCACCATATTCTTCGGGTAGCCGGGAAAAGGCCTTGCTGCTGAAGGCCACGGCACCGTAGGCATAGCCGAAGGGGAAGTCGGCGACATAGCGGGCTTTGGTAAACCACTGCATGACGATGGCGCCGTAGAGCGAAACATAGACGGTGTCGACCAGCCCGGTCTGCAGCGAGGAGAGGACATCGGGGATGGAAAGAGGTATAGGGTTGACGTCGAGGTTTTTGAGAAAAGTGGCCGTCAGAGGATCGCCGGTGGGAATCCAGGATTTTCGCCGACGCAGCTCCTCAATGGAGGAGGTGGGCTCCGTGGACATGGCGTAGGCGAAACCCACTTCCGTCAGGGCAATGAACTCCAGGTCTTTTTCGGCGAATTTTTGGGCGAAAAAGGGGCGCATACGGGTGATGGCGGCATCGACCTGGTCGTAATTGTCAAAATAGCAGGGGATGGCCATGATGTTAAAATCAGGGACCACGGGGGCTATGCCGGTCATGGTAAAGCCGCCACCCTGGAGCTGGCCGGCGCGTATTTTGCGATACATGGCAAGATCATCGCCCATGGCCCCGCCCGGGTAGATGCGGATTGTCACCTCGCCACCGGTTTTTTCGTTGACCTCCTCGGCGAAATCACGGAAATGCTCGACCCAGATTGAGCCTTCGGGGGCAAGGGTGGCGAGTTTGAGCAGATGCCTGGCATGCGCAGGCGATGGCTCCTGCAGGAGCATGGTGATGCACAGCAGTGTTGCGTGAACTAGAGGGTGAAATCGCAGGTACATGAAAGTCTCCGAAGGCGAATTATGAGAAACAGTCTATTCAGTAAAAAAACCGTCGGCAAGCAGCCGCCTGGCCTTACGTTTGGCTATTTGATTGGCGAGCATGTTCGGCGGATAGGAGCTCAGCGGAAAGTCAAGAACCTCTTTGAGCAGAGCGTTGTGCAGCTGTCGGTTCATGGTGAGACGACCATAGGTCTCGGCATAGATCGTCTGGTATATCAGCATCCGCCGTGACGATATTTCCAGAGCCCGCTGGAAATGATGTCTGCTTCTTCGCGGGTCGCCGCCGAACATCACCGGACGGGAGCCGTAATAGCCGCCAAGAAGGAAGTGGGCGCCGCCCATCTCCACCTCTTCATCGAGTTCAATGATCTTCAGCAGCAGCAGCTCTATTTTGCCCAGCCAGGCCATGGCTGCGGGGGCGCCTTCCTGCTGCTGAACCCAGACGACCAGAGCGAAAGCGGCCCAGAAGAGTTCGCCGGCATCGTCCTCGTCGGCGCGTTGCAGCTTATCCCCGAAGCTCTGAAAGTCGTCGTTGGCGTCAATGGCCAGCAGTTCCGCGAGCAGGGAGGTGCCGTAGCGATGGGCCTTGTCGGCCATGGCCTGCACCCTGGCGGCGCTCTTGTCGCATTCGATCATGGCGCCTATGTAGCCGCTGTAGGCCTGGGCGCCGATGGTCAGCATCTCCGGGTCATGAGGATGACCGGCAATCAGTGAATCTATCATCAGCAGATAAGAAGGTGTGCCTTCACAGACCAGTTCGAGGTCGGACTGTTCCTGCATACTGTCCAGAGCCGGTGTTATAAAGGTTTTCGTCAGGGTGCCGGTACAGGAGAAAAGCAAGAAGACTGGGAGGCCCATGGCGATAAGGCGGAGAGCGGTTGTCATTGTCTGGCGCAGCGTCATGGTTTGATCCGTTGTGGGAGTGAGTACCGTATCAATTCTACAATATAGCCGCCACTATAGTAACTGCATTCCTACAACGCAAGCATGACGCCGCGACCGCAGGCTTCGATACGGGCAACGAAGATACCGTCCCCGACTGGTGAATCCATCACAGGTCGTGTGGAGGCCGGTTTCACTATCTCCGGCCGTTTTACCTGTTTAATGGCGACGGGCGAAGAGGAAGAGATATGAGGGTAGTGGGTTCTACATCTCATGATACAGTTCCGGCCACAGGGAATGGTGCGGTATGGATTGCGGGAATATGGTCTGCAGACGCTGCAAGATCGAGGTGCCGGTGGCAGCTGTCAGCAGAGGGATGGCGGCTACACGACCTTGGCCTGTGTCTGCGGAAAATCGTTTTTGCGCAGCAGGGCATCTTTGCGGGTCTGAAATTCATCGACGTAGCTGCGCAGCACGGCTCTGTTTTCCCTGGCAACTTCGTTGAATTCGATTCCGGAGATATGGCGATTGTTGGCTTTAGTGGTGTGGATGGGGAAGCCGGAAACATCGACGAGGTTGTCTTCAATTCCCAGAGTAATGAGCAGTGACCCCTTCATGGGGATTTCCTCGACGGTTTCCATCATAATACCATTGATGCTGACATCCAGGGTGCGTCCCATGGAATACTCGCACTGATTGCCAGCCTCGTCAATGATCAGGAAGTCGAGCAGATGGAGGGCATCGAGACGTAGAAACTTTCGTTTTTCAGCAGGTGTCATTTTTTCTCACTCCGGTGTCAGTCCTTTGGGTTGCCAGGCACGACCTTGCGGCAACCGTTTGATACGTGGTTCTTGTAGAGTTGCCAAGGCACAATAGCCACCATATACAGTAATGATATCACCAATGCCCTTCAGATTTGTAGGAAAAAGTTATATTCCGATGAAATTTTGCCTCCCGGCGACGAACCATTCTAGAAAAAGCTTCTACTTCTGGTATACTGCCCTGTAGACCGTAGTAGTGTAAATTATCCTTTTGAATGAGAGTTTTTCATGCGTATCCTCAAAGTTGTGCTGGTCCTGTCGTTTCTGCTGCTCAATATCGCCGCACTGAAGGCTGAAACTCCGATGCTGCTGGAGGCGATGGCCCGGCACCTTGTCTGTTATCCGCTGGAAACCGTTTCCATGCAGGAACAGAAACTGTCGCTCAAGCGCCGTGATCTCTGCCTTGCGGCGATTTATAACGAAACCGGGGGCGCACCGCTGTGGGTTGGCGAGCATGGGCCGGGGATTCGGGCGGCCGTCATTCTCCACTATCTGAGAAACGCAGACAAAGAGGGTCTGGAGCCCCAGCACTATCAGGTCTCGGAAATTGAGAAAATCTGGATGGAAAGAACGCCGGAGTCTCTGGTGGAACTCGATGCGCTGTTGACCTTCAATGCGGTAAAATACATGCACAACGTTCGCAATGGCGACCTCGGCCCCTATATGGTCAATCCGGATCTTTTTTCAGAGGCCGGTCAGAAGCCTTTTGAGCCGGTGGCAATAGTCGAAGAGATGCTGGCGGCCCAGGACCTGGATCAGTTTTTTACCGAAGCGCCGCCGCAGAACAAACACTATACCGGTCTGAAACGGGCGCTGGCCAAATACCGCACCATCACGCTGCAGGAGCAATGGCAGGTCATAGCCGCCGGCAGAAGTATACGTCCGGACGAGACGGATAGGAGAATACCGCAGATCCGACAGCGTCTGGCGCTGCTGCTTCGTCTGGATCCGGAGAACCCGGAATCCGAAGAATACGATGCCTCTCTGCAGGAGAGATTGCGGTTGTTCCAGGAACTTCACGGTCTCGATACCGATGGCATTATCGGCTCCAGGACGCTGGCCGAACTCAATGTCAGTCCGGCCGAGCGGCTGGGACAGATACAGGTCAACATGGCCCGCTGGCGCTGGCAGGAGCACGACTTCGGCGGTGATTATATCATTGTCAATATTGCCGATTTTCATCTCTACGGCTACAGGGACGGCCTCCTGAGCATCGATCTGCCTGTTATCGTCGGCAAATCCCAGCATCAGACGCCGGTGTTCAGCGATCGTATAAAATATATCGAATTCAATCCCTTCTGGAATATCCCCACGAGCATTGCCGTAAAGGAGGAACTTCCCAAACTGCGGGAAAATCCCTACCACCTGGTCGATAAAAACATCCGTCTTTTTTCCAGCTGGCAGGAGGAGGCCGTCGAACTTGATTCCACCGCCATGGACTGGAGCAGTATCAGCAGGTCGCAGATGGCCCGCTACAAGCTGCGTCAGGATCCGGGACCCAAAAACGCCCTGGGCAGAATGAAATTCGTCTTTCCTAATAAGTATTCGGTGTATCTGCATGACACACCTGCCAGGACCCTTTTCAGCGAACAACACCGTTTTTTCAGCCACGGCTGCATCAGGGTCTATACGCCGGAAAAATTGGCGCACTTCATATTACGTGACAACGCTGATGGCTGGAATCAGGATAAGATTTCGGAAACAATAGAAAAAGGAAAGAGGAAGATTGTACTGGTACGACCTCCGCTCGACATTCATCTCACCTATCAGACCGCATGGCTTGACAAAGAGGGACGAATTCATTTTAATAGGGACATTTATGAGCGTGACAAAATGTTATATAAAGCCCTATCGTTAAGATGAAAAGTGAGATTATAAGCGAAAAAGACTTCGAGTATGACAGCAACCGGCCGGGCATGAGCCGGCGTGCTTTCCTGCTGGCCGCAGCTTCGGCGGCGGCAGCCCTGGCAGTGCCGGATCTGGGAATGGCAGCGAAGAGAAAAAGCCTGCCGTTGCGGTTCTATCATACCCATACCGGCGAACGTATGGTCGTCGACTACAGTCCAGGCTCCTATGGCGGCTCGGTGCGGCAAGCGCTGGAGCATTTCCTCAGGGACTTCCGCACCGGCGAAGTGCATCCTCTCGATTGCCGGCTCTTCGATAGTCTCTGCGCCATCCAGCGGTGCTGCAAAGAGTTGGCTCCCTTTGAGATTATCTCCGGATACCGCTCGCCCAAGACCAATGCCAAGCTGCGCAAGAACAGTTCGGGCGTGGCCCGCAAGAGTCTGCACATGCAGGGACGCGCCATCGACATACGGGTAACCGGGCTGTCGACCAAAAAGCTGCGCGACATAGCACTCGATGTTCATCAGGGTGGAGTCGGATACTACCCCAAGTCGAAATTCATTCACATCGACACCGGCCGCAAACGCCACTGGTAACCGCTACTTCCTGTACAGCGCTGTCACCCCCTCGGCTTCATTCTGCACTCGCTGCTTCAGTTCTTCGGGGGCGATGACTTTGGCCATGGCGCCGTATTGAAGCGTTTTCATGATAATTTCCCTGTCGTCGCTCACCGGCAGGTGCAGCAGCACTCCTTCCTCTGTTTCCTCGATTACCTGATCTCTGTGCCAGCGCTGATAGCGGACCAGTTCGGCGGCTGTCGAGATGAAAAGAATGGTGGCCGTGTAGACCACTTCACCCTTGAAGATACCAAAGGCCGAGTTGAGATAACCGTCGAAATTGTCGTCGCTGCTGCGCTTGAAGCTCTCTCTTAGCAGAAGGGCTGAGGTTATACGGGCAATATGGAAAAGGCGTATATCCAGGCGCAGCCGGCAATAGGCCAGCAGGTACCAGCGTCCCTGGTAGCTGATGAGGCGCAGAGGCTCGAGCTCCCTCTGGCTTTGCCGACCCTTGGAGGAGCGGTAATCGACGCTGAGAACCCGTTTTTTCACCGTTGCCTCGATGATGGTCTCGAAGATGACCGGATCTATGGCCTCGACTTCGACCCATTCGCAGTGGATGGCCTCTATCAGCCGCGAATATTCGGGAAAGACCAGCTCGCCCAGCCGCCTCTCAAGAGCCTGGACCTCGGGCAGCGAGCCGAGCCCGGCCTCGTCGGCCATCTTGCTGAGCATGCCGAGAAGAAAGACGATCTTCGGGCTTTTTTCAAAGGGCAGGCCGAAGCCTTCCTCGGTGTAGTAGAAGCCGTTTTTGAGTTGGTCGAAGGCTATGGGCGCAAGCAGCCGGTCGCGCAGATAACTGATATCACGGCGGGCGGTGGCCAGCGATACTTCAAACTGATGCACGAGGCTGGTGGCATTGGGATAGCGATTGTGCGTCAGCTCTTCGTGAAAATGGTAGATGCGTTCGAGAAGACCCATACCCTAGCCTGAAAAATTGACGAATTGCAATGGTCTGTTCGACAAGCAGGCCACTACTGGCAATACGTGCGCATGCCAATCATAATATCCATCGTTCTTTTTTCAATGTACACAGTGAGACCTTCATGCTCCCTCCGAGAACACAACTCTCCAATCGACAGCAATGACTAGACAGCAAGGCAGTGTCCATTTTTCATGAAATGTTTGAACCAGCTCTCATCAGCTATTTAGACTGCCGGCGATGTTTGACTGGGAGTATTTTCAGCTGCTCCCGGTATTTGGCCACGGTACGACGGGCGATTTTGATATCGAATTCGGTGGCGAGCTTCTCGGATATGGCGTTGTCGCTTAGCGGCTTAAGTTTGTCTTCTTCCTGGATCATAGTCTGGATTCGGGAGCGGATGGACTCGGCGGCTATGGAATCGCCGCCCTCGCGGGGGATGGCGGTGGAGAAGAAATATTTGAGTTCGTAGATGCCCTGGGGTGTATGGACGTACTTGTTGGAAGTGACCCGACTGATAGTGGATTCGTGCATATCGATGTCTTCGGCGACGTCGCGCAGAATCAGTGGCTTGAGGCGGCTGGGACCGTGCTCGAAAAAGTCGTTCTGGAAGCGGAGCAGGCTTTCCATCACCCGGTAGATGGTTTTCTGGCGCTGGTGGATGGATTTGATGAACCACTCGGCGCTCTTGAGCTTTTCGTTGATGTAGTTTTTCGAGTCCTTCTGCAGACCACCCTGGGTTTCGAGGAGCTCCTGATAGTAGCCTGACAGCTTCAGCTTTGGCAGGTCGTCGTCGTTGAGACGGATGACGTACTCATCGTCGATTTTGTGGACATAGACATCGGGGACGATGTAGTTGGTGTTGTCGGTGGAATAGGGCAGTCCCGGATAGGGGGTCAGTTCGCTGGTGATATAGTCGATGGCCCGCACTATCTCACTGCGCTTGTGACCGGTGGCCTTGACCAGGGCCTTGTAGTTTTTTGTCTGCAGCAGGTCGAGATGATCGCGGACGATGGTGGCTGCCAGACTTTTGGCCATATCCTTGCGTTCGAGCTGGAGATAGAGCGATTCGCTGACGTCGCGGGCGGCGATGCCCGGCGGGTCAAGGTCCTGGATAACCTCGAGGACGTATTCGACTTCATCGCGGTCGGAGCTGGTCTGGGTGATGATGTTGTCGATATCGGTCTCGAGGAAACCATAGCGATTGAGGTTGCCGATAATGAACAGCGCCACGTCCCATTCGCGCGAATCGAGCTCATGATGCGCCAGCTGCCAGTGCAGGTAAGAAGAGAGCCCCGGTTTTTCGGAGATGAAGTCGAACTGTGAGGGGGCGTCGGCCGGGGGAGTCTCCTTGGCAAAGCTGAAGTTGGAGTCGAAATTATTGGCGTAGTCCGACCAGTTGGTGTCTGTGGGAAATTCGTTGGTCGAAACCCGTTCGGTAACGTCGGTTTCCGTGTCCGGTCCGGTCTGTTCGATGGTCGAGGAGAGCCCCTGGGCCAGTTCCTTGGCGTCGTAGGGCCCAATGTCCTCCTCCAGGGCTGGATTCTGTTCAATCTCCGCTCGCAGGGCCTCGGTGAGTTCCAGCCTGTTGAGCTGGAGCAGTTTGATGGCCTGACGCAGTTGCGGCGTCATTACCAGTTTCTGTACAAGCTTGAGTTGTTGTCGGAGTTCCAGGGCCATATATTTGATTACATGCTGAAATTTTCGCCAAGATACATCTTGCGTGCCATTTCGCTTTCGATAATGTCGGCGGCTACGCCGCTGGTAAGAATCCTGCCCGAGTTCATGATATAGGCAAAATCACAAACCTGCAGTGTTTCCCTGACATTGTGATCGGAGATGAGCACTCCCAAACCCTTGTTCTTGAGTTCACGAATAAGCTGCTGCAGATCCGTCACCGCCAGCGGATCGATGCCGGCGAAGGGTTCGTCGAGCAGGATGAACCGCGGACGGGTGGCCAAGGCCCGCATAATCTCCACCCGGCGCCTCTCACCGCCGGAGAGGGCGTGTCCTTTGTTGTCGCGGAGGTATTCGATATGCAGTTCATTCATTAATTCATCGATTCTGTTGTTGATTTCGTTCTTGGCCAATCCCAGCGGTTCGAGGATGATGCGGACGTTTTCCTCCACTGTCAGTTTCTTAAAAACCGAGGGCTCCTGGGCCAGGTAGGATATTCCTTTCAGTGCCCTCTTGTGTATCGGCAGATTGGTTATGACCTCCCCGTCGAGCAAGACGTTGCCCTCGTTGGGGTGGATAAAACCGGCGATGGTGTAGAAAGAGGTCGTCTTTCCGGCACCGTTGGGGCCAAGCAGTCCGACGACAACACCGGTTTTGACCTCAAGGCTGACGCCGTCGACCACGGTCCTGCTGCCGTATTTCTTCTTGATATTTTTCGTTTCCAGCTGGGACACGGCTTGTGCTCTTTTTAGACGCTTGTCTACTGTTTGAGGATCG
>JGI12048J13642_10360439_pt1 | contig 25791 bp, 23 predicted proteins | sample ElkSlonscriptome_16_FD_13642 | JGI IMG/M metagenome (IMG submission 13642)
CGACATGCTAACCGAACAGGAGGAGGAAAACGATGAACTACTTTCTGAGCTCGAAGAACTCAAAACGCAAATGGCCGAGATGCAAAACCAAATGACTCAGGTGATGTCTTCTTTCCAAAGCACCCAAAGCAAGATGAATAACTGCTGTGGTACCGTGCCTTCTGAGAAAACAGGTTCTGAGTCCGGAGCCATTCAGTTAGAGCAAAACTTTCCCAACCCCTTTGATGAAATCACTACCATTAACTTCAGCTTAGATAGAGCTGCGCAAATCCGTTTGGAGATAAGCGACAGCCATGGAAGAGTTTTAGAAGTATTGATCAACCAATCCATGGATGCAGGAGAGTACACCGAGCGTTGGGATGCTTCGGCGTATGCGCCGGGTACGTATTACTATTCACTCTATGCAGATACGGAGTTGCTCACCAAGAAGATGATTAAACGGTAAGTAACTACCTCAATAAATCAAATCGCCTCGAAAAGTTTCGGGGCGGTTTTTATTCCACCCCCGTCTTCATTTCCGCAAGCTCCAATGAATCCACCCCCGCCGGCGGGGGACAAGTCCTCAAATCGATCAACTCCGCACTATCGATTTTAGACTACCGACGAGCTATCAGCTCCCAAGAAACAAATGCCCGACTTTCTTCTCGGGCATCATACAGGTATCCTTCTTCCCAAACCAGCGGTAGCGGTTACGTGCAATAAAATCGTAGATGGGATCGCGAAGAAAGCGCGGGATGATAGTGAAAACTTTGAAGAGCGGCCAAGCCCCTTTTAGCCTTCCGGCAATTTTCAAGGCCGCCGTGCTTTTCTGATAAAGTTTTCCCTCTTCGTAAAGTAAGATGCTGTCGACATCTTTGAACTCGGGGTTTTTGCTAAGTAAATCTTGAGCCGGAGGCCAAGTCAAGCTCGAAAATCGAAAATGCTCCTTTGGATCTCGCTTGATGATAAATTGCACCGCACCGTTGCATAAATTGCAGTACCCGTCAAATAAAATCAAACCCTTTCCGTCGGGCAATTCCGAGATGCCATTTTGCATAAAACAAAGGTAGCCCTTCCAAAGGAATTCCTAATTTTGGCAGTTGCTGAAAAATACACACATGAAAAGAGATCAAATCGTATTTGATATAATTGAAAAAGAGCGCAAAAGACAGCTCGAAGGAATTGAACTGATTGCCTCAGAAAACTTCACCAGCAACCAGGTGATGGAAGCCATGGGGTCGGTGATGACGAATAAATACGCCGAGGGGCTTCCCGGCAAGCGCTACTACGGCGGGTGTGAATTTGTTGATCAAACCGAGACCTTGGCAATTGATCGCCTTAAAAAACTCTTTGGCGCGGCATGGGCCAACGTGCAGCCGCATAGTGGTGCGCAGGCAAATGCGGCCGTAATGCTGGCCTGCCTGCAACCCGGTGATAAAATAATGGGGTTTGATCTCAGTCACGGAGGTCACCTGACGCACGGTTCGCCTGTGAACTTTTCAGGTAAACTTTACCGCCCCTCCTTCTACGGAGTGGAAAAAGAAACGGGCCGCATCGATTATGATAAACTCGAAAAGAAAGCCATCGATGAGAAACCGAAGATGATCATCTGTGGGGCTTCGGCTTATGCGCGCGATTGGGATTATGCCCGCCTTCGTGACATCGCCGATAAAATTAAAGCATTGTTGCTCGCGGACATTTCTCATCCCAGTGGGTTGATTGCTGCCAAGCTCCTCAATGACCCCCTGCCTCACTGCCATATCGTGACTTCTACCACGCATAAGACGCTGCGCGGCCCGAGAGGAGGAATTATCATGATGGGTCAGGATTTTGACAATCCCTTCGGATTGACCACGCCGAAAGGAGTGGTGAGAAAAATGTCTTCCGTATTGGATTCTGCCGTTTTCCCGGGTACGCAAGGCGGACCGCTGGAGCATGTCATCGCCGCGAAAGCCGTAGCTTTCGGCGAAGCCCTGACCGATGAATACAAGGTTTACTGCAAGCAAGTAATCAAGAATGCGCAAGCTATGGCCGATTCTTTTGTGAAAAGAGGATACGATGTAATCAGCGGCGGAACCGACAACCACAGTATGTTGATCGACTTGCGCTCGAAAGACATCACCGGAAAAGACGCGGAAAATGCGCTCATCAAAGCCGACATTACGGTGAACAAAAACATGGTTCCATTTGACGATAAGTCGCCCTTTGTCACAAGCGGAATGAGGATAGGAACGCCTGCCATCACTACTCGGGGACTGAACGAAGAACACATGGATGCGGTGGTCGACTTTATTGATCGCGTGCTGGTGAATCAGGAGGACGAATCAGCTATCGAGGCGGTAAAGAAAGAAGTAAACGAAATGATGAGTAGCTTCCCGCTATTCGCAAATAGTGAACTAACACCTAATTAAATCTTTTTCATGCAAATTTCAGCAAATGACCCGAAGCGAAAGTCTTGGGTCGAGATACCTCATAACAGTGATTTTCCGATTCAGAACTTGCCCTTCGGCATTTATTCCAAGGGATCTTCCGAACCCAAACCCTGCGTAGCCATTGGTGATCATTTGGCCGACTTGTCGGTACTTGAAGCCAAAGGATTTTTCTCTGACATCAATTTTGAAGCAAAGGACTTTAAAGGACCTTTTTTGAATCCCTTGATGAAGAGAGGCAAAGAAGCGACTCGTAAACTGAGAAATCGCTTGGCCGAACTCTTTGATGCCGACGGAATTTATACCGAGAAAAAATCGGAAATTGAATCGGCAATGCACCCTCAAGCCGAGGTTGAAATGCACCTGCCCGTGCAGGTAGGAGATTACACGGATTTTTACTCCAGCATGGAGCACGCCACCAATGTGGGTACGATGTTTCGCGACCCCGATAATGCGCTTCTGCCAAATTGGAAACACATACCCGTAGCCTATCACGGACGAAGTTCTTCCATCATACCTTCCGGACAAGCCATCCATAGACCGAAAGGACAAACCAAGCCAAATGCGGATGAACCGCCCGTTTACGGACCAACAAAGCTTCTGGACTTCGAGCTGGAAATGGCTTTTGTGACCTTGGACGGAAAGCCTTTGGGCGACAGCATTTCCACTGCCGAAGCTGACGATTACATTTTCGGGATGATCTTGTTCAATGACTGGTCGGCCAGGGATATTCAAAAATGGGAATACGTTCCTCTCGGCCCCTTCTTGGCCAAGAACTTTGCCTCCTCGGTTTCGCCTTGGATCGTAACCCTCGACGCTTTGGAGCCATTCCGTACGAACGGACCGAAACAAGAACCCGAAGTACTGCCTTACTTGAAATACGAAGGCGACAAACACATTGACATCAACCTTGAGGTGGCCATCGAAACGGATAAAGGCGAAGCCAAAACCGTGGCTAGGTCTAATTACCGAAACATGTATTGGAACATGAATCAACAATTGGCTCACCACACCACCAACGGATGCAACATAAGATGTGGCGACATGATGGCGTCGGGAACCATTTCGGGTAGCGACTCCTCAAGCTATGGTTCCATGCTGGAACTGACTTGGCGCGGAACCAAACCCATTGAAATGCCCGATGGCACCGAGAGGAAGTTTATCAATGACGGCGACTCCGTAATCATGAGGGGAAACTGCGAAAAAGAAGGTGTACGAATAGGCTTCGGTGAAGTGAAAACCAAAGTACTACCTGCAAAATAAATTGATCTTAAAAATCCCCTCGTGAAAAAGCCCGATCCCGAAGTAGATAAAAAGCTCATCCTCTCAGCATATAGAGGACTTCTTCGCGTGGCCAAGTATTCGAAGGACAAGGAAGACCGAAAAATTATTCGGAAGGCCTTCGACTTGGCGATGGAGGCGCATAAAGACATGCGTCGTAAATCGGGTGAGCCTTATATTCTTCATCCTTTGGCCGTAGCCAGAATATGTGCTGAGGAAATAGGTTTGGGGACAACGAGTATCGTCGGAGCCATCCTTCACGACACAGTGGAAGATACTGAAATTAGTCTCGAAGACATCGAGTATCAGTTTGGCACGAAAGTGCGCGACATCATTGATGGTCTGACGAAAATCTCTGATGTGTTTGACCACACCTCGAGCATTCAGGCAGAGAACTTCAAAAAGATGCTTCTCACCCTTTCGGATGATGTTCGGGTGATACTCATCAAGCTGGCTGACAGACTGCACAACATGCGCACCTTGGAATCAATGCGCAAAGACAAGCAGCTCAAAATTGCCAGTGAGACACAATTTATGTTTGCGCCGCTGGCCCATCGATTAGGACTGTATGCAATAAAAACCGAGCTGGAAGATCTCGCTCTGAAATACACCGAGCCCGAAGAATACGAAAAGATTCAAACGAGCTTGAAGAAAGGGCAGGCGGTTAGAACACGATTTATCAATCGGTTTACCTTACCGATAAAACGAGCCTTGGATGCCGAAGGCTTTAAATACGAGATTAAGGGAAGGACAAAGTCGGTCTACAGTATTTGGAATAAGATTCACAAGAAAAATATTCCCTTCAATGAGATCTACGATGTCTTTGCCATCCGCATCATTCTCGATACCGATCTGAAAAACGAAAAGGCGCTTTGCTGGAAAGTTTACAGCATCGTCACGGATTTTTATCAGCCTAATCCCGATCGGTTGAGGGACTGGATATCCACGCCAAAGGGCAATGGCTACGAGTCGCTGCACACCACGGTGATGAGTCCTACGGGAAAGTGGGTGGAGGTGCAAATTCGCACCGAACGCATGGATGAGATAGCCGAGAAGGGCTATGCCGCACATTGGAAATACAAAGATCAGCAAGCTCAGGAATCGAGCCTCAGGAATCGAGCTTGGACATCTGGCTTCACCGTATCCGCGATATGCTGGAAACCAATAACAGCACGGCCCTTGACTTTATCGACGATTTCAAACTCAATCTTTTCAGTGATGAAATCTTTGTATTCACACCGAATGGGGATCTGAAGACATTGCCGGCAGGCGCTACGGCCCTCGATTTTGCTTTTGAAATTCACTCACAGGTTGGTGAGGCATGTATCGGTGCCAAAGTCGACCAAAGGCTGGTTCCCCTTAGCCATAAGCTCAAGAGCGGAGATCAAATAGAAATTCTCACCTCCAAAAAGCAAAAGGCCAAGGAAGACTGGTTGAGCTATGTGGTTACTGCTAAGGCTAAATCGAAGATAAAGCAGGCGCTGAAAGAGGAGCAGAAGAAAATCGCCGGCATGGGAAAAGAGGTCGTGCAGCGAAAGTTTAAAAGCTTAGGGGTAGAATTCAACAGCCGCAATGTCTCGGAGTTGGAAAAATTCTACCATTATGATTCGGCCACTTCTCTTTACGAAGACATAGCCAAAGGTAAAATCACGCTGAAGAAATTAAAAGGCTTTACGGTTGATCAAAAGCAGCTTCATTTTGAGAAAATAGCTCAAGAAACAGGACAGGGTGAGTCTAAAAAAACGGGCAGCCAAAATATACCTAAGGATACTCTGATCATAGGTGATGATGAGGTAGATGTTCCCTACCGCCTTTCGCAATGCTGCAACCCCATTCCCGGCGATGATGTTTTTGGCTTTGTAACCATTAATGATGGAATAAAAATCCACCGTGTGCGCTGCCCGAATGCCGTTCAAATGCGTTCGAATTTTGCTTACCGCATCATTAAGGCAAAATGGCAGAGTCAAAAAGAGAGCGAGTTTGCAGCTCAAATTCGATTTAAGGGAATTGATGATCTGGGCTTGGTTGAGAAAATCACACACGCCATTTCTTCGGACCTTAATGTAAACATGAAGGCAATAAGCTTTGAAAGCAACGATGGCGTTTTCAATGGAAGAGTTACGGTCTTGGTTTACGATACAGATCACTTAAACAACCTGATCAAAAGGCTGCAAAGTGTTGAAGGTGTCCTTACCGTAGAACGTGTGAAATTAGGCGGGGACCCGAATTCGGATGACGATTAGCGGTTTGCTAAAAGTCACTACCTTTGAAAATTAAAGTAAACACGTGGCGACACTAGAACTGAAGGAAAAAGTAAAGCAAATCTTTTCGGCTTATCTGGAGAAAAACGGTCACCGGAAAACCCCTGAACGGTTCGCCATACTCAACGAAATTTACGAGTACTCGGGTCATTTTGATGTGGAATCGCTTTACATCCAGATGAAAAACAAGAACTACCGAGTGAGTCGAGCCACATTGTACAACACTATCGATTTATTGATGGCCTGCAATTTGGTTCGCAAACATCAGTTTGGAAAAAATCCTGCGCAGTTCGAAAAATCCCATGAGTACAAACAGCACGACCACGTTATCGTAACGGAAACCGGTGAGGTATTGGAGTTTTGCGACCCGCGAATTGAAGCAATCAAAGCTACGGTTGAAGAGATCTTCGACGTAAAGATTATGCACCATAGTTTGTACTTTTACGCCGAGCGAAACGGCTCGAATTCGAGTAAATCAAATCAATCCGAATAATTACCAATGGCATTTAACTATTCTATTACCGAAAAAGAAGACCTCATTTTTTTAGAGATGCAAGGCAAGTTGGTCGATAAGGCAGAGGCCATTGACATAGGTGCTGAAGTAGAAGAGCAAATGGCAGCCGGCCACAACCGTTTTGTCATTGAGTTGAGTCAATTGGAATACATGAACAGTACCGGGTTGAACATCATCCTGAACTTGATGAACAAGTGCCGAGACAGTGGCGGAGAAGTTGTAGTGGCCGGTTCTACGGCACGTATTAAATCCTTGTTTTCGGTTACCAAGCTCGATACCGTCTTCACCTTGAAAGATACCCGTGAAGAAGCAGTAAAGCACTTGAAAGAACTTTCTCAATAAGCATACATGAAATCTAAAGTTGACGTGCTTCTCGGCCTTCAATGGGGCGACGAAGGAAAGGGAAAAATTGTGGACGTGCTGACACCCAAGTACGATGTAATCGCACGTTTTCAGGGTGGGCCCAATGCAGGCCACACCTTAGAATTCAACAATATCAAACACGTATTGCATACCATTCCGTCCGGTATCTTTCACGCGGATAAGCTCAACATGGTAGGAAACGGTGTTGTTATTGACCCGATTATTTTCAAACGTGAAATCGATGCCCTTGAAAAGATGGGGGTCGATGTCAGTAAAAATTTGGTTGTTTCACGAAAAGCTCACCTCATCTTGCCAACGCACTGCGTGCTTGACGGAGCGAGTGAAGCCGACAAAGGCAAGAAGAAAATTGGTTCTACCTTGAAGGGAATTGGCCCGACCTACATGGATAAGACGGGACGCAACGGTTTGCGCATCGGCGATATAGAGGCGGCTGATTTTCAAAGCAGGTACGAAGCGCTCAAAGCAAAACACCAACGACTGCTGGAGCCTTACGACTACGACTACGACATCTCTGAAAAGGAGGAAGCTTGGTTTGCGGGAATTGCTAAAATAAAGGAGCTGACCCTTATCGACAGTGAGCATGATTTAAACCGTGCTTTGGCATCGGGTAAAAAGATTTTGGCCGAAGGAGCTCAAGGCAGCCTTTTGGATATCGATTTCGGAAGCTATCCTTTCGTGACCTCATCCAATACCATCGCCGCAGGTGCCTGCACCGGATTAGGCGTAGCGCCAAACAGGATCGGCGACGTGATAGGTATTTTCAAAGCGTACTGCACGCGGGTAGGCAGTGGCCCTTTTCCTACCGAGCTCTTTGATGAGACGGGAGAAAGGCTAAGAAAAGAAGGTCATGAATTCGGAGCCACTACGGGAAGACCCCGTCGCTGTGGATGGATTGATTTGCCTGCATTGAAATACGCCATCATGATAAACGGCGTCACGATGTTGAATATGACCAAAGCCGACGTGCTTTCTATTTTTGACGAAATCAAAGTCTGTACGCACTATATCTATCGCGGCGAGAAGATTGACTACTTACCTTATGATGTAAATGGTGAAGAAATCGAACCTGTTTACGAATCATTGCCCGGTTGGAAAAAAGACCTGACTAAGCTGAATAACGAAGAGGAATTTCCTGCAGAATTGAGTGATTATATTGATTATCTCGAAAAAGCCTTGGAAACTCCTATCAACGTGGTTTCGGTTGGTCCCGATAGAAGTCAAACCATTGTTCGCACCGGCGTACCCGCTTAAGATCGGCACGGGAATTGCCTCGGGCGTTCTGATGAACTTCCGTAACTATTGGTTCGGCGTATCGTTCCTGCTTTTTCTGCTACCCCTTCTTTCCCTTTCACAGGGAAAAAGTAAAATCGAATTGGTTCAAGCAGACAAATTGCGCTTTGACAAAAGCATCGGTGTTGATGCACAGCGCCTTCTCGGCGATGTCATTTTCAAGCACAAGGGGGCTATCATGTACTGCGATTCGGCTTATCTCTACAATGCTTCCAATAGTTTGGATGCTTTCGGAAACGTGCGCATCAATCAAGGCGATACATTGATGATGACCAGCGACAAGCTGAACTATGACGGAAATACACAATACGTCAAAGTGCGAGACAATGTGGTGCTGAAAGATGCCGAAATGACGCTCACCACGCATACCTTGGACTATGATCGAAAAACCGGTCAGGCTATTTTCTACGATCGAGGGAACATTGTCAGTCGCAAGAATGACAATCGATTGGTTTCGTGTGAAGGGGTCTACGATTCCAACAGCGAATATTTCTTTTTCCGCGACAGTGTCGTGCTGAATAACCCGAACTACCGCGTTGAAACGGACACCTTACAATACGGCAACAACTCTGAAATTGCCTATTTCTACGGACCGACTTTTATTTACAGTGACGAGAATACCATTTACTGCGAAAACGGCTGGTACGATACCTTTAATGATATTTCGCAGTTTAATAAAAACGCCTATATCGATAACAGGAAGCAAGTTCTCAGAGGCGACAGCCTATGGTACTCGCGAAACGAAGGCTTGGGTAAGGCTTACGTAAACGTAAGCGTCACCGATACGGCAGACCAATATATTATCAGAGGTGATTACGGCGAGTACAACGATCTCATCGGAAAAAATTACGTGACCGGAGATGCCGAAATGCTGCAATACGACTTGACCGATACCTTATTCCTGCACGGCGATACCCTGATGGCCGTGGAAGACAGCCTGATTGGAAATCGGGTGTATGCCTACCCTTCAGTAAAATTTTTCCGAAAGGATATGCAGGGAGCCGCCGATTCATTGATCTACGCTTCGGATGACAGTTTGATTTACATGTACACTGAGCCTGTTCTATGGTCAGATGACTTGCAAATTACGGGAGATACCATTTTGATTCGCACCTATGATGGGGTGGTAGAAAACCTTTTTGTCTTTGACCATGCCTTTATGGTCAACAAGGTAGACTCAAGCAAATTCAATCAGATAAAAGGAAAACGGCTGACGGGATTTTTTGAAGAGAACGACCTCCGGCGAATTCTGATCAAAGGAAACGGGCAGTCGCTTTACTATGCAAGTGAAGAAGAGCAACCTGACAGCACGGGGCAAGTACCTGCGGCCACTAAATTCATCGGAGTGAACAAGGCCATTTGCTCGAATATTGAGATATTCATGCTCGAGAGAAAAATTGATCGCATCCTATTTCTTACTAAACCCGATGGCACCTTTTTCCCTCTGGAACAACTCCCACAGGATGAGAAAGTATTCGAAGGTTTTAGTTGGGATGAGGCTCGCAGGCCCGATTCCCCCTTAGAAATATTTGACTAATCGGGCAGTCCTTCTGCTCTTGCCCGCTTAAGCGCTTGTGCATACCAAAAAAGCTCTGAAGAAAATCCATCAAAACGACGCAACATCCGCTCGTCTGATGGCTTGCCGTTTTCATCCAATGCGGAGGATATTTTGGGAATGGGTAAGATGGTAGGAATGCTGCTCATTCCCAGCTCGGCCAGAACGGCTCGCGCGTGCACGGCCACTCTCAAGCCACCGAAGCTACCCGCGGAATAAGAGACAATGCCCGATGGCTTGTAGAGGTACTCACTTTGAAAATGGTCCAAGAAGTTCTTTAGCCCGGGCTGAAAACTGTGATTGTACTCGCCCGTAACAACGATGAATGCATCAGAGGAGCGCAACTCTTCGGAAGCTTTCTGCATATTTTCAGGCGCCTCACCTTCGGAATATTCTTTATGCATCCTGTCCAAAATCGGGAGATCGATTTCTTTCGCATCCAAAAAAACGGTTTCGCATTTTCCTTTAAGTTGATTCAAGCAGAATCGTGCTGCTCTGATTCCCGCCCGATCTGATCGATAGGAACCGTAAATGATTGCAATCTTTAAGTCTTTCATTAATAGAAGAAGTTGTCGTCAGGACCGATTGTTCGGTTTCGTTCGAGTTTTAAATCACGTAGCATAGATGATTTGATGTTCAAGCCAATGTTGTAACTTCTTCGCACACCAAAGGGAATAACGCGCGCATTGAGTTCCCAACAGTTCAAATCAACTCTGACCGTAACGGTTGTAGGTGTCAATTCCTTAGTCACAAAATCGTAGCCTGAATTTATTCCAATGTTAATTCTTTCAAAGAGGGTAAAGTTTCCATTTGCTTGAAGTGACTGAGTATATGCCAATGAATCCATGAGGACTACGGGCAGGTCTTCGCCCAAAGCTTGTCCAAAGCGGACGCGCCGCACATTTAAAGAATAAGTGACATTTACATTCCAAGGAACTTTAAACCCACTGAGGAACGATTCAGATTCGTCTTCAATCTCCACATCAGCTTCTTCGGATTCCAAAACCGGCTCGGGCCTGTTTCGCTGAAAAGAGGAACTACCTAAACCGGTAATATTCACCGCAACATTTCCGGATTCAAATTCGGCGACAGTCCTGTTTCGATCAAAAAGGTATTCTCCCGTGCGGATTGGTCTGTCATTTGTTCCTAATTCGTAGACGTAGGGATTAAAACTTCCCGCAAATCTCAGATTTACATATTGACTTATCGAAGTAAACCCACTGATGTTTAAGTTGCTGAGTTTATTACTATCTGCTGCAAAATTGTAGTTTCCTGACAATGTCAAGTTTTCCAAGAAAGCGATTTTCTTGAATTTCGATGATGTATCTCGTCTGCTGAGGAACTTACCCTCAATATTGTTGACAAAGGAAAATGAGATAGACTGATTTTCGCCTGAGGGCGGTCCCCCGTAAACGGTTCCTTGATAAGGGTTATACGATTGAAGGGCGGCACTCTGCCCGAAGAATCCGTAGACATTCGGATCAAAGTCAGGTCGATAATTATAGCTGATAGAGGGTGTTAAGGTATGCCGAATGGCTTTTAAACTCTTTCCCTTAAAACTATACATACCGTATAATTTCGTTGTGACTGAGGTAGAAAAAGACCAATCATTGTTTCGGTCAAAACCTTGGATCGTATCGGTTTCAAATTGATTGGTTTCGGGATCAAAGGTGCGCCCGAATGTTTTGAAATACCAGCGCTCGTTGTAGCTGAAGCTGGGATTTATGCTGAATGGTCCCGCTTTCAGTGAGGTGCTCAAACTGGTAGTATGTCTCACACCATTTCTAAAGCCCGTTTTTATTTGATCCCAATTATTCAAAGCGAGCATCGAATCATTCACGGAGAGGGTGTTTTGAAATGACGAGTTCCATACCCAACCAATTTTTTCATAGAACCGATCTTTGGGACCATCATTGAAAAGATCCTTCAAAGGAAAAGTACGCGCTTTGTTTACATTCAGGGATGGAATGGTAAAATCAAAATCTCCTGTCCGCGAATTCTGGCTGTGGCCCGCCGTCGCATTGAGGCTCCAAGGCGAATTATAAAATGATCTCGAAAAACGGATATTCGAACGAAATGTATTCGTCAGGTAATCATTTTGAGAAGCATTGAGGTTATTGGTGAAATTCTCCGTACTCCCGGCATTTACATCCGCTGAAAAGTTGGCGTAGGGATGTGCTTTTCGGTCTTGGGCATGACGCCAATTGACGAAGAATGTTCGGGTTTCGCTGAAATTGTTCAAATCCCTGTCTCCGCGTTGCTGAACATTGTATTCTACACCCAGATTTCCTTCGTATTTATAGAGCTTCTTGTACCGTGTGATATTTTCCAAGCCGTAGCTTCCTCGCGAGTAAATGTCTGCAAGAATTTTTGTGTCGACATTATCGCTCACCGGAAGGTAAAAACCGAGATCGTTCAGGAAATATCCCAGTTCTTGTGCGTTCCCATAACTCGGCATGATTAAGCCTGCTTGTTTCTTCTCTGTGTTAGGAAAAAAACCGAATGGAAAAGCAAGCGGAGTGGGAATTTTACCCAAGGCCAAATACCCCGGCCCCGTAACGATCTGCTTGTCTTTAATCACCTTCAGACGGCCGATTTTAAACCGCGTCTTGGCATTGGGGTCTTCGCAAGGACAGTATTCACCGTGTCTTACGTAAATCACATTATTGTCATTGGTCGTCTTTACCTTATCGCCTGTGAGTGTTCCTTCGATTACATCGGTTTGAACCTGTTTAACAAAAGCCTTCTTCGTTTTAAAATTATAGTCCATAGCAAAGGCATCAAACTTCGAGTCGCCTTGCTCAAAAACCGGTTTTCCGATCCAGACTCCGGCCGTATCCTGAATTCCTTCTGCGTGAACGGTGTATTTCGCAAAATCATAAGTGATACGCTCCGCAACCAATTTGATATCCTGATAGGTTATCACGGCATCACCGTATAAGTACACTTTTCGATTTACCACATCGTTTATTATGGTGTCTCGCGCGGCGTATTGCACGGGAGCTTCCAAAAACGATTTGGACTGATTATTGGCAATGGAATCAACCCGCGTCGAATCGACCGATAAGGTATCGGAAGATGAGATCGAGAGAGAGTCAGTTTGAGCACGCATTCCTATATTGGCCAAAATGAACAGCACTACAAGGATAAAAACTAACTTTGCCCGAAGGATGAGGGAAGGAATATTCCTAATTTTATTTGTCGTTGGTTTTTCAACTACCAAAACTACCGAATTGCTGCCGCAAAAATGGACGTAAAAAATCAATTAACACACTGGTCGCCCCTAAAGCTTTTTTTGATTGTGGCTATTGTGCTATCAGCGGGAACGCTTTTTTTAGCATCTACCATGCCAAACTCTTCGGCTACACCCGCCGTGACGCGCGTGGTGATCGATGCCGGCCACGGAGGAAAAGATCCCGGAAATCTGGGCACGGGACGCTATAAGGTGACCGAAAAAACTATTGCGCTGAATGTCTCGCTTCAAGTAGGCCAATACATCGAAGAAGCTTTTCCGGATGTCGAGGTCCTCTACACGCGCGATGACGACACTTTTGTTCCCTTGCACGAGCGAACAAAATATGCCAACCAAAACGGAGCAGATATTTTCATCTCCATTCACTGCGATGCCTTCACCCGCGAAAGCGCGAAAGGTTGTGGCTCTTATGTGATGGGGCCTGCGAAGACCGATGCAAATTTGCGAATGGCACAGAAAGAAAACGCCGCGATCCTGCTTGAAGATGATCGTCAAGACAATTACGGTGATTTTGATCCCAATTCACCGGAAGGATTGATCGAATTGAGCTTACGCCAAAACACCCATATCCATCAATCTTTGAGGTTTGCAAAACACGTTCAGGATCAAATGAGAACCCGCGTGGGCCGAACCGATCGAGGTGTCAAACAAGCTCCTTTTTGGGTGATTTCATTTACTACGATGCCTAGTGTATTGGTCGAGTTGGGGTTTTTGACGAATAAGGAAGAAGAGGACTTTTTGAACAGTGAAGACGGACAAACCTATGTGGCTTCGGCCATTTATCGCGCATTCAAAACCTACAAATCGGATTTAGAAAAAATTGAGGCGGCGATTGGTGAAGAGCCTGAGGAAACAATGACGGAAAGTAATGAGGAGATATCCGCTACCGAAAAGGGAGAAGCAAAGGAAGAGGTAACATTCAAAGTGCAACTCCTTAGTTCCTCATCACCAATAGAAATAAGTGCAGAGGCGTTTAACGGGTTGGAGAATGTAGAAATGCATCGAGATAAAGAATTGTATAAATACCTTTACGGCGCTGCGTCGGATTACAATTCAGCGAAAGCCTTGCAAAAAGACGTCAGAAAAACAGGTTACAAAGGAGCTTTTATTGTGGCATTTGACAAAGATGGAAACAGAATGCCACTAGACAAGGCCATTGAGCTGACCGGTAAACCTTAAATTAGCTTTTGTGAAAATAAGAAAGGAAGTCATCATAGGCATTGTAGTTTTTTTAGCAATTGGCCTTCTCGTGGTAGGTTTAAACTACCTGAAAGGCGTCAATGTCTTTGGCCAACCCCGGGTTTACTATGGAGTTTATGACAGAATAAACGGATTGGAAGAGTCCAACCCGATTCTCATAAACGGGTATAAGATCGGCCAAGTGAAATCGATCAAAATACTGAACGATGGTACGGGGAGGCTTTTGGTAACGATGATGTTGGACAAAGAGATCGCCATACCAAAAGACACCAAAGCTTTACTAAAAAGCGGTGACCTGTTAGGCTCCATGCAGGTACATTTTATTTTGGGAAACAGCTCTGAGTTGGCGGTATCAGGCGACACTTTAACTCCCGATGTAGAAGGCGATTTGGTCGAAGAGGTCAACGCCCAACTTAAACCCATCAAGCTCAAAGCTGAGAGTTTGATTTCATCAGTCGATTCTGTTATCCGCGTGATTGAGGTTATTTTAAATGCCGAGAGTCAACAAAATCTTATCGAAAGCTTCAACGGGATAAATAACGCCATTGCGAGTTTAGAGAGAACTTCTTTCAGGGTAGATACCCTAGTTGCGGAGCAACGCATCAAAATCAATTCAATCTTCACCAATATTGACAATCTTTCATCAACACTGAGTAAAAACAGTGATGAACTCGACAACATCATCAAAAATTTCTCGCAGATTAGTGATACGCTTGCACAGGCAGATATCGCTACTACCGTGGTAAATGCAAATGCTGCCCTTGCTGATGTTCAGAAGATTACAGAAAAAATAAATCGAGGAGAGGGAAGCTTGGGAATGCTCATAAACAATCCTGACTTATACAATAAATTGGAATCAGCGAGCAACGAATTAGATTTACTCGTTGAAGACATCCGTGTTAATCCGAACAGATACGTGCAGTTTTCTGTTTTTGGTAGGAAGAACAAAAACATTGAGCTCTCGCGGTCTGAATTGGAAGAGTTGAAGGAATATGTGAATTCGGAGAATGGAGAATCCGACAGCGAATAATAGATAGAATGGGAATAGAGAATATTGTTTTTTTAGTTGTATTGATTGCTGCGGTAGGCGTTTTTGCTTATCAAGTCAGTAAAATTCGAAGAAATATTTTGCTCGGTCGGGATGTGGACCGCAGCGACCGAAAATCCGAGCGATGGGCTATGATGACACGTGTGGCCTTAGGCCAGTCAAAAATGGTGACGCGCCCTTTGGCGGGCATCATGCATGTTTTAATCTACGTGGGCTTTGTGATTATCAATATAGAAGTATTGGAAATCATCATTGACGGCGTTTTCGGAACACACCGCATTTTTGCTCCGTTAGGTGGCGTTTACGACTTCCTGATAGGTAGCTTCGAAATTTTGGCCCTCTTGGTCTTGGTGGCTTGTGTGGTTTTTCTCGTACGCAGAAATATTGGAAACATCAGGAGGTTCAAAGCTCGTGAATTAACCACTTGGCCAAAGAGTGACGCCAATATCATTTTGATCGTCGAGGTACTACTCATGTTTGCTTTCTTAAGCATGAATGCAGCGGATTACCTGCTGCAGCAAAGAGGCGCAGACCACTACGTAGTAGCGGGAGCCTACCCTATCAGCGGTCTCATCACCCCATTGTTTGACGGGATGACAACGGAAGGATTGATTATGTATGAGCGCGGTGCGTGGTGGTTTCACATCGTAGGAATTCTTTTGTTTCTCAACTATCTGCCCATCTCCAAACACTTCCATATTATTCTGGCCTTTCCAAATGTATTTTACGCTCGGTTGGTTCCGGAAGGAAAGTTCTCCAATATGGATCGCGTAACGGATGAAGTGAAATTGATGATGGACCCTAACGCTGATCCTTATGCGGCACCTGCTCCCGCAGATCCCGATGCAGCTCCGGAAAAATTCGGCGCCAGGGATGTGCAAGACCTCCATTGGAAGAATTTGATGGATGCTTATTCCTGCACGGAATGTGGTCGGTGTACCAGTGTTTGTCCTGCAAACCTTACCGGGAAATTGCTTTCGCCTAGAAAAATAATGATGGATACCCGCGATCGACTCGAAGAGGTAGGTCGAAACATCGATAAGCACGGAAAGGACCACGACGATGGAAAAGCCTTGATAGGTGATTACATCAAAGAAGAAGAACTTTGGGCCTGCACCACGTGCAATGCTTGCGTGGATGCATGTCCTGTAAATATCAACCCACTCGAAATCATCGTTGACTTGAGAAGATACTTGGTGATGGAAGAGAGTAAAAGCCCGACGGAGCTGAACGGAATGTTTACCAATGTAGAGAATAATGGGGCGCCTTGGGCTTTTCCACAGGCAGACCGACTGAAGTGGGCAGAAGAATTATAGAAAGAAAATTATGAGCGAAGTGATAAAAGTGCCTACCATGGCCGAAATGCTGGCTGCAAACGAAGTTCCGGAAGTACTCTTTTGGGTTGGATGTGCCGGTAGTTTCGACGATAGGGCAAAGAAGATTACCAAGGCTATTGTAAAGATTCTTCACAAGGCCGATGTAAAGTTTGCCGTGTTGGGCACCGAAGAAGGTTGCACGGGAGACCCTGCCAAAAGAGCGGGAAACGAATTTCTCTACCAGATGCAAGCCATGATGAACATTCAGGTTTTGGATGGCTACGAAATAAAGAAAATCGTAACGGGCTGCCCGCATTGCTTTAATACCATCAAAAACGAGTATCCCGACTTAGGCGGTAATTACGAAGTGCTTCACCACACACAGTTCATTCGCTCTTTAATAAAGGAAGGCCGCCTGAAGGTAGAAGGGGGCGGCACGTTTAAAGGTCGCCGAATAACGTTTCACGATCCTTGCTACCTAGGTCGAGGAAACGGCGAATACGAAGCGCCAAGAGAACTCCTTGAAAAGCTTGATGCCGAGCTGGTGGAGATGAAGCGCTGCAAGAGCAAGGGACTTTGCTGCGGGGCAGGAGGCGCACAAATGTTTAAAGAAGCTGAACCTGGAAACAAAGAAGTGAACATCGAACGAACCGAAGAGGCATTAGACGAAAAGCCGGCTGTGATCGCTACCGGTTGTCCTTTTTGCAATACCATGATGACCGATGGCGTTAAACATTTTGAAAAGGAAGATCAAACGGAAGTCTTCGATGTTGCCGAACTAATTGCACAAGCTGCCGATTTATGATTGCTACTGAATTAAATATTGAGAACCTGCTTCCTACTGCGCTATCTGATTCGGCCAGAGTATGGATTTATCAAGCCGAATCCTTCTTAAGCGTGAAAGAAGTTGAGTTCATTCGCAAATCTTGCGAACAATTCATTCCCGCTTGGCAAGCGCATGGCAAAAATCTGCAAGCTGACTACAGAATTCTCTTCAATCGATTCGTTTGCCTATTCGTAGATGAATCGGCGCAGAATGCTACCGGTTGCTCAATCGACAGCTCCGTACACTTTATTCAAACGCTGGAAAAAGAATTGGGAAAGAGCCTGATGCAACGAACCCAAGTCATCTTTTTTGATGATGAAAAGGAGATGCGAGAGGTGGACATGAATGCGATGAGCGGAGTGATTGATTCGGAAACGACCGTTGCCAACAATCTTGTAAAGACCCTTGGTGAGATGAAATCCGATTGGCTCATTCCCGCAAAGGATAGCTGGCATGCACGGATGCTTTAAAGTCTATTCATTTCATTTTCCTTTAGTAACAATCTAAGATCAAAGCGTTTCTCAGACGGAATATGATGTAACGAAAGCAGCAAAACCTTCCTGTCGGGCTGAGAAGGATCGGGAACTCCTAAAATTTATTTTGCCTCCGGAAGACTTCTCGATACAATTTTCATTCGTTTCTCATGAAAATCACTCGAAGGGACATTTAACTCGAATAGAAATCGAGCTAAGGTAAGTCGACGCATTTGGAGGCCCTAAGCAGGCAAGAAGTCAATATTCTTCTTTGTGATCAAGTCTCCTGAATCCAAATCGAGGCAGACCAAACGACCGAACTCGTAAACCTCTGCACGAATGCAACCATTGTCTAGTTTGACCTCCGGTTTTTGGGCCGATAAACATTTACGAATGGCGGTCATAGTGGTAGGCACGTGTCCGTGAACAACCCGTTTTCCTTTAAGCTTTACCTTGTCGTATTTCATCGACCTGATCCACAGCATGTCTCTCCAGCCGGTTAACGGATCCTTCTGTTCCGTATTGAAGCCGGCGTGAACCAAGAAGAAATCTTCCAATTCATAAAAATACGGGAGAGCTTTAAAAAATTTATAGATGCCTTTCGGCAATATCTGATCGGTCAGCAAATGAGCCGAATATTGGCGCTCAGCCAGACTCGTCAATTTATGCGTGTCATTTTTGGCAAACTCGAGAAAGAGCTGCTCGTGGTTTCCGCGGAGCGGATAGACCGAATAACCTGCAACCAGAAGCTCAGCAATCTTTTCGATGACGTAAAGTGAATAGGGCGCCCGATTGATCATATCGCCCAAGATGAAAAGCTGATCATCCTTTTGTAAATCCAACTTCTGCAAGAGCTTGGCAAAAGTTTGAAAACTCCCGTGGATGTCAGTTAAGACCAACCTCCTACCCGCACCCTTTTCAACGAAATAGCTTCTCCCCTTTCCATCGAGCGATTTGCCCAAGTTTGCTTTGAGAATGTTCCTCGCCTCTTTGATGAGATCCAATTTCATTTAGTCCAAGTGCAGATCTATGTAATCCAATACTTTTGTCATGAGGTGAATGCGGTCTTTCCCTCGCACATTATGCGGATGGCCGGGATAGACGAAGAAGTCGACTTGAACACCCGCATCGACAAATGATTCAAGCAGCGAATAGGAATGCTGCGGCACTACCACATCGTCGTTCAGTCCGTGAATAAGAAGTAAATCTCCTTCCAGATCCTTGGCGTATTGATTCAGCCTTGCCTTTTTAAATCCCTCGGGATTTTCTTTGGGGGTATCCATGTAGCGCTCGGTATACATCACTTCGTAAAGGCTCCAATCCGTTACGGGACCGCCGGCAACTCCCACATCAAAGACGCCCGGCTGACGGAGCATGAGCGAGGTGGTCATAAAACCGCCATAGCTCCAGCCGTGTACGGCCATTTTATCGGTATTGACATATGGAAGCGTTTTCAAATAATTCACTCCCGTCAACTGATCTTCCATTTCCTTATCGCCCAAATTTCTAAAAGTGGACTGCTCGAATTTGAGACCTCGGTGTCCTGAGCCTCGGCCATCTACGGTGAAAACTACGTAGCCGCGGTTGGCTGCATGAAACATCCAAAGTGGGGCTCCCGCAGTTCTGTTGTTGGTGACCAACTGCGCATGAGGCCCGCCATAAACGTAAACGATGACGGGATAGGTTGTGTCTGGATCAAAATCATAAGGCTTTATCAAGCGTCCCTGAAGCTTAGTCCCATCCTCGGCTTCGAGAATCGGCAGTTCAATATCCCCGATTTGATACTCGTTGAGCGGGTCTTCAGCCTCTACCAATTCGAGCACTTTCTTCCCCTTGCTGTTCATAACGTAAACTTCATTAGCGATGGTCATCGAGCGTTCCCTAACCAGAAAAAGCTTTGACTCCGAATCGAAGTTGACGGAGAAAGACGATTCATCACCGGTCAGCTTTTTCAGTTTTCCGCTGTTCAAGTCGGCTATTGCCAATGCTTCGCTCATCAAGCCATCTACCACCTCGACTAAGACGCCACCGTCTATTTGGCCATGGTAATTCAGTACGTCAAAATCTCCTGCTGTGACTTGTCTGATTAAGCTCCCGTTTGGCTCATAGAGATAGAGGTGATCAAAACCATCTCGCTCGCTGAACCAGAGAAATTGGCCGTTATCCAAGAAGATTGGTCCACGCTCGGGTTCTACGTATACTTCACTTTCTTCCGTAAAAAGGGTCTCTTGAAAATTTCCCGTTCGAGTGTCGTAGGCATTGAGTTGCATCGTGTCTTGCCCACGGTTTACGATGGCCACATACGCCGTTTTTCCGTCGGGCGAAAAAGTAAAATTCGTGTAGTACTGATCTTTCGGGCCCTTCGTTTTCAAGTAGTAGGTGGTATCTCTTTTTGCATCGTAAATGCCTACGCGCGCCGTATGACTTGCCTGTCCCGCCATCGGGTATTTTATTGGATTCGCCTTTCCCGGAAGGGAAGTATAATCAGCCAAGGGATAATCGGTTACCGCCGACTCGTCCATTTCGTAAAATCCCAGCATCGATCCGTCTTCTGACCAAAACAGTCCGTTGCGAATGCCGAACTCGGAGCGGTGGATAGCAATCCCGGCCGAAACTTCCGACTCCACGCCGTGCATGGTCACCTGCCGTTCGGGTGAGCCACTGCTTTTGCAATAGACATTCGGACCAACCGTGTATGAAACGGCATTCGCTGCAGCGTGAAATGTCAAATTCTCAGCATTCTCGGGATAGGTTAAAATTTGTTCGAAATCCGATCCATCGGAATCCACGACGTAGTACTTCCCCTTTCCCGAAAGGTAAATCCGACCTTTATGAACTTCAGCGACCCGGAGTCTTCTGAGCGTATCTGCATCGGCATCTGCTAGTTCTTCATTAATGGAATTAAGCTGAAGGCGATGAATCGTATCACCATCCATATTTCTCACCAGAAGATCCTGATTCTCCCCGCTGTGCAAAAATTGCTTATTGGGTAACCAATGAAATTGTGAAATGGTCTTGGGAGCCAAGCTGCGATACGGCTCCATGATAGCTGTGGCCAGATCGATTTCTTTCTTCGGGCTTTGGCTGAAAGCGACCTGAGCTGTAATTAATATGGAAAAAATGAGGACTTTTCTTAGCATGCTGAATTGTTAAGGCGGACAAATATAAGAGTTGTTAGATTCCCTATTTTTGCGAAATGAAAAAGGAGAAATTTCTGTTTTTATTGTTCGTTCTGATCGGCCTTAGCGGCTTTACGCAAAATGTGGCAGTGATAACCTGGGACCAATTGGCCGATGTGAGATTTGAAGAAACCTACGATGAAGCTACGGGAGGATTTTATGACAAGCCGGTCTTCGGCCCCATGATTCAAGCGATGGAAGGACGAGAGGTGAAAATTACGGGCTACGTCATTCCCATGGACGTAAATCTCAACGCCTACGTGGTCAGTCGATTTCCCTTCAGCTCTTGCTTCTTTTGCGGAAACGCAGGACCCGAGACGGTAGTGGATTTGCAACTCGTTGATAAATCGGTGACGTTCAAAAATGACGATCGACGAACCTTCTGTGGAAGACTGCGGCTCAATCAGGGAACCTCGATGGCCTTGCCCTATATTTTGGAGGATGTAAAGGTTTGCAATTAGCCTAATTGTACTCGATGAGATAAATTTGTCTGCGTTGGTGCCCGACCTTGTCCTGAGCTTTCAATTCCATCTCGACGGGTAAAAACTCAAAATTTTCAAAAAACACGGTATCCGGATTAGCTGCGAGATCAAATAGGGTGGTATCTCCTACCGAATAATCGAGACGCGGTAAATTCAATCCAAACTCATCGCGGAATAGAATACTAAAAGATTGAAGCGTGTCGGGATCGCTCACCGTTCCTGCGAATGTCAAGGTGTCATCCTCCATTATCCTCAACACATCATCTTCTCCCAAGGGTGGATTGGTCGTGAAGTTCATGATGGTTGGCTCTTCACCATCTTGGCGAACAATGACCTGAAGCGTAGAATCCACAGAACCGTTTCCACGCTCATCGGCTATTTGAACCCTTACTTCGTAAAGACCTGCCAAGGCCGAATCAGGCACGGTAAACAAAAAATCAGTGGAAAAAGTGGTGCCCGAAAGATCCTTAACTTCGGCTATTTCCCAAAACTCAAATGATTTGGCGAAAGCTTCGCTGATTCGAGCCCTAACCTGACCAAGTTCCTCATTGTCCCTTCCCGATACGCTGATTTGCAAAATCTCACCAGGTGAGAGGGAGGTATCATTCATTTCCAAGGAAGTGAATTCAGGATCTACCTGATCATCGGATACCCTTTCGCAGGAAGCAAATACGAGTAAAAAGAGTAAAAGACCGGCTTTTCGAATCATCGGCGAAATGTACGAAAAGCCGGTCATTGGTTTAATCGGTAACTATTAGGTCAAATTCCACATCAATATCGGTTTCTCCTCCGGCATTGGTAATGTCTCCATCGGAAACTCCGGTGGCTTGTTTATCCAACTCGTGACGAAGCACCACTCGCATTTTCTCTCCTCCAACTGTAGGAGCCAGAGATGACCATAATGTAGTCAACCCTATTGGGTTGCCATTATCATCAACATCAGCAGGGTCATAGGCTACCGTTAAGGAATTATCAGCACCGTTGACGGCAATGAAGAAAAATTGGTGCTCCTCATCTTCTTCTTCTATTTCTTCAGTGATGTTTTCTACATCATTTGGATTGGATGCGTCGAGTACTTGAATGGAAACCACATATTCCGTACTATCGGAAATAACGATATCATCTATCAGAGGTGGGTCTCCTCCTTCGCCATCGCGATCACTGAATGTGTAGATAAGTGAGTCAGTAGTTCCAACTTCTACAAAAATCAAGGACAAATCAGTAATGAGTTCCTCTTCATTTTCGTCGTTTGGAACATCATCGTCGTCATCGTCGTCCTCACATGCTACAAAGCTTAGTGCCATCATGGCAAAAACGGAAAATTTGAAAAATTTTGAAATAGTCATTGTCTTATGTTTTTAAAAATTGTGTTTGATTCTTAATGTTAAGTTGATTCCGGGCTCGTCCATGTAGTAGCGAAACCGGTTCATGTAATTTCGATAAGTCGTATTCAATAAATTTTCTACCCCCACTTGAATGGATGTATTTCCGAGTCTCATCCCTGCCCTCGCCCCGAGCAGAAAATATCCTTCGGGAGCCGCCGCGAAATCAAAGCTGCGCGGAAGCTGCGCGTCGGTACCCGACCCAAAAACAGTTTCAAAAGGAAACACATCAGGAGCGCGGTATTGCGCCATGGTGTAATTTCCCGAAAGGGCTATAAAAGGTTGCTCTATCGACTCGATGTCATCCCAGGTCTTCTTTAGCTCCAGCGAAAATTGATGGGCGGGAATGTTGATGAAGAAATCACCGTTTTCCGTGTTTTGTGCCCAGACCAAACTCGCCGTGGCCAAATAAGAAAATCCTTCATTGAATTGGCCGTCTACTTGCAAGTCTGCCCCCCAGTAGAGGGCATCGGTTTGCTCGTAGTCGAATCGAGGAAAAGCACCTCTGATTGTTAACTCAATATCGCGCGGGTTGAGGAAGATATAGTTGTCGATGAAATTGGCATAAGCCGTGGCCAGAATCCTGGTGCGCCCAAAGACTCTTCTCCACGTAGCGCTGAGCGAATAAGAGCGCTCCTGATTAAGGTCGCTATCGCCTTGCTCAATGGCTCCTACTCCGTGATGAAGTCCGCTGGCGAAGAGTTCGTTTACCGCGGGAGCACGCCAAAAAGTAGCAGCAGATAACGTGAAGTCACCCGCTTCTATTTGCCGCTTAGAGGCTATCGCCGCGCTAAAACCATCAAAACTCAAGTTAAGTGGATCATCTTCGCTCGCCACGGGGTTGAAAATATCAGCCTCGTAACGCTCATAGCGAATGCCGTATTTCAAGCGCCAAATGCCCCGGTCGCGTTCCTCGAGCGCAAAGACTCCAATGCTTCGATTTCGGTAGTCGGGCATAAAATTCCTTCCGCTGAAATTGTTTTCTCGGAAGAGACCTGCTGCACCAATACTTCTCGAAAAGGTGGATGTCTTTTGTCGCCAAATCAATTCACCGAGGTGCGTGGTCAGCGCATAGTCCAACTGAGGTCTCGCCAGCTCTTCGGCCGAAGGGTTGATGCCAACATGAGCATCAAACTCCTTTCTGGAATTGAACTGACGCGAATACACCACCTCAATCGAATTTTCATCATCTAAGTCATACTCAGCGCTCGCTTTAAATAATTCGTGCCCGATCTCCTGATAGGGTCGATTGATATCGTAAGAAAAATCGCTCGTATCGGGATTGGTTCTCAATCCCGTAATCACCTCATAGAGATCGGTGAGGTTTCCCAAATGCGAATAGCGATAGATTCCGATGCGTTGGTTGAAATTGCTATAGAAAACTTCAGCTTTCCATCTGTCTTCTTTCCAGCCCAAGGCATAGGAGTAATTCAATTCTTCCGCTCCTGTATTGACCAGGAAGACATCGGGCGTTTTCACATCGCCAAACTTCCTCGCCGAGATTTGTCCGCGAAAATAAAGCGGAATGTTCTCTGATAGCCTCCCCATTATGTCGCCCGCCAAAGCTCCACCCCTGCCGTTGGTAGCGCCCATCGCCGAGAGTGAACCCGAGAGTGAGTCGCTGCCGAAAACATCGGCAGGCTCTACCAAAAGCAATCCTCCGACCGCATCGGGGGCGTAGCGGAGCGCATCAACTCCTTCGATGATGCTCACCTTTTGCGCCAGGAAAGGATCAATTTCGGGTGCGTGCTCCGAACCCCAGTACTGACCCTCTTGGCGTATGCCGGCGTTTAGGATCAACAAGCGATTGCCCTGTAGCCCTCGAAAGACGGGTTTGGCGATGGTGTTCCCCGTCTCTTGCATGCGCATGCCCGGAATGGCCAAAGCCTGCTCGGCCAGTTGAAGCCCCGACGTAGTTTCGAGCTGAGCCTTGCGAATACCGATCTTGGTCATGCTGAGTTCTACCTCTTCCTGACCTTCCACCACAAATTCGCTCAAGATCGACTCGTCGTGGCTTAAGGCCAAAACGATGCTTGTGTCTCTCGAAAGTTGCAGGCTGCGCTTTTCGGGCGCGCAACCGATATGGGTGACTTTCAACGTGTAGTCGCCCTGACAAAGATCGGAGATAGTAAACGCTCCCGACGAATCGGCGTAGGCACCCCTACTCGTCTCGGTGAGGAAGACAGAGGCAAAGCTTAGCCCTTCGCCCGTTTCTGCGTCTACCACGCGGCCGCTAAGCTCAAGGGTACATGAAGATTGAGCGTTGAGATGGTCAACACCCAAAAGACTCATAAGGATTGAAACAATCCAAATGAAGGGTTTCATAAAGTGAAGAATTAGAAGTTTTTAAAATCGCATTTGGGAATCAGGCGATCGGGGGAGCGCGAGGGCTCGAAACTTCTCGAATTTTGACGCAAACCGCATTTTCATAAAAGCGAAATAGCGATAGGTCAAAGACTTGGTTAATATCTTGAGGTTTTACCTCAGGTATAAAATCCGTATTGGTCTGAATCAGCACACAGAGCTCGCATTGGTGCTCGTGCGAGCAGAAGGAATCAGCGTTTTCGTCGGCCTCATGGTGATGACCGTCGCAGAGCTCCGCGTGTTCTTCTCCATGATGATTGCCGTGGAAAAGCGCGTGTAGGCTCGTCTCGGAGAGGAGTAGGCCCATGAGCAGAGCAAAAGCTAAGGCGGTATGTTTGCGCAGATTCAAGGGTGCAAAGATAGGCATTGCGAATTACTGCTTTAATACCAATTGGAAAGAAACAACCCTCATTTGCGCAAATGATATTTGCGGTATTCGGGAAGAAACAGGTTTTAGCCACTGCGAGGAAATAGTTACTCTATTTTTTACGAATCTCTAAGATCGCAAACGCAGCCTATCGGATCTTTAGACATCAATTTTCCGAGAGTCGTAGAATCAATTACACGAATAATTA
>JGI12048J13642_10084264_pt1 | contig 25733 bp, 18 predicted proteins | sample ElkSlonscriptome_16_FD_13642 | JGI IMG/M metagenome (IMG submission 13642)
GTCCCGGGGCTCGCGGAGCACTCCCGGCGGCTGGCCGAGTGGTTCGACCGGTCCCAGGTCCACCTCCAGACCGAGCCGCTCTGCCGCCTGGACATGAGCGCCGACGCCCTCCTGCCTCCCATCTCCCGTCCACCGCGCAGGGACCGGGACGAGGTCCGGGCCGAGCTGGGGATCCCCGACGACGAGTCCCTGGTGCTCCTCACCATGGGCGGGGTGGGGGAGGAGCTCCCCTTCCTGGACCGTCTCGCCGGGCTGGACACGATGCACGTCATGGTCACCGGCACCCAGGACACCCATCGGGACGGTCGGCTCCACTGCTTCAGCAACGAGACCCGGCTGTACCTGCCGGACTACGTGGAGGCCGCCGACGGGGTGGTGGCGAAGCTGGGCTACGGCACCGCCGCCGAGGTCTGGGCCGCCCGCACCCCCATGGCCTGGGTCAGTCGGGGGGACTTTCGCGAGACCGAGCCGCTGCGCCGCTGGGCCGAGTCCGAGCTGGCGGGCTTCGAGATCGCCGGCGACAGCTTCGCCGACGGGGGCTGGATCGATCAGCTCCCCGAGCTGGTGACCCTCACCCACGAGCGGGATGACGCCCCCGGAGGCGCCGACGATCCGGACCTGCGGGTGGAGACGCCGGCGCACATGGCGGCTCGCCACCTCGAGGACCTGGCGGAGGACCTCACGAGCTGACGTCGTCCTCTGGGCGGAGCTTCTCGGGGCTCAGACGCTCCCCGGCGTCCAGGAGCTCCCGGACGCGCTGGAAGACCCGTCGATCCTCCGTCGTCCGGTCCTGGGAGCGCTTCCGCTGGGAGGCGCGCGGCAGGTTCATGCGCCGGTTGCCGGCCAGCCGTTCCTGGTGACGTCCCAGGAAGGCCCAGTAGAGGCGGGTGACGGGGCAGGTGTCGCCGGGGTCGAAGACGCACGAGCCGCAGTAGTCCGACATCCGGTCGATGTAGTTGGCGCCGGAGACGTAGGGCTTGGTGGTCATGAGGGGCCCGGTCCCGAAGGTGCCCATGGGCCAGGACGTTGGGTTCCACCACCCAGTCGTAGGCGTCCACGAAAGCCACCCAGAACCAGTCGGTGAGCTCCCGCGGGTCGACGTCCAGGAGGGTGGCCAGGTTGGAGAGGACCATGAGGCGCGGGATGTGGTGGGTCCAGCCGTGCTCCATCACCTCGCCCACCACCGTGTCCAGGCAGTGAAGTCCTGATTCGGCTCCCCACCACGCTGGCGGGAGCGGGGCCTCGGCGTCCAGCGCCGAGGGGCAGGCACCGCCGTAGCCCTCCGCACTCTCGTCCCGGGTCCAAGGGCTGTCGCGCCAGCGGCCGAATCCGCCGTCGCCCGGGGCCTCCGCCGTCTCCACCTCCTCCAGCGAACGGAAGCCGTTGGTGGCCTCGTGCACGTGTCGAACGAACTCCCGCCATCCGATGACCTGGCGCAGGAAGCCCTCCTTGCTGGGGAGGGGAAGCTCCATGGCCGCCACCTCGTCCACCACCCGAGCGGGAAGGAGGCGGTGGAGGTTCATCAAGGGAGAGACGCGGGTGTGGAAGAGCCCCCGGGACCGCACGGACATGGCGTCCTCGTAGGGCCCGAAGTGCTGCATGCACTCCTCCTTCGCCCACGCCCAAAGCGCCTCCACGTCCTCCTGGGTGGCGGGAAGCGCCTCCAGGCGCACCGAACCCGGGTGGTGCCCGTACCGATCCTCCACCAGCTCCACCACCTCCCGGGTGATCTCGTCGGGCTCCGTCGCGGGCGCCTCGGGGGCCGGCGGCTCGCCGGGCCAGAACTCACGGTTGTCGGCGTCGTGGGAATACTTCCCGCCCGCCGGGGAGCCGTCCTCCATCAGGAGCCCGGTGCGTTGGCGGACGGCACGGTAGAAGGCGTCTTGCCGCCAGGGGCCCTCGGGCTCGCCGGCGGCCTCGAAGTCCTCGGCGGTGGTGAGCCAGCCGGGGTGGGGCGACCAGGTGAGGAGTTCCTCCTCCTCCAGGGGGCGGAGGTTGTGCCGAAGCTCCCATTCGGCGGGTCGCATGCCCATGAGTCCGCCGGCCTCCTCGGCCACGGAGGCGAGCTGCGTGGCGTAGTCCGCACGTCCGGCGAGGTAGCGCACCGGAATGCCGGCCCGGGCCGCCTCCAGGGCGAAGTGGCGCTGGTTGGCCAGGAGGAGGGCGAGCTTCTGCTGGTGGTAGGGGCGGAGGGAAGGCTTCCAGGCGCTCTCCACCAGGACCACGCCCACGGAACCCGCCTCCGACTCCGCCACCGGCCCGAGCTCCAGCGAGAGCTGATCGTAGAGGTGCAGCACCCAGTGCTCCGGTCCGCTCCCTGCCGCGTGCTCCTCCAACGCCTGGTCCAGCGCCTCCCGGAAGCGCTGCACTACCAGCCTTCGGTGCCGGGGGCGCCCTTGATGGGCCCGTGGATCTCCGGGGTCACCCAGCCGCCGTAGAAGCCGCCAAGCTGGGGCTCGGCCTCGTCGCCGTCCACCGTGCAGGCGTCCATCCTGGAGACATAGAAGGCCAGATGGTCCTTCAGCGCCTGGAAGCGTGGGGTGGGATCCGGATAGCTCCAGGCGGCGCGCTCGGCCCGGCGTCCGTCCACCTCCACCGTCCAGTAGGCCGCCCGGCCCTTCCATTCGCAGAAGCTGCCCCCGGGGGCGTGGGTGAGGAGCTCCGTCCGAACGTCCTCCGGCGGCAGGTAGTAGACCGGGGCTCCGAAGGTCTCGCAGACCCGGAGGGCCCGGGTGCTCCGCGCCACCGCCTCACCGGCGAAGACCACCTGGATGTCCCAGGGCACCCGCTCCAGCAGGGGCGGGCGGGGGTAGTCGTCCACCGACTCCTGGGGGCGGGAGGTGGGATCGTCGGGGTCCGGTCGGGTTCGTTCGGGAACGGAGATCACGGGTACAGGCGCCGGGTGTTCCAGACGTCGCCTCGGGCGGGTCCGCCGTCCGGGCCGCCGGCGGCCCGGTGGTCCCGGCGGCGGAAGACCAGGCGGTCGTGAAGGCGGCTGGCCTGACCCTGCCAGAACTCCATCGCCTCCGGGCGGAGCCGGTACCCGCCCCAGAAGGGGGGACGGGGGACCTCGTCGTCGCCGAAGCGCTGCTCGACCTCCGCCACCCGTTCTTCCAGCTCTTCCCGGCGCTCCAGCGGCCGACTCTGGCGGGAGGCCCAGGCGCCGAGCCGGCTCCCCCGGGGCCGGGAGCGGAAGTAGGCGAGGCTCTCCTCCTGGGAGATCCGCTCCACCGGACCCGAGATCCGGATCTGCCGCTCCAGCGCCGCCCAGTGGAAGCAGAGGGAGGCCCGGGGGTTCTCGTCCAGCTCCCGAGCCTTCCGGCTCTCGTAGTTGGTGAAGAAGACGAAGCCGCCCTCGCTCAGGTTCTTGAGGAGGACCATTCGCACCGAGGGGGCGCCGGAGGCGTCGGCGGTGGCCAGCGCCACGGCCTCGGGTATGACCAGCCCCGCGCCCTCGGCCGCGTGGTACCAGGCGGCGAAGAGGGCCAGGGGATCGGCGTCGTCGGCCTGCGGCGGGAGGCCCTGGGCGGCGTCGAACTCCAGAGGGGGAAGCGCGTCGAGGGCGGCGTCCAGGAACATGGGGCTCTCGGGCGTAGATGGGAGGGAACGCTCCTACGTCGGGTAGCGCAGATACCCCTGGGCGTCGACGGATTTCCAACCTGTACACCGATGGCGTGGAACCCCTCCCCCAGGGGAGGGGGTAGGAGCCTCCATGACCGACGAACGCACCACCGCCATCCTCCGTCGCCTGAAGAGCGTCGAGGGGCACATCCGCGGGATCCAGAGGATGATCGAGGAGGACGCCTACTGCCTCGACGTCGTCCAGCAGGTCCACGCGGTCCAGCGAGCGCTGGGCAAGACCACCGCCGCCGTCCTCGACCGACACCTCCACACGTGCGTCACCGATGCGATCCGCGGCCCGGACGACGAGGCGAAGGAACGGGTCCTCGCCGAGTTGTTGGAGGTCTTCGAGGCGGCGGGCCGAAGCTGAACCCCATCTCCGCACCGACCATCGAGGAGCACCATGAGCCAGGAAAAGACCGTCACCGTCCCGAACATCAGCTGCGGCCACTGCGTGAAGACCATCGAGCGCGAGGTCGGGGGACTCCCCGGCGTCGGAGAGGTCTCCGCCGACCAGGAGAGCCGCCGCGTCACCATCTCCTGGGACCCCGAGGCCACCGACTGGGTCGCCATCGAGGACCACATGGGGGACATCCACTACCCGCCGGCGGACTGACGCCCCCCCGACCTACCGGAGACCCCCGAGCATGAGCCGCGAGATGGACGTCCCCGTCACCGGGATGACCTGCGCCAACTGCGTCGCCACGGTGGAGCGCACGCTCCAGCGGGTGGATGGGGTGCAGGAGGCTTCGGTGAACTTCGCCACCGAGCGAGCCCGGGTGGCCTTCGACGGCGACGACCATGCCCGGGACGACCTCCTGGACCGGCTGGAGCACGCCGTGGAGGAGGCGGGCTACGGCCTGATCCGCCCCCGGGAGGACGACGGAGGCGACGCCGAGGCCGACGCCCGGGCCGCGGAGATCGCCCACCAGCGGAGAGCCTTCCTGGTGGGAGCCGTGCTGGCGGGGCCGCTCTTCGTCCTGAGCATGGCCCGAGACTTCGGGTTGGTGGGTGCTTGGGCCCACGCCCCCTGGGTGAACGGGCTGATGTTCGCCCTGGCCACCCCGGTGCAGTTCTACGTGGGCTGGGACTACTACGTGGGCGCCTGGAAGTCCCTCCGGAACCGGGCCGCCAACATGGACGTTCTCGTAGCCCTGGGCTCGTCCGTGGCCTACGTCTACTCGGTGGTGGTGATGGTGGCTCTCTGGATGGGGAGTTCCGCCGCCGGCGACCACGTCTACTTCGAGACGGCGGCGCTCATCATCACCCTCATCAAGCTGGGCAAGCTGCTGGAGGTCCGGGCGAAGGGCGATGCCTCCCGGGCCATCCGGGAGCTCATGGACCTCCGGCCCGAGACGGCCCGGGTGGTGCGGGACGGCGAGATCCGGGAGGTGGAGTTGCGGGAGGTGGAGGCGGGGGACGAGCTACTGGTCCGGCCGGGGGAGCGGATCCCGGTGGACGGCGAGGTGGTGGAGGGGCGCTCGGCGGTGGACGAATCCATGCTCACCGGGGAGAGCCTCCCCGTGGAGAAGGGCCCCGGAGACGAGGTGGTGGGGGCCACCCTGAACCAGGATGGGGCCCTTCGCATGCGGGCCACCCGGGTCGGTCGGGACACGGCGCTCTCCAACATCGTGCGGCTGGTGCAGGAGGCTCAGGGGAGCAAGGCCCCCATCCAGGCGCTGGCGGATCGGGTAGCGGCGGTCTTCGTGCCGGTCGTGTTGGTGGTGGCCGTCGGGACCTTTCTGGTGTGGTGGCTCGTGGTGGGGGCGGGATTCACCCCGGCCCTGATCCGCCTGGTGGCCGTCCTGGTCATCGCCTGCCCCTGTGCTCTGGGGTTGGCCACGCCCACGGCGGTGATGGTGGGGACGGGGAAGGGCGCCGAGTTGGGGATCCTCTTCCGGAGCTCCGAGGCGCTGGAGCGGGCGCACGAGCTGGACGTGATCGTCCTGGACAAGACGGGCACCCTCACCCGCGGCGAGCCGGCGGTGGAGGAGATCGTGGTGGCCGAGGATGCCTTCCTCGACACCGATCCGGGGGGCGACGGCGACACCGGAGCGTCGGATCGGACCCGGGAGCTCCTCCGGCTCACGGGCGCCGCCGAGCGTCGGAGCGAGCACCCCCTGGCGCGGGCCGTCCTGGCCGAAGCCGAGGGGCAGGCTCTGGATCTGCCGGAGCCCGAGGAGTTCCAGGCCGTCCCGGGCCGGGGCGTGCAGGCGACGGTGGAGGGCCGGAGGGTGCTGGTGGGGAGCCGCCGACTCCTGGAGGAAGAGGGAGTCGATCCCGCGTCGCTCGCCCACCGGGTGGAGGGGCTGGAGTCCGGCGGGCGTACGGTGCTCTGGGTGGCCGTGGACGGCAGGGTGGCGGGGCTCTTCGCCCTGGCCGACGCCCTGAAGGACGAATCCGCCGAGGCGGTGGCCTCGCTGAAGGAGCGGGGCCTCCGGGTCGTCATGCTCACCGGGGACAACCAGGCCACGGCGCGGGCGGTGGCGGAACGGGTGGGCATCGAGGAGGTGCGGGCCGAGGTCCTCCCGGACCAGAAGGCGGCGGCCGTCCAGGCCTTTCAGGAGGAGGGGGCGGTGGTGGCCATGGTGGGGGACGGCATCAACGACGGGCCGGCGCTGGCGCGGGCCGACGTGGGCATGGCGCTGGGGACCGGGGCGGACGTGGCCATGGAGGCCGCCGACGTCACCCTCATGCAGGGGGACCTGCGCACCGTCCCCCGGGCCCTCCGGCTCTCCGAGGAGACGCTCCGGACCATCCGGCAGAACCTCTTCTGGGCCTTCGCCTACAACGCCGTCCTCATTCCAGTGGCCGCCGGGGCCCTCTACCCGGTGGAGTCGGCGCCGCAGATCCTCCGCTCCCTCCACCCCATCCTGGCGGCGCTGGCCATGGCCTTCAGTTCGGTGAGCGTGGTGGGGAACAGCCTGCGCCTCCGGCGGCGGGAGCTGTGAGGTCCCCACCGCTCAGCGGGTAGGGGGCGGGCTCAGCCCTCCGCAGCCGCCCGCGCCGTCCCGTCCGCCCCACCGTCCGGTCCCTTCACCCCGTCCTCGCCCACGTACTCCACCTGAATGGCCTCGATCTCGTCCCGCACCTCGAGAAACGTGCCCAGGACGTCGGGGTCGAAGTGGCTGCCCGAGGCCTCCTTCATCATCTCCACGACCTGGGGGTTGGGGACGGCCGCACGGTACGGCCGGTCCATGGTGAGGGCATCGAAGAAGTCCACCACGGCGCAGATCCGGGCCTCCATCGGGATGTCGTCGCCTGCGAGACCCCGCGGGTAGCCCGACCCGTCCCACTTCTCGTGGTGGGTGAGGGCGATGCTCTCCCCCATCTGGATGACCTCCGAGTCCGAGCCGGAGAGGATCTCGGCGCCGATGGTGGTGTGCTCGTTCATGATCTGGCGCTCCTCGGAATCCAGTGGTCCGGGCTTCAACAGGATCGAATCCGAGATGCCGAGCTTGCCCACGTCGTGCATGGGGGCGGCGGTCTGGAGGAGCTCCAGCTCCATGGGGGAGAAGCCCATGGAGCGGCCCACGACCTTGCTGTAGCGACCGATGCGCTCGATGTGGCCGGCGGTGTCGTGGTCCTTGTACTCCGCGGCCAGGGTGAGGCGGCGGATCGTGTCCAGGTGGGCTTCGTAGGTGTGGCGCTTGGCCTCCGTCATCTCCTCCAGCGCCGAGCGGAGGGCTTGGGTGCGCCGCTCCACCTTCCCTTCCAACCGCGCCTGGTAGGCCTTGAGTTCGTCCCGAGCCGCCTTGAGCTCGAGGAGCCAGTGGAGGCGCAGTCGCAGCTCGTGGGGATCCACCGGTTTGGTGAGGAAGTCGTTGATCCCCACCTCGTAGGCCCGGATCCGATCCTCCTTCCGGGCGAGCCCGGTCACCATGACCACGGGGAGGTCGTCATGGCCGGACTCCTCCCGGACCCGGCGCGCCACCTCGAAGCCGTCCATGTTGGGCATCTCCGCATCCACCATGACCAGGTCGATGTCGAGCTGGAGCTTGGCGAGTCCTTCGATGCCGTCGCTGGCCGTCTCCACCTCGTAGCCCAGCCCCTCGAGGTACTGGCCGTGCAGGAGTCGGATCTCGGCGTCGTCGTCGACGACCAGGATCCGGGGGGAGAGCTCGAAGGCGGTCATCCTCGGTAGGACGCGTGGGGGGCATAGGCGCGGAAGGTGGCGGTCCACCGACGACCTCAGTTTATCAAGGCCTCGCCCTGCTCGCCACGCCCGGGCGCGGCCGTCGTCCCGATTGTCCCCACGCCGCAGGCCGCCGTAGCTTGCGGGCTCCCGCCCGATCCGGCGCCCTCCTCGACCACCCGCATCCGCCCGACATCCCATGCTGCCACGCCTCCGCCTCCTCCCATGTCTCCTCTGCGTCGTCGCCGCCCTCGCCTGCGGGACCGACGAAACCTCGGTCCAGCCCGCCGACCTGGTCCTGCGGGGGGGCAGCGTCGTCACGGTGGACGACGCCGTGCCCGACGGCCAGGCGTTGGCAGCCCGGGACGGACGGATCCTCGCCGTCGGCTCCGACGAGGAGATCGCCGGCTACATCGGTGAGGGGACCGAGGTCCTGGAGCTCGACGGAGCCACGGCCATCCCGGGCTTCGTCGAGAGCCACGCGCACTACATGGGGGTCGGTCGGAGCACCCTCCAGCTCGACCTCATGACGGTGGCGAACTGGGACGAGGTGGTGGCCATGGTGGAGGAGGCCGTGGCGGAGGCCGAGCCCGGCGAGGTCATCACCGGCCGGGGCTGGCACCAGGAGAAGTGGGATCGCAGGCCGGACCCCCAGGTGGAGGGGCTTCCCCACCACGATGGCTTGAGCGCCGTGTCTCCGGACAATCCGGTGGTGCTGACCCACGCCAGCGGCCACGCCGCCTTCGCCAACGCCCGGGCCATGGAGCTCGCCGGGATCACCGCCGCCACCGAGGACCCGCCGGGTGGCGAGATCGTCCGGGACGCCTCCGGCGAGCCCATCGGGGCCTTCCGTGAGACGGCGGAAGGGCTCCTGGGCCCGGCGCTGGAGGGCGCGGTGGCTCCGGAGCCGGCCCGGGTGGCTCTGCTGGCCCAGGAAGAGGCTTTCCGGAAGGGGATCACCAGCTTCCACGACGCCGGGGCCTCCTTCGCCACGGTGGATCTCTACCGGGAGCTGGTGGACGCCGGGGACCTCCGGATCCGACTCAACGTCATGATCCGGAGCGACCTGGAGGACCTGGCGGCAAACATGGCGGACTACACCATGGTGGGCTACGGAGGCGACCGCCTCACCGTACGCACCATCAAGCAGTCCATCGACGGGGCGCTCGGCTCCCACGGAGCGTGGCTCCTCGAGCCCTACGACGACCTTCCCACCAGCAGCGGGCTGAACACCCTTCCGCCGGAGGACGTGGAGGGGGCTGCCGAGCTGGCGCTCCAGCACGACTGGCAGATGGCCGTCCACGCCATCGGGGACCGGGCGAACCGCGAGGTGCTGGACATCTTCGAAGCCGCCCAGGCCGACGGTGGCGAGGATCTCCGCTGGCGCATCGAGCACGCCCAGCACCTCCACCCCGACGACATCCCCCGGTTCGGAGATCTGGGCATCATCGCCTCCATGCAGGGGGTCCACGCCACCTCTGATGGACCGTGGGTGGAGCCCAAGCTCGGGGAGGAGCGCTCCGAAGAGGGCGCCTATGTCTGGCAGCGGCTGGTGGACTCCGGCGCGACGGTGACCAACGGGACCGACGCCCCGGTGGAGGACGTGGATCCGGTGGCGAGCTACTACAGCACCGTGTCGCGGATGATGGCCACCGGGGAGCGCTTCTATCCGGAGCAGGCGCTGGACCGGCGCACCGCGCTGGCGACCTACACCATCAACGGCGCCTACGCCGCCTTCGAAGAGGACCTCAAGGGCACGCTCACCCCGGGCAAGCTCGCCGACATCACGGTGCTGGACACGAACCCGCTGACGGCGCCGGAAGCGGAGCTCGCCGGTTCTCGCGTGATGGCGACCATCGTCGGGGGCGAGGTGGTCTACCGCATGGGCGGCTAGGGGGCGGCCTCGCCGGGCAGGCCCGCCGGGGCTCAGCCGCTCTCGTGATCCTCGCGGAGGCGCCGGGTGGGGAAGCCGGCTTCCTGCAGCCGCCGGATGATCTCCTCCGCGTGGCCCGGGTCCCGGGTCTCCACGACCGCATCCAGGTCCGCCCGGCGCACCGGAACGTCGTAGAACATCCGCTGGTGGTAGATCTCCACGATGTTGCCGCCGGTCTCCCCGATGGTGCGGGCCACCCGGCCCAGGGTACCGGCCTGGTCGTCGATGGCGATGCGGAGCCGGGTCAGGTGGCCCGAGGCCGCCATGCCGCGCATGAGAACCGTGGCGAGGATGCGGGGATCGATGTTGGCGCCGCAGGCGACCAGCCCCACCCGCCGTCCCCGGAAGCGGTCCGGGTCCGAGGCCACGGCAGCCAGCGGCGTGGCCCCGGCGCCCTCCACCTGGAGCCGGGCATCGGTGAGGAAGGACTGTACGGCGCTCTCGATGGCGGACTCCGACACCAGGACCACGTCGTCCACCAGCCGCTCGATGATGGGCCGGGTGACCTCTCCGGGGCGCTTCACGGCGATGCCGTCGGCCAGGGTGCGCCCCCCCATGGGAGCGGCCTGCCCGTGGAGGGCGTTGTGCATGGACGGATAGAGCTCGGCCTCCACCCCGATGACGTCGATGTCCGGCGCCAGCTCGGTGAGGGCCGTGGCCATCCCCGAGAGGATCCCGCCGCCCCCGATGGGCACCAGGACGGCGTCGAGATCGGCCACGTCCTCCAGCATCTCCAGGGCGATGGTCCCCTGGCCGGCCAGGATGGCCTCGTCGTCGTAGGGGTGGACGAAGGTCAGTCCGTCCTCCTCCACCATGGCCCGGGCCCGGGGCTCCGCCTCGTTGAGGGTCTCCCCCTCCAGGACCACCCGTGCGCCGAAGCGCTCGGTGCGCCGGATCTTGGTGAAGGGCGTGCCCTCGGGCATGAGGATGGTGGCGGGGATGCCCAGGCGCTGGGCATGCCAGGCCACACCCTGGGCGTGGTTCCCCGCCGAGACCGTCACCACCCCGCGCTCCCGCTGGTCGGCGGAGAGGGAGGAGAGCTTCACCAGCGCACCCCGGTCCTTGAAGGAGCCGGTGCGCTGGAGGGTCTCCAGCTTGAGGAAGATCTCGCACCCGTGCAGGTCGCTCAGGGGCCCGGAGGGCACCGTGGGCGTCCGCACCACCTCGCCGTGGAGGGTCTCTGCGGCGGCGCGGACGTCGGCGAGGGTGAGGCTCATGGCGGCGAGCCGATGGGGCCCGCTAAATCCACCCCTTCCCGCGGAAGTCCTTGATGGCGCTGGCCCACTGATCCATCTCGGCGGGGGTGCCGAAGGAGAGACGGTTCCAGTCCATCATGGGCGGGAAGTCCCGACCCACCAGGAGCCCCCGCTCCGCCATGCGGTCGCGGTAGGTGCTCAGCTCCCCGTTCACCCGGTGCATGATGAAGTTGGTCTCGCTGGGGAGGTACTCCAGCCCCAGCTCGTCCAGCGTGGTGTGGACGATCTCCTTGGATTCGGCGTTCACCGCCACGCTCCGCTCGATGAGGCCGGCATCCTTCAGGGACGCTGTCGCGGCCGCGTTCGCCGGGATGTTGGGGTTGTTCTGGCAGACGAAGTCGTCCAGCCGTCGGATGGCAGAGGGGTGCGCCACGGCGTAGCCCAGCCGCAGCCCCGCCATCCCGTAGATCTTGGAGAAGGTCCGGGCGACGATGACGTTGGGCTTGTCCTCGATCCAGCGGATGGCCGACCAGTAGTCCGGGTGATCGGCATACTCGTAGTAGGCCTCGTCCACCAGGAACATGACCGTCTCCGGAGCATCCTCGATCCAGGCGTCCACCTCGGCGGACGGGGTGAGGGTCCCGGTGGGGTTGTTCGGGTTGCAGAGGTAGATCACCGACGGCCGGTTGCCCATGTCGTGCACGGTCTGGCGCATCCGGGCCAGATCGTGGGCGTGATCCGGCGTCAGGGGGACCTTGATGAGGTCGTAGGAGAGGGGGCTCTGGTAGTCGAGCACGTCCTCGAAGGTGGGCTCTGCCACCACCAGCGGCACGGCGGGCCCGCTCCAGGCGTGGACCGCCATCCGAAGGATCTCGGTGGAGCCGGCACCCAGGGTGACGTTCTCCCGCTTCACGCCGAGGTGCTCGGTGAGGGCCTCGTAGAGGGGACCGGAAAAGCTGAAAGGGTACCGATTGGCGTTCACCAGCGACTCGATGACCGCCTCCCGGGCCGCCGGCGAGAGCCCCAGGGGGTTCTCGTTGGAGCTCAGACGGATGGCGTCGTTGACGGAGGTGCGACCGCGGCCGAGCCCGTTCCGTGGCGAGAGCAGGGGGGCCAGCGCGCTTCCGGCGCCCGTGACGCCGGCGAGGCCGGCAGCCATACCCGTAGTGACGAAGCCGCGACGATCCATCCTTCCTCCTGCGCTCGTGGGTGTTCCGGCCGAAACCGCGTCCGCCCCGATCAGGGATGGACGCATCGGGGCAAGATAGGTCGCGCCGTCCCCCGCCGCTATGAGGCCTGGCCCGGCCGGGTCGCCTGCGGGAGGCCGCTCCGACCTGTCAGGCCGCCTGGGCCTGGGGCTTCGTCTCGTCGCCTTCGATGCCCACCAGCGTCTCGCCCTCGGTCTTGGCGATGAAGGAGCAGCAGGTGAGATCGCCGGTGACGTTCACCGACGTGCGGAGCATGTCCAGGATCCGATCCACGCCCAGGATGAGCGCGATGCCCGCCTGCACCTGTCCCTGCAGCCCCACCGAGTTGAGGACGATGATGAGGGTGATGATGCCGGCGCTGGGCACGCCTGCGGCACCGATGGAGGCCAGGGTGGCGGTCATGACGATGATGAGCTGGTCCGCCAGATCCAGCGGGATCCCGTAGATCTGGGCGATGAACATCACAGCCACCGCCTGATAGAGCGCCGTGCCGTCCATGTTCATGGTGGCGCCGAGGGGAAGCACGAAGGACGCCACCTCGTTGGAGGCGCCGAGCTCCTCTTCCGCCGTCTCGATGGTGAGGGGGAGGGTCGCGTTGGACGACGAGGTGGAGAAGGCGAAGAGGGGCACTGCGGCGATCTTCTTGTAGAATCGCGCCGGATTCACCCGTACCAGGAAGCGGAGGATGAGCCCGTAGGTGCCGAAGGCGTGCAGCAGGAGCCCCGCGGCCACGGCCACCGTGTAGATGAGCAAGCTCTGCAACAGGTCGAAGCCGAAGTTGCCGATGACCGCCGCGATGAGCACGAAGACGGCGTAGGGCGCCAACTCCATGATCCAGTTGATGAGGACCATGGAGACGTCGTTCACGCCGTGGAAGAAGTTGAGGACGGCGTCCCGGCGGTCCTTCTGGATGACGGTGAGGGCCGCCCCGAAGCAGATGGTGAAGAAGATGAGCGGGAGGAGGTCCATGTTCGCCGCCGCCTGCACCGGATTCCGGGGGATGACGGCCAGAAGGGTCTCCACCCAGCTCGGGGCCTGGGCCGCCATGTCCATGGAGGCCTGCGCTTCGCCCCCGTAGCGGGCGGCCAACTCGTCCCGGGTGATCTCGGACACCCCGGAGCCCGGCTCGACGAAGTTGGAGATCGCCAGGCCGATGCTCACGGCCACGGCGGTGGTGCACATGTAGAAGAGGAGCGTCTTCCCCCCGATGCGCCCCAGCTTGCTCAGGTCGCCCAAAGAGGCCGTCCCCACCAGCAGACTCGCCACCACCAGCGGCACCACGATCATCGTGATGAGGTTGATGAAGGCCGTACCGAGAGGCTCCAGTGCGCCCAGGAAGTTCTGGAAGCCGGTGATGCCCGAGAGGTTCGCCACGGCACCGACGACGGCGCCGGCGATCAGGCCGATGAGGATCTTGGTGTAGAGCTGCATGCGGAGGTCTTCCCGGAAGGGAGCAGTAGGGCGACAGACCACCGATGATAGAAAGGGGGCCGACGAGGCGGCAAGACGCCCGCAGCCCCGCCTGGGCTCAGAAGCTCAGGACCAGCGCCAGGCGGAAGAAGTAGTCCAGCTCCTCCAGAGGGGCCTCCACCCTCGTGTCGGTGGGGACGCCACCCGGGGTGAAGAGCGGCACCTCGGTGAGGGCCGGCAGGTTGCGCCACTGGAGCTCGAGGCTGGGCTTGAGGGCGATGGCGTCGTTGATGTCCACCGTGATGGAGTTGATGAACTCCGCCCGCTGGTCGTCGGTGTCCTGGAGGTTCAGGTCGGCGGTGAGGTTGCTCTCGAAGTCGGTGGAGGCGCTGATGCTCCGCTCGTACTCCCACCCCACCCGGAGGCCGGCGAAGTCCGAGTCCAGGAAGGGGTTCTCCACCACGTCCTCCTGGAAGGTGTAGGTCACGGCGAAGTCGGTGACGAACCGGCTCACGTCCGACTCCACCCAGGTCTTTCCGCCGCCCAACGCCAGGAGCGTCCGGCTGTCGATGCCTGCGAAGGTGTTCCGGAGCCAATCGGCGCCGGCGTAGAGGAAGAGGTGCTCGGAGAGGCGCCGGTCGTATCGGCTCCGGAGCTTGATGGCCTCGGCGGTCTTCTCCCGGTTCGTATCCCGGTCCACGGTGAAGTCGGCGGGGGTTCCGACGGCTCGTCGCGTGATGCGTCCCGTTTCCACCCGGACCCACGCGACCTCGAAGCGGAGGGCGTCCCGATCCCAGCGTCGGCGGGCTGTGGCACCGGCTCCCAGCGCCAGCGATTCGGAGTTGCCTCCGGAGAGGACGGAGGTCACCTCGCCGTCGAAGATCCAGCGCTCCCGGGCCTCATCAGCCCGTTCGTCCTCCTGGGCCGCGAGGGATCCGGGAAGGATCACGGCCAGGGCGGCGAGGGCAGTGACGAGGAAGGAGCCGAGGAGGCTGTGGGACGACGACGGACGGGTGGAGTTCATGGAGACGCGGCGGGATCGGGGGAGTGGGCAGGACGATTCGTCGGCGTTGAACACTTCGGAGGGAGGGCCGTTCCTGGCCCGGGGCGGCCGTCCATGGCCCGACCGACTTGTTGGGGGCCTGCCCAGGGCCTAGCGTTTCGGGCCATGGTGAATCGACATCCTCTGCGCCGGTCCGGGGCGGGACGCTGCTGGGCCTTCGCGGTCGGGCTGCTTGCGACGTTCGGGGTGCTCCCCACGGCGGCCCAGGATGCGGCGGACTCCGCGGCAGTGTCGGACTCCGGTCCGGCCGTCCCCACCGCAGGGACCCAACAGGACTCCCTGGCGCCCATCCCCCTGATTCTGGGGTCGGACACGCTGGGCTTCCTCTTCGGCTCCACCGGCCTCCTCGATGCGGAGGAACGGGCGGAGGCGGTGTTGGATCGCCTGCAGGAGCTGCGGGTGCAGCGCGTGCCCGGAGACAGCGTCCGGGCGGACATGGACCGGAACCCGCCGGTGGTCCTGGCTGGAGACGAACCGGTCCTGGCGGTGACGCCGGCCGACGCCCGTGGGCTGGGGATGACCCTCACCCAGGCGGTGGTGGCGTACCAGGAGGTGGTGCGCTCCGCCCTCCAGTTGCCTCTGGTGCGGGATACGCCGAGGGAGCTTCTGGTAGCCGTCGGGCTGGTCCTGCTGGTGACCCTCCTCCTCGTGCTGAGCTGGCGGCTCCTGGGTCGGGCCGAGCCGAAGGTGGCCGACACCGTCACACGGATCGTGACGTCCCGGATCTCGGCCATCCGCGTCCAGGGGGTGGAGTTCGTCTCCGGAGCCGACATCGAGCGGAGTCTCCGTGGCTCCTCCGGTGGGGACTCTCTCTGGCCCTGCTGGTGGTCTATTTCCCGCTGGCGTTCTCGTTCTTTCCCGCCACCCGTGCCGTGGCGGACCGCCTCCTTCAGGTCGTGCTGGGCCCCCTCCGGGACGCGGCGTTGGCGGTGGTGCTGTACCTGCCCAACATCCTCAACATCGTCATCATCGTGGTGATCACCTGGAGGGGGCTGATCCTCCTGCGGGCCTTCTTTGCGGCGCTGGGGCGGGGGCGCATCAAGATCCGGGGCTTCTACCCGGACTGGGCTCGCCCCACCTACCAGCTCCTCCGCGTGTTCATCGTGGCCTTCGCCGTGGTGCTGGTCTGGCCCTACCTGCCCAACTCGGATTCCCGGGCCTTCCAGGGCGTGGCGGCCTTTCTGGGCCTGCTGGTCACCTTCGGCTCCGCGGGGGCGGTCTCCAACGTGGTGAGCGGGGTGGTGATGGTGTACATGCGCCCCTTCGCCGTGGGAGATCGGGTCCGCATCGCCGACACCATGGGCGACGTGGAGGAGCGGGGCATCCTGGTGACCCGGGTCCGGACGCCCAAGAACGTGGTCATCACCATCCCCAACGCCCAGGTGCTGGGCAGCCACCTCATCAACTATTCGCGGGTGGCCCAGGACAGCGGCGTGGTCCTCCACACCTCGGTGACCATCGGCTACGACGTGCCCTGGCCCCGGGTGCACGAGGCCCTTCTCGCCGCGGCCCGGGAGGTGGACGGGATCCTGGACGAGCCTGGGCCCTTCGTGCTCCAGACGGCGCTGGGCGACTTCACCGTGAGCTATGAGCTCAACGCCTACACCAAGCAGCCGGAGCGCATGGGGGGGCTCTACTCGGACCTCCACAAGCAGATCCAGGTGGCCTTCGCGGCGGCGGAGATCGAGATCACCTCGCCGACCTGGCACGCGGTCCGGGACGGGAACAAGACCACCATCCCCCCGGTGCGGGAGAGCACGCCGGACCCGACGCATCCGGATCTCGGGCCCACCGGGAGCGGAGACGAGCCCGCGATTACCTAGAAGGGTGTCGAACGGCCTCCGCCTGGGCAGCCTGCGGGTCCATGCGAACCCGGGCGCCCTCCAGGAACCAGGTCTCCATGACGCCCTTGCCGGCGATCTCCACCGGGCCCCGCGGGGCGAGCTGGTAGTGGCCCCGTAGGAGGCGTGCCGTGGCCTCCGACACCTGGATCCGCCCCGGGACACCAGACGCCTCCATACGCGACGCGGTGTTCACCGTGTCGCCCCAGAGGTCGTAGGCGGGCTTGCGACGGCCGATGACGCCTGCCATGACCTCACCGGAATGGATGCCGATCCGGACCTCCAGAGGCAGCCCGTCGTCCCGGGCCAGGAGCCGTACCTGGTCGCGGATCTCCAGCGCCAGGTCGGCGATGGCACCGGCATGGTCCGCGTGCGGCTCCGGCGCCCCGGAGGCGGCCATGTAGGCGTCGCCGATGGTCTTGATCTTCTCCACCGGGAGCCGCTCCACGGCATCGTCGAAGGCGGAGAAGACGCGGTTCAGCAGATCGATGACGGCCTCCGGTTCCATCCTCCCCGAGAGCTCGGTGAAGCCCACGAGGTCGACGAAGATCACGCTCACCTCGTCGTGGCGCTGGGCGATGGTCCCGGGGTTCTCCTTGAGCTCCTCCGCCACCGACCGGGGAAGCATGCTGTGGAGGAGGTTGTCGGCCCGGTTCTTGGCCTCCTCCAGGGCCTGCTCGGCCCGCACCACCACCCACTCGTAGGTGGAGATGACGGCGATGATGGAGATGCCGATCCCCAGGGAGTTGCCCACCACGAAGGCGTCCTCCAGCCACCCGGGAAGGACCTGGTAGGGCGGCAGCGCGATGCTGTAGAGGAGGCACCCGGCGAAGATGAGCGCGGCCGCCGTAGCCATCACCCAGCGCTGCAGGGTGGACCAGAAGGGGATCAGGAAGGGGACGAAGATCCCGGCCAGGACGTAGAGGTAGAATCCGGACTCGGTTCCAAGGACGACGGTGGCGAGGGCGGCGTGGGCCGAGACCTCCAGGAGGGCGGGCACCACCGGCGCCCGGTAGTGGCCGCGAACGTGGGAGAGGATGCAGCCGCCCCAGATGGTGACGCTGAGGACGTTGAAGAGGGCCAGCGAGGGGACGTCCACCAGGAGGAAGACGCCCAGGAAGATCACGTGGGCCAGGAAGGCGACGAAGTAGCTGACCCGGGCGAAGACCCAGAACCGATGGTGCTCGCCGGGCACCCGCGCGGGAATCTGCGTGTGCAGGGGACCGCCGAGGAGGACGTCGGTGGGTCGGAGGGAAGACATGGTGAACGGTACGATCCCACGGGCGGGAGGGAAATCCGTGGAATCAGGGACGTTGTCGCAGGGATGCGGGCCCCGCATGATCAGGCCGCCCCGATCTTCCTCCGCGCTCCGCACCCCGGCCTGCTGCGCTCGTGACCTCCTACCGAGGCTCCGCACCCCCCATCTCCCCCTGGTTCGCCCTCGTGGTGGCGGTGGCCGCCATCTCCTGGGCGGCTCCCCTGGTGCGTCTGGCCACGGCGCCGGCCTTGGCCGTGTCCATGTGGCGCCTGGTCTTCTCGGTGGCCTTCATCGCGGCCGTGCTGGCGGTGCGGAGGGGCCGTGGGTGGCCGCGGCTGGAACGTCGGGACCTCCTGCTGGCCGTGGCGGCGGGCGTCATGCTCGCCGGGCACTTCTGGAGCTGGATCGCCTCGGTGCGCTTCACCACGGTGGCCAGCGCCGTGGTGCTCGTGTCGTTGCAGCCCTTTCTGGTGGCCATCCTCTCCGCCGTCTTCCTCGGCGAGCGGCCCAGCCGGATGCAGTGGGCGGGGATCGGGGTGGCGGTGGTGGGGGCCGCGGTGGTGGGGTGGGGCGACCTGGCGCTGGGGGGCGAGGCGCTCCTCGGCGACGCCCTGGCCTTCGGGGCGGCCTGGCTGGTGGCAGGGTACTTCGTGGTCGGACGGCGCCTGCGAGCGAAGCTGGAGCTCTGGCACTACATCGCCGTGGTGTACGGCGTGGCGGCGCTGGCGCTTGGCCTGGCGGTGGCCCTGACCCCCGGCGTCGACTTCCTGGGCTACCCGACGGGGGACTGGTGGGTGTTCCTGGCGCTGGCCGCCGGCCCGATGATGTTGGGCCATACGGGGGTCAACTACGCCATCCGCTACATCCCGGCCTACGTGGCCAACCTCGCACTGCTGGGGGAGCCGCTCCTGGCGACCCTCATCGCCTGGTGGCTGCCGGCCATCCGGGAGGTACCGCCCACCCGGACCCTCCTGGGCGGGCTGCTGATCCTGGCGGGCATCGCCCTGGGGTCCGGGTGGTGGCGGCGGCGCGGGAGAGGCTAGCCGGCCGGCGGCGGAGCGCGGGTCAGGGACTCCGGCGAGGTGGCGCCCAGGGGCGCGTCGGGGTTCAGCCCCCAGCAGAGGGTGAGGCCGGCGTCGGTGACGCCACAGGTGTGGTAGTCCCCGGCACTGAGGATGGCGAAGGCGTGCCCCCCGTCCACCGCGGTGGGCTCCAGCGCGTTCTGGGTGGTGCCGATGCCGAGCTGGGCGGCGGAGTTGAACCCCCAGCAGAGGGCCTCCCCACCCTCCGTGATCCCGCAACTGTGCCCCAGCCCGGCAGTGATGGTCGTGAAGGTATGCTCCCCTGCGACGGCGGTGGGTTCGGTGCGGACCTCCTGGGTCCCGTCGCCCAGCGCTCCGAACTGGTTCAGCCCCCAGCAGAAGGCTTCGCCGTCGTCGGTGAGGGCACAGGTGTGGTTGGCACCGGCGTCCAGGGTGGTGAACTCGTGATCCCCCCCCACCTCCACCGGCTCCGGGGAGAGGCCCTCGTCCTCTCCATTGCCCAGCATGCCGTCGGTGTTGGTGCCCCAGCACCAGGCGGCGCCGTCGTCGTCCAGGGCGCAGGTGTGCTGGCCCCCGGCGGAGATCAGGTCGAAGTCCGCCTCCGCCTCTACCTGGACCGGCGTCAGGCGGCGGTCCTGGGTGCCGTCGCCGAGCTGCCCCATACCGTTGTTGCCCCAGCACCACGCCTCGTCACCGTCCAGGGCGCAGACATGGCTCTTGCCGGCGGAGATCATGTCGTACTCCCGGTCCCCGGAGACGGGCGTCGGGGTCGTCCGGGGTTCGGTGGTCCCGTCTCCCACGCCGCCGTAGACGTTCAGGCCCCAGCACCAGGCGGCGCCGTCGTCGTCCAGGGCACAGGTCCGGTGCTGACTCGCGGAGACGGCCTGCCAGCTCGTTCCGCCGGACACCGGGGTGGGCGCCATACGCAGGGTGTCGGTACCGTCGCCGATCTCACCGGAGCGGTTGGAGCCCCAGCAGAAGGCGGCGCCATCGGCCTGGAGGGCACAGGTGTGCCGAAACCCGGCATCCAGAGCCATGGGGGTGGACATGGCGGCGTCCTGGGCCCGGGCAGGCGAGGCGAGGGCCAGGAGGCCCATCAGGGCCAGGGCGGTCGGCAGAAGGAGGTGGGTGCGGGAACGGTTCATGGTCATGCTCCTCGGGGAAGGACGGGTGAGCGAGAGGAAACGACCGAGCATCGGGCATAACATGGAGGGGGAGGTGGGGTGGACGGAAGTCGGGGGTGGGACCGGGGTGGGGCGGACCCCGCCCGCCGGCACCGGTGTCTTGGAACCCTCGCCCGGCCCCGTCTGATTTCGTCGGCCCCTCTCGTACCGGAGTCCATCATGCCCGTGCCGCCTTCCCTGCCAGGGTCGCTCGTCGCCCGCCCTCCGGACGTCTCCGTGTCCCGGGCCGCGGCCGTAGCGCTCACGCTGGTGCTGCTGACAGCCTCGCCCGGGTCGGCCCAGGATGGCTTCGGTGCCGCCGTCACCCTCACCGACGGTGGGGAGGCGGTGGTCCTGAAGCCTGGCGCCGCCGAGGGATCGGCGGGGGCCGGGGTCTTCCGGCGGACGGAAGGGGGTGGGTGGACTCGGGTGGCCTGGCTTCCTCGCCTGGCCAGCGGGATGCCCGGTGAGGGGCTGACCCACTCGGTGGTGGAGGCCGGCGGGTTCCTGCTGCTGGGGGGAGGGGACCCCGACGGCTTGGTAGCGGGCCACCTCTACGCCCGCACCGCCGGCGAGGTGGCCTCCTGGGAGCCGGTGGCGCGTGTGCCCATGGATCCGTCCCGCGACCTCCCGGTGGAGCGGGCGGACCGGAGCCTGGACATGCCGACGCTGATGCGGCTCATGCAGCCGCCGGAGCGGGGGCTCGCTCTCGGACCGTCGGGGCGGGTGCTCGCGGTGGCGGGGGGAGCGCTGGAGCCGGGGACGGTGCGCATCCTTCGCCGGAGCCCGGACGACGTGTGGGAGGAGGCGGCCCTTCTCCAGGGTCCCGAGGGGGAGCCGAGCTTCGGGGCGGCCATGGCCTTCGATGCGGTCGGGGGTCGCGTGGTCGTGGGGGCGCCCGAGGAGGGCGTGGGTGGGGCCGCGTACGTCTTCGGAGACGACGGGGCGGGGGAGTGGTCGGAGCTCGGCCGCGTCGCCACCGACTCCACCGAGGCGGATGCCCGCCTGGGGGCCGCCGTGGCGATGTGGGGGGCTGCGACGGCGGACGGGGCGGAAGCGGCGTTCCTCGGAGCGCCGGGAGCGGAGCGGGTCCTTCGCATCGGACCCGGCACGGATGGCACCTGGGTACGTCTCGGCGAGCTGGACTCGCCCTTTCGCGGGGATCCGGACCGGGCTCCCGGCACCACCGCCTTCGGCGGCCGGATGACCCTGCACCCTGCCCACGGGGTGGTCGTCGCGGCACCGACGGTGGACGAGCGGCGAGGCGCCGTCCTGGTCTACGAGCCCGAAAGCTGGACCCTCCGCGAGGTGATCCAGCCCGACGAGCTCCGGCCCGGGGACGTCTTCGGAGCGTCCGTCGGGGTCGGCGAGGCCGGCATCATCGTCGGGGCGCCGGGCGCCGCGGGCGGGGAGGGCCGGGCCTGGGTGCGGACGGACGGCGCCGAGGCCGGGGCGTGGCTGGAGGCGGGCACGGAGCTCACCACCGTCACCGGCGAAGAACCCGTGCGGTGCGCCGAGGGGGAGGCGGCCGGATTCGACTGCGAGGGGGTGGACCTGGTCTCCTTCGTGTCGCTCTCGGACCTGGGTGCCGCGCCCGGCGAGCGGGTGAGCGACCTCTGGGGGTGGACGGACCCGGAGACCGGGCGGGACTACGTCCTGGCCGGGCGCACCGCCGGGCTGGCCTTCGTGGACGTCACCGTGCCCGGCCAGCCCCGGATGGTGGCGCTCATGCCCGCCAACCCCTCGGGGGCGCGGGACATCAAGGTCTACGCGGACCACGCCTTCATGACCGGCGACGGGGCGGGGGATCACGGGCTGCTGGTCTTCGACCTGACGCGGCTCCGCAACCTCTCCGCCGTGTCCGGAGATCCCGGTGGGGAGGTGCCGCGCCTGGAACCCGACGCCGTCTACGACGCCGTCGCCAGCGTCCACAATCTGGTCATCGACACCGAGAGCGGCTTCGCCTACACGGTGGGCACGAACACCGGGGGCCAGTCCTGCGGCGGCGGGCTGCACATGATCGACATCCGCACCCCCACCGAGCCGACCTTCGCCGGCTGCTACACCGATACCGAGGGACTCATCTGGAGCGGGCGCACCCATGACGCCCAGTGCACCGTATACCGGGGCCCGGACGAGGACTACCAGGGCCGTCAGGTCTGCTTCGCCGCCAACGAGACGGCGCTCCGGATCGTGGACGTCACCGACAAGGCGTCGCCGGTGCCCATCGCCGCCGTCAGCCACCCGGGCACCGCCTACATCCACCAGGGATGGCTCACCGAGGACCACCGCTACCTCTACGTGAACGACGAGCTGGACGAGATCGTCGGGACCACCGAGCGCACGCGGACCCTCATCTGGGATGTGGCCGAGCTCGACGACCCCATCCTGGTGGCCGAGCATCTGGGTCCCGACCAGGCCACCGATCACAACCTCTACATCGAGGGCGACCGCGCGTATCTGGCCAACTACCAGGCGGGCTTCCGGGTGCTGGACATCTCCGATCCCGAGAACCCGGTGGAGGTGGGCTGGTTCGACACCACGCCCTATGGGCCCAACCCGCCGGGGTTCGGGGGCGGAGCGTGGACGGCCTACCCCTTCTTCGAGAGCGGGGTGGTGGCGGTCTCCAGCATGAACGAGGGACTGTTCCTGCTGCGGCCCCGTCCGGCGGTGCTGCCGTGACGGCTCGGGGTCGCGTGGTGGAATGGTGCGGCGCCCGGATCCCCTGAACCATGGTCTTCTTCAAGGCACAGAAGTACCAGCGGCTGGCGGAGCTCGAGGCTCGGGTGCAGAAGGCGCTGGAGGAGGCGGGAGGCGACGGCCTGAACTGGGCCGAGGACGAGCTGGCGTCCGCTGCCGGCATGGCGGGCTTCGACCTGGAGACGGCCCGACTACTGGACGCCGAGACGCTGGCAACCGTCCTCCGGGCGGGGGGCGAGGGTGCCGAGGGTCGCGTCTGGCTCGCTGCCGAGACGCTGTATCTGGACGGGCTGGTGGCCCGGGCGCAGGGACGACGGGCCGACGCCCGGGATCGCTGGGCGAAGGCGTGCTCGCTCTACGAGCGGCTGGATCCGGAGGCGTCGTTCCCGGAGGCGGAGGCGACGCCGGGAGAGCGGCTCCGCGCGGTGCGGGAGGAGGCGGGCGGCTGAGGGCCGATCCCGGCCGGACCGGGACGTCTCCGATCGTCCTCACCCCCTGAAAACACGCAAGGCAGGCGTTTGACCGCCTGCCTCACGGTGGGGACTCGAACCCCAATCGAAATGCTCGTCGGAACTCGTAAGCCCGACGTAGCAAGACGCACCAGAGATAGAACGTCCAGGCTACGCGTCGCCGGCCGCCTGGTCAAGACATGTTTCGCTCCTGCACGACCTGGCCGGGGGCCTCCACGCCGGGCTCCGCCCCGATGGCCACATTGTCCGACACGTACCAGTGGCGGGTGCCGGGCCAGCAGTCGTCCCCTCCATTGGGCACAACGCGGACGCCCACGTCCGCCCCCTCGGTGTGGTTCTGGCGGATGAGCATCATGGGTCCGAAGAAGCCCCAGGCCCGGATGCCGTCGATCCGCCAGACGCCGCCTGCCGCGGTCCGGCGGACCCGGACCCGGTTGTCCTGGACGGTGATGTGCCGGCCGTTCCCGACGAAGATCCCGTGGCGCTCCTGGGAGGTCTCGGGGGAGAGCGAGACCTCGATGGCGTTCCCGCGGACCATGACGGTGTCCAGGGCGTCGTGGTCGCAGGGGGGCCGTTCGTCGTCGTCTCCGGCGGTGCCGTGGCTGGCACCCAGGTGGATGCCCTGCTGGCACCCCTCGATGCGGTTGTCCACGATCCGCAGGTCGGGCGAGGGCCCGACGCCTTCCGGGTCCTCGTTCTTCGCCACCACGATGCCCTGGTAGGCCACGGAGGGGTTCCGGGCGAGGGTGGCGTCCACCCAGGCCGCCAGCCGGGCGGCGGCGCTGCCCTCGAGTTCTCCGGCGAGGACCTGGGCCACCAGTCGGTTCATGTGCTGCGTCACGCTGGCGGTCGTACCTCCGCTCTGGACCGGGTGCTCCTGCAGGACCGCCTGCCAGGTCTCCACGAGGTCGTCCGGGGTGAAGAACGAGGCGACGAAGGTGCGCTGGCCCAGGTCGATGTCGACGCGTACCTCGGCGGCGTCCTGGGTGAGGCCGGCCCGGAGGAGCCGCCGCCTCATCTCGGTCCGCGGGAAGCGCCGGCCCATCTCCCGGGCCACCCGCAGCTCGCCCAGGATCACCTCGTCCAGGACCTGCCGGAGGTGGGCGTTGGTCGCGAGGTAGTCCGAGGCCGACAGATCCGTGGGACGGGGCGCCGCCCAGAGGTGGTTGTCCTCCACCATCACGCGGTCGCGGTTCACCACCAGGATCCCCGACTGCCGATGTCCGATGGCCACGTCGCAGCCCCGGATGCGGGTGGAGTGGGGCCGGGCCGCCGTTCCGAGGGTGCGTTCCCGGACGGTGATCCCCGTGGCCGCCCGCCGTGCCGCGCCGGCACAGCTCACCGAGACCCGCTCCACGGTGACGCCCCCGCAGTCCACGATGTTGAGGACGCCGTTCAGGTGGTCCGCCGACACCTGGTCGTCGGCCTCCCCGGCGAACCGGCCCTCGGCATGGAAGTCGGCGAAGCGGATGCTGGTGCAGCCGTCCACGTCGAAGACGGTCTCGCCGTCGGGGTTCTGGAAGCGTGTCGCTCCACCACATCCGGTGAGGGTGACGTGGCCCATCTGGTCGATGCTCAGGGCCCCCGCCAGGGTGTAGTCTCCGGCCTGGAAGCAGAGGTGCAGATCGTTCGCCGCCGCCAGCGCCGCCTCGGCCCGGGCCTGCCAGCCCTCGCCAGGGGCGATGCTCACATGGCATCCACCTTCCGTCTCCCGGGCACAGAGCTCGTCCAGCGCCTCCTGCACCGTGGTGACCGACTCCGGCATGGCGCAGGCCTCGCCGGGGGTGTAGGCCACCTCGTCGGCGGTGCTGAGATTCGCCCCGAAGCGCACCGGGAGCTGGAGGGGGTCGCCGGCGGCGTCCAGGAGGGCGGCGTCCACCACCGGAGGGTCGTCGGCGGGGCTCCAGAAGCACTCGGCGAGGCCGTCGGCGTCGGTGGTGACGTCCAGGCTGTCCTGACCGGCGCCTCCGCTGGTGTCGGCGATCTCGGCTCCCCCGGAGGCCACGGTGAAGCGCACCGTGGCGCCCTCCACCGGGTGGCTGCCGTTCGCCACGCCGACCCGCAACGACAGGGGCAGCTCCTCCCCCGGCATGCACTCCTGGCCGTCGCCGCCGACGTAGAAGAGGCCGGTGAGCTCCGTCACCGGCGGGAAGAGGTTGCGACAGTCGTCCAGGACGGTCCACCCCGCGGCTCCGTCGAACTCCACCACGGCGAGGCGGCAGTAGTCGTGGCGAATCCCCTCGGCGGGGCGCCACCCGTCGTTCTCGGTGGGCCACTCCACGTCGCCCGTGTTGGTTCGCGCCGGAATCGTCCACCAGTCGCCCGTGTGGTAGCGCCGGGCTTCTCCGTCGGGGCCGTTCCCCCCGCGGATCCGCACCTGCACGCCGTCCTCCAGGTTCCGCCAGCCCTGGTTGACCACGTTCTCCAGCACGCCGTTCCAGCGGCGCACCTTGGGGTTGTCCGGGAAGTCGGCCATGTCCACCGAGCCGCCGGCCGGGAGTGGGGCGCTCAGGTCCACCGTGACCACGTTCCCCTCGACCCCGTCCACCCGGACCAGCGTGCCCGGCTGTCCGTGGAGCTCGTGGCTGTCGTCGGTGAGCTCCACCAGGTCGCCCGGGGCGAAGCGGAGGACGTCGTCGCGGCCCACGCTGCTCACCGTCCATTCCTCGAAGCTGGCGCTCTGGGCCTCCAG
>JGI12048J13642_10436450_pt1 | contig 25729 bp, 26 predicted proteins | sample ElkSlonscriptome_16_FD_13642 | JGI IMG/M metagenome (IMG submission 13642)
CCAGTCGGCGGCGGTCAGCACTCGGTCGAGAACCGCCAAATGCCGAGGGTCGCGCAGAAGCCCGCGCCGGAACTCGGCCGGGTCGGTGCCGGCTGCCGCCGCCAGCTCGTCTATAAACGACTCCACCGCAAACGCGTTGTAAGAGTTGCCCACCGAGCGCCAGATCGACACCGGGATGCCGGGGTCATAGGCGAATTGAGCGAAGGCCTTGTTAGGCAACGCGTAGGGCAGTTCTTCCGCACCCTCGCGTGCCTGAAAAGCAGCAACAAACTGCACCGACCTGTCGGCCATCCAGTCGCCGAAACCTTCACGCTGCTCCGGGCTGAGCACCTCGGGCAGGATAGCGTTCACAGTGGCGTTCATCAGCGAGGGCACCGTCGGCGTCGCGACTTGCTGGTGAGCCCAAGCCACGGGCACACCACCCGAGTCCAGTCCACCGCGCATCCGGTGCAGTGTGCGCTGCCGGAAGTAGCCGTGGCGCATGTCATCCTCGCGCGTCCATACCAGCTTTACCGGCACGTCGACCGCGCCGGCAATCTGCACAGCCTCGGCAACAAAGTCCATCAGCACCCGGCGGCCGAAGCCACCGCCGATAAATGTACTGTGGACGTGCACCTGCGCGCGCGGGAGTCCGGTCAGGTCGGCGGCCAGGCTGCGCACCATGTCGGGCGCCTGAGTGGGTAACCAGAGGTCGCAGCGTTGGGACTGAACGTGCACGGTAGCGTTCATCGGTTCCAGCGGTGCGTGCGCCAGGTACGGTGTGCGGTAAGAGGCCTCTACCGTCGCCGCAGCTTTCGCCAGGGCTTCCGAGCTCGCCGCGCTGCCCTCATCCACGTCGGGCTCGCTGCGTTCCAGCTGCGCAGCCTCTTGCGCATCGAGGTCGGCATCGCTGACTGCTGCGAGCGGACCGGGTTCGGCATCCAGCCCCACCTTCCGCGCCGCATGCTGCGCGGTCCAGAAGTCACTCGCAATCACGGCCACGCCGTGCGGCAATTTCACCAGCTCAACGACCCCTGGTATCCGCCGCGACACGGCACCGTCGAAATCATTCAGCTGGCCGCGCAACTCCGGCACGCGCGCCACCACGGCAGTCAGCATGCCGGGTCGGCGCACATCGAGGCCGTACTCGGCAGTGCCGCGCACCTTGGCGTTCAGGTCGAGCCGCGGAAGGTCGGTGCCTATCCAGCGGTACTCGGTCGGGTTCTTCAGCGGCACGCTGCGGGGCAACGGCTGCTGCGCGGCCGCGCGGGCCACGTTTGCATACGACAGGCTCACTGAAGAACGCGGGTGAGTAATCAGACCGTCGCGCGTGCTCAGCTCCTCGGGCCCAACGTTGAACTGCTCCGCCGCCGCCGCCAGCAGCATCGCCCGCGCGGTGGCGCCGGTTTCGCGCAGCACGTCCCAGCTGTCCGCGATGCTCCGACTCTGCCCGGTCAGCATCAGTGGCCGCTGGAAAATGCTGCGCACCGGCGCGAACTGCACATCAATGCGGGCAGGGTCGTAGTCCAGCTCCTCGGCCACCAGCGTGACCAGCCCGGTCATAACGCCCTGCCCCATTTCCGCCTTGTCGAGCTGAAAAATCACTCGCCCGTCGGGATGTACCTGCAAGAAGGCGTTGGGTTCCAGCACCGAGGCGTCGTCAAGCAGGCGTTCCGGTTCGCGTGCCCACCAGGTCAGCGCGAGTCCGCCTCCGGCCACGACGGCAACTCCCAGCAGAAAACCACGGCGGGAAACGCCAGCCTGCTGCAGCGGAGTCTGCATTATCGACCGCTAGTGATCGCCCGTCGGGCGCGGCGCGGCGTCCAGCGCGGCCTCAGGGTCAGCGATAATTTCAGCATGCCGCTCGCGCGCGGCCGCCAGATACTCAGGCGGGAAATCCTCTAGCCGGTGAATCTTGTTGCCGGTGGCGCGCGCCGTCGTATGTCCGCCGACGCCCTCGGCCTGAAACCACTCACGCCAGCTGGTCAGCGACTGAAACGAAATATCAGCCGCTGCCGATGTCCGGTCGGGGTCGTTAATTTCATCAACCTTGCCGCGATAGGTAACCAGCTCGTTATATATGTGCTTGCCCATCATCGGATGATCAGAATCGACCTTTACCGTGCTGTCGTCACGAATCCACACGTCGTTGCCATTCACTACCGCCGGGCCTACGGTAGTGTTCAGATCCACGTCACCGAACAGCGGGCTGTCGGGCAGGATCACTCCGGTCGGAGTCATCAGTACCGGGTAGGGCCCCAGACGCTGCTCGGGTATCTCGCACAGCTTGCCGTTGTAGGGGTTCACCAGCGTGTCGATAACCTCGCCGGTATTCAGGTCGGTAAAGTAGGACATCTCCAGCATGTTCAGCTCGAAGCCTTTGGCCGGCTCGGGACGCATGCGCAAAAAGCTGCCGATCATCATGCCGAACAGCGGCTTGACGATGTCGTCAACCACACCGTAGCGCACGCCCTTCATCCACCACATCACGGTTTTGCCACTGACGTCACCGCGCAGCTTGGCGAGTGCGGTCAGGCGATCCCAGGGGTCGTCCAGATCCAGCGGCTCGCCGGCTTTAACAATCCCGGGCGTGGCCAGCGACGTCAGCCCCAGCGCGCCTGCGCCGATCACTTCGCGGCGGCTGACCTTGTCGGCACCCGGTTTCTTTACATCTGACATGGATCTCTCCCGACTGGCTGTAAGCGCGCCAGTGTATGCGCTGAGTGAGAGACAGGCCAACCGGGCGCAGGCCTGACCGCGAGGGGGACGTCGCGCCGCCGCCGCCTGCGCAGCCTCGATACCGTTGCAAGCGGCTCGGGCGCGGCCAAGCCGCATGCGATAATGCAGCCGGGTTTCGCAGAACCGGGGGCCGTGGATGGCCGTGATCAACTGGAGCGCCTTATGGCGGGCGGCGCGCACCGCGACGGCGCTCGGGTGCGGGCTGCTGGCGGTCGCATGCGGCGGCGGCAGCGGCGGTAACACCAGCGACGACGACCCCCCGATGCCCGCAGTAGTCGGGCTGGACGAGCGGCCCGACAACCTCAGCTGTACGGCACCGGCTCGTCCCACGGCAGATGCCACCGTGGCGGTCGTAGATCCCTACCCGGCACTGCCGAACCTGATACAGCCGACCAAGCTGCTGCTGGAACCGGGCGGCGACCGCTGGTTTGTCACGCAGAAATCGGGCCAGATTGTCACGTTGCCCCGCACCGCGCCGACAACTGTAACTCCTTACCTGGATCTCACGTTAGGCCGGGCAATCCGCACGGTATCGGAAGGCGGACTGCTGAGCCTGGCGTTTCACCCAGACTACCCCGCTACGCCGGAGATCTTCGTCTCCTACACCATCGATAATGACAACCCGCCGATGCGCAGCGTCGTCTCGCGGCTGATACTGGATGACGTCAATACACCGGGCGCCGGCACGATCGAGCAAATCATCCTGGAGGTCGACCAGGATTTCGACAACCACAACGGCGGCGAACTCGCGTTCGGCCCGGACGGATATCTGTATTTCGGCCTCGGTGACGGCGGCAGCAGCAACGACCCGCGCCAGCGCTCACAGGACACCACCCGGCTACTGGGCTCAATGCTGCGCATTGACGTCGTCGGCACGGGCGCCGGCTACACCCTTCCGCCCGACAACCCGTTCGGGTTTAACGCCGCCTGCGGGCCCGCTGATAACAGCAACGATTGTCCGGAAATTTACGCGTGGGGGCTGCGTAACCCATGGCGCTGGAGCTTCGACCTGCCCACCGGCGAGCTGTGGCTGGCCGACGTAGGTCAGGGCGCGCGTGAGGAAGTGAACCGCATCCGGCGCGGCGGCAACTACGGCTGGCGCTGCCGCGAAGGCACGCTGCCCACCGGCAACGCAGGTGACTGCGCCGGCAGCATCAGCCTGATCGACCCGCTTACAGAATATGACCGCACGCTAGGCAACTCAATTACCGGTGGCTATGTGTATCGAGGCAGCGCGATTCCCGAGCTTGCCGGGTTATACGTGTATGCCGACTTCGGCTCGGGCCGGTTCTGGGCCGCGCAGCCGGACGGTCAGGGGGGTTACGACAATGACCTGCTGGTCGACACCGACCTGCGCCCCACCTCGTTTGCGACCGGAGCGGACGGCGAGCTGTACGTTGTGAACATCGGCGGCGCGGGTCGGGGCCGGATCTGGCAGCTGGTTCCAGCCGGCAGCCCGGTCCCGGACACCATTGCCGAGCAATTGTCCTCCACAGGCTGCGTCGACCCGAGTGATGCTACGCAGGCTTACGGCGGCCTGGTTCCTTATAACCTCAACGCGCCGTTCTGGTCGGATGGCGCCGCCAAAGACCGCTACATCGCCATCCCGAACGGCACACGTATCGATATCAATGCCGAGGGTGGCTTCGAGTTCCCGGTGGGCACACGGATCGTCAAGAATTTTCGGGTTAACGGCAATCTGATCGAAACCCGTCACCTGCTCCGGCATACCGACGGAGTGTGGGCGGGCTACACGTACGAGTGGAACGGCGCGCAGACTGAAGCGGCACGCGTGCGCGGCGGCAAGGTGACGAATATCGGCAGCCAGAACTGGGTGTTCCCGTCTGAAGGCCAGTGCATGGAGTGCCACACGGCCGCCGCGGGCTTCACGCTGGGCCTTGAGATCGCTCAACTGAACCGCGACCTCACCTACCCCGCCACCGGCCGCAGTGCCAATCAGCTGGCGACTTTGGAGGACGTCGGATTGCTCAGCGACCCGCTGCCGGCGGAACCCGCGGCTCTGGACGTATTGGCGGATCCAGACTCCGCGGCGCCGTTGGCCGACCGCGCACGCGCCTACCTGCACACCAACTGCGCGCAGTGTCATCGGCCCAACGGCCCGACGCCGTCACTGCTCGACCTGCGCTATTCTGTGCCGCTGGCAGACACCAACACCTGCGATGTCGAACCGCTGCTGGGCAATCTGGCCGTCCCCAACGCGCGGCTGATCGCGCCCGGTGCGGCGGACCGCTCGGTGCTGGTCGAACGCATGAACCGTCGCGACAGCAGCGGCATGCCCCCCGTCGGTTCGACCGTAATTGACAGCGCCGGTATCGCAACCGTCAGCGCCTGGATCGACAGTCTGAGCGACTGTTCCTGACCGGCGGGAGTGCGGTCGCGGACTGATAATTTTATTGAAGAGCTGAACGAAGACTAGAACCATGAGCGAACGACTGGACGAAGTCGAAATCAAACTGGCACACCTGGAGCTCACGGTAACCGAGCTGAGCGATGCGCTATATGCACAGCAGCAGGCCATCGAGCGTTTGACGCGCTCGAACGAGCGGCTAAAACAGCGCATCGAAGCGCTGGGCGAATCCGCGGAAGTGCCGGCCGATGAGCAAATACCTCCGCATTATTAGGCACTTGTGCCAATAGTTAGTGGTCGTATAAAAACCCGGTTCGATGGCGGTCGGTTTTGCTATTATCAGTCGCGATATTTCAGGTCTTTGGAGGAGACTCAACACAATGAAAATTAACAACGTTATTGGTGCAGTGCTGACGCTGTGCGCGCTTGGCGCAGCTAACCTGGCTTTTGCGGGCGCTCATGAAGGCGGCCCGGAAATTACCGGCGAGGGTGCATGCACTTACGTCGAGGAAAACATGTTCGCGGGTCCCTTCGATTTGTGTCAGTCCCCGGTCGGCGCGGATAGCTGCGCGGCTCTGGGCGAGGCCGGCGATAACCGAGATGCCTCGCACGCTGACGGCGAATGCCCCACGGAAGGCCTGGTTGGCATCTGTGATCTGGGCGGCAGCAAGAAGCACTATATTTCCGGTGACGCCGGCGGCCTCGAAATCGGCTGCGGTTTTCAGGGCGGTGACTGGATCGCCTCAGAGTAGTTCTCGGTAGCGTTCCAGCGGCCGACTCGCTGCGAGTCGACCCTCGAAAACCCCGCTGACGCGGGGTTTTCGCGTTTATGCTAGCGTCACTTTGCAGCGCTGCCGCCCGTCACCCCGGATACCAACTTATGACTGCTGCCGCCTCGTCGCCGCAAGCTCCCAAGCTCATCGTCAACCGTGAAGGCGCGGTAGTGGAGGCAGAGTTTAGGGGCGACTGGCTGCTGGGCCATGGACTCCCCGACCTCGAACCCCTGTTGTCGGAACTCCAAAGCCCGGGCGGCACGCAGCGCCTGCGCTACCTTGGTACCGCGCTGGGCGAGTGGGACACTGGCCTGATCGCAAGGCTGGCCAAGCTGGAGCGTGAGGCACAGCGACGCGGGCTGGAGACGGACGCCAGCGGCTTGCCGGACGGCGCGCGCCAGCTACTGTCGCTGGCGTTTGCGGTCAGGGAGCGCGAGGGCGCGCGGCGGCGTCCGCACGAACGCGGCGTGGCTGAAGCGACAGGACTGGCCACGCTCGATATCCTGCATACACTGCGCGATCTGGTGCGGTTTGTTGGCGAAGTCGTGCTGGGCGTGATGCGGGTGCTGCGCGGCGGCGCAACCTTCCGGTGGAGCAACGTGTGGCTGGCTATTCAGGAAGCCGGTGCCGAGGCACTGCCGATTGTCGGCCTGATCAGCCTGCTGATCGGCATGATCTTTGCCTTTGTCGGCGTGATCCAGCTCACCGACTTTGGCGCCGGTGTCTACACCGCCGACCTGGTCGCCGTGGCGCTGGTGCGCGAAATGGCACCGATCATGACAGGCATCATTATGGCTGGTCGAACGGGCGCGGCTTATGCGGCAGAGCTGGGAACCATGAAAGTCAACGAGGAGATCGATGCTCTCACCACGCTGGGCATCAACCCGATCGACTACCTCGTTGTGCCGCGATTTTTTGCGTTGATCATCATGATGCCGTTCCTGACGATGTACGGCAGCCTCCTCGGCATTCTCGGCGGAGCCGGCGTAGCGATAACCATGCTGGATGTGTCATTCGTGCAGTACGCGGTGCAAACCGGCAACGCGGTCACGCTGAGCACGCTGTTTGGAGGGCTGTTCAAATCGCTAGTGTACGGCGCTATGGTGGCGCTGACCGGCACTCAGCAGGGCATCGCCTGTGGTTCCAGCGCGATGGCGGTCGGGCAGGCAACCACCCGGGCTGTTGTGCTGGGGATCGTCTTGATCGTGGTCAGCGCAGCAGTACTGACCGTTATTTATATCAATCTGGACATCTAGCGTGAGCTTGAAGCAACCTCATGTCGAGCTTCGCGATGTGCGCCTCAGCTACGGCGATTTCCTCATCCAGCAGGATCTCAGCTTCAGCATCGGCCGCGGCGAAGTGTTCGTTATTATGGGCGGCAGCGGCTGCGGCAAAACCACGGTACTGCGCAGCATTATTGGTCTGAAAGCACCGGCAGCAGGTCAGGTGCTCATTAACGATACCGATATCTGGACGCTGCCGGAGGCCGAGCGTGACCGGCTGAAACGCAACACCGGCGTGCTGTTTCAGCAGGGCGCGCTGTGGAGCTCGATGACCCTGGCCGAGAACATTGCGCTGCCGCTGCAGCTGTATACCGACCTCGACTCCACCGACATCGCGGACGTCTGCGAACTCAAGCTGGCGCTGGTCGGCCTGTCGGGCTTTGGCGCGTACTACCCCAACGAAATCAGCGGCGGTATGCGCAAGCGTGCAGGGCTGGCCCGCGCGATGGCGCTGGACCCGGATATTCTGTGCTTCGACGAGCCCTCCGCCGGGTTGGACCCGCTCAGCAGCAAACGGCTGGACGATCTGATACTCGAACTCCGCGACAGCCTCGGTACCACCGTGATCGTAGTGACTCACGAGCTGGCGAGTATTTTCGATATCGCGGACCACTCGGTGTTTCTCGACCCCGAGACAAAAACCCAGCTGGCCACAGGCAAGCCTGCCACGCTGCGTGACGAGTGTGATAATTTGAAAGTTCGCCAGTTTCTGGCGAGAGGTGAGGTAGCACAGGATGCCTGAAGAAAGCCGCTGCAACCGGCACCCCGCAGCATGAGCAAGCAGGCCAACGCGACCCTGATCGGGTCGTTCGTGCTGGGCGGAGTGGCACTGCTGGTCGCCGCGGTGCTGATCATCGCCTCCGACTCGCTGCTGTCGGACCGGCTGCGCTATGTCGTGTACTTCGACAACTCGATCAGCGGGCTGTCGGTCGGTTCCAGCGTGCTATTCCGCGGTGTACCTGTCGGGTACGTCGCCGATGTCGAGGTACTGGCAGACTACGAGAGCATGGAGTTTGCGGTGCCGGTGTACGTCAACATCAACCCCGACGTGATCAAGCGCGCCGACAAAGTGGCACGCGACCCGGATGAGATCATGGACGAGCTTATCGACAACGGGCTGCGTGCCTCACTGACGACCGAGAGTTTTATCACCGGCCAGTTGATCGTCGAGCTGGATTTCTACCCGGACACCCAGCCGCGCTACCTGAGCCAGGGCGACGATTTGCGTGAAATTCCCAGCATCGCCACCGGCATACAGGCCGTAATCAAAAGCACCCGGGAGCTCATGGAAGAGGTGCAGAGCGAAGTCGACATCGTCGCGATCGCCCGTGATCTGGCCAGCGCGGTGGCCGGCATCGACGAGCTGGCGAACTCGACCGACCTGCGCGCTGCGCTGGCAGGCGCGAACACGCTGATCAACGCGCAGCCTACCCAGCAGGTGCCAGGCGAACTCAGGAAAACGCTGGCCGACCTGCGGCAGACCATTGCCTCGGTCGAAACCGTGATGACAGGCGTCGAGGGCAATTTGCCGGAACTCACGCAGTCGCTGAACCAGACGCTGCTGAAAGCAACCGACGTGCTGGCGCTGGCGGAACGCAGCCTCGGCGAAGACACCGACCTGAGCTACCGCGTCAACGCCACGCTGCGCGAAGTCGAAAATGCTGCACGCTCGATTCGAATACTGACCGAATACCTCGAACAGAATCCGAGCGCACTGCTTACCGGTAAGCCACCGGCGGATGAATAGTATGAATATTTTGCAGCAAACCGCTCGACTTATCGCAGGTATCGGCTGGCTGACCCTGGGTGGCTGCATTTCGCTGGGTGAGGCCACGGACCCCACACGCTATTTCAGCCTGGAAAGCCGAACGGCGCCCGGCGGCGTCGGCCACGGCATCGGCGTGCTGGTGGGTCCGCTGGAGCTGCCCGAGTACCTGAACAGGCCGCAACTGGTCATCCGTGGCCAGGGCAGCCAGCTGCAGCTGGCACCTTACGACCGCTGGGCCGAGCCACTGGCTGACTCGATCGTCCGTCGCGTGGCCGGCGAACTGCGGGTAAGGCTGGACCGGCAGGAGGTCATCGTGTTTCCAAGCGTTGGCTTACAGGTCAGCCGCTGGCAGGTGGTTGGCAAGCTCGCGCGTTTTGAGACAAACCTGGCAGGTGACGCCGAGCTGCAGGTGACCTGGGGCATAGAGGATACTGACGAGCAGTTCGCTCACGGCCCGGTCTTCGGCGTTTATCGCGAAGATGTGCCGGCCGGGGCCGATTCGGCCGCTCGCGTTGAGGCGATGGCCCGGCTGCTGGATCAGTTTGCCGGGGATATTGCGGCAGCGCTGCAGCAGCTGACACCGGCCGCTCGTCCCTGACCCGGCTGCGGGCGGGCCATCCGGCCGGCGTCCGGCTCCCTCACTGTCGCCTCAAATTCAGTCAGGCCGGCAGCCAGCGCACGGTTGATCCACTCAATAAAATTGGGGTGCTGTACCAGGCCTTTGCGGTTAAAGCGGTAGCGCAGGCCCCGCAGGTCGCGCCGCACGCGCGCCTGCACGGTGCGCGTGCCCAGCAGATTCGTGACCAGCAGCACCTCGCGGCCCTGCGCCTGGGCATCGGTAACCAGACCGCGCAACCGCGCGACGTTGGCCGCGCGCACGGCGGCGCTCGCATCGTCCTGCAGTGTAGCAACGCGCACCGCCGCGTAAGCGCTGCGCGCGGCGACGTAGTCCGCCAATCGCTGCAGCATGGCCAGCTGGGCAGCGTTATCCGCCGCACCCTCCGGACCGTGTGCCACAATTATGACCTCCTCGCGCGCCGGCACACGGCTGATCTCACGGGCATAGTCGAGCAGAATATCGCCCACCAGCGGATCGTCATCGAGCGGCGCCGCGAAGTGCAGGCGCGCGCCGGTATCCACTTGGGGCACCGTTGCGTACGCGGGCTGGTCTGCGCGGCTGAAGATGTAGTCCCACTGCCGCAGCATCGTGTTGTGCCGCGTGCTGACCGCCGGGATGACAACAATGTCGGTCGCGCCCGCAGACTCCAGCCTGTTGAGCGCGAGCTGCACGTGATCGGACGACGTCATGCTCATGCCGAGGGCTAGTACAGTGGGCGTCTCGGCCGCGACAGGGCGCAGCCGTCGACTGAACACGCGATCGCCCTGTTCGCGAAAGCCGTGAGCCAGCACCAGCACGCCGTGCGCGCGCTGCAGGTCCGGGCGACTCAGGTACCAGGTATAGTTGGGACCCATTGCCTGCATAACCCGCTGCATCCCGACATCGTCAAGCTCGGTCATCCGCGGTATCGTCTGCCGCAGCTCGGCCATCATGTTGGCGTTCATCGCGTGCGGCATGTTGTAGAGCTGCCGGCCTTCGGCATCGGGGGGAGCAACGATTTCGCGCGGTTCCGGGCGTGCCGGATCGGAGAGATGGCCAGGCAACGCGCTGCATGCGGCGAGGCCCGCACAAAGCAGCAGCCCGTAGCAGACAGATTTCAGTGTTCGGTGCAACATGCGGTGCCTGTATCTATTAAAAAGACGCCGGGTTGACACAATAATGCCTGCGGGCTAAACAATCAGCCCACCGAATCCAGGAGTTCAGTATGGTTTTGTTTCGCCGGCTTATACAGGGGTTGTTGGGTCTCGTGGTGCTGGGATACCTCGGGGCGGCCGCTTACGCCTACTGGCCGCAAGCGGACGGGGTCCCGGCGCGCCAGCTGGCAACAGCCGACGACCGTTTTATCGAGGCCGCCGGCATGACGCTGCGCTACCGTGTTTGGGGCGAAGCGCGCGACACTCAGCCCCCACTGGTGCTGATGCATGGCTTCGGCAACACCGTCCAGACCTTCCGCGACCTCGGGCCGGCACTGGCCGACGATTATCAGGTGATCGCGCTGGACATGCCGGGTTTTGGCCTGTCGGACAAGCCGGCAGACCATGACTACGGCAACGCTTCGCAGGCGGCCGTGGTCGTCGAGTTTATGCGCGCGCTCGGGCTGCAAACCGCGGTGATCGGCGGCCACTCGATGGGCGGAGCGCTCGCGCTGCACGTGGCCGAGCAGGCCCCTGAAGTCACGGGCATCATCCTGATGAACCCGGGGATCATCACCACCGGCGTGCCGGCCATTGCCGAATGGTCGGTGTTTCCGCTGCCGCGGCTGACGGCTAAGACATTTGGCGACGCCGGCTTTCGCGAACGTTTTCTCAAGCAATCCTACGTCAATCCGGAAATCGTCACCCCCCAGGTTGTCGAGGACGTGATGGTGGGAGCCAGAACCGATGATTACCTGAGCGGCACCACGCAGATGATGAAGTTCTATAAATCGGGTGACGAAGAAGGGATGCTCGACGATATGCGCGTCCCCACGCTGATCGTCTGGGGCGACGAGGACAAGAGCAAACCAGCCGGCGAAGCCGAGCAGCTCGCCGCCGCCCTGCCCGTCAGCCGCCTGGCGCGGGTACCAGAGGCCGGCCACTATGTGCATGAGGAAAAGCCGCTGGAGTCGGCCGCCGCGATTATCGCTGCCAAAGATTTCTGGGCCGCCGCGCGCTAGTCGTCTGCGTACACCTGCGGAATCACACGCCGGTCAGCGAGCGCGGCCTCGTCGTCGTACGCATTGCTGAGATCACGGCCGGGCAACACGACCGACCGCGGCTCGATCTTTTCGTAAGGGATCGTGTCGAGCAGGTGGCGTATGCAGTTGAGTCGGGCGACTCGCTGGTCATCTGACGGCACGATGTACCAGGGCGAGACTACAGTGTCGGTGGCTTCAAGCATCCGGTCGCGAGCGCGGGAGTAAGCGTACCAGCGCTTGCGCCCCTCCAGATCCATGTCGCTCAGCTTCCAGCGCTTGACCGGATCCTCGACGCGCGACAAGAGGCGCTTTTTCTGCTCTTTTTCGCCGACCTCGAGCCAGTACTTCAGCAGGATAATGCCGGAGTCGATCACATAGGCCTCGAAGCCCGGTGTAGTTCGCAAAAAGTCGGCGGTTTCGGCCTCGCTGCAAAAGCCCATCACCGGCTCGACGCCCGCCCGGTTGTACCAGCTGCGGTCAAACAGCACCACTTCGCCGGCAGCCGGAAAATGCGAGACATAGCGCTGCAGATACAGCTGGGTTCGCTCGCGCTCATTGGGTGCCGGCAGCGCGACCACACGGAACACTCGCGCACTGGCACGCTGAGTAATGGCGCGGATCATGCCGCCTTTGCCCGCGGTATCGCGCCCCTCGAACACCACGACCACGCGCAGGCCGGCATGCTTTACCCAGCGCTGCAGGCGTGCAACGCCTTGCTGAAGTTGCCGCAGCTCTTTTTCGTACTCGCGCTTGTTCACGGTCGCGTTCCTCTCAGCCAGACGCGCCGATGGTACCATCGGGTGCAGTTTCAGCAGCACGCGGAGTTAACAGCCACGAATGATTCATCGACTCCACGACTTTATTATCTGGTGCTCACACACCTGGTGGGCAGTGGCTTTACTGTTCGCCGGGCAGACCGGCACCATGCGGCTGATGAGCAGTATCACGCAGCGCTTCCCCGCCGAGACGGCCGGCGATATTCCGTTTGATATGCAAAACACGCTGACCACCGAACAGGTGTTCAGACAGCTTGCCGGGTACTCCGACGCCGCCTTCTCCAGCTACTACCGCTTTCAGGCTCTGGACTTTCTCTTCCCGCTGTTTGGTGGTCTGTTTCTGGCAGCGGTCTGTGCGTTCGCGGTGCGGCATGCCGCGCCCCGCTGGTATAACTTTGCCGTGGCTCGCAACCTGTTCGTGCTGATATTGCTGGCGACGGTTTTCGACTACCTCGAGAATATCGGCCTGCTGTGGACGGTCAGCGCCTGGCCTGCACAGGTTCAGGCTGCTGCAATGCTGGGGGTCACTGCGAAGGTGGCGAAGCTCACGTGCCTGTTTACCAGTGCCGGTTTGACTGTCCTGTTCCTGCTGGCAGCGGCGGGGCGCTGGGCGGGCTCGAAACTCGGCCGGGTTAAGGGCTGAGCCCGCCCTGCTGCGTCGCGGCCTCGCGGGCAGACAGACGCTCATCGACGGCTGCACCAGGGCGGACACAAACCTACCCGGCCTTGCATTGGCCGCCGCAGACTGTAGGTTAGGCAACCGGACAAGAGTTTGGCGGGAGTGCCGGATGAAATTTCTGCGCAGAGCGGGCTGGACGCTGCTGGTGTTGACCGGCGTTTACTGTGTGGCCGTGTTGATCGCCATGTGGATGTACCGCGATATCCCGCGGGAGGTGCTCGAAGCCAAGTACGGTACGGAACCTTCGCGCTACATGAACGTAGCCGGTGCGCGACTGCACTACCGCGACGAAGGGCCGCGCGATGCGCCGACAGTGGTGCTGATACATGCCAACTACGCGAGCCTGCTCGGCTGGGAACCCTGGGTGGAACAGCTCAAGGGTGCCTACCGGGTTGTGCGCTTCGATATGACCAGCCACGGGCTTACCGGCCCTGACCCGACCGGCGACTACACGTTGGAAAGGACGCTCGAACTGACCGAAAAGTTCATCGACGGTCTGGGCATCGACCGGTTTACGATTGGCGGCACCTCGCTGGGCGGCACCGTTTCGGTGTTTTACACCGCCAATCACCCGGAGCGCATCAACCACCTGATTTTGCTTAGCCCGGGTTCGATCGAGGGCAAGGAACGCAAGGCAGGGCCGCGGGGCAGCGTCCCGGAGGGCGCCAATATCCTTAAGTACATTTTGCCGCGGGCGCTGCCTCGCTTCTTCCTGACGAGTGGCTTCAGCGACGACAGCCGCATCAGCGACGAGCTCATCGACCGCTGGTACGAGCTATGGCGGTTGGAAGGCCAGCGCGGTGCCCAGCTCGACCGACTGCGGCAGTACGACTCAGGCGACATCGCCGAGGTTTTTGGTAGGGTAACCGCACCGGTTCTGCTACTGTGGGGGAAGGACAACGAGGTGGCAAAATACGAGCAGCACGAGGAGATCATCGAGCTTCTGGACAACGCCGCCAGCATCGATTTTGTGAGTTATCCGGGAGTTGGCCACATGGCGGTGCAGGAAGCCGGTGAGGTCACAGGTGCCGATGTCCGCAGGTACCTTGACGGAGACAGGGACCCGACGTGGCGAGTCTCTTCACCGGAAGCAGCGACAACCGCGGCGCTTGAGGCCGCACCTGAACAGCACGGAGACATTCAATGAAAGCAGTCACTCGCAGTATGGTTATCGGCAGCATCTTGGCATCGCTGGTGGTCACTCAGGCACACGCCGCAGGCCATAACAAGCTAGACCCCAACATCAAATACCGGCAGGACGTGATGGAGGCGATGAGTCACCATTTTGCCGCCCTGGCGGCCATCTTTACCGGCCGGGTTGAACGTCCCGGTGCTCTCAAGGTGCATGCCGATGCGCTGGCGGCCACGGCTGCGCTAACCGGCAGTCTGTTTCCCGAAGGTTCGGAGGGCGGCGACGCGCTGCCGAGGGTCTGGGAAGAACCCGACGGCATCCAGTTCGGTGCCAACAAGATCAAGGAATCCACCGCCAACCTGGCCGCCGCTATCGCAGAGGGTGACCGAGGCACAATCGCCAAAGCCTTTAAAGAGGCCGGCGATGGCTGTAAGGGCTGTCACGAACGCTACAAGGCCGAAGACGAATAAGTCCCGCCGTGCGCGCGCGCTCGCTGCTGGGCTTCGGCTTGCCAGTGCTGGTTGCGGCGAGCCTGTGCGCACCGGCCGCAGCTGCCACAGCTGACAACGAGATCGTCGAACGCGGCCGCTACCTGGCGACCGCCGCCGGCTGCGCGACCTGCCACACCGATGAGGAAAACGACGGCCTTCCCTATGCGGGCGGGCGGCGTTTCGACACTCCGATCGGCGTGCTGGTGGCGCCTAATATCTCGCCCGACCCGGAACACGGTATCGGCAACTGGACCGATGACGAGTTCGTAACCGCGCTGCGCACAGGCGTCGGGCCCGGCGGCAAGTACTACTACCCGGCGTTTCCTTATGCGTCTTATGCGGGGATGACTCGCGATGATGCGCTGGCAATCAAGGCGTTTCTCGATACGGTGGAGCCGGTTACGCAACCCAGCCCGGAACACGAAATCGAGTGGTACGCCCCAGGTCGCTGGTCCATGCGCTTGTGGCAGTCTCAGTTCTCACCCTACGAGTATCCCCCGTCAGGCAATAATGACAGCCAACCGTGGCAACGCGGCGCCTACCTGGTGCGCCACGTCGCACACTGCGGCGAGTGCCATACCCCGCGAAATCAACTGGGCGCACTCAAGCTGGCTCGCCAGCACGCGGGCAGCCCCAAGGATGCACCTGGGGGCGGAGCCCCCGACATCAGGGCTATTGACTCGGGTATCGGCGCCTGGGCCGTCGAGGACCTGCTGCTGTTCTTTCAGATCGGCATGATGCTCGACGGCGACTTTGCCGGTGCATCGATGGCACCGGTGATCGACAACCTGGCGGAGCTGACCGAAGCCGATCAGCGGGCCATTGCCACCTACCTGCTGAGCATCGAGTAGCTCAGCCGGCACCGCGGGTACAGCGCTCAGGTACCATCGTCGAAACGCTCCGCCACGAGTCAAGTATGACTCGTGCAGGCCGCTATCGCTGCCGATGCCGCGCTAGATGCCCATTTTGGTCAGCATGTCCGCGATGCTGCGCAGCACACCGGCCACGCGAGGATGCTCGGCCTCGAACATCAGCGCCGACGTTTCGAGCTCTTCCAGCGAGTCGGGCCGGAATTCATCGTCGGTGTCCGGGTCTGCGGCCGCGTCAATCTGCCTCGACAGCGCCTCAAGCCGCGCGCGGGTATCGGGGTCCAGCGGGTCCGCAGTAGCCAGCTCCGCTTGCAGTTTACGGGCCAGATCGTGAATGGTTTCGGGCATGGTCGTCTCTTAGTTGGTCGCTGGCCTCCCATCGTAGCCGACTGACCCTGCAAATAAAAAACCCGCAGGCCACAGCCTGCGGGTTTTCTGTAACTTCCGGACCCGCGTGCAGGTCCGACTCGAAAATCAGCTTAGAAGCTGTAGCGAGCCGTAAAGTTGGCAATGTCGTCGTCAAACAGACCGGTAATACCGTTGATGATGACGTCAACGCCCACCGAAACGTTCTCGGTGAAGAAATACTGACCACCAGCATTTACACCAATGTCGTTGAAATCAGACGAACCGCCGCCGGGGCTGAAGCTATCGACGTCGATACTGCGACTGTTAGCAAATGCGTGCAGTTCAAGGTTATCGGTGATGTATGACCGCAAACCTACGCGCAGCACATAGCCGTCAAAATCAGCTTCAGCATTACCCTGCTCGATCGACCCGTCAAGGTAGCCAATATCGAACACGAAGTCGGTGCTGTCAGTCAGCGCCGGGTTGACACCGGCCCAAAGCTCCAGAAAATCGCCGTCCGAGCCGCCACTCGTTCCGTTGCCGCCTTCGACCTCGAAATCGTTGTAGGCCGCACCGACATGCCAAAGCTCAGCAAAACCGTAAGAACCGCTGACGCGATAGCCGTCGGTGTCGTCGTCTTCAGAATCAGCGCTGAGATAGCCAACATCAGCGTAAGTCCACTTTGGCCCTGCGAAAGCCGAAGTGCTTAATGCCATAGCGGCAGCTGCAAGAATAAGTTTTTTCATAAGTATTTCCCCTGACATTGTCAGATTGAATTGGGTTGAATCGTCGTGCACACACAACAAAAACCACGCGAGGATTATGTAACTACCCCTCGCGAAGTGACGTTTTTTTACCATGTCTGTTTGCTGCAAGCAACGAATAGGCCTGTTTGTCCGGCGCAAAAGACTTTATAAATTCATTAGTTTAATAAAAACAGTTATTTATAATTGTTGCGTTTTTGCTGCATTTTTCAGCTCTGGCGTAAAAACGCAACAAAATGCGCCCGTAAACTGCCACGAACCTTAATTTCGAGACCTGTGCCCACGCTGCGCCACGCCCCGGTCGGGGCATCGACCTCCGTCGACGTAGGCTTCGAGTACCGCGAGAATGAACTGGACGTCAGCACATTCTTGGGCTCCGAGAGTGACGACGTCAACGGCCTGGGCCTTGCGGCCGGCATTCGCAGCAACCCCGCCGAAAACCTGGAACTTGCGGCCCGGGCGTCGCTGCTCACCAGTGACTATGAGAACGCGCTGAGTTTTGACCTAAGCGCCCCGGTATTTCTGACCGAGAACTTCGGCGTGAGTATTGGTTATGAGCGCCTGAATTTCGACGACGAAGGCTCCAGCTTCGAGCTAAGCCAGTTTCAGCTGGGCGCACGCTACGCATTTTAACCAGGTCCGCTAACCACAGCCTGCTTAATAAAGCAGCCGGGACCACCCCGGCTGCTTGTTGCTGAGTCCATTTAACTTATTCATACAGCCCCCAAACCTCTTGTGAACTGCGTCACAGTGAGGCAACAGACCCGCTGCTACAGTGGCGTTCCGGAAGGCGCCTTGGCGCCCGCGCCGGATTTCGGCCCAATAACAACAATCATAAGTAGCGCCCGCATGACGAATACCCTTGATGACCACCTGGTCGCCCTGAAAGCAGGGCGGCTGCGACCCGGCATGTATGTCGCGGCACTCGATCGCCTCTGGCTGCATACACCGTTCCCCCCGGGCGGCTTTTTCATTCGCGATCAGAAGCAGATCGACCGGTTGGGGCGCTACTGCACCTACGTGTATGTCGACCCGCTGCGCAGTGATGAGCCGCTCGACCTGGTTATCCCCTTCGAGCCGCTGCCGCCGACGCTGCTGGCCCCGAACGCCGAGAAGCTCAGCCTGGACGAGGAATTGCCTTGGGCGAAGCAGGCGCTGGAAGCGCTGAACGACACCATTCAGCAGATGGTGCGCCAGGTGCGCACCGGCCGACTGCCGCAGATCGACACGCTGCAGGCGGGCCTCGTGCCCATGATCGAAAGCATCAAACGCAACCAGGACGCCATGTTGTGGCTGCTGCGAACCGAACCCGTCCGCGGCTATCTGCACCGACGCGCGGCCGGCACCGCCATTATCGCGGCAACCTGCGGCAATCAGCTGGGCCTGGACCGCGCCGGGCTCACCGAACTGGCCATTGGCGGGCTGCTGCTGGATATCGGTAAGCTGGAAATTCCGGTGCCACTGCTGGCCAAGGCGGAGAGCCTGAGCGAGCAGGAACAGCAAGTGGTGCGCAAGCACGTGAACCATGCGGTCGAGTTGATCCGCGTTATGGACGCGGTACCCGACAACGTGCTGGCGATGGTCAGCCATCATCACGAACGTTATGACGGCAGCGGCTATCCCAACCAGCAGCGCGGCAGCGAGATTCCGCTGTATGCGCGCATTGCCGGTATCGTCGATACCTTCGATGCCATCACGCAGGATCGGCGGTATGCGCCCGCTATCTCAGCCCACACGGCGCTGCGCTACCTTAACGGGCAGCGACGCATCAAATTCGACGGCGGGCTCATGCAGCAGTTTATTCGCGCTATGGGCATCTACCCGACCGGCACCTGGGTGGAGCTGCTGGATGGCTCGATCGGTGTGGTGTGCGAGCAGGACCCGCAGTGGCCCCTGTCGCCGAATATTGTCGTCGTCAGCAAGAACAACGGCATGCCGATGAGCCCTCACACCGCTCACGCCAGCCGCCTGAACCCGATCATCCGCGCGAGACACCAGCCCAACCCGGGCCTCGCGGCACCGGATCTCGAAACCCTCGGCGAGCGACGCTAGCTGCATAAGCGCCGGAGTGCGCTAGAATCGCCGGATGAGCGATTTGCATTTGTACAGCACCCAGGCCTGCCCGTTTGCTCGGCGCACCCGTATCACGCTGCACGAGAAGCAGCTCGATTTCGAGCTGACCGAAATAGATCTGAAAAATCGGCCTGCGGACTGGAGCGAGATCTCGCCCTACGGCAAGGTGCCGGTGCTGCTGCACGGCGAAGGCCGATTGTACGAATCTGCCATCATCAATCAGTATCTGGACGAGCGCTTTCCCGAGCCCGCACTGATGCCCGCCGAACCGCTGGCGCGTGCCCAGGCTCGCATCTGGATGGACTACTGCGACAGCCGTTTCGGCACGGCAAGCTGGAAACTGATGCAGGCCGGCGACGACGAAAGTCAGCGTGCAGAAGCGCATGAAGCGGTCGCGGAAATCTGCCAGTTCATTGAACACGAAGCACTGCGCAAGCTCAGCGATGGCCCCTACTGGTTTGGAGGCGACTTTTCGCTGGTGGACGTTCAGTACATCACGTTCATGCAGCGTTACGCGAACGAGACCGACAGTGCGTTGCCCGAAGACTGCACACGACTGCGCGACTGGCTGGCGGTCTGTGGCGAGCGACCGAGCGTTGCGGCAACGGCGACCTAGCTGGCGAGGCGCTGTCTCAGGCAGTTGACTCGGACTTCGGACGTTCGGCTGCAACTGACCCGGGCGGCAGCCCCAGGTTGGCGCGCGCCTGCGCGATCCAGTCGTACTTCGCGGCTCTCCGCTCACCCACACCCAGCTCTGATTGCAGCTCGCGCAGTTCGGCACGCGGCATGTCGACGAACTGGGTGAGGTTGTAGATTCCGCGGGCCTGCAGGCGCTGCTGCAGCGCCGGGCCGACCCCGTGCAGCGACTGCAGGTCGCTGTTGGCGATTTGCGGGGCTGAGCTCGCCGCTGCCGGCGTTGGTGCCGTCGGCTGTTCGGCCAGATCGCGTTGCCGCAGCTCCTCGCGCAGCTCGCGAATAATAAGCCGCTGCTGCCGGTATTGCCGAGCCAGTGGGCGAGTGCGCCGCCGCCAGCGCCGAAAAATGTCCGCCAGCCTGGCCGTGCGCTGTCGGGCGTCTTCCAGGTCAGCACCCAGCTCTTCGATCCGCTTATCGCGACTGGCCACCCGCGACTGCTGCTTGCCAAGCGCCGCGCGCAGCTCAGTATCAGTTGCCGCTGCCGTGGTTGCCTCCGGCGGCTGGGCCTGATGGGCCAGTTGGTCTCTCAGCTCGACGATGCGCTGCTCACCTTCGGCCACGCCGGCACGCAGCAAGCGAATTTCGTTGCGCAGCGCATCGGTCTCGGCGGCAGCAGCGGTCTGCTCAGGTGCGTCGGTGCCCGCGAACTGATCGGTGTCGCCCGCCTCCGCCGGCGAAGTGCCCCTACCGCCGTGGCTTGCCAGCGAAGGCGCCGCAGCCGGCCGCACAACGCTCAGATGGCGAAACAGCACTTTCGCCATCAGCCAGCCCAAGAGAAACGCCACCGGCGCGGTGACCAGCACGGTTGAATAAATAGTGCCCACGGTTAACCTGCACCCAACAAGACCATAAACAGGTTAGGCAACGTGTCCGCGGAGTGCCGTGAGGCAAGTCACGCTTCCCGGGCGTCAGTTTCCCGACGTGGCTTCGGCAACCAGGCGGAAGCGAATATCGAGCTGATCCCTGACCCGCAGCGCGCCCAGCAGCGCGCTGAACGGCTCGAGCCCCAGCTCGGTTTGCAGCACGCTAAACTCGCCGCTGGCAATCAAGCGCTCGCTGCCGTCGCGCGTCAGCTTGACCGGCACGGTAACCCTGCTCACGGTGTCTTTCAGCGCAATGTCGACCTGCAGCTCAAACTCAGTGTCAGCCCCCGACAGGGCGCGACTTACCAGCACCATCTCTGGCCATCGCGATGCCTCGAGCTGCTCCTCACCCAGCATGTTGCTGCGCGTGCCGGCGATCGCGTCGGCATCCAGCTCCCCAGGAAACTCGTCACCAGCGCGCGCCCGGTCTGCGGGCCGGTCGACCTCCAGCATTTCGAGCGGCACCCGCAGCTCGACCGCAGACGCCGCGAACTCTGGCGCCAGGTACACGGAACCTTCGATTTGACGAGCGCTGATGGCGTGATTGTGCCCAAGACGCGCCAGACGCCCTTCGCGGTAGACGAGAATCAGCACTTCGGACTGCCCGGGCACCAGCGCAAAGCGGCGCGCTTCAGCGGGTATAGTGAGAGGCTTGAGTCGTGCGTCGCTCACATCGGGCTGCAGCGGGGGCGTGCAGCTGACAAGCAGCCACAGCAAACTCGGCAACAGTATTCGGCAGGCGTTCATGCCTGCACAGACTAGGGGACAGCGCGCTGCAGGTAAACGCCGCCGCTAGCTGGCCGGGATCAGCGGCGTGTCCGCCCCTGCGGCCAGCCAGGCCTGCTCGAACTCTCGCGCCGCCATCGGCTCGCAAAACAGGTAGCCCTGACCGATATCGCAGCCTGCCTCGCGCAGCGACTGCAGCACGCCCTCGGACTCGATGCCCTCGGCTACCACCGTCAGTTCCATCGCGTGCCCCAGCTCGATGATCGACTCCACAATGCGACGGTCGCGCGCATCGTCCAGCACTCGCTCCACAAACGATCGATCGATCTTCAGTTCGTCCACCGGCAGGTCCTTGAGCCATGCCAGGCTGGAGTAGCCCGTGCCGAAATCGTCGATCGAGGTGCGCATGCCAAGCGCGCGCAGCTCGCTCAGCGTGGCGATACCGAGCTCGGGGTTACGCATCAGGCTGGTTTCGGTGATCTCCAGCGTCAGGTGGCGTGGGTCGAGGTTCCACATGTTCAGCAATTCACTCATGATCTCGACCAGGTCGGCGTCCTCCAGATCGTGAGCGGTGGAGTTCACTGAAATGGTCAGGTCAGGCACCCGCCGCACCCAGCGCGCCATCTCTCGCGACGCGTTGTTAAGCACCAGTTGCAGCAGCGGCATGAGGGCACGCGCACGCTCCAGCTCGCTCATGAAACTGCTCGGCGGCACCAGGCCATTGGGCCCGGCCCACCGAATCAGTGCCTCTACACCGACCAGCTCGCGGCTGGCGAGCGCAAACTGTGGCTGGTAGTGCACGCGGAACTCGCCGTTCTCAATGGCCTTGCGGGCATCGAACAAGGGATGCGTCGCGGTGGTGGCGGCCCCGGCCGAAGGCTCTTCGTACAGCTGCACACGCTTGTCACCCGCGCGGCAGCCACGCAGCGCGCGCTCTGCCTGCTGCAGCATTTCAACCGATTTGAGCCGCGGCGAATCCGCGATCGCGCACCCCAGCAACGCCGCAAGACGCGCGCGTTGGCCGTTGAGTTCTACCCAGTCCTCTGCAGTCCGCAGGATCTTGTCCGCAGCCAGCATCACATGGCCCTCGTGCAGCGGATTATCGACCACCAGAGCGAAGACCGAGCCGCTGACCATGAGTGCCTGGTCGTGGTCGCGAGCCAGAGCCTGCAGCCGCTGATGAAATTCGTGAATCAGTTCGTCGCCGGCCGCATACCCATGGCGGATGTTGACGGTATCAAGGCCCTCGAGCTTGCCCAGAATCAGGGCGACGGCGCGACAGCCAGGTCGCGCCCGAGCATCGTCCAGAATGCCTACGACATCAGCATAACGCACACTGCGGTTTGCCCAGGCGTCCACTGCAGTGACCTACATAAAGTAGTCTTGAGGATCGATACCGAAAGCGCCGGGCTCATGGCCCTGATCGATCCAGCGCGCTTTCGGATTGATCGCGTCGCCCGACAGCTTGCGCAGATCCAGCGTGACGTGTCGGGTGATGGGCTGCTTGTGGGTGTCGAGCAGCAGCATCACTTTGGGGCGCAGCCGCCGCACACGGTTCTGCTCGATCACGATCCCGACCTCCCCGGTGTTCAGCTCGACGAGGCTGCCGGTGGGAAACATGCCGAGTGCCTGCACGAACTGTTCGACCAGCTCGCGCTGAAACTGGGCGTCGGCGAGTTTGTTCAGCTCGCGGATGGCGTCATATGAAGAGCGTGCCTCCGCGTAAGGCCGAGTGGACACCATGGCGTCGTAGCAGTCGACGATGCCGGCAATCCGGCCGTAGACGGGTATGTCGGCTCCGGCCAAGCCGTTCGGGTAACCGGAACCGTCGTGCCGCTCATGGTGACTCGAGATCATATCCAGAATGTCGCGGCTTATGCCCGGCGAGCTGCGCACCATGTCGAGCCCGAAGTCGACGTGCTGGCACATCAGGTCGACCTCGTGCTGACTCAGCCGACCCGGCTTGGTCAGCAGCTCTGCCGAAATGCGAGCCTTACCGACGTCGAGCAGCATGCCGCCGATAGCCAGCTTGTCAAGGCTGCGCCGGTCGAAGCCCAGGTGCCGGCCCAGGACAACGGCCCAGACGGACGACGCTATCGAGTGGTGGTAGGTGTAATCGTCCCGTTTCTGCAGGGTGACGAACCAGGACATTGCGTCCGGGTTGCGGAGCACGCTGTCAATCATCGGACCCACGGCTTCGCGCACCGTTTCGACATCGACCGCCCGACCATCGCGCACCTGATCCAGCACCGTGTTAATTACCCGCACTGCGGAGCCATAACTCGCGGCCGCCTGCGGCGCCTCTTTGCGCGTGTTGACCCTGGTTTTGTAGCGCCGCACGCCAGTCAGCCGCGCGTCAAGCGTCCCAGTCGGATCGACGCGCGCCAGTTTGTCGGCTACCCGCCTGACCAGGCTGGTGGGCTTCGGGTCGGGTTGCCTGCGCTGCTCGGTCGTGAGCGCGGCCGGGTCGCCGACCGCCTTGATGCGGGCCTCGATCTCGTCGGCCGACATGCTGCTGCGCACCACATCGACGTACACGTGCCGGCAGTAGTGCCGCAGCTGATCAATCTCGGTGGCGTCACGCACTTCGAAACCCTGAAACAAAAACGGGGTTTCCAGCCACGACCGGTCGAGCTGGGCCACGTACATGCCCAGATCGAGATCTGCAGTGTCTACCTTGACGCGGGTGCGGGTCACGCCGAGCCGTCTCCCAATACGCTAGAGAGACATAATGTTAGAGACGCAGCGCTGCTATTGCGCTGCATGATTCACAGTTTCGGAAACGCGTTCAGGCGCCCGCAGGCATAGCAACCCCGGTGCCGCCCAGACCGCAGTAGCCGCCCGGGTTCTTGGCCAGATATTGCTGGTGGTAGTCCTCGGCGTAGTAAAAGGGACCCGCGGCCTTGATTTCGGTGGTGACAGAACCTTTACCGGCCGCGGCCAAAGCCGCCTGATAACGCTCGCGTGAGGCCAGCGCCGTTGCGTGCTGAGCGTCGCTGAACGTGTATATACCCGAGCGGTACTGCGTGCCGGTGTCGTTGCCCTGGCGCATGCCCTGGGTCGGGTCATGCGCCTCCCAGAACACATTCAGCAGCTCGGCATAATCGATTCGCTGCGGGTCGAATACGACCAGTACGGCCTCGTTGTGGCCCGTCTGGCCACTGCAGACTTCGTTGTAGGTAGGGTTGGGTGTATATCCCGCTGTATAACCCACAGCCGTGGTATACACGCCCGGCGCCTCCCAGAAGCACCGCTCCGCACCCCAGAAACACCCCAGCCCGAACACCGCCTGCTCGAAGCCCTCGGGAAACGGTGGCTTGAGCGCGTGCCCGTTGACAAAGTGTGCCTCCGGCACGGGCATCGGCGTGTCGCGGCCCGGCAGGGCCTTGTCGCGGTCGGGCATTTTGGCTTTGCTGCTGAATAAACCGAGCATGGATCACCTGTTTGCGGCGTTGAAGGAGTCGGCAGTGATAGCGTTAGCATACTCGCGCCGTGCGGTCTGCACGAGCGTGTGGATCTCGCGCGAGCGCCCGCCGATGGTTTCAATCAGCCGGTCGGTCACGTCGCGGGTAGCCTGCCGCCAGGCATCGCGCTGCGCCACGCTTAATCGATGCACCGTAAAGCCCAGTGCAGCGCTGTTCGCCAGATCAGCAGCTGACTCGGCGCGCACTTCGGCACGCGTCTCGGGCGCGCTCGGCCACGCAGCGAGCACCGCGGACTGCTGCGCCGGCGTCAGGCTGTCGAACCACGCCTTGCTGGCCACAATAGCCGAAACTCCGAAACCGTGATCGGTCAGGGTAAGGTGCGGTGCTTCAGCGGCAATGCCGGTACGTGCGTACAGGCTGACGGCGTTCTCACCCGCGGCCACCAGGCCTGTTTGCAGCGCTGGCACCACGTCCGCGAACCCCAGCGGGATCACGTCGGCGCCTATGGCGCCGGCAAACAGGCGAGCGGCCGGACCCGCCCCCACCCTGAACCGCCGACCGGCGACGTCAGCGGGCGTCAGCAGCGGCTCCTGACCGTACACCTGAACAAAGCCGATTTCGTACCAGCTGATCAGCTGCAGGCCTTTTTCCGCCAGCAGCTCGCGGTACACGGGGGTCAGGTAGCGATCGTAGACAAAGTCTGCCTCGGCCGGGTTGTCGAACAAGAACGGCGCGTACAGCAACGCCATTTCGGGGACCACGGTGCTCACTGCCATAGCCGACAGGTTGGCAAACTGCACGCGCCCGCGGCGCAGTCCCGAGACGAGCTGATCCTCCGACCCGAGCTGGCCGTAGATCAGCAGGTTGAGAGGCACCTCGCCCGCGGTGGCCGCGTCCAGACGATCCCGGAACGTCAGCCAGTGACGCTCGCCGGTAGTGTCGGGAAAAGTGGTACCGGCCACGGTGACGGTGCGCGGATCGGGCTCGGGCAGCTCGCAGGCACAAGCCAGCGGCAGCGACAGCAGAATTACCCGTCGAAAAAAATTGCGCATCGCACGACTCGAAGGTGGATTTCTGCCGCCGAAAATAGCACTTCCTGTCCGCTGACCCCAATCCGGCCTCGGGTAACATAAAATGATGAATCGGCGACCCCCGTGCCGGAGCACACGATGCATATTGATA
>JGI12048J13642_10415356_pt1 | contig 25630 bp, 21 predicted proteins | sample ElkSlonscriptome_16_FD_13642 | JGI IMG/M metagenome (IMG submission 13642)
CCCGTTCGCAGCGATAATCCGACAGAATCGGTGACTAATGCAGAAGATTTCAAAGCCGAAATAGTAACATCGGTGCAAGAAGGATATGCTCCGCTGGTTGTTAAACTGCACAATGCCGCCGATTCTGGAGAGAGTAATTGGCAGATTGATGGAAATACTTCTAAAGGTTCAATAGTAGAAACTACATTCAAAGAACCAGGAACTTATGATGTTTACCTGAGCGTATATGACGATGGTGGTAATTTGCAGGCCGAAGATCAAATTCAAATCACCGTAAAAGAAGGCAGCGACATTAAGCTTCCCAATATCTTTACACCGAATGGCGATGGGTTGAATGACACGTATAGAATTGGTTATGCAAAGAATATTGAAGACTTCTTTATACAAATCACAGACGAAACAGGACGTGTTGTTTACAGCTCTTCAGATATTTCCGAAGAGTGGGATTATAACCAGAGTAATGGAGTTGAAAGCAGAAGGTATACTGTTCAATACCGAGCAATTGGTATTGATGGAAAGGTACATACCGATCAATTTCCACTCATCATTGTGAGGGATTAATACTGCGCTTATAGCGCAGATAATATTCCAGGAACTTATCGTAGTCTTCCACGCCACTTTCTACGCCTTGTATTTTTAAATAAGAGTCATTCAGTTTATTTGATATTTCAGGATACCAGGGCTGCTCTCTGTTAAGAGCTTCATAAATAGCTCTTCGATCTCTTTTCAATTCATCGGGAATAGAAGAAGCCAACTTCTCCAAGTCTTCGGAATTTAGTTTTCTATTTAAGGGTTTGGCAGCCTGCCGCCAGATGAAATAGGCTGCTGCATATTCAAGAAAAGGATCTCCGGAATGGGCCAGGCTCAACCAGGCGACAAAATTGGCTTCTCCTTCGCCGGTTATTCCTGAAGCGTGAGCCATTTCATGCGCCATAACGAAATATTTTAAAAGCCCGGGCAGGCTACCTTCTACATTACTCTCACCTGTAAAGGGGTTGTAAATACCAGATATACTCAGTTTTCTAAGTAAGAAATAAGGTATTTCGCGAACGTATTGGCGAGTTGCTGATGCCTTATATCCGACAGGCTCCAAGGTGTTTTTTACATGCTGATGGATTGAATTCGGATCCATACTATAACCGAGCTGGTTTATATTCTCCACTTTATCAATCTTTGGAATTTGCGATCGCTTTTCCATGGCTTCTTCCATGGTCCGGTAATATATTACAGAAAGATCAATTATAGGGGGCGCTGGTTCAAGCTCTAAACGTTCCGCAACCCCTTTGTCGGCATATTGCATTCCAAAGCATAAAAGAAAAAAGGCGGCGACCCAGAAAAGCAGATTTAAAAACTTGAGAAAAAACCCTTTGATTGAACGGCGCTTTAAGAAATAGAAACCCATTAAAGCAACCAAAAAAATGATCAATAGCAAATACCCTGGCAGAAACCAAAGAGGGTATAGCCAGCTTTGTACAGTTCTGAGAATAGGGAAGAAGAAGTCAAAATAAAAAACTTCAAAAAGCCCTGGAAATAGTGTGAATAAAAGACGAATGAGCAGAAGGATCAGGAAAGCAATAAGTCCTGAAATCCTTCTGGCAATCCGTCTTAATTTTATCATTAATCAGAAATTGGCCGGGCATCATCGAGTGATTCAACCCCCATTTCGTTAAAAACGAATGACCAAATATCAGCTTGCTCTTCTATCACTTTAGAAATTGGTTTACCGGCACCGTGCCCGGCATCGGTTTCCACACGGATAAGTACAGGGTTGTCTCCTGAGTGATAAGCTTGCAGTTTAGCTGCAAATTTGAAAGAATGCGCAGGCACCACCCGGTCGTCGTGATCGCCGGTTGTTATCATTGTTGAAGGGTATCGGGTTCCTTTTTCCAGGTTGTGAAGAGGAGAGTAGGCATATAGAAAGTCAAACGCTGCTTTACTACTATCTGCACATCCGTATTCCGGAATCCAACCTTTTCCTACGGTAAATTTATGATACCGAAGCATGTCTAAAACACCGACAGCCGGAAGTGCAACCGCGAAAAGGTCAGGGCGCTGTGTCATGGCAGCTCCCACGAGGAGTCCACCATTTGAGCCCCCTTTAATAGCTAGCTTCTTTGGATTGGTATACTGCTCTTCAATTAAGTACTCAGCAGCGGCAATAAAATCGTCAAATACATTTTGTTTTTTCTCCTTCATTCCCTGTTTATGCCATTCTTCACCGAATTCGCCACCTCCGCGCAAGTTGGCAAGTGCATAGACTCCACCATTCTCTAGAAAAACCATGTTTGAGGTGCTAAAAGAAGGACTCAGACTAATATTAAACCCGCCATAACCGTAAAGAAGGGTAGGGTTTTCACCATTGAGGTTCAGACCTTTTTTGTGGACGATAAACATAGGTACTTCTGTACCGTCTTTACTTTTATACCAAACTTGTTTGCTCTCAAAGTCTTCAGGGTTGAACTTCAATTCAGGTTTATTAAAGACTTTAGACTCACCAGTTTCAACATCGTATTCAAAGATGGTAGATGGGTAGGTAAATGAAGTAAAGCTATAGAAGAGATTTTTCTCATCCTTCTTTCCACTAAAGCCCCCTGCGCTACCCGGAGACGGCAGGTCTATTTCTCTTAACTGCGCACCTTTGTAATTGTATTGATACACCCTGGATGTTGCATCCTTTAAATATTCGGCAAAAAAGTATCCGCCACCGGTACTGACATTTACCAGGGTTTCTTCCTTTTCGGGAATTACATCTTCCCAGTTATTTTGCTCGTAGGCCGTGGGCTTGAAACTTACCAATCTATAATTAGGGGCATCAATATCAGTTAAGGCATACAGCTTTCCGTCAACGTGGTCAACTATAGTTGTCTTATTAGCATAGGTGCTACAGATTTTGGTCAGTTCACCATCATTCTCCAGGTCTTTAATGAATGTTTCATATCCGTCTGTGCCTGAAGCGGCATACATAACGAGGTATTTATCATCTTCGGTAATACCACACCAGTGATAGAGGTTAGGCGATTTTTCGTTCCGGTAAAAAAGTTTGTCTTCCGCCTGATCTGTGCCTAATTTATGATAGTAAATACTGTGATCTTTATTATCAGCTGAGAGCTCCGTTCCTTCGGCGGGTTCGGGATAACGGCTGTAATAGAACCCTTCTCCATCCCAGGCAGCACCGGTGAATTTAACCCATTCCAGCTTGTCTTCCAGTTTTGTATTGGTGGCAATTTCTCTAATGTAAACAATAGACCAGTCAGAGCCCGCTGAGGATTCAGTGTATGCCATGTATTTATTATCATTAGATGCTCCAAGCAGATTAACGGCTACCGTACCATCATCAGATAACTTGTTTGGATCAATAAAAACTTTGGCTTCTCCTTCTCTTCCTTTTTGATAGTAGATAACCGATTGATTCTGCAAGCCATCGTTTTTACTGAAGAAATAGTATTCTCCCACTTTATAAGGCGATGAGAGCCGGGGATAATTGATCAACTCAGTCAATCTATCTTCAATTTTTTGCCTGTATGGAATGCTTTCCAGGTAGCCGAATGTAACCTGGTTTTGATCTTTTACCCATTCTTCTGTATCAGAAGCGGTATCATTTTCAAGCCATCTATATTCGTCCATGACCGTTACGCCGAAATAGTCGTCCTGGGTGTCTGTTTTTTTCGTTTCCGGGTAATGAATATTTTTCGTTGTTTCCATTTTTTCTTCTGGAGTGCATGAGACGATTAAAAGAGCCATTGCTCCAATAAAGAGTTTACTTTTCATTTGCTAAGTTTTAAGGAGTAGGTTTCAATCACTGCTCCAGCGCCAAATATAAAATATGAGAATTGCAAAAGGAGTGCACAAGGGTACCCAAATTGTTAAAGGAATAAAAACAGCTTTCCAGCCAGAAAGAATGAATGAAAAGTTGTAGAGGGAATAACTTACGGCAATAATAAAGATGAAAGACCCCACCTGTATCAGGATACTTCCAACTGCTGCATTCTTTTTTATCCATACCACACCTAATAGGAGCGTTATGCTCACAACGAGCATAGCGATGGCAGCTGCTAGTGAATACTGACCCGTATCATCAGATGTTCCAAGTATGAAGCCCAAAACGAAAAATAGCGCAGACGAAATAATTCCAATAATGGAGAAAAGTCCGAGGTAAAACCTGCTGTATTTTAAATTCTTATTCATAAAAAAGCAAGCCTCCGATAGTAATACCGGAGGCTTAGTAGCAAAATTTTGGGTTCACACCCAAATGAGACATCTTCATAGTAGGTGATTTTCTAACACCTTACTAAAATAAAGCTAGTTGGAATAATCTATTTTGTCAAGCAAAATTCAATTATTTGTTTCTACCAAGCCTGGCCGGCGTCAACATCAAGTATGAGCAAAGCTTCTGAAAGCTCACCCATTGCCTTAACATCCTTTTTCTTTTTGGCCAATGCAATTCCTTCCGAATAAACATCAATAGCGGCATCTGTTTTATTCGTTTCTTCTAATAATCTACCTAATTGGTAATACGTAGGAAGGTACTCAGGGTCGTTTTGGATGATCTTCTTGAAGATTTTTATCGCCTTTCTGATTTCTCCTTTCTTTTTGTGCTCCAGAGCAGCAGCGTAATTTAGGAAGGTATCGTCTGGATTTTTTTCAAGCATCTCAGCAATTAAGTCCAGTCGGTAATTACTCATAGGGTAGTTTTTTGGTTGAACAGCGAATTATCAAACTATTGATATCAAATTTAAAGCTATTCATTGGCTTCTCATAGCATCCCTATTTAGGAAGATGCGTAAGTTATTAACGATTTTGTACACCATTTTTAAAGGCGCTTTTCAAGGCTGGATTTTACAAAATGAATGATTTTATTTTGCTCAGCGGGGTGGAACCAATGGGCACTTTTCATCCGCTTAAACCAGGTAATCTGTCTTTTAGCATAGCGCCTTGTATTCTGCTTTATCAGGTTAACAGCTTCTTCAAAGCTCAACTGTTTGTCAAAATAAGATGCCAGCTCTCTGTAGCCTACAGTTTGCATGGCTTGCTTTTGCCTGAAGGGGAGTAATTCTTCAACTTCTTCTACAAGCCCTTTTTCAATCATTTGATCAACGCGCGTATTGATTCGCTCGTATAGCTCAGTCCTGTCTCGGTTTAAGACAATTATAATAGATTCAAAGTTCCGGCCTGGTTTTTTAAGAGGCTTTGTAATTCCACGCTTTTCTAACTCGGCAATTTCCACGGCTCTCAGAACTCTTCTCGGGTTATTCAGGTCTATTGCTTCATACTTTTCGGGATCAAGACTTTTTAGACGCTCCTGAAGTTGAACAAGACCGTGATTCTCGAGCGTTTCATTGAGCGAATCTCTCAGCTCTGGATCTGAAGGGGGCTGATCAATGCCGTGAATCAAAGCATCGATATAGAGTCCGGAGCCTCCAACGATTATTGGGAGCTTGCCGCGAGAGGCTATTTCATGGATTGTGGCGAGACCTTCTTTTTCAAATTTACCAGCCGAATATTCATCTGCAATAGAATGCGAGTTTACGAAGTGATGCGGAACTCGTTTTAGCTCATCAAGGCCGGGTTTAGCGGTTCCAATATTGAGCTCCATAAAGAATTGCCTGGAATCTGCGGAGATGATTTCTCCTTGAAAAGCTTCAGCCAATTTAAGCGATAGCTCAGTTTTCCCCACAGCTGTAGGACCGCAAATAACGAGAACTTTAAAAGGGCTCAAGAGCTATAGGTCTGGATAATCGTCCAGCGATTCAAATTCAGATTCACCTTCGTCATCTTCTTCAAAATCGTCATAGAGGTCAGAATCGTCGAAGTTTGAATCCAAACTTTCGTTAGAAGCTGAATTTTCTACTGGAGAATCGCCAACGCTTAAGACAATCTCTGCCTTATCTAATTGCTTATTTAAAATATCTACGAGCTCTACATAGCAAATCCACATATTTAAAAAGTCGTAGATGTAAAGCAACCGATCTCCCTTTTCTTTGCATACATCCAGAACCGGTGTGTCGCTCATTAGCCGAACGGTCTCTTGACCGGGCTCTGACATATCCATCAGGCTAATCTCTTCACCTTTTTCCCATTCTTCATCACTTATAAAGAAGGATGCCATTTCCATCCCGCTGAAATCCATCGAGTCAACAATTACCTGATGTAGCTCTGCGAGATTATAGTTTTCAGGTATTTCAATATCTCTGAAAACTCCTTTAATATTATCTAATAGTACGCGAAACTTGAGAACTCTCATATATGTTTGCAAAGCTAAAAAAGAAAGGCCGTATAACTTACGGCCTTTCTTTAAAGTTTAGCTTTCCAGCGCATCTTTAACAATTTGCCGCAAATGCTTTTTATGTGCTTTGGTCAGGGTGTTTCCCGATCCGTTTGAAGCCATTCGGTCAATTCTATTTAACTCATAGAGCGCCATGGACTTGGAGACGTTGTCGTAATTTTTGTCGCCAATTACCCTGGTTAGTCTTTTAGTATATTCTACCTGAAGATTTTGACGCATGGTATTAACACTGCCATTAATATCTACTTTGAATATTGCGTCTGTAAGATCCGTCATATAATCATCCAGCCCGTATTTGTTTCCATATAGCTGCGTATCTGTGAGTCGTTGAAGTGTATTTGGGTTCAACAAATGGGCGAAACACATTTTTTGAATTCTCAGTATTCTGGCATGTATTTTCGGGTCTTCGCCATTATAGGGTTGGTTAAATCCCCTTCGCTGGGGCTGAAGGTGCCGGTATACATCTTCGTTTGCTCTAAATGCATCTGGCGCAAAAGCATATTTGCCAAGCGCTTCCATGGCCGCCTTCTGTCGGCTTGCCGATACAGGAACAAAAGGAGTTCCGGAGTTTCCTTTCTGTCCTTCCATTGCTCGATTGATATGCACTCCACCGATTTGCTTTGTTAGTACACTTACCTGATTTGCATGTTCGCCGGTGAGTACGAGGTAGGCTTGTCTCAATTCAGCGTAAGACTGGCCATCCACGCTGTATTTATCCACTACTCCAGGCATCAGTTCGTTAACGAGATCTACGCGTGCTGAAGCGTAGGCCACAGGATCTGCAGAGAGATCGTAAATATTAATATCCGGATCAATTCCTTTCCCTGGACTTCGTCTGTCATCGCCGTCATTTCCATACATCAAGTCGGGTTCTGTAGATCGTGCAAGGATTTTTTCCAATCGAGCTTCTTCCGCATCGGCATCATCAAGGGCAGGAGAGTAGCCATATTCAATGACCCATAAATCATAGGGCCCGGGGTTTTCATCGTAGTAGCGCGTTGCGAGATCGGGATTTTTCGAGTAATTCACTGCAGGATATTCCATCACCGAATTGCAAAGTCCTTTTTCAGCCACAACCGCAGAATCCTGAATCTCTTCGAATGAGAGCATGGTGCTCGCACGCATATTATGCGTTAAACCTAGGGTATGACCAATTTCGTGCAAAATGAGTCTTGATAAAGTTTCCCGAACAAATTTTTCCTTAACTGCTTCGTCCATACTTTGCACATTCATAGCGGCCAAACCAAAGTTTAGGTTGTGGTTCATTACATGGCCCATGCTGCATAAAGTGTGATCATGATCCAAATCTATTTCTTCAAGCTCGCTGGTTCCGTCAAAGTATCCCGCCGCTTCAAAGGCTTCTTTTCTGTAGAGTCTCCAGGCTACTGAAGCGAATTCAAGCATGACATCTGCTCCGAGTATTTGCCCTGTTCTGGGGTTTACGAAGCTCGGGCCATACCCGCCAAATGGTGGGCGAGGGGAAGACGTCCAACGCAAAACGTTGTATCGAATATCACCGGCATCCCATTCTGCCGTATCAGGTTGCTCTTTGATAACCAGCGCATTTCTAAAGCCTGCTTTTTCAAAAGCTATATTCCATCTCTCTCCGGCTTCTTTTATAATCGGCCTAAAGTCTTCGGGTGTTGTTTTCTCAATCCAAAAAACAATGGGTTCAACAGGTTCGCTTAATTCGGCGTTCGGATCCTTCTTTTCAAGATTCCACCTGTGTATCATGTCTCTGTAAGGAGTAACACTAAAAGAAGTCATATCGTTAACCGAAGTCATGAAATAACCTATTCTCGGGTCGTCGCGTCGTGCCTGAAAATCATTATCCGGCACTTCAATTAAACTGTGTTGGTACTTTATTGTAATGCTTCTGGGATCCGTAACGGCAGCTGATCCCCATCTTTTCGGATTTCCATTATCGTATACATAATCTACAATAATATCAAGGTTTTCAGGGTAAGGCCTGATATCCGTAATTTTGGTTTTATCCTTACTTAGTTTTCCGAGCATGCTCGGTGGCGCTCCTTTTCTTTGAGGGCGCTTTATCATTTGAAAATCTTCAGACTTAAAAATGGCATCGCCGCTCACAAGGAAGTTCCCTGTAGAATCGTGAGTAGCTTTTATTTCCAGACTTGCCAATACCGGATCATTTATGTTTGCGTTTGATGCCTTGCTCAGCGCATTGTCTTCATCAAAGTAATATTTGGTGTTTTGGTTAATTACTTCAATTCGCTCGTAATTCTTTTTGAACTGTATGATTTTAGATCCTCTGTAGGCTCCGCGAAAGAAGCCGGCATCTAATACACCATCTGCTACATACGAAAAGTAGATAAACTCATTATCCAGCTGTTCGGGTTTTATTTCGAGAAGGACAGTTCCTTTAGCTGTATCTCTGTATACGGTGAAAATACCTTCGTATTTCTCGGTGCTTTTAGTTAGCTTCTCGTATTCGTTTTCCTTTTTTTCTACCTGCTCGGTATCGCCTTTTTTCTTCTTCTTTTTCTTCTTGCTTTTCTGTGCCATAGCATCCTGGTTGGGAATGAATGCGATAATCATGGCCAGCAGAATTGCAGCAATTTTTGTTGAACTTTTCATATAATGGAATGATTTGAACCCGCCAAAATAACCATCTTCAGAATTCTGGAGACGTATTTCTAAATAATTGATTGGTTTTTCACAAAAACTAACTAAAAAGAAAGTTTCAAGCCGTTCTCGATACTGTAGATAAATTGGGTGATCGGGAAAATGGGCTCGTTTTCATATGCCATTTGATAGGTAACGGTAAAACTCAGATGATTTGATATTCTGAAATTCAAATTGGTGCTGTTGCTGATTCTTTGTCTATCTAAATCTGCCGCGAAATCATATCCCGCCTGGTAGTAGAGTACGGTATTGAAGTTTACACTTTCTGTTATGTCCCAGCGCAGCAACATATAGGAATTCAGTTTCCACAGTTCTACCAGCTTTTCTTCACCTGTTTCAACGCTGCGCCATTTTTCGCTCTCGTACATAGGTCCTGCTCCTAAGACAAACCTGAATTTTTCTGAGTCAATAGGTTTCCATCGGTAGCCTGCGCCAGCCAATTTTCTATTACGGAGCCCTCTGAATTTATCATCTTGCAATTGTGCAAATACTTCAGGGCTCCACTTTTTATTGTAGTTAAAAGTTGCCCTGATGTGCAGATATGCATTGTTCAATATAGCTTTCCCGTTATTTTCCGTAAAGTGAAAATTTCCTAGCACTACATAAGCGTGTTTTTTATGGGGAGAATATACCGCATTGAGACTGTTTGAGAAATTGATAAATTCTGCCTTTTCATCTTCCGTAGCACTCCTGTTGAAGGCTCCGAATTTTGATTCAAAGCTCAGCACAAACGGTTTTTCAAGGCTGTCTAGTCTTTGTTTTTCAACGTTGAGAATCTGCGCGTAAGACGGTGCTAAATGTCCTAAGAACATAAATGTGTAAATCAGTGCTCTTTTCATATTGGCAAAAATAAAACCCGGCCAAAAACTGGCCGGGCTTAACTTTTAAAATTCGGACTTAACTTATTGTTCGGAAGTTATCGTCGTCTCATTATTCATTTCCATGGGTATTGTCATACCATTTGGCATCTGAGGACTAGCTTCTAAAGAAATGCTTCCCACAATATTGTCGGTAAATGTTCCACTTTGCATCCAACCGGTCTCGACTTCGACTTTAACCTCACCTTCTCGAGTACCGTCCATGAAGTAAGTTGCGTTCATTCCCTGGATGCTCGTTTTTGCATTTGCAGGATCTATTTTCAGCTTACCAGAAACTCCAATGGTTGCAATTCCATCAGAAACTTCTTTAAGGGTATATGTGCTGGTAAGAATAAGAGGCAAGCCCGTAGATGTATATTGCTCAATTTCCCAGGAGTCGCCCTTTTTTACAGGGTTTTCAGGGATTAATCGAGTGCTCATCTCTATATTTTTAGCGAAACCGCCATCACCAAAGCTCGAAGAAATTTGTTCTCTTACCATATCTGCCTGTGCACCACCGGCAGTGCCTACCGCAGCTTCAATTATTTCTTCCAGATTTTCAACATAGGTTACCTTTCCGCTGGTATTAATGGTTGCATCAAATTTTTGCTCAACAAGACCAGCAAGAATAGACGACATAGGATCCACCATAGCTAATGAACTTGTATCTGAAGAAAAGTTTTGGTTCATTCCCCCACCTTCAATGTCCATGCTTAACTCATCGTACCAAACACTGTACACATTAGATGTATCACCTTCATCTTTCATTTCCATGTAAGTGATGGATGAAACGACATTTTTTGATTGCATTTCACTTCCCTGAACAGTCTGGGTAGTATTGCTAATCATTTTAGTTTCTTGCTTGTACGTTTTACCCGGATTCAATTGAAATTTAAATTCAACCTTTTTGGCAATAGGTGAAAATGCGAATAGCCCACCTATAAGGCTTAAAGTCAGTATTTTATATTTCATATAAATTTTTTCTGACGCCAAAGAACGCAAATTCATTTTGGATAGGCATGAGAAGACGGATTTAACTGGGCTCTATCTGGAAAAGCTAAGCCTTACACCGGCGTTTATGTAAAATGTATTATTCTTCACTTTCGTAAATTCCGATATGGTATTATTTTCCCCTCCATCAAAGGTATTGGTAAGTCCGAATTCGTAAGTGGCGTCTATAAAAAATATAAAGATATCTAGTCCGGCACCTATTTGTCCACCCCACTGGCTATTCTCCCAATCTATGCTTTCATCGTCAGAATTGCCAGTAAACTCCTGTTTCGTTAAGAACATCAAACTGGGGCCCGCCTGTATTCTAAAATTTAGAACCGGTTCAGTGGTAGGGTCTATAAATCTATAGCCCACCAGAATCGGAATACTTACTCCATTTATAACGAGATCAGTATTTAACTCCGGACTATCGGAGTAAACATATTCTGTCGTTCTGGAGAAATAAGAAATCCCTGGATTCAAATGAAATTTATTTCCAATCATGAGACTGGCACCTATTTGTCCGCCAATTTTGGCTTGTGTACTGGCTCCGTCTGGAGTTTTGCTCACATTACTGAAGTTGGCACCTAAATAGGGTCTAATTTCTACTTGAGCCATTGCGCTGCTTAAAGCGAAAAGGAATATTGCGATTGCGGTAAACTTTTTCATAGAGTATGATTTGAAGGTAAAGTTCGCAAAAAAGAACTAAATACTTAGCTCTAAAGTTTCCTTTACAGCAAGTGCGGCGTTTTTACCTGAAAGCAGGGCTCCTTCGATAGAACCGTTCAGGAGGTAATCTCCTGCTAGATAAATGTTACTGGTCAGTTGAGTTTGTTCAGAGGCGATATCGTATTTCGGAGATTTGATGATTGGAAGTGCATCGTGTATCTGATAAGACTTTATGAACTCAAAGTCCTGTTCATCAGCATTTAAAATTTCTGATAACCGTTGACGTACTTCCTGGGGATTGTTATCCAGTTGCCTTGTTGTAACCGACCAAAGAGATCGTCCTTCTGGAGCGCATGATGCTTGAACTTCGTCTATACGAGCAAAATTATTGATCGGACTATCCTGCGCAGCATCCAGACCTATTCTATTTTGGAGCGATTTGATTTCCGAAGGACCGGAGAAGTATTGTGTAACTGTGGATTGATATGCTATTTTTTCGTCTAGCTGATCAATCAATTGCGAAGGATTGGTTGCCAGTATTATTTTGTTTGCCTCAATGCTCTCGCCATTTGCAAGCACAATATTTCCATCCTTCTTCAATTCAGTCACCTCAGCATTTAACCGAACTTCCGTATACTTCAGTTTTGAGCTTAAATGGTCGGGTAAGGCTTGCATTCCACCTTTCGGAAGAACAGCGCTTCCCTCAGAGAAACATTTAAAAACAAAGCGAAACATCCCTGCCGGAGTTTTTAAATTCCGTTCCAAAAAAATACCGCCAAAAAAAGGTTGAAAGAAGCGCTCAATTACCTGATCTGAAAATCCATAGGTTCTCAAGTAATTCAGGGTACTGCCATCTTCATCAAAACACTCCGCATGACTGATTCTTTTCAATTCATTGGATAGTCTCCATATCTTAAATTTGTCTGAAAGTGTTCCTACCGAAGAAAATAGGGTAGGAAAAGCAGCGGCTGGATCTCGAGTCGGGTCTGCAATGAGAGTGCTTCCCTTTTCAAGAGCAATGTAAGCGCCCGGCGCAAACGATTTAGAACCTAATTCGTTATTTGGAAATATGTTCTGAGCCAGGGGATATCCCGAAAGGAGAACCTGGAAGCCGCGATCAAGCGTAAATCCGTCCACAACTTCGGACTTCACCCTTCCTCCCAACTGGTTGGAAGCTTCTAGTAATAAAGTTGAGAATTCAGCAGTTTCTGCGGAATGGGCTGCCGATAAACCAGAAAGCCCTCCACCTATTATTACAAGGTCGTATTTTTTCATGTACATTTAGTTCTTTGCCGGGTCTGCCAAGGTTGATTTTCCAAGGTTTGGTCTATCCAAATATCCAAACTCCTGGTCTTCATCTAATTCACCGTGATTGTATTCACCATGCCGCAAAACCACCCAGACCATCCAGATAATCAGGAACGGACTTATGGAGAAAATAAGGAAAACTAATCCTGGAAATACGTTAAAAGCAGCAAAACCTGTGTAAATCAGAAATACTAAACTTACTAATGCTATCGCTATTTCGTCATGCTTCATACTAATAAAACACATAAGCAAAGCAATAGTTTTGTTTACTCCTGGCCATTTTCAAAATGTAGCTCTTTCAATATTTCGTCTGCCCGTGAGCGAGCATACAAAGATTGGTTGGTAACAAGGGTATCTTGAGATTCGACAAACGACTCAAAGAGCTCAAGAGCCATGGTTTTATCGGCATAATATTCATCATAGCTCAACGCCAGGTAATAGTCAAGTTCCGGATCATTGCTAAACTTTCTGGCCATTCTCAAATTTTTAATGGCATCTGCGTGCTTATTCTGAGCTTGTTGATTTTTACCCAATTGTTCGAAGTAGAGAGACATATTGGGCGAATAGGATTTATTCACGGCTTGCCTGAATTGAACTTCGGCATATTCTATTTGCCCCAATTCCGTCATGCACAGGGCCTTGTAATAATGAGGGTAATCCAGCTCATTATCATGATTTGAGAGTTCGGTCATTACTTCCAGAGATTTTAGATAATCGCCCACATGATAAAGAGCAATACCGTAGTACCTGTATGCGTAAAGTGGTGGCTCGACTTGGTCAAATAGTGGTTGGAGAATTTCTACTACTTTATCATATGACTCCATACGCATATGAACCTGTGCGGTGAGGAGACGAACATTTACATTTGATGAATCTATTTTCAGGCCTTCCGCCAGAAGGCTATCGGCAGTTTCGTAGCTCTTTAAATCCATGTGCATTTTAGCCAGACCAAGATAACAGGGAATACTCATAGAATCCAGATAGAGACAAATTCTGTAGTAGTGAAACGCTTTATTTAATTGCTGTTGGGGATAAGCGAGTTCTGCCGCTTCTCTTGGGTAATAGGCGTTAAGGGAGTCAGTGAGCATCAATTGCTCGTAAACACTTAATGCTTCGGCGTACCTATCTGATTTGCGGTATAACCTGGCAAGCTGATTCATGGTTGGAATATGAGTGCTATCAAGAGAAAGTGCCTGTTTAAGACTCTCTTCAGCTTTCTGTAGTATTCCCTTTTGCAGGTAGGCCCTACTTAATTTATAGTGAGCGGTGATATTTGTACTATCTAATTCTGCCCATTGACATCCGTAGTTTATGGCAGAATCGAACTGATAATTTTCAATGGCATCTTCAAATTTAATTTGAAGAGAATCGCTGGTCTGTCCATAGGCAATCACCCAAGAACTCAAAAACGCAAATAGTACGGTACTCACAAACTTCATGCTTCGAAGTTAAGTGAATTAAGAAAAATCAACTAAGAATTTAGTTGGATAATTAGTTTTTTGAAAATTTTGATTTCAGTGTATTCCAGGAGCTGCTTAATTCTGTTTTAAAGTTTTCCCATGATTCTTTGCTCTCTGACTGCACATCATCCAACTGATCATCGAGATTATCCAGCCACGACTTGAACTTTCCTTTTTGCTCGTTCCACTTTTCTGAAGCTTCCTTTGCTCCGAGATGCAGCTGAACGTTGAAAATATCAAACTGCGTTTGCCAGGCCTGAAGTCTTTGAGAAACTTTATCTCCAATCACTTTTGCCTGACTGTCCGCTTTTTGTGAAACTTCTTTCGCTTCCTGCCTTGCTTCGTGCAATTTTTGATTGAATTTTTTTCGCTGCTCTTCGTATTCATCCTGGGCTTCAGCTTTTCCAAGACTCGCCTGAACTTTGAGCTCATCCAATTTGGTTCTGAGCTTATCCAGACTTCCATCGCCATTTTCGTTTAGCCTTTGTTCCGTTTCGTGAATCCATTTCCGGACTGCCTTTTTTTCTTCTTCATATTTATCTGCGGCTTCGGCTGCTCCCAGGTTTAACTGTACTCTTATTTCCTGAGCTTTTTGTTTCCAAAAATTGACGTTTTCTTTTTCTGATGTTTCCATGGTCTGAATATTTACAGTCTCACTTCTAAGTTAAGGAGTTGTTTTTAAATTCATGCACCAGATTGAAACTAATGAATATGAAAATTGAAGCTAAATCAGTTGAAGAATACATTGACGCTGTTCCGGAAGATCGGAAGCCTGCCTTCATTCAACTTCGCGAAACAATTCTTAAGAATATACCCGATGGTTTTAAAGAAGAAATAAGTTATAACATGATTGGATATGTTATTCCCCATGAACTATACCCGCCGGGTTATCACGTAGACCCTAAACTACCCTTACCCTTTACCAATATAGCTTCTCAAAAGAACTTCATAGGATTTTATCACTCCGGTATCTATGCCATGCCCAAATTGCACGACTGGTTTGTAGAAGAATATAAGAAACAATCAAAATATAAGTTGGATATGGGTAAGAGCTGTGTGAGATTAAAAAGACCAGATGATATTCCTTTTGAGTTGATTGGCCAGCTTATGCAAAAAGTTTCGCCTGAGGCGTTTATTGAAGTATATGAATCTGTGCTTAAAGGGCACCGTAAGAAGAAATAAAATGGCAGAATTCAGAGCAAAAACGTGTTACGACTTAGAAAGGGTAGAATTGAAAAGACCTGATAAATACGAATGCGAAGAATGTGTAGCGAAAGGAGAGAAGTGGGTTCATTTAAGGAAGTGTCAGGAATGTGGTCTTACCCTCTGTTGTGACTCTTCTCCCAATCAACACGCCAGAAAACATTTTCACAATACAAAGCACCCTGTTTTGATCAGTGCAGAACCCGGAGAAAACTGAGCCTGGTGTTTTAAGCATGCTTTATTTATCGAAAATTTTTACGAATGAATATGAACATTGAAACAGGAGATACTGGTGGAGCTTTTATCTACTTAAATCAGGAAGGTGATCAAGCAAAAATGACTTTTTCTAAAGCCGGAGATACCATGATTATTATTGATCATACCGAGGTAGATGGAGCCTTAAGAGGGCTGGGGATAGGTGAAATGCTTGTAGACTTTATGGTGAACTATGCCAGAGAAAATAAGATCAAGGTGATGCCACTATGTCCCTTTACTCGCTCCGTTTTTGAAAAGCGCCAGGATATCCGGGATGTCTTGAAGTAAATTTACATGATGCAAAAAGGTTGATTATCAGGCACTTCTTTATACAAAGACCAGATGAAGGAAAGAGAGATAAAGCTTTGTTCAGAAACATCCGTATATTTAAGAAGCGTTAACCAAACCATTTAACCTATGAGAATAGTAATTTGCTTTGCTCTCATCTTTCTTGTTCCCACAATTCAAGCACAGGAAGCTGATGCTAATCTCGGTTCAATTCTGAACACATTTGCCGATGGCATTAAGCCAGAAGCCTTCAAAGGAAAATTTACAGATGATCTGGACGGTTGGAAGGAACAGTCAAAAGGCATTGATGGCCTGGATGTAAAGAGTTTTAAAGATCAAATGAAAGGTTTGATCGGAGGGCTAAAAGGCAAGGCCTTTGAAGAAGTTTCCCGAGGAAATCTCTTAAAACAATTAATAGGTGTAAATGGATTACCGGGCATGAAAGAGATGCTCAGCTCCCTGATTTCAAGTTTAAATCCCGAAATGCTTACCGATGATTTTAACAACCAAAAATCTATGATTCTGGAAACGCTTAATAAGCTTTGACTCGAGGTGTGAACTTTGAGATTTGACGAAAAGCCCACTCTCTACAGAGATTGGGCTTTTTAAGTGAACAATTCTATTCATATAGATTCCTATATTTGAGCCCTTCTTAAAAAATAATACATGAAGCTTAATTATTTGAAACTATTTGCCTTCCTGGCATTAATCCTGACCTTTTCAGCTTGTAATCAACCTGCACAAGATACAGCTGAAGAAAAAGAAACAACAAAGGAGAATTCTGAAGACTTTAAAGTGCTCACTGAGCAATTTGCAGATCTTAAACTCCTTAGATATCAAATCCCAGCATGGGATGAACTCTCTCTTGAAAACAAGAAATTAGCCTATTATATCACACAAGCTGGTTTGGCGGGCAGAGATATTATTTACGATCAAAATTACCGTCATAACCTTAAAATCAGAAGGACATTAGAAGATGTTTATCGCAATTACGAAGGAGATAAGGCTTCTGAAGACTGGAAAAATTTTGAAATTTATTTAAAGCGTATCTGGTTTGCCAACGGTATTCATCACCATTACTCTTATGAGAAGTTTGAGCCAGAATTTAGCAAAGACTATCTCAATTCTATTCTTTCGGAAACGGGCAATAGTCTTGAAGATGAAGTGATGGAAGTCATTTTTAACCCATCGGTTGATAAGAAAAAAGTTAGCAAGGACAGAGATGTAGATCTTCTTTTGGCCAGCGCAGTGAATTTTTACGATCCGAATATTAAACAGGCAGAAGCAGAGGCTTTTTACAAGGAGAAAACCATGGATAAAGATCCGGAAAGACCGATTTCTTATGGGTTGAACTCCAAACTGATTAAAAATGAAGATGGCAGCTTAGCAGAAAAGACATGGAAAGTGGGTGGAATGTACTCACAGTCGCTAGAGCGCGTAATTTTCTGGCTTGAGAAAGCTGCCGGGGTTGCTGAAAATGAGCAACAGAAAAAGGCTTTGAACTTATTGGCAGAGTATTATAAAACTGGTGACCTGAAAACATGGGATGCTTACAATGTGGCCTGGGTGAAGGATACAACCAGCACCGTAGATTACATCAACGGCTTTGTAGAAGTGTATAATGATCCACTGGGCTACCGCGGTTCGTACGAAAATATTGTTGAGATCAGAGATCTGGACGCATCTTCAAAAATGAAAGTCCTCGCTGGGAATGCCCAGTATTTTGAAGATAATTCTCCAATCATGGAGGAGCACAAGAAAGAAAATGTAGTAGGTATCTCTTACAATTTCATCAATGTTGCCGGCGAATCAGGAGATGCATCTCCCTCAACACCTATAGGAGTTAATCTACCAAATGCAAACTGGATCAGAGCTGAGCACGGATCTAAGTCAGTGAGCCTTGGAAATATCGTAAGCGCTTACAACAAGGCTGGAACTTCCGGATTTCTCGAAGAATTTTCTCACGACTCGACTGAAATGGCTCTTGCGAAGAAATATGCCAAGCAGGCCGATAAACTTCATACGGCACTTCACGAAGTCATTGGCCACGCCAGCGGAAAATTGAATCCCGGGGTTGGTACGCCATCTGAAACATTGAAAAATTACAGATCAACCCTTGAAGAAGGTAGAGCAGATCTCGTAGCTCTTTATTATATGATGGATCCAAAACTCATTGAAATGGGAGTAATGGATGATTTGGATGTTGGGCGACACGCGTATGATGACTACATCAAAAATGGAATGATGCTTCAGCTGAGAAGGTTAAAGCCCGGAGAAGTAATAGAAGAAGATCACATGCGCAACAGGCAATTGGTAGCGGCTTGGGCCTTTGAAAAAGGACAGCCCGATAATGTGATATCAAAAGTTGAAAGAGACGGAAAAACCTATTTTGAAATCAATGATTACCAAAAACTACGCGAGTTATTTGGTGACCTGCTTCGCGAAATTCAGCGAATTAAATCAGAAGGTGATTTTGAAGCAGGTCAGGCCCTTGTAGAAGATTACGGAGTTCAGGTAGATCCAGAAATTCACCAGGAAATGCTGGATAGATCGGCTAAATTCAATAGTGCACCTTACGGCGGGTTTATCAACCCCCGATTGGTTCCCGTTGAAGAGAACGGAGAAATAACAGATATTAAAGTGGAGTATCCGGCAGATTTTGCCGAGCAGATGTTGCGGTATGCAGATGAGTACTCAACGCTTCCGGATTATAATTAATCTGTAGACAAACTTTTAGGCCCCTCGATAAAAATCGGGGGGCTTTTTTAATCTCCGGCAAAAGGAAAAATATCAGATGGTTGATGCTCTCTCTTTGCAATATCTTCCATCGTTTTCAAGCGTTCCGGGTTCTCTGCAGCAATATTGTTTTTCTCTTTGGGATCTTCTTTCAGGTTATATAATTCAACAGATGTTTTTTCGGGATTGTTAACCTGGAGCTTGATCCACTTAAAGCCATCTTTTAATACAGCCTGCCTGCCGCCCCTTCCGTGAAATTCCCAGTAGAGATAATCGTGCCCGGGCTGTTCCCGTCCATAGAGCACCGGAAGAAAGGAAATACCATCTGTTTTGGGTAGTGGGGTTCCGATTATTTCGGCAAGGGTAGGCATCACATCCCAGAAAGCCGAAATGTGATTGCTGGAAGTTCCCGCCTGAATTTGGCCTTCGTAAAATGCCACCGTCGGCACCCTGATTCCACCTTCGTATAAATCGCGTTTATAGCCGCGTAAATCGGCATTGGAATCAAAGTAATCTGGTTGTGCCCCGCCTTCCGTATGAGGGCCATTATCCGATGTGAAAATTATAAGGGTATTCTTCAATTCTCCTTTTTCTTCCAGTTTGGCAATCAATTCTCCAACCTGTTGATCCAAAAGGTGAACCATTGCAGCGAAGGCCGCTTTCGGCCTTTCCTGACTGCCATAACCACCGTTTTTATACCTGGGTCCGCGATCAACTCCCTGAAAGGCGTTTTCTTTACCTATTTTCTTCGCGTAGTAGTCAACTAAGCTGTCTGGTGCAGCCAGTTCTGCGTGGGGCAGGGGCGAAGCGTAAAACAAAAAGAATGGATTCTCTCTGTTGGTATCTATAAAACGCAAAGCTTCGCTGTGGATGAGCGTTGGTGCATAGGTTGATTCAAGCGAATCTCTATTACCGTCCAGCATTACTTTTTCTGAATTATCCCAAAGATGATAGGGATAGTAATTATGTGCCTGTCGCTGGCAATTATAGCCGTAAAACTCATCGAAACCCTGGTTCAGGGGATCTCCTTCCGATCCGGGATATCCGAGGCCCCATTTTCCAAAACACCCCGCAGTGTAACCGGACTCTTTCAGCATTTCAGCAAGGGTGTAAGCTTCATCGGGAAGTGGTTCCTGACCTTCGGGGTTTATTTCTTTGTTACCGCGGATAGGGGTGTGGCCGGTATGAAAACCAGTAAGAAGAGCTGACCGTGAAGGCGCACAGACGGTGCTGCCCGAGTAGTGTCGATTGAAAATCATTCCGCCTTGAGCCAGCTTGTCGATATTGGGCGTCTCAATGATCTTTTGCCCATTGTAGCCCACATCTCCGTAACCCAAATCGTCTGCCATGATATAGAGAATATTTGGTTTACCATTTTGCGAATGGACCGTAAGAACGAACATTGTGAAAATCCCAAGAAGAAAGATTCTAAGCATAGAATTCAAAAGTAGAAAGACAGGAGCGAAGTGTCCAGAACTATTTTCGCTTATTTCTATTCCACCTGTAAGCGAAATTCAATTCAAAGGCTCTTCTTCCTGAACTGTATTCCTTGTAGTCTGAAAGGTCAAACTCATAGGCCAGCCCCAATTGATATTGCCCCCACTCAACGTAGGCCTGTGCAATTAGCGCTCTATTAACTTCGTAGAATGCACCAATATACAATGCCGACTCTTTCACGTCGTAAATAAACGATGTACCGGTAACGAGAATTTGTTTGTAGAAGACTCCGGGTAAGATTCGACTTGAGCCTCCCTGGAAGTGGCTAAAGAAAGCTGGTGCAATTGCGCTCATTTTCCCGATTGAAAATTCCGCAAGAGCGTAGATGTCGTATCTGGAATTCAGTTCATTAGATAAATACTGAGATTCACTCAGGCTCATCCGACCAGCGTGTTTAACTGCGGCGCCTAAGGTTAAGCGGTTGCCAGATTTTTTCTTTCTCGATCCAGATTGAAAATCTATAGTGTACTCAGCGCCTGCGCCAATCTCCAGACTGCTTTCTGAGTCGGAAGGAAAGGATTCCCCGCTAGGTATTCCAGGATCGTAAAAGAATCCGTTGAATTGGCTGCCCCACTCACCTCCCTGGGTGTTAAAGCTTCTTTGGTCAAAGGATGTAGAAAGACCTACCGCCAGATTGCTGGATTGAGTCAAGCTCAATTTGTAGTTCACAATACCTTCAAGGTTGAGAATTTTGAAGCTGGGTTCACCAAAATCCTGACTCCATATATTTAAACCGTAGGCAAAGCCCGAAGTCTGGTTTCGGCTACTCGGCTTGAATTCCATACTGGCGGCTATTGATTTGAAAGGGCTGGCAATAGTAGTCCACTGAGTTCGGTAAGCCAGACTGGCGCGCAGGGGGCCTCGAGTTCCAACCGATGCGGGGTTGATAAACTGTCTATTCATCAGCTGTCCTGAAAACAGCATGTCCTGGCACCATAAGAAAGGTGTGAATAGAAGAAATATTATGCATGTTATTAATAATTTCAAATTATCTCACTATCGTTACACTTCCCGATTCCTCGATTACTTTTCCTTCTTCATCCAGGGCTTTGAAAACATATAGGAAAGTTCCACTGGCTTCTTTACCATCTATTTTACCATTCCAACATTCTTCCTGTGATTTAGATTCGAAAACGGCCTCACCGTTACTATCGTAAATTTTCAGGTCTACTTCTACCAGCCTGAAACCCATAACGCAGAGTTTATCATTCAGGCCATCGTTATTAGGTGAAAACATATTGGGAATGAAAGATGTAGGCGGTGGAATTTCACGCTCTACAAATACGCTGTCTGCTGAATTACAGCCCAATTGAGAAGTCACCGTGAGGGTATAAGTCGTGCTAGCGCTCGGATTGAATATCGGATTTGGGCAGTCGCTACAATCCAGGCCCATGTCGGGACTCCATATGAAGTCTGGATTTTCCTGTTCTGGATTCAGCGTAAATTCAACCTGACCCGTTTCAAGAACGGGTAGAAAAATTGAATCCTGCAGGATATTTACATCGAATTCACCGTAATTCCCGATAGAGAAGGTTTCAGAAAATTCACAATCCAAATTAGAAATGGCGCTCACCATATACAATCCTTCCATCAGAGCATAAGGGTTGAAAATTTCTGAAGAATCTTCAAAAGAATACCAAACTGTATTGTAAATATTTTCAGGGTCGGTGAGAAATACCTGAGCGGCACCGACTGCATTTTGGCAGGTATCTGAATAGAATTTCAAGCTGTCAATAGGATTGGGAGGATCTGTGAGCGGAACAGATGGTGTAAAATTGCAACCTATGTCATCTTCAATATAGAAAGTGTAAATACCTTCAGTCAGACTGTCTCTGTCCGTCTCTGTGGCCAGCGAATCATCTAACCAATAGAACTCAACGATATTTGAATCCAGTGGAGCCATATCAATGGATCCATCTTCTGTGCCTGTGCAACTCGGATTAACTGCGGTGTAATCGAAATCAGGACCTGGATAGACAAGTGCCTGGATGGTATCTGAATCTGTACAGGCATAGCCACTTCCATTCAAAATATACTGGCCACTGTGATATGCGTAAGCACTATCAATAATGGGATTTTCGCCTGATAGCGTTATGGTATCCGGTCCTATCCATGAGTAAAACATGGCACCTTCACCAAAAAACTGTAGTTGCTCACCTGCACAAATCGAGTCACTGATGGTAGCTTGAACCGTTATGGGTTCTTCAACAATCAATCTAATTTCAGCACAACCTGAATAATAGTATGCACTTTCTCCTCGTATGTAATAGTATGTTGTGGTATCGGGTGCTACGGTAATGGAAGGTCCTTCCCCAATAAAATTATCTGTACCCCCGCAGGTATCTACATACCAAACCCATTGTGCGCCTGTACCGAGGCATCCACCGGATACAGCTAGCGTAATACTGTCTCCGAGGCAGACGGCCAAAGGTAAATCCGGATCGTTGTCCATATTGTCATCGTTATTTCCCAGACCGAAGCCGCCACCTCCGCCACCGCCACTACTTGAATCATCAATGCATACGTTTACGGGTGGAGTGGTCTTTATGGTAGTCCATCTCATCAAATGAGCATCACTTGAGCCCCCGCCATAAACAGACTGATGTTCTTCGGGTTCTTCGCCATGCGCTACGGTGACTTGCGATTCAGAATTCGTAGAGCCTGCGATGAAAATGGCTGTCACTCCATACACGTCTGCACATCGGGCAGAGTCTAACCCCGGACCACCAAAGTAATTTGACCAGGTTTTGGCACCATCAATATTGTATTTGGCGATGAAAAGATCACCCCCTCCTGCGTAGAGATTATTCAAGGTATCGAGCTGGCCGTCTACACTGTCCGTTTCCAATTCTACCACGCCGGAGCCTGAGAAGCTGGTACCTACGACAAAGAGAGCCGAATCAGTATCCAGGTCTATTGATGCTATGTAATCGTCTTCTGTTCCTCCCAGATAGGTAAACCAATCATTGTCAAACTGATTGAACTTGGCCACAAATCCATCAATTGCTCCGCCAGGTGTTTCCTGAGCGGAAGCCGTATCAGTTAAATTGACGTTGCCAGATGTGTATCCGCTGAGGTAAATAAACACTCCATCCTCAGATAAAGCAATATCAGTCAGGTAATCGTCTTCAGTTGTTCCAAAATAAGAAGCCCAGGTTACGGTGTAGACAGAATCCGTCAAAAAGAAATATCCGTCAGAACCACCGGAAGGTTGAGACTGATAGGGGCCATTTAAGGAGAGTCCGGTAGAACCAGTTGTATTTGCGCAGAAAGCCATATTACCAAGAGAATCAGCGTCTAAAGCTGCCAGAGATTCATCTCCAGTTCCTCCGAAATAATTTCCATTGAGCAATTCGCCTTCAGGTGAAAGGGTAAGGGCAAATAGGTCAGCCCCCCCTGCATGTAAAGAATTAGGAGTGAGTCCGAAATCTTCCAAAAGCGATTCTGATCGGGTTTCGCCACCGATGTGTAGCTTCTCCTTCTTGTAAACAAAGCAGTCCGTAACTATGTCTTCTTCAAGACCTCCTATGTAGGTATCCCAAATTAACTCACCGAGCCTGTTAAACTTGGCGACAAATCCATCCCTTCCCCCTGAAAGGCTATTTTGAATAGCCCCTTCACTCCCAATAGAATCTGGAGAATTAGTAGAACCAGTCATGTAGATGTAGTCGTATTTATCCACACAAATTCCCAATCCTTCGTCCGAACCTGTTCCGCCGTAATATGTGCTCCAGTGTCTCAAACCGTGCTGGTTCATTTTGAGTAGGTAAGCATCACTTCCCCCACCTGAATAAACACTTTGATAGGAGCTGTCTGATGCAATCATATGCAGACTGCTGGTCGTTCCTGCAACAAATATGTTTCCAAGGCTATCTGTAACAATAGATTCTGCTACATCATATAAGCTATCTCCATGATATGTAGCCCATTCAACAATTGCTTCGGGATCAATAACGAGGGAAGATTTCCCTGCAGAATCATCGCAAACTTCAAACCCAATAACAACACTTCCTTCATCCGATTCTATGATTTTATAATCCACTTGGATGGATTGACCTGTGGAAGTAAGCCAACTTTTCGGGATGTATTCAATTACTTTACTACCCGATAATTCAAAGGCTATTTTCTCATCCTTTATCTGGAATGAATCAAAACCTGTGTACTTTATCTTGATTTCTGAGATATCTGCATTTTCTGAGAGTTCAAAGTCGTATTTAAATCGACCAGAACTCGCATTGGTTTTGGCAACCAGGTCTATTCCGGAATAAATATTTTCATATCGAAGCTCATTATATACCGGTACTTTTTCGATTGAAGTCTTTCCGGTGATGTAGTTTATATACTCTGTTCGGAGAGCTTCGTGTTTTAGAGCCAAGTTATCTGAGTGATTTATAAAATCTACATCTAAACGGTGGATTTCAAAAATTGAAGTACCCTGTATATTCTGATAGGTGTCGTAGCTAAAGCCATTACTTCTAAGTTGAACGTTATAAGCTTTCGAAGAGTGCCACAAGTATTTTACATGATCTGCCGGTTCACCACATGTATTGGTAAATTGACCTTCGTTTGAAACGAACCCACCGGGGTTTGTTTTACTTGCAACTAGACTTGTGAAACAAAATACAAATACTGCTAAGCTGGTAAATTTTCCCATCGTCAATGATTTTTAACCAATATAAAGATAAAGGACTGAAAGACCAGTTCACTTCACGTCAATACTTAACACGTCTGAAAGCCTTTTTTTAGGAATTTTCCGTTTTGAACAAGTGTACATCTCTCTGCGGAAATGGTATAGATACACCATTTGAATCGAAGGTCTTTTTGACTTTTTCCGACATCTCCAGCCAAACATTCCAATAATCTTCGTTCTTGGTCCACATTCTCACTTTAATGTTCACAGAGCTGTCTCCCAGACTTTCTATAAAAATCTGATAGGGTGGTTTATCCAAAACGCGGTCATCTGCTTTTACAATATCTTCAATAAGACCTTTAGCCTTATCCATATTGTCGCCGTAGCCTATTCCGAAAAGCATATCCAGTCTCCTGGTGTCGTGATAGGAAAAGTTCTTTACAGCATTGTTGCTAAGGTCTCCGTTTGGTATTATGACTTCCTGATTTTGAAAAGTCGTTATGTAGGTGTAGAAAATCTGTATTTCTCTGACGGTACCCTGATGACTTCCCGTATCAATAAAGTCACCTACTTTAAATGGCTTTAATAGTAGGATGAGCACGCCGCCGGCAAAATTTGCCAGACTACCCTGGAGAGCAAGTCCAATAGCTAAACCAGCCGCACCCAGAACAGCCACGAAAGAAGTCATCTGTATGCCGAGCATACTGGCAACAGATATAAATAGCATAACTTTTAAAAGCGCATCGATCAAAGATTTTAGAAATGGCCTGAGTGATTCGTCCACTTCTCTTTTTTCCATTCTTTT
>JGI12048J13642_10157308_pt1 | contig 25629 bp, 34 predicted proteins | sample ElkSlonscriptome_16_FD_13642 | JGI IMG/M metagenome (IMG submission 13642)
GGGAAGGCGGCGCCACGGCGAGCCAGATCGCCGAGGAACTCGGCGGCGTCAGCCGCAATGCGGTGATCGGCAAGGCTCACCGGCTCGGCCTCAAGTCGCGTCCTTCGCCGGTAAAGGCGAACGACAAGAAGAAGCCCGCAGCCAAGAAGCCAACAGCCAAGGCAGCGCCCGCCAAAAAGGACGCGGCGCCCGCAAAGCCGGCGGCAAAGGCCGAGACGAAGCCCGCAGCGAGCGCCGAGCCTGCGGCGCAGGGTTCGGGCAAGCCCGCTTCCTCCGCCGCTTCGCAGCAGGCGGATGCGGGGCCGAAGGCGGCCCCTGCGCAGATAGACCAGCAGAACCTGCCCAAGATCGTCTCGGTCGGCCCGGGCGGTTTCCTGAGGCAAGGCCCGGGCGACCAGCAGGCCCCGATCCCGCCCGCTCCGCCGCGCCGTCTCGTCCCGGCCAAGCCCAGCCCCGAGATCGCCGACAAGACCAGCCTGCTCGATCTGTCGGACAAGGTCTGCCGCTGGCCCATGGGCCATCCGGGCGAACCCGATTTCCATTTCTGCGGACAGCAGGTGAACCCGGGCTTCCCCTATTGCGTGGAACATTGCGGGCGAGCCTATCAGGCGCAGCTTCCGCGCGGTTCGCGCAAGCCCCCTCCCCCGCTTCCCTTCGGCGGCCCGCGGGTACGCTGACCGTCTGCGAAAAGGTGCCGGACGATCTCGATGAGGTCGCGCCGGACGGTGGGGTGGAAGACGCGGCTCGCGCTCGCTAAGGCGGGGCGAATCGCTCATGCCGGGCGAACAGGGGAATCTCATGCCGCTCACGCTTCACGCCGCCTTCGTGCCCACCTGCGAACAATTGCTCGGAGGGATGCGCACGATCATCGACCGCGCCGAAGCCCACGCCCGGGCCGAGGGGATCGAGGATACCGATCTCATCGGCGCATCGCTCGCGCCCGACATGTGGACCCTGCCGTGGCATGTACGCGCCTGCTGGGTCCATTCGGGCTATGCGCTGGGCCTGATGCCGACCGGCGAATTCACCCCCGACTTCACCGCCATTCCCGAAAGCTGGGAGGCCATGCGCGCGATGGTGGACGAGGCGAGCGCGACGCTGACAGGCGTGGACGAGAACGATCTCGAACGCATCGCCGATGACAGGGTCGTGTTCGTGCTTGGCGGCAGGAAACTGATGGAAGGGACCGTCTCGCAGTTCCTGCTCGGCTTCAACCAGACCAATTTCCAGTTCCATGCCGCGACCTTCTACGACATCCTCAGGATGAAGGGCGTCAAGCTCGGCAAGATGGATTACATGGGTCCGATGCAGATGACGCGCCCGGACGCGGCGGGGGCGTGAATTGATGCGGATTTACCCCGCTTGCCTCGCGCTCTCGCTCGGCACGCTCGCCCTGCCCGCGCCTGCCTTTGCCGACCTGCCGGCCCCCGTGCGCGCGATGATCGACGCGGCGATCGACACCGGCGATGAGGACAAGGTCCGCACCGTAATCGAGCTCGCCCGCGCGACCAATCCGGACGAATCCGCGGAAATCGACGCGATCCTCGCCGCTTACGAAACCGATCTCGCCGCCGCTGCCGAGGCCGAAGCGGCTGCCGAGCAGGAACGCATCCGCAATGCCGGCCTCTTCGACAACTGGAGTGGCAAGGGCGAACTGGGCGGCTTTCGTTCGACCGGGAACGCGTCCAACACCGGGATCACCGCCGGGCTTTCGCTGGTGCGCGAAGGCATAAACTGGCGCCACAACCTGTCGGGCCGCGCCGATTACCAGGAAACCGAAGGCATCGTTACGCGCGAGCAGTTCCTCGCCGCCTACGAACCCAACTGGAAGATCAATGACCGGCTCTATGCCTATGGCCTTGCGCGCTATGAACGTGATCCCTTCCAGGGCTTTGCCGCGCGCTATTCGGTCTCGGGCGGCCTCGGCTACGATGTCCTGAGCGGCGAGGGCATGACGCTGACGGTCAAGGCCGGTCCCGCCTGGCGGCGCACCGAACTGGTCGACGGCAGCAGCAGCAGCAGCCTTGCCGGACTCGCCGAACTCGATTTCGACTGGCAATTGCTCGACACGCTGACGTTCACCCAGAATGCGAGCGCGTTCGTGCAGTCGGGCTCGTCGACCTTCATTTCTGACAGCGGCATCGTGGCGCGGGTCGCAGGCGATTTCTCGCTGCGGCTGTCCTATACGGTGGAACACGACACCGATCCGCCCGCGGGCGCGGTGAAGACCGATACGCTGAGCCGGGTGACGATCATCTACGATTTCTGATCAGCGCGCCGATTAACCCTTGCGCGCGAACCAGATCATGTGACGCGGACCCTTGTTGTTCGGGCGGGCGCGGACCTCGCGCGCCTCGACGTCGAAACCAGCATCCTTCAGCCGTCGGGTAAACCTGTGGTCAGGTGCGGCCGACCAGATCGCGAGCACGCCGCCGGGGGCCAGCGCATCGCGCGCCTTGCCGAGACCCGTGCGCGAATAGAGCCGGTTGTTCGCATCGCGCACGATCCCGTCCGGGCCATTGTCGACGTCGAGCAGGATCGCGTCATATTTCTCGCAGGTCCCGTCATTGGCATCGTCGATCAGCGCGGAAACGTCGCACAGGCGGATATCGCCGCGCGGATCGTCCAGACTGCCTTCGGTTAGATGCGCGAGCGGCCCCTTCGCCCAGTCGAGAATCTCGGGCACGATCTCCGCGACGCGAACGACGCCGCCTTCCGGCAATTTCGACAGCGCGGCGCGATAGGTGAAGCCCATGCCGTAGCCGCCGATCAGAACGCGCGGGCGCGGCGCATCGATTTCGGCGAGGGTGAGCACGGCAAGCTGTTCCTCGGAGTACTGCATCCGGGTGCCCATGAGCTCGCCGCGCCCGAGCATGATGATGAAGTCGCGCCCGTGGCTGACGAGGTTCAGTTCTTCCTCTCCGCCCGGAATGGCGGCTGATGCGATGGTCTTGCGTTCGAGCATGTTCCTACCGTTCAAAAGCGAAAGGGCCGCCCGGCCTTGCGGCGGGCGGCCCTTCCTTCATGTATCGCCTGTGCGATCAGTCCTTCAGGAAGTCGGGCATCGCGGCCGGGGCGTTGTCGCCCCCATTGCCGCCGTCATCGCGATTGCCGCCGCGCGGGCCGCGTCCGCGACCGCCGCGACGATCACCGCCGCGTCCGCCGCGATCGCCACCACGGCCACCCTTGTCGCCGCGCGGTTCACGCGGCGGGCGGGTGTCTTCCAGCTCTTCGCCGGTTTCCTGGTCGACGACGCGCATCGACAGGCGGACCTTGCCGCGCTGGTCGATCTCGAGCACCTTGACCTTCACTTCCTGGCCTTCGGACACGACATCGGTCGGCTTTTCCACGCGCTCGTTCTTCATTTCGGAAACGTGGACGAGACCGTCCTTGCCGCCCATGAAGTTCACGAACGCACCGAAATCGACGATGTTGACGACCTTGCCGGTGTAGACCTTGCCCACTTCCGGCTCTTCGACAATGCCGAGGATCCAGTTCTTGGCTGCCTCGATCTCGTCGAGATTGCTGGATGAGATCTTGATCACGCCTTCGTCGTCGATGTCGACCTTGGCTCCGGTTTCCGCGACGATCTCGCGGATGACCTTGCCGCCCGTGCCGATGACGTCGCGGATCTTCGACTTGTCGATCTGCATCGTCTCGATGCGCGGCGCGTGCTTGGAAACCTCGCCCCGGGCCGAACCCAGCGCCTTGGTCATTTCACCCAAGATGTGCGCACGCCCGGCCTTGGCCTGTTCGAGCGCCTTTTCCATGATCTCGCGGGTGATCCCGGCGACCTTGATGTCCATCTGGAGCGAGGTGATGCCCACTTCCGAACCGGCCACCTTGAAGTCCATGTCGCCAAGGTGGTCCTCGTCGCCGAGGATGTCCGACAGGACCGCGAAGTCGTCGCCTTCGAGGATCAGGCCCATCGCGATCCCCGAAACCGGACGCTTGAGCGGGACGCCGGCATCCATCATGGACAGCGCGCCGCCGCAAACGGTCGCCATCGAGGACGAGCCGTTCGATTCGGTGATGTCGGAGAGGACCCGGATCGTATAGGGGAAATCCTCGGTGTCGGGCAGGACCGGGTGCAGCGCGCGCCAGGCGAGCTTGCCGTGACCGGTTTCGCGGCGGCTGGTGAAGCCGAAGCGACCCACTTCGCCGACCGAATAGGGCGGGAAGTTGTAGTGCAGCATGAAGTTCGAGTAGCTCAGCCCCTCGAGCCCGTCGATCATCTGCTCGGAATCCTTGGTCCCGAGCGTGGTGGTGCAGATCGCCTGCGTCTCGCCGCGGGTGAACAGCGCCGATCCGTGGGTGCGCGGCAGCAGGCCGACGACAGCCTCGATCGGGCGAACCTGGTCGAGCTTGCGACCGTCGATGCGCTGGCCGTCCTTGAGGATGGCACCGCGCACGATTTCCGCTTCGAGCTTCTTGACCGCCTTGTTGGCGACCATCTGCGTCTGCGGCTCTTCCTCGGCAAAGGCTTCCTTCGCCTTGGCGCGCGCGTCGTTCAGCGCATCCGAACGGGCCGACTTGTCGGTCAGCTTGTAGGCGGCGGCGATATCGTCGCCGATAATGCCGCGCAGCTTTTCCTTGATCGCGGACGTGTCATCGGCGGTGTCGATTTCCCAAGGCTCATTCGCGGCCTGTTCGGCGAGATCGATGATCGCGTCGATGACCTTGCGGCTTTCCTCGTGGGCAAACATGACCGCGCCGAGCATTTCGTCCTCGGTCAGTTCCTTGGCTTCGGATTCGACCATCATCACCGCGTCCTGCGTCGCGGCGACGACGAGGTCGAGCCGGCCGTCTTCGCCCAGGGCATCGGAAATGCTGGGGTTGAGGACGTAATCGCCATCGTTCGTGAAGCCGACGCGCGCGGCGCCGATCGGGCCCATGAAAGGCACGCCCGAAATGGTGAGCGCAGCCGAGGCGGCGATCATCGCGAGGATATCGGGCTCGGTCTCGCCATCATAGCTGAGAACCTGGCAGATCACGTTGATTTCGTTGTAGAACCCTTCCGGGAAGAGCGGCCGCACCGGGCGATCGATCAGGCGGGAAGTGAGCGTTTCCTTCTCCGTCGCGCGGCCTTCGCGCTTGAAGAAGCCGCCCGGGATACGGCCCGCGGCGGAGAATTTTTCCTGGTAGTGGACGGTGAGCGGGAAGAAGTCCTGGCCTTCGCGAACGCTCTTGGCGGCGGTCACTGCGCACAGCACCACGGTCTCGCCATAGGTGGCCAGCACGGCGCCGTCGGCCTGACGGGCAATGCGGCCGGTTTCCAGAGTGAGGGTTTTCCCGCCCCACTCCAGCGATACGGTTTTCGTGTCGAACATGTAGATTCCTTCTGAACCCGCTGCGCCCTATTGCGTAGCGGGGCCTCTTGAGTGCCGGGGAAGATTGCCGTCCCGGTCCGGTGCGGGGCCGATTGCGCCCCTCCAGCCCCTTCACCGGAATGTGAAGGAAAGCCAAAATGTTTGCGCGCCCTGTCTTGCATGGGCGCATTTCAGGCCGGAGACATTCGGTTTCCGGCGCGCAGCCCTCTTAAACGAGTTTGCCGCGACTTGATAGCGAAACGGCTCCCCGCGGGGAGCCGTTCCTGAAAGCTTACTTGCGAAGACCCAGTTTCTGGATCAGCGCGTTGTACCGCTCGACGTCCTTCTTCTTGAGATAGGCGAGCAGGTTGCGACGCTTGTTGACCATCATCAGAAGGCCGCGGCGCGAATGGTTGTCCTTGTGGTGACCCTTGAAATGCTCGGTCAGGTTCTTGATCCGCTCGGTCAGGATCGCGACCTGAACTTCGGGACTGCCCGTGTCGTTGTTGCCCTGGGCGTTGTCCTTGATGATCTTCTGTTTGGTTTCGGCGTCGACCGACATTTCGATTCTTCCTTACTCAGCGACATCGGGCAGGTTGAAGCCCCTGACGACCTTCGCCGTCCCATCCGTCACTTCCATCAGCGCGACCGGGGCATTGCCCAGTTTCGCGAAATAAAGCCCGGATGATTGGGGCATCCCGGAAAGGACCCGGCCCTGGCGGACCGCCTGCGCGCTCTCCGGATCGAGGGATAGGGCCGGGATGTCGTCCAGCCCCGCCTCCAGCGGCAGGATGAGGTCGTGAAGTGGCGGCCCATTACCTGCTTGCGCAGGAAAGTCCAGCGAAATCGCCTGTTCCTCGATGAAGGGGCCGGCCTTCGTCCGCCGGAGATAGGTGACGTGGCCGCGCGTTCCAAGGGCAAGCGCAATGTCGCGCGCAAGGGAGCGGATATAGGTGCCTTTCGAGACATGCGCGGTGAGCGTCACCGGACCCCCGGCTTCACCCGAAAGCATTTCAAGAGCATGGATCGTCACCGGCCGCGTCTTGAGCGCGAACTGCTCGCCGGCGCGGGCGCGGTCATAGGCGCGCTTTCCGTCGACCTTGATCGCGGAATAAGCCGGGGGGACCTGTTCGATCTCGCCGGTAAAGCGCCCCAGCACCGCCTCTATTTCGGCCAGCGTTGGCCGCACCGCGCTGGTCGCGACAACCTCGCCCTCGATATCCAGCGTCGAGGTCTCCTCGCCGAAGGAAATCGTGAAATCGTAGATCTTGCTGGCATCCAGCATCCGCCCGGCGAGCTTGGTCGCCTCGCCCAGCGCGATCGGCAGCACGCCCTCGGCCAGCGGATCGAGCGTGCCGCCATGGCCGACCTTCGTCTTCGCATACCCGCCCTCGCGCAGCAGCCGCTTGACCATGCCCACGGCCTGCGTCGAGCCGAGCCCGCGCGGCTTGTCGAGCACCAGCCAGCCATGCAGCGCGGGTTTGACGTGATCGTTCATGCGCGCCCCCTAGCCAAAGCGGACATGAACCGCCAAGTCTTGTGACCATGACTTCGGGCGAAACCGATCACTTCGACCTCCTCATCATCGGCGGCGGGATCAACGGGGCCGGCATTGCCCGCGATGCGGCGGGGCGCGGCCTGTCCGTCTGCCTCGTCGAGAAGGACGATCTTGCCGGCCACACCTCCTCGGCCTCGACCAAGCTTGTTCATGGTGGCCTGCGCTATCTCGAACATTACGAATTCCGCCTCGTTCGAGAAAGCCTGATCGAGCGCGAACGACTGCTGGCAATCGCGCCGCACATCATCTGGCCGCTGCGCTTCGTGCTGCCGCACGACAAGGGGCTGCGCCCGAAATGGATGCTGCGCCTCGGCCTGTTCCTCTACGATCATCTCGGCGGGCGCAGGCTGCTGCCGCCGACCCGAAGCGTAGACCTGCGCAAGGCCCCGCACGCATCTATCCTCGAGGACAGGCTCGTGCGCGGGTTCGAATATTCGGATTGCTGGGTCGAGGATTCGCGTCTCGTCGTGCTCAATTGCATGGATGCGGCCGAACGCGGCGCGGATATCCGCACCCGCACCGAATGCGTCGGCCTTGACCGCGGGGAGGATCGCTGGACGGCGCGGCTCTTGCACAGGGAAGAGGAAAGCTGCGTCACCGCCGCGCGCGTGGTCAATGCCGCGGGGCCGTGGGTCGACCAGTTGCTTGGCCGCGCCCTGCCGGGTGAGCGCCACCAGAACCTGCGGCTGGTGAAGGGCAGCCACCTCATCTTCCCCAGGCTGTTCGAGGGCGAGCATTGCTACATCTTCCAGAACCGCGACGGGCGGATCGTCTTTGCCATCCCCTATGAGCGCGACTTCACCCTGGTCGGCACCACCGATGTTACCTTTGAGGGCGACCCCTCGCAAATCGAAATCAGCGACGAAGAGGCGCGCTATATCTGCGATGCGGCGAACGAATATCTCGCCCGCGACGTAAACCCCGCGGACGCCGTCGCCTCCTATTCAGGGGTGCGCCCGCTCTATGACGATCGTTCGGCGAAGAATTCGACCGTGACGCGCGACTACCAGTTCGAACTCGACGCGAACGGCCCTGCGCTGCTCTCGGTCTTCGGGGGCAAGATCACGACCTATCGCAAGCTCGCCGAACACGCGCTCGATGAACTGGGCGTCGAGGCGCGGGGCTGGACCGCCGACGAAGCGCTTCCGGGCGGCGACATCGATCCGATGCGCTTCGATGCCTTCGTGAGCAGGCAGGCCGAACGCTACCCCTTCCTCGCCCCCGCGACCGTGCGCCGCCTCGCCCGTGCATACGGCACACGCATGGACGAGGTACTCGGCGATGCGAAGGGGACGAACGATCTGGGCCAGCACATGGGCGGCGATCTCTATGCGGCGGAGCTCGAATATCTTGTGGCTCGCGAATTCGCCCGCAACGCCGAGGACGTGCTGAGGCGCCGCTCGAAACTCTATCTGCATCTGGACGGGGACGCGCAGGGCCGCGTCGCCGCGTGGTTCCACCAGCGCGGCTAAAGCCCCGAGACGATATCGGCGAGGTGCAGGAACAGCCCCATCGCCAGACCCAGCGGCGGCAGCAGCAGCCTCTCGAGCCAGCCGGTCCCGAACAGCCAGCTATAGGCGATCACGCCCACCAGCAGGAAGATCCCCACCTGCTGCAGCCGCGCCCAATGAAAGCGCAACCGGTCCGGCAGCAGCCCGCCGACGATGTGCGATCCGTCGAAAGGCGGGATCGGCAGCAGGTTGAACAGGCCGAGGAAGATGTTGATGAGCAGGAACATCGTCAGCACCGTGCCGAAGACATTGCCCTCGACAAGGATGCTGGCCCCGTTGATCGCGCTCAGCACGCCGATCAGGATTGCGCCCAGGGTCGCCAGCACGAAATTGCTCGCCGGCCCGGCAAGCGCGACCGCCATCATGCCGTAGCGCGGATTGCGCAGGCGATATTGATTGACCGGGACAGGCTTTGCCCAGCCGAAGGCGGGCGCCCCGGCCAACAGCAGCGCGCCCGGGACGAGCAACGTGCCCACGGGATCGACATGGCGAATGGGATTGAGCGTCAGCCGCCCGCGCTCGCTCGCCGTGGGATCTCCAAGCAGCATCGCGACATAGCCATGCGCGACTTCGTGAAAGACGATCGCGACGATCAGGCAGGGGATCAGCAATGCGATAAGAGTGACGGTGTCTTCCATTGCCTGTCAAATAGGAAGCGCGGCGCCGCCGCGCCATATCCCTAGCGCGCGAGAGCCCGGGAAAAGTGTCGCCGGCACAAGGCGACATAGCTTTCATTACCGCCGATCGCGGTCTGCTCGCCCTCGCGGATCGGATCGCCCGCTTCATCGACGCGCAGGTTCATCGTCGCCTTGCGCCCGCAATGGCACACGGCCTTGAGTTCGACGAGCGCGTCCGCAATGCCAAGCAGCGCGGCGGAGCCGGGAAAGAGTTCGCCCTGGAAATCGGTTCTCAGGCCATAGCACAGCACCGGGATACCGACTTCGTCGCAGATGCGGGCGAGCTGCCAGACCTGCGCGGGTGTCAGGAACTGTGCCTCGTCCACCAGCACGCAGTCGAGCCCCTTGCTGCCGAATTGGTTCGCATCCTCGTTCTCATGTGCGACCGAGATCGCGCTGAAGAGGTCGGTATCGTGCCCGAAACGATGCGCGCCGGCTTCCAGCCCGATGCGGCTTCTCACCATGCCTTGCGAGCGCGTATCGAGCGCGGCGGTCCACAGCATCGTGTTCATGCCGCGCTCGCGATAATTGAAATCGGCCTGGAGCAGCGAGGAGCTCTTCCCCGCATTCATGCTCGAATAATAGAAATAGAGCTTCGCCAAAGGGCCCTCCCATGCGCGTTTTCGTCCTAGCGGGGGAGCAGGGGGCGCGCCAGACGGGCGTGGAAAGCATTCCCCGGACGAAACCTTTTGCGCTATCATGGGTTAGGTTCGCGAAGGGACGCACATAGAATGCATGGCCTCCGACTTTTCCTGCTGTCGCTCGTCGCGCTGTTCGGCGGGCTTGCCGCGCTGGCGCAGCAACCCGGCTCCGGCGCGCTCAACTATCGGCTCGATTCGAGCGCGAGCGACGTGTCGGCCCGCGTCCCTTTCTTCGGCCTCGCCAGCAAGACCGCGCGCTTTCCCCGGATGGAAGGCGCGGTCACGATCGTCCCAGATGCGCCCGAACGCGCGATGATCGACGTGACCTTCGATGCCGAGGCGATAGAGGCGCCCGACCGGGTGACCCTGCGGCGCCTGCGGGGGGAGAAGTTCTTCTGGGTGGACCGCTATCCCAAGATCCGCTTCGTCGGACGCTCGCTCAGGATGTCGAGCCCGCTCGAAGGCACGCTCGAGGGGATGCTGACCGCACGCGGGGTCAGCAAGCCGCAAACTCTCGCCGTCAGGTTCGACAGCCCCCCGGCCAAGGCGGTGGGCGCGCCGATCAGCTTTACCGGCAAGACGACGATCGACCGGCGCGACTACGGCATGAAAAGCTACCAGCTGATCGTCGGCAACGAGGTCGACATCGAACTGCGCGCGCGGATGGTTCCGCGCTAGGCGCTATTCCTCTTCGCCATCGAGGTCGCGCGCCACCTTGGGATCGCGCAGCAGCGCCTCGATGCGGTCGGCCTCCGCAAAGCTTTCATCCTTGCGGAATCTGAGCTTCGGCGCGAACTTGAGGCCCAGCCGCTTGGCCACTTCGCGCTGGAGAAAGGCGGTGTTCTGCCTCAGCGCGGTCACGATCTCGTCCTCGCCCTGCCCCAGCAACGGCTTCACGTAAGCGGTCGCATGGCGCAGGTCAGGGGTCATGCGGACTTCGGTCACGGAAATGTTCGCCGCGCTCACCGTCTCGTCATGCACTTCGCGCCGGGCGAGCAGTTCGGACAGGATATGCCGCACCCGCTCGCCCACCTTGAGGACGCGGACCGAATGCTGTTCGGCGGTGTAGTCCTGCTTCCTCGCCATCACTCCATTCCCGTCGATTCCGGCGTCGGACGCGGCGTGGGGATCGCGGTCGAGGTCGAGCGGGCCATGAGCTTGCCGTCCTCGGAATAAAGCTCGCCCTCGAGGAAGACGACCTTGCGCCCGGCCTTCACCACCCGTCCCTTGCCGATCAGCGGACCTTCGGGGATCAGGCGGATGAGGCTCATCGTGAGGTCGAGATTGAGCGGCGCCATCTCGCCCCCGGTGGCCGCGACATAGGCATAGCCCATCACGTCGTCGAGATAGCCCGCGACAAGCCCGCCCTGCACCCCACCGCGCCAGGTGGTCATCTCCCGGCGCACGGTAAAGCGCATGGTCGCGGTCTGCGTCGCCTCGTCCCAGTCTACGAACTCCGAGCCGAGCAGCGCGGAATGGGGCGAGGTGTGGTGGTCTTCGGGGAAGTGGGCGCTACCGTTCATCTTGTCCTTACCCGCTCCCGCGAACGGGAGACCCATAATCGATCAGTTGTCGTCGCCGGTCCTATTCCGGTTCTCCATCGCGCGCGCGATACGATGCAACGCGTCGGTCTGGCGCCGGTTCTCGATCCAGATTCCAACGAACGCGAACCAAGCGAAAAAGCCGAGAACGATGCCCGCGACACCCATCTAAACCTCCAGCGTCCGCTCGCGCTCCTCGACGGAGAACACTTCGAGGTTGTCGCCCGGCTTGATGTCGTTCGTGTCTTCCAGCACCACGCCGCATTCGAGGCCGGCGCGGACCTCGTCCACGTCATCCTTGAACCGGCGGAGCGAGGCGATCTTGGTCGCGGAGACGATGACATCCTCCCGGGTGAGACGCGCGAACAGGCCCTTGCGGATGACCCCGTCGATGACGAGGAGGCCGGCGGCCTTGTCCTTCTTGCCGGCCGGGAAGACCTGCTTGACCTCGGCGCGGCCGACGACCGTCTCGATCCGTTCCGGACCGAGTTCGCCCGCCATTTCCTTCGCGACCTCCTCGGTGAGGTGGTAGATCACGTCGTAATACATCATCCGCACGTTATCGCGCTTCACCAGGTCGCGCGCCTTGGCATTGGGGCGCACGTTGAAGCCGATGATCGGGGCACCGGACGCCGCCGCCAGCGACACGTCGGTTTCGGTGATCGCACCGACGCCTGCGTGAAGAACGCGCACCTTGATCTCGTCGTTCGAGATGTTGTGGAGCGCGTTGACGATCGCCTCGACCGAGCCCTGCACGTCGGCTTTCACCAGCACCGGCCATTCGATCACGTTCGCCTTCAGATTGTTGAACATCGTGTCGAAATTGGTCGGAGCGAGCGCGGTGCGCTTTTCCGTCGCCTTTTCCTGGCGATATTCGGCAACTTCGCGGGCGCGCTGTTCGTTCTCGACCACGGTGAGCTGGTCGCCCGCCGATGGCACACCGCCAAGGCCGAGCACTTCGACCGGCATGGAGGGGCCGGCTTCCTTGATCTGCTTGCCGCTGTCATCGACAAGTGCGCGCACGCGGCCGCTTTCGGTGCCGACGACGAAGGTGTCGCCGCGCTTGAGCGTGCCGCGCGTCACCAGCACGGTTGCGACCGGGCCGCGGCCCTTGTCGAGCTGCGCTTCGATCACGGTCGCCTCGGCATCGCGGTCGGGGCGCGCCTTGAGTTCGAGCAGTTCGGCCTGGAGCGCGATCGCCTCGAGCAGTTCGTCGAGGCCAGCACCGGTCTTGGCCGAGACTTCGACATCCTGCACGTCACCCGACAGCTTCTCGACGATGACCTCGTGTTCGAGCAGGCGGTTGCGCACATTGTCGGGTTTCGCCTCGTCCTTGTCGACCTTGTTGATCGCGACGATCATGGGGACGCCCGCGGCCTTTGTGTGATTGATGGCCTCAATCGTCTGCGGCATGATCCCGTCATCGGCCGCCACGACGAGCACGACGATGTCGGTGACATTCGCCCCGCGCGCGCGCATTTCGGTGAAGGCGGCGTGGCCGGGCGTGTCGAGGAAGGTGATCTTGTCCTTGTTCTTGGTCGTCACCTGGTAGCTGCCGATGTGCTGGGTGATGCCGCCGGCCTCGCCCTTGGTCACGTCGGTTCCGCGCAGCGCATCGAGCAGGCTGGTCTTGCCGTGATCGACATGGCCCATGATCGTGACCACCGGCGGGCGCGGCTTCAGCGTATCTTCCGGATCGTCGTCCTCGGTCGGGATGATGTCGATATCGGCTTCGGACACGCGCTTGATGTTGTGGCCGAATTCCTCGACCAGCAGCTCGGCTGTATCGGCGTCGATGGTCTGGTTGACCGTCACCATCATGCCCATGTTGAAGAGCGCCTTGACGAGGTCCGCACCCTTTTCGGCCATGCGGTTGGCGAGCTCCTGCACCGTGATCGCTTCTGGCACGACGACGTCGCGGACCTGCTTTTCACGCGGCTTGGAAGAGCCGCCGCCCTGCATCCGGCGTTCCTTCTCACGCGCCCGCTTCAGTGCGGCGAGGCTCCGCGCACGGCGTCCCTCGTCCTCGTTCAGAGCGCGGGTGACGGTGAGCTTGCCCGAACGGCGCTTGTCCTTGCCGCCGGTGCTGGGGGCAGGACGCTTTTCTTCCTTCTTCTTCTTTTCCGGACGCTTGGGCTCGGGCCGGGCGACCGGCGTGAACTTGCGCGCTGCGGGCACGGAATCCTGCTTTGCAGCGGGCGCGTCGGCAGCGGCGGGTTCCGCAGCCGGGCTCTCGACCTCTGCAGGAGCCTCGGCCTCGGCCTTCGCTTCCTCGGTGGCGCGCTTTTCGGCGTCTTCCTGCGCTTTCTGGTTCGCTTCGGCGCGGCGCTTTTCCTCTTCGGCGGCCTTGCGCGCCTGTTCGTCCTCGCGCTTTCTCGCTTCCTCGGCGAGGCGCAGGCGTTCTTCCTCGGCCTCGCGCTGCAGCCGCTTCACGCGTTCCTGCGGGGTTTCGCCGGCCGGAGCCTTCGGTTTGGCGGGAGCGGGCGCGGGCTTCTTCGCCGCGGGAGCCGGGGCGGGAGCGGGCGCGGCCTCGGGTTCGGGCGCGGGAGTGGGCGCAGGCGCGGCCTCGCCCGGCTTCACGAGCTTGCGGCGGCGCTTCACCTCGACCGCGACCTTGTTCGTGCGGCCGTGGCTGAAGGTCTGCTTGACTTCGCCAGCGTCCACCGCGCGCTTGAGGCCCAACGGCTTGCGGGTGCGTTTTTCGTTATCGTCGCTCATTATGGCTCGTTATTCCTTCACGTATTCCTTGTGCCGACGCCCGATGCATCGGCGGTCCCGGCGGATAGTGCATGCGCGCCGGATCGCTCCGCTGCGCCCGCCATGTAGTTCGAAAGGCGGCTTGCCGCATGTGCAACCCGCGAGGCCGGCGAGGAACCGCCTGCCCCCTGTCCGCGGGGGTGGGAAACCCCCAAATGGACGACATTGTCGCGGCCCAATGCCACAGAGAGCGCCGCGCGGTCCAGTGGCAAGACCTCCCCGCGCAGCCCCGAGCCTTCCGCATCGCTCCCGACGCGCCAGGCCTGGTCGAGCCGTTTGCGCCCGTCCTCGCTGCTGTCGCGGGCATGGAGCAGGAGCTCGATCCGCCCCGCCCTCGCCTGTTCCTCGATCCGCGAGGAGCCGAGCACGACATGCCCGGCACGCAGTTCGAGCCCCAGCCGGTCAGCGAGGCTGCGCGAAAGCGCCGCCTCGATGCGGCCGGCGAGATCGTCCGGAATGGCCAGTCTCGACCCCCGGAACGCGCGCAGCAGCGCCCGCTTCAGATGGCCCTCTTCGAGCGCGCTTTCAAGCGCTTCGCGGTCGGGCACGATCCACGCACCCCGCCCCGGCGCCTTGGCGCCCGGATCGGGCAGGACGTGGCTGAGCCCGTCCGCGTCCGGCGGAGAGACGGCAAGGCGCAGCAGATCCTCGCGCGGGAAGGTCTTTCCCGACAGGATGCAGCGCCGTTCGCTCCCGGAAGCGCCGGAAGCAGGGCCCTCGTCGATGTCGTGCGTCAGGCGCTCATTGGTCGGAGTCCGCATGGGCGGCCTCCTGGGTGTCGGGCTCGCTCGCGGCCGGTTCCTCGTTCTCGGACCCGGACGGAGCGGCCTGAGGCTCTTCGTCTTCGAACCAATGGGCGCGGGCGGCCATGATGATCTCGTTGCCCTGCTCTTCGGTCAGACCGTATTCGCCGAGCACCCCGCCCTTGTCCTGTTCGCGCTGCGGGCGACGCATCGGCGGGCCGTCCGCATTGTTGTTGCGGCGACGCGGAGCCTCTCGCTTCTTGGCGATCAGTTCGTCGGTGGCGAGATCGGCAAGATCGTCCAACGTCTTGATCCCCGCCTTGCCGAGCGTGACCAGCATCGCTTCGGAGAGATGCGGGAGTTCGGCGAGATCGTCTTCGACGCCGAGTTCGCGGCGGGCGGCACGGTGACCTTCTTCCTGCCTCTCGAGCGCTTCGATCGCGCGGCTCTGGAGTTCCTCGGCGAGTTCCTCGTCGAAGCCCTCGATCGCGGCGAGTTCGGAGAGTTCGACATAGGCGACCTCTTCGAGTTCGGCGAAACCTTCGGCGACGAGCAGTTGCGAGAGCGTTTCGTCGACGTCGAGCTCCTCCTCGAACATCTTGGAGCGTTCGGCGAATTCCTTCGAGCGCTTCTCGGAAGCCTCTTCCTCGGTCATGATGTCGATCTGGTGACCGGTCAGCTGGCTGGCGAGACGCACGTTCTGGCCGCGCCGCCCGATCGCGAGGCTGAGCTGGTCATCGGGCACGACGACCTCGATCCGGCCCTCTTCCTCGTCCAGAACGACGCGGCTGACCGTGGCGGGCTGCAATGCGTTGACGACGAAGGTCGCGGTGTCTTCGGACCAGGGGATGATGTCGATCTTTTCGCCCTGGAGTTCCTGCACCACCGCCTGCACGCGGCTACCCTTCATGCCGACGCAGGCACCGACGGGGTCGATCGAGCTGTCATAGCTGATCACGCCGATCTTGGCGCGCGAACCCGGGTCGCGGGCCGCTGCCTTGATGTCGATGATGCCGTCGTAGATTTCGGGCACTTCCTGCGCGAACAGCTTGCGCATGAAATCGGGCGCGGCGCGCGACAGGAAGATCTGCGGCCCGCGATTGTTGCGTTCGACCTTGGTGATGAGCGCGCGCACGCGCTCGCCCACGCGGGCGGCTTCGCGCGGGATCTGCTGGTCGCGGCGGATGACGCCCTCGGCCCGGCCGAGATTGACGATCACGTGGCCGAATTCGACCGACTTGATGACGCCGGTGATGATTTCACCCGCGCGATCCTTGAACTCCTCGAACTGGCGCTCGCGCTCGGCATCGCGGACCTTCTGGAAGATCACCTGCTTGGCCGACTGCGCGTCGATCCGGCCGAGATCGACCGGGGGCAGCGGATCGACGATGAAATCGCCAAGCTGCGCGCCGGGCTGGAGCTTCTCGGCCTGCTTCAGGTCGACCTGCTTGAAATAGTCCTCGACCTCCTCGACCACTTCGACGACACGCCAAAGCGTGAGGTCTCCGGTCTGGGGATCGAGCTTGGCGCGGATGTCGTTTTCCGCGCCATAGCGGTTGCGCGCGCTCTTCTGGATCGCTTCTTCCATCGCCTCGATCACGATCGACTTGTCGATCATCTTCTCCGAGGCGACCGCATTGGCGATCGCGAGCAATTCGGCCTTGTTCGCGGAAATGGCACTGGCCATCAGTCGTCTGCCTTCTCTTCTTCAAGTTCTTCGATGAGTTCGTCCGCCCCGCTCGTATCGAGCGGGCGCGTCGCCGCGATCAGCGCGTCGGTGAGGACGAGCTTGGCGGAGTGGATTTGCTGGCGCGGCAGGCGCGTTTCGCCCGCCTTCGTATCGTTGATGACGACCGTTTCGCCCTCGATGCCGACCAGTTCGCCCTTAAAGGTGCGCTGTCCCTCATAGCCCTTGACCATGACGATCCGGGCTTCGTGCCCGGCCCAGTTGACGAAGTCGCGCACGCGCGTGAGCGGGCGGTCGATGCCGGGGCTGGAAACCTCGAGGTGATAGGCGCCTTCGATCAGCACCTCGCCCGCTTCCTCGGCCGCATCGATCGCGTCGGAAATGCGCCGCGAAAGCGCAGCGCACTGGTCGATCACGAGCTGGCCCGTCGCCGGGTCCTCGGCCATGACCTGCAGCGCCTGCCCGCCGTCGCCGGCTTCGGACGGCATCATCTTCACGCGCACGAGATCGAATCCGAGCGCTTTCGCCTCGGGCTCGATGATCGCGGTCAGACGCTCGATGTCGGCCAATCCTATTCCTCAGCTTCGCCGGGCTCGTAAGCCCCAGTGATGACAAAACGTGTTCCGTGCCGGCCCCCGGAGGCGCCAGCCTTGTGAGAGTCTCGACGATGTCGGGATATGCGGGAGGTAATCGCGGCGGAACGATTTGGCAAGAGCAAAGGCGCCGGGCGATCGGGACGGCCCCGACAGGCGCGGTGCGCGGCAGCAGCCGCTAGCGCCCGCCGGTCACCCAGTTGTGCGCGGCCTGCCGCAGAGCGCGGGTCGGGTCGCCCGCCAGCCTTTCGGCATGGCTGCGCACGGCGAGCACGTCGCCCTCGGCCAGCCTCTCCTCGAAGGCGAAGGCGATCGCAGAGGGGTCGCGGCGCACGACCTCGCCGAACGCCTCCAGCCCCGCGACCCGCAGGAGAGCGCCGTCGCCCGGCGCGAGCAGGTCATCGAGCGCGTTCGTAAGCGCGACCCGCGCACCGCTGCACGACAGGTCGACGAGGTCGCAGCGCTCGGTCCCGCCCAGCGTCACCAGCCGCGCCGGGATGCCGAGCCGCAGGCGAGCCGCACCCCGGCGCCCGGTCGTAACGCCGGACGCAGCCGGCGAGCCGGGGCGGCAAAACACGCGATCATCGAACGGATGGAAGGAAGAGGACGCGGCCTTCGCGCCGCTTTAGGCCTGGCGTGTGAATGCGCCTGGTGCGGCGGCCTACGCAGGAATCCCTAAGGTGTACGGGCCGGGAATTGCCGACGCGGGCGGCGCGTCATTTCAGGCGTTCATCGCCGCTTTCGCCCGTCACCCAGTTTCGCACCGTGTCGACGAGCGAGCGCCGCTCGCGCTCCTCGAAATTGTCGTAAAGGCGCCGGATGGCAATCACCTCGGCTTCGCTTATCGCGTCATCGAAGCGCATGGCATAAAGCCCGCCATCGGCGCGGACCACCTCGCCGAACGCTTCGAGCTCGGCGCAGCTGAGCACCGCATTTTCGCCCACGCGCACCGGACCTTCCACCGCAACCATCGCCCCGGTGCGCGAGAGGTTCACGAGCACGCAGGCGCGTTCGCCCTCGATCGAAATCAGCCGCGCGGGAAGGCTGACGCGCAGGCGCGCAGCGGAGCGGCGGCCGGTATTCGCAATGGGCGGAAGTCCCGCTGCGGCTTGATCCGTGCCGTCCCTGTCGAATTCGCCAGCGGCAGCGTCCGGCCCGCGCCCGGACCCGACCGGGCGTGCGCCTTCGGCCGCGTTCGGTTCTTCAGGCCTGTCTTCAGGATCCGCCAAATCGCGCCCTCATCCCGGTCGGGACGGCGCCGCTGAAGGCGCGCACCCGCACTGCCAAGGAGCGCGAGAATACAGGGAAAAGCAATGGTTTGCAAAAGATGAACGTTAACAGGGAGATGCACCCGCAATCAGAGGTGCGCAAGCACGCCTATTCGGCCCAGCCGCCGATCTCTTCCTCGCCCGCGCGCCGACGCCGCTCGACATCCGGATCCGGCCCATAGCCTGCCGCCGCATCAGAGCCGGTCGAGGCGTTGTAGCCCCAGCCATCGCGCGCCAGTTCACGCGCGCGCACGGCCTCTAGCCGCGCCTCTATCGCCTTCTCGCTGACTTTCTCGGCGCGCTCGGCGAAGTCCCCAGCTACCTGCGGAGCGACCACCGAAGCCCCGAAGGTCATCATCCCGCCGAAACCCAGCACGCACAGGGTGATGAGGCCCGCAATCAGGCGCACGGTGCTCGAAAGGTGGTCCATCATTTCCGAAAGCAGGCGCATCGTGGCTCCCCGGCAGGCGCTGTGTCGCGCCGTGCTAGCGTGAAATCCTTGCGGGAAGGTTGCCCTTGCAGCGTCCGGTCCGGGGTCAGTCCGCGCTTTCGCTTTCCATGAGGCCGTGCTTCTTGATGCAGTGGCGCAGCTGGTCATAGGTCAGGTTCAGCGCGCGGGCGGTCTGGCGCTGGTTCCAGCGATGCCTGCCCAGCGCATGTTCGACGATCGCGCGCTCATGCGCGTCGACCGCGGCGCGCAGGTCCTCGATCTCGTCGAAGCAGGGGGCGGAGGAAGCGAAGTCCTCGGCCCGCGGCGCGGCCTGCGAGGCGCCGCCATTGGCGGAAGCGGTCCGGTGCGAGGGCGCGCGCGGCTTCCACGGGCTGTCGAACGGGTCGAACTGGACATGGGCGATCGGCATCGAGGGATCGTCCCAGCGATAGACCGCGCGCTCGACCACGTTGCGCAGTTCGCGCACATTGCCCGGCCAGGCGTAATTCTCGAGCTGGTCCATCACATGCGGGGCGAAGCCGGGCCAGCCGAGCCATTCGATCTCGGCCGCCATGCGCCGCCCGAAATATTCCGCGAGCACGCCGATGTCGCCTTCGCGCACGCGCAGCGGCGGCAGGGTGATGACCTCGAAGGAAAGCCGGTCGAGCAGGTCGGCACGAAATTCGCCGCTCTCGGCGAGCGCGGGCAGATCGTCATTCGTGGCGGCGACGATGCGGACATCGACCCTGACGGGGCGCGAGGCACCGATTCGGGTGACTTCGCCATATTCGACCGCCCTCAGCAGGCGTTCCTGCGCGCCCATCGAAAGCGTGCCCAGTTCGTCGAGAAACAACGTCCCCTTGTCGGCTTCCTCGAACCTTCCGGTGCGCGCCTTGGTAGCACCGGTGAAGGCGCCCGCCTCGTGGCCGAACAGTTCGGCCTCGATCAGGGTTTCGGGCAGCGCCGCGCAGTTCATCGTCACCAGCGGCTCGTCCCAGCGGGTCGAGAGGCGGTGGAGCCGTTCGGCGATGAGTTCCTTGCCGGTCCCGCGCTCGCCGATGACGAGAACGGGGCGGGAGAGCGCGGCGGCGCGGCTGGCGCGCTCGACCGCGTCGAGAAAGGCGCCGGACTGGCCGATGAACTGGTTTTCGCGCTCCATGACCGAAATATAGTGAAAAATCCCAATGCTTGGCAACAGAAACCAACACAGGAAAGGAAGGGCACCCGCAACCCCCCGGAATCCCGGGATTTTCGTGGTTTGGCACAGGGATTGCAGAACATCCGGCACAACCTGCGAACCGGGCGGCATGGGGCCGCACGGACACGCAAACCGGGAGGACCCGCCAGATGTTGAAGAGCCTGATCAATCCGAAAGCGCTGCTTGCGAACGAGTTTCTCGGCAGCAAGCTCGGCCAGGCCGCGATCGCCAGCACCTTCGCCATGGCCGCGATGGTGGTCCTGACCACCCAGGTCGGCGAGGCAAGCGCGGCGAGCGTCGCCGGTGCCGCCGTCAGCGCGCCCGTCGAGATCGCCTGATCGCCAACGCCATGACCGATCACAACGACAAGACCTCTTTCGGACCGGAGCGAGACGAGCCCGCCACCCGCACAGGCGATCCCGCCGCCGAGGCGAGCGCGTCGCAGACCCACGACGATGGCGGCCTTTCTCCGGTCCGGAACCCCCGCGGATCCGGTGGCCGGGAAGCAGATGGGCGGGAATCGGGCGGAAAGCTCTCGCGGCTCGACGCCGAAATCGAGGCCTTGCGCACCAGCCCCACCCCGACGCAGAACCCGCGCGGCGGGCGCGGCGAACGGGGCAGCAGCCAAAACGACGCCTCGCGCGCCCGGCCCCGCAGCAATTCGTTCCTAGATGGAGTAGCCTTCATGGGCATTTTCAGCCGAACCCGCGACATCATCGCGGCCAATTTCAACGACCTGCTCGACAATGCCGACGACCCGGCGAAGATGATCCGCATGATCATCCTCGAAATGGAGGAGACGCTGGTCGAGGTCCGGGCAAGCGCGGCGCGCACCATCGCCGACCAGAAGGAAATGCACCGCCACTGCGTCAAGCTCGACAAGCTCCAGGCCGACTGGGCCGAAAAGGCGCAGCTTGCGCTGTCGAAGGACCGCGAGGACCTCGCCCGCGCGGCGCTGGTCGAGAAGAAGAAGGCGGCCGACACCGCTGACCAGCTCAAGGCCGAGATCGCCGTGCTCGACGATGCGCTGCGCGCCTATGAGGACGACATCGCCAAGCTGCAGCACCGCCTGCGCGAAGCGCGCAGCCGCCAGAGCGCGATCGCTGCCCGTCTCGAAAGCGCGGAGAACCGCGTCAAGCTGCGCACCCTGATGAGCACCGAACGCACCGACGAGGCGCTCGCCCGGTTCGACCAGCTCGAACGCAGGGTCGATTACGCCGAAGGGCGCGCCGACGCGCTGCGCATCGCGGAAGGCGGCAAGCCCACCCTTTCGGACGAGATCGCCGCGCTTGCCGGCGACGATGCGGTCGATGACGAGCTCGAACAGATGAAGAAGGCGCTCGGCAAAGGCGCCCCAGGAAAGGACCAGTAAGCCATGGAAGACATCCTCGTCCCCCTCATCATCTTCGGATCGATCTTCGTCGGCCTGCCCTGGGTGATCCTGCACTACGTCACCAAGTGGAAGACCGCCGCAACCATCACATCCGACGACGAAGTGCTGCTGGAGGAACTCTACACGCTAGCCAAGCGGCTCGACGAGCGAATGGACACCGTCGAGCGCCTGGTCGCCTCCGACGATCCCAGCTTCACGCCGGTCAAGCGCCTCCAGGCCGACCAGGACACCGACAACCACAAACTGCGCGAACTCGACCGCATGATGGCCGAGAAGAAAGGAGCCCACCAGTGAACAGCCCCCGCACCACCCTTTACCGCGACAAGCACAATGCGAAGCTCATGGGCGTTTGTTCCGGGATCGCCGACTATACCGGCATCGATGCGATCTGGATCCGGCTGATCGCCTTCTTCTCTCTCTGGCCGACCGGTGGTTTCACGATCCTCGCCTATTTCGTCGCCGGTTTTCTGCTCAACAAGAAGCCGCCGCACCTCTATCGCGACGAGAGCGAGCAGAAATACTGGCAGCGCGTCCGCCAGAGCCCGCACCGGACCGCTCGCGAGATCCGCTCGCAGTTCCGCGACATCGACCGCCGGCTCGCCAGTGTCGAGGCGCATTACGTGGAGAGCAATCCGCGCCTGACCGCCGAGATCGAGCGCCTGCGCTGATCCGGCCCGACGACAAGAGAGGGGACTAAACGTGTTCGACTGGGCCTATCTGATACCGCTCGCACCGTTCATCATGGTGAGCTTCATCGTGTGGCTCAGCCACAACCGCAAGCTCGAGGAGAAACGGATCGCGGCGACCGCTTCGCAAAGCGCCGAAAAGGCGGCGCAATACGCCTCCAAGGTGCAGCAGCTCGAGGACCGCGTGCAGGTGCTCGAACGCATCGTCACCGATCGCGGCTACGACATCGCCACCCAGATCGAAGCGCTGCGCGACACCCGCAGCGTCGAGGACAGGGATGCGGGCGTGCCGCTTGGCCTCGAAAGCAGGGAGAAGGCGTGATGGACTGGCTGCAGGGAGGCCCCGGCTTCGTCATCGCCATCATGGCGGTCAGCTACGGCGCATGGATCATCAACAACTGGATCCGTGCCAGGCACGGCTACGAGCTCGAGGATGAATGGGGCGGCAAGACCGCGCCGAAAACAGCCGGGGCCGACAGCGCCGAGACGAAGCGGCTGCGCGAGGAAAACCGCGCGCTCCACGACAAGCTCGACGCGATGCAGGACCGCATGATCGTGCTGGAAAGGATCGTCACCGATCGCGGCTATTCGCTCTCCGAGGAGATCGAGGCGCTGAGGGATAACCGCAAGGATGCAGGCATGCCGCTGAACCTTGCAAGCAAGGAGACACGCTGATGCTCGATGCAATCACCACCGAAGCGCTTGTCGCCATCGCCCTTGCGGGGACCGCCGGATGGGTCTTCACCACCTGGCTGCGCGTCAAGAACGGCTATCCGCTCGAAGGATCGTGGGGCCAGCAATTGAAGCCCGTCACCGACAACGAGGCGAAGCGGCGCGTCACCCTGCTCACCCAGGAAAATGCCGAGCTGCGCGCCGAACTCGGCTCGGTGAAGGACCGCCTCGCCAATGTCGAACGGATCGTGACCGATGGCGGCTACCACCTGTCGGGCGAGATCGAGAAGCTGCGCACCGACGCGCTTGAGAACCGCAAGGACGAAGGGACCGCCTGATGTTCGGAACCGATACCGCGCTGATGATGGACGGCCTGGTCATCGCCGCACTGGCTCTGGCGGCAGGCTCCGGCATCGCCTTTCTCTGGTTGCGGCGCGCCCGCATCGCCCGCGAAGACACCGGACCGCAAGGCAGGCCGGGCGATCTCGAACAGCGTATACGCGTGCTGGAGCGGATTGCCACCGACCGCTCCGCCGACCTCGCCGAGGAAATCGAGGCGCTGCGCGCCGTGCCTGCGCAGGCAAAGGGAGGGGCCACGAAATGAGCTGGCTCAGCATCTTTGCCGTCATCTTCCTCATCCTGTGGCTGCGCGAGCGTCATCTCGGCAAGCAGCTCGAGCAGGAAAACGAGGAACTGCGCCGGCGCCTCGGCGAAGGCGGCGCGCCCTCCCGCTCGCCCGTCCAGCACGATGACGCGCTCGACAATCGCGAGCTCGAGGAACTGCGCGAGCGCATCCAGGTTCTCGAACGCATCGCCACCGACAACAACAGTTCCGAAGCGGTGCGCGCCCGCGCCATCGCCGCGGAGATCGAGAGCCTGCGGGGCGATATCGCGACCCGCGCCGCGCGGGAGGACCGCCCGGACAGGAACACGGAGGACATGGACAGGTGATGGACCCCGTAATCATTATCGCAGCGAGTTGCCTCGTGGGCCTCGCCGTGGTCGCCTTTGCCCTGCTGCGCGCATGGCACGAATGGCTCGACTACAAGCGCCAGGAGCTGGAGCGATCCCGCAATGCCGCGCGCCTGTCGATCGACACGCCGGAGGACCAGCGCGGCGCGGTCGGCGCGGCCCGGATCGAACTCGCCGACCTGCGCGAGCGGATCCGCAAGCTAGAGGCGATCGCAAGCGGGGGCGAACTGTAAGCCTCGCGGGCAAAGGCAGGGTGGACACAGCCGCCAGTCCCATTAAATCCGGCCCCATGCGATCTCTCGACGACATTCTCGAAGAATACGAATTCCTCGAAGGCGACGAACGCTATGGGCTCCTGATCGAGCTTGGCCGCGAGCTCGAGGACATGCCCGATGCGCTCAAGACCGATGCGACCCTGGTGCGCGGCTGTTCGGCCGCCGTGTGGGTCTATCCGACCGGAGGCGACGAAGCAGGCCGTCTGCATTTCCTTGCCGACAGCAATGCCGCGATCACCAAGGGAATCGTCGCGCTCGTCATTTCCGCGGTGCAGGACAGGCCAGCGCGCGAAGTCGCCGAGATGGACGTGACCGGCGCGCTCGCGCCGTTCGACCTCAAGAACCAGCTTTCGAGCAACCGCACGCAAGGGGTGCCGAACATGATCGCGCTGGTGAAGGAACACGCCGCGCGGATCGCCGCCGCCTGAGCCGGTGCGCCCGCTCTATCTTGCGGGCGGATTGCTCTTTGCAGCGCTCGGCGCGGTGGGCGCCGTGCTGCCGCTGTTGCCGACCGTTCCCTTCCTGCTGCTCGCCGCCTTCTGCTTTGCGCGCAGCAATCCCGAATGGGAAAAGCGCATTCTCGACCATCCCACCTGGGGCCCGCAGATCCTCGACTGGCGCGAACGCCGCGCGATCTCGCGCCGCGCCAAGGTTACCGCGATCGCGACCTTGGTCGCCGGCGTCGCCTTCACCTGGGCGACGATCGGCTTTCCCTGGGTGTGGTTTTCGGTCGGGGCTCTGGTCCTGATCGGCGGCTGGATCGCCACCCGCAACGAATAGGTCTCAGGCCGCGCCGCGATCCGGCGTCGCGCTTTCGCGGACCTTGGCGATGCCGGCTTCCTTCTGCGCCTTGAGTTCGGCTTTCAGCACCTGCGGATCGCGCGCGAAGACGAAGCCGAAGCTCACCCCGCCCTCCTTGCCGATGGTGGCATGGTGGAGCTTGTGGGCCTGGACCAGCCTTTTGGCATAGCCTTTCTTGGGCACCCACTTGAAATAGCGCTGGTGGACGAGGCCATCGTGGACCAGCGTGTAGATCACCCCGTAGAGCGTGATCCCGACCGCGAACCACCACAGCGCGTCCCAGTAGAGCGCGCCGTAGATATACATGGCGGCGTTGATCGTGCCGAAGACGACCGCGAAAAGATCGTTCTTTTCCAGCGCATTGTCATGCGGCTCGTGGTGATCGCGGTGCCAGCCCCAGCCCCAGCCATGCATGATGTATTTGTGCGCGTACCATGCGAACAGTTCCATGCCGATCAACGCGGCAAGGACAGTGAGGCCCACTTCGAGCCAGGTCATTTCGAAACTCCTTCTCCCACGCCCGCCCGGCGCGCGCCCGGCAGGGCCCACCATGGCACGTCGGGCCTGCGGTGATGTTCGAGGTGATAGCCGAAGTGGAAACAGGAGGCCAGAGAGGCAAGCGTGCCGAAACGGTCGCTGCGGGTGTTGTGGCGGTCGGCGAAAGGCTTTTCGGGCGCGTGGTAATGCGGGCGGAACGTGCCGAAATAGAAAAGCTGGAGCGAGGACAGCAAGGCGGGCGCGCCATAGAGTGCGAAGATCTGGATGAAGGGAATGTCCAGCACGAACCAGTAGATGCCGACGACCGTGTGCACGAACAGCAGGCTCTGCCAGCCGAAATAGCGTTTGAAGAACGTCCAGTACCAGTGAAGGAAGCTCGAGGGATGCTCCTCGTCGAAATCGGGATCGCCCGCGCGGCC
>JGI12048J13642_10197028_pt1 | contig 25582 bp, 17 predicted proteins | sample ElkSlonscriptome_16_FD_13642 | JGI IMG/M metagenome (IMG submission 13642)
ATAAAAAAATTCTTTATTGCGTCGATACTCTTGTTGATCGTACCACTGTATCCGAATCTTTACGGACAGTCACCTGTGACCGGAAAGGTTACCGATGCATCATCAGGCGAACCGATCATCGGGGCAACAGTATTGGTGCAGGGAACATCCAACGGAACCATCACAGATCTCGACGGAATGTACACAATTCAGAACGTGGCTTCTGATGCCATCCTGCAGTATTCCTATGTGGGCTACCTGGACCAGGAGGTTGCAGTCGACGGACAATCGACCATCAATGTCGCCATGGAGGTTGACCGGACAGAGCTGGACGAGGTGGTGGTGATCGGGTATGGTACCCAGAAGAAATCGGATCTTACCGGATCCGTCACCGTCGTGGATGCTGAAGAGATGCAAAAAAGCACCTACACAACACTTGACAAGGCACTACAGGGTCGTGCAGCAGGCGTACACATCTCATCAGTCTCCGGGAAACCGGGCGAAGTTGCCTCCATCAAGATCAGGGGGATCGGTTCCATCAGCCGCAGCTCCGAACCTTTGATCATTGTGGATAATATGCCGGTTTCCAACGATTACATGAACGCCCTCAACCCCAACGACATTGAATCACTACAGGTGCTGAAAGATGCATCAGCAACCGCGATTTACGGCGCAAGGGGGGCCAACGGGGTGATCATGATCACCACGAAAAAAGGCGCTGCCGGTAAGACCAAAGTGAATTTTTCAGCACATGCCGGGATCTCGCAGTTGCCAAACAAGTTCAACGTGATGAACGCCGACCAGTATGCTGACTTCTACCAGGGAGTCTATGCCGATTATGAAAACACTGATCCGCAGAATTATTATTACAAAGTCTACTCCGACTCTGCCCGTGCCGCGAATGACAACCTCGGTACAGATACCGACTGGCAGGATGCTGTGAGCCGGCTTGGAAAAGAACAAAACTATAACCTGAGCGTATCAGGTGGAACCGAGAACTCTAACTTTTACGTGGCTGGAAATTTCGGAATGACAGAGGGAATCCTTATTGACACGGATATGAAAAGGTTTGGACTGACCGCGAACTCCAATTTCAAGGTCGCCGAACGAATCACCATTGGTGAGACCTTCTCCTTTTCTAAAGTACAACTCAACGATGTGACCAATTACTCCAACGGGAATCCATATTATGTATCAACGGTCACCTCACCACTCATGCCCATCTATGACGAGAATGCACTCGGTGGATATGGTGGTCCGACCGACACGCTTACCGGGATCAATGAACGCACCAACCCGGTTGCAGAACAGATGCTCAATGAAGTCACCCGTGAGGATTATGACATTCTCACTTCGGTATACATGGATGCCGAACTCCTTCCCGGACTGGTTTACACGGTCAGACTGGGTGGAAATTTCCGTATCGGGCGGGACAAAATGTACAACCCCGAATATACCCTCGGGAACATGCGGTTGCGTGACCGGGATTTTTCAAAGCTACAGGAGACAAATTCGATCACAGAAGACCTGCAGATGAACCACCAGCTGGCTTTCAACAAATCGTTCGGCGAACACAACCTCAACCTGGTAGCTGTATGGGAGCGCTTCAAAGGTGATAGGCGATACATGTCCGCCACGGGAACCGATCTGGCACATCCCGACCTAAGGGTGCTCGATCAAACCACTGCGAATTTCACAGTAAATGGAAATCCACAGGAGCACCACCTGGAATCCTACCTGGCCAGGGTACAGTATGACTACGCCGGCAAATACCTGGTAACTGCAAGTTACAGGGTCGACGGTTCATCGCGTTTCGGTCCGGAAGGCGGACGATTCGGTCACTTCCCCTCGTTTTCAATTGGATGGAAAATGAACGAAGACCTTTTTCAGGATGTGGATGAAATCAACATGTTGAAACTGCGGTTCGGATGGGGGATCACCGGGAATGAAAACCTCGATGATTACCAGTATTTCTCACTGATCGATCCCAAGGTCAACAGCAGGTACATCTTTGGTGAAAACCAGGACCTCTACCTCGCCGGTGCCCCTACCTCCTACCAGTCCAACCCGCTGATCAAATGGGAAGAGGCACGGATGACCAATTTCGGGATCGACCTGAATGCCCTCCAGAACCGACTGCAGGTATCGGCTGAATACTATATAAAAAATCAGAAGGACCTGTTGGTACAGAAACCAATTTCACGCGCTTTCGGTAAGTACACTGAATACGGCGGAGATCCGGACATCGGCGCATGGGCAAACCTCTCCAGGATGAGGAACCAGGGATTTGAGTTTTCAGGTACATGGAGAAACAGTGCCGGCGATTTCAATTATGCCATCACCGCCAATTTCTCAACATTTAATAATACGGTGGTTGACCTGGTGCGCGAGGAGATCCTGACCAGCTATACCATCACCACGGAGGGACACTCCATCGGAAGCTTCTATGGGTATGTGGCTGAGCGGATTCTGCAGGAGGATGATTTCGATGAAGATGGAAATTATCTCCACGCCAGGCAGGAGAACGGGACCTCTCCGGGGGATATTAAATTTAAGGACCTGAACAACGATGGCCTCATCAATGCCGACGATCGTGCGATCATTGGCAAACCACTCCCTGACATGATCTACGGATTGAATCTGACGGCCAGTTACAGGGGATTCGACCTGGTAGTGTTCCTGCAGGGCATGCAAAATATGCAGGTGTACAACACCATGATGTCACATATCTCCATGGCCTCCGGGGATGATACCGGGAAAGATGAAAATAAGCTGGTGGATGTCCTCGATTACTGGACCCCGGAAAACCAGTCGACCACGATGACACGTCCTTCGGTGCTTGATGAAAACCTGAACTCCAGGATCTCCAGCTGGTTTGTATATGAAGCTTCATTCCTGAGAGTGAAAACCCTGCAGCTGGGATATACCCTGCCAACAACTGTGAACAATCGTCTTAATATAGACAGGATGCGCTTTTTCCTAAGCACCAATAACCTGTATACCCTGACAAAATACCCGGGTCATGATCCTGAAATAGGAAATACAAATCCGCTTAATACAGGAATTGACCGTGGGTTTTACCCGGTACCACGATCAGTAAGCATTGGAGTGAACCTTACATTTTAATTGAAAAACAGTAACCAATGAAATCAATTATACAGCATATTGCCATCTTCCTGCTCCTCCTCATGGTCGGATCATGCGAAAGCTACCTCGATATCACCCCGGAAGACAGGCTGAGTGAGGCACAGTATTACCAGAATGAACAGGAGGCAATCGAGACAGTGACCTCCTGCTACGACCCCCTGAAACACCCGGGCGGATTCAATGTCAGTTTCTTTTTTATGTTCACCTCGTTCAGTGACCGCGCCGTGCACGAAGCTGCTGCCGTGAACCGGTTTACCTTTGATGCTTCCTACAACCACGTAAATACGATCTATACTTATTTGAGTAAGGGAATCTATCGGTGTAATCTGGCACTTGAAAAGATCCCGCCCATTGATATGGATGAAGAGCTGAAAACGGAGCTGCTTGCCCAGGTGCACTATCTACGTGGCCTCTATAATTTTTACATGACCACCATCTATAATGAACCTCCCCTGATCGATTACCTGGTCAAGGATCTGGATGTGCAGTTCGAAAATTCCTCGCGCGAGGAATTTAAACGATCGATCATCACCGATATGAAAACTGCAGCTGCCGGATTGCCCAAAAAGTGGGATGCTGCCAACCTGGGCAGGGCCACGCAGGGAGCCGCCCTGGCCATGATGGGGAAAACGTACCTGTATTATCAGCAATGGGACAGCGCAAAGTTTTTCCTGCAGCAGGTGAAGGACCTGGCTGACAATGAGGGAGTATATGGTTTGCTGACAGCCCAGGGTACCGATTCCCTGGATTACTGCTATGCCTACCAGGCCAACTTCTCTGCCATCGACCTGGAGACACCAGGTGGCAATTCCTACGACTCCGAGAACAACCTGGAATCGATCTTCGAGATACAGTTCAATTATGGGGGGTGGGAAGTCTGGGAAGGTGGCTGGCAGGCCGACGGATCAATTACAGCCCTCTATTACGGTCCGGAAGGATACAAAAACCTTGCCCCCACAGCCGAGTACAGGGATCAGTTTGAAGAGACCACATCCCATCCTGCCGGACTCACCTATGATCCCAGGAGGTATGTGATGTTCTATGAACCCGGGGATACGATCTATTACATCGACCAATCGGTCGAACCCACTCCCTGGCAGGAGGATTTGCATATGAACGGCGGGATCACGGAAGGATTTGGCTGGGCAAAGTATTTCAACCCGGCACACCAGAGCAACAACGGTCCGACCAACCTGAAGATTATGCGGTACGCCGATGTGCTCCTCATGCTTGCCGAAGCAGATTTCATGGCCGGTGGAGAGACCAGCACCGATCTCAGTGTCGACTGCATCAATGCCGTCAGGAACCGGGCCGGCCTGGAACCGATCGGCGCCGTCACACGTGAAGCAATCATGCACGAACGCGACGTGGAATTCGGATTCGAATGGCTGCGGTTCTTCGACCTGGTCAGGTGGAGCTTGCTAGATGATCCATGGATCGATATTGAAGAGACAATCCCCTACTTTCAAAAAGGGAAAAATGAATACCTGCCCATCCCCCTTTACGAGATCAACCTCTCAAGGGGAACGCTTAAACAAAATCCGGGGTGGTAATGCATGTGCCTTTTGTATACTGAACAATTCCGGCCATAACCCTGTTGAAATTATCCAACATAGTCTGACTGAATTGTTTTTGTTGAACGTATATTAAATTCCAAAATGATGAAAAAGCTCATTTCATTTTCGCTTGTGATGATGATCGCAACCTCCATGACTGCTGTACACAGTCAGGTCATAACACGATTGATCAACAAAGGTACACAGGCAGCCAGGAAAAAAACAGAAAAAAAGCTGGAAAATGAGGTTGAAAAAGGGGTGGAGAAAAAATACAACGCAACATTTAACAAGCTATTGGGGATCGAGGCGGATTCGACCGGGGAGGTAAACACCAAACCCGTATACGAATTCGACGGACTCATCGAGATGACGATCATCAATTATGAAAAAGATGACCCGGTGGACAATGCCACCTACACTACCTTCATTGACTCAAAATCACTCGACTACGGAATGACGTTCAGTGAACCGGACGAAACCGACAAATCACTCATCATCTTTGATGCAGAAAACGACCTGATGCTTACATTGTCTGAGTCGGATGGGGAAAAGACCGGGTTCGCCATGGGGTTCAGCCCAGAGCAGTCAGCCGCCATTGCCGGGGAGTTGGAAGTTGAGGATGACGAAGAATCAGAAATGGCTGAAGAGGATTATGCAGATCCTTACAGTACATATATGACCGGTAAAACCAAAAAGATCCTGGGATACAAATGCGATGAATACAGGATTGAAAATGAAGAGGATGATAATGTCATAACCATGTGGATTACCCAGGACCTTTCCGGGGACATTAAAAAGTCCTATCTTACAAACTCCACCTTCACAGGATTATTCGCGTATGCATATGCGACCAATGGAATGGTCATGGAGTATATTCTTGAAGATCTCGCGGACAAAAAACGAACAGTCATGACAGTAACAGATATCGACCTCGACCATAAGAACTCCATCAATACCGGGGAATACAATATCATGAACATGTCAGGGATGATGCCGGAAGCAGTGGATTCTACAGAACAGGCTGAAGAGGAGTAGAAAATCAGTTGATGAATGAAGCAGCCATGGACCTCATTGATCTGCTGACCACCAAAATACTCAGTCTGAAAAAAGAGGAGATCGGGACTTTGGTCGGCCCGGATCCTGAACGTTACAGCTCCCTGGTTGACATGGCCTTTTCACGTGAAATGCCAATATGCTGGCGCGCCACCTGGATCATGGACTACCTGGCTGAAGAACATCCATGGCTTGCTGAACCACATATCGGGAGGATCTGGAATGAGATCCCTGCTGCACATCCCGATGGCGTCACCCGAAGTGCCCTGCGATTGCTTGCCAGGTATGACATTCCTGAGGAGCAGCAAGGGGTTGCAACCGACCTGTGCCTCGATTGGCTCCAGAAAGAGTCGGTTCCCGTAGCCATCAAAGTTTACAGCATGGAGCTCCTGCTGAAGATCGCTAAGGATTACCCTGAATTATCCAATGAATTCATCACCATCATGGAGGACCAGAAGTCCAATAATACAGTGGCATTTACAGCCCGGGCACGACATATCATCAGGGCATTGGAGAAGCTTTGATTACTGTTCAAGGTACCCCGAAAGATGTTCGTCAAAGATCTCCCGGTGAATGATCCGGTAATGGGGATGATAGGTCTGGATGAACAGGTCACTATGGTGCACCACGAATTCCCCCTGTCGGAGCAGTGAATCAATGAATTCGCGATCTGCAGCATAACCGGGCAGGTCGGGGGAAACGGCATCGATCTCAGACTGGATGACTTCCCATCTCTTTTTCCAGTCGGGTACCGGCAGCGGTTGAACGGACCCTGCACTCTCAAGGAAATATTTCATGAACACATCTGTTGGAATTGTTCCCTCCTTCAGCAGGAGGAGATTGACCCGGTAGAAATTTCCTTCGTACCCGGCAGGATCCAGCATTACTGTGTCCTTGTAATCCTCAAGCCCAAGCTCGTATTCCAGGTATTTGCGGGCACGGGTGGTATCTGAAATAAGATGACCCGGTCCATAGTAATCCTGGAAATAGGATTTATACAGATCCCGGAGTGTCGAGGCAGGATATGTGTCCAGCTTGTCTTTCACGGAATCACGGATCACTTTACGCGCATTGTCCCTGCATCCGGCAAAGATTGTCATCGCAATGATGAGATATATGACAATTGATTTCATAAAGTTCGTCTTCGAAAAATACACAATTATCTTGATTATCTTTGAGATGAACAACCGAAACCTGGTCATGGAACACAATACAATCAGTTTTATCCTGTATCAACCCGGAGTCCCGGGGAACATAGGGGCATGTGCAAGAGCAATGAAGACCATGGGATTCAGTGATCTTCGACTGGTGAATCCTGTGGCCCATCTTACCGATGAAGCCCGGATGATGGCACATGGTTCCCGGGATCTCCTTGAGAACTGTACTGTCTATGAGCGTTATGCCGATGCGGTGGAAGACATCGATTTTACGATTTGTACAACGGCCAAGAAAAAGGCTGCCAAGGTGGACTACCTCCCCTCCTCTGAACTGGGTAGTTTTGTTGAAGGAAAACTTCCTGTGGCTGGTAGGATCGGGATCATCTTCGGAAGCGAGGAGAGCGGACTCCCGGGATCCATCATCCGGCAGGCCAATGCCGGGGTCACCATCCCGATGTATGCCCCCTATCCATCCCTGAACCTTTCGCAGGCAGTGATGGTGATCGCCTATGAACTCTCTTCCATCACATATCCATCTGCCTCTGGAGCACAAGAACAGGAACCTTCTTCCAATGAGGCATCCTGGAGAGCGCTGGAGGAGCGAACTTCAATGCTCCTGGAGAAAGCAGGGATCCTGCCATCCACTCCACTATACCACCGGATCCTTGAAAGGATGTCGTTTTTAAAAGCCTCCGATGCCAGGCTGGTTCATTCCGTTACCAGCCGCATCACAGAACTGCTGGAGCGGAGATGATCGCCTCGATTGTCGGGTTTTGATCCCCTGGCAAATTCCCCTATTCCACCTCCTGGAAAAAGATCTCCATGAGCTCCTGGTCCACCTCTCCATTTTCAAGGAAAATGCCAAAACTGCCCTTGTAGCACCAGTTTGCCCAGGCAATGTCCAGTGATTCCATGGTTTTGATCATATCATCGTACCAGCGCAGGGCATCCTCCCTGGGAGCTGGTTTATAGACACCGAACTCACCACAGTAAAGGGGCAGGTCATGCGTCCTCGCAACCTCCAGGGGTATCATCATGTTGGCCCGGATCGTATCGGAAGTGAAATACTTTCCGGCCCACTTCATCTGCGTTGCCAGTGCATCCGGATACCCTTCAAGATCTTCCTCCTTTACAATCTGACCGGGATACTGCACAGGGCCATCGTACTTATAAATGCCGGTCCAACTCGCCTGGTAATGGGTCAGTGCAAAGGGATTGTAGTAATGAAAACTCAGGAGGATATTTGTATCCGAAGCAGGAACTTCCAGTTCCGGAAAGGTTTCATATCCCTGCCAGCGATTTGATCCCAAGACGATGGTGCGTTCCGGCTCAAGTTCATTCAGTATTTCGCTTACCCTGGCGATCAGATCATTCCACTGTGCAGGATCATCGGCAACAGCTTCATTCATCAACTCATAGGCCACCTGTCCGTTTGGATATACCGAAAGCTCCGAAGAGAGATCCCGCCACAGGTCAAAGAAACGCTCCTGCTCAGCAGGATCTGTCCAAAGCGGCTTTTCTCCCTCATTAAAATGATGGGAACGAAGGATATGCAGGTCAACGATCACGCGAAGTTCTTCCTCCCCGGCCCATTCGATCACACTGTGAAGCAGTTCAAAGGCATCTTCATGGCGTACCATCTGCTCATCCCACATCTGCTCCTCATCAATCGGGAGCCTGATGTGATCGAATCCGAGGGAATCGATCAACTGTACATCTTCACGGGTAAAAAAGGCTTCCCGCTCTGCCCCACGCCTGTCACTCTGGCTCAGGAAATGTGCAATGTTGGTTCCCCGGTGCACGGTAAATTCTTTAAATTCTTCATTTTTCTCTGCAGGACTGCTGCAGGAGACCAGGCCGGCAATCGCGGTGGCCAGCAATAATTTGAATGCTACTTTTTTCATAGGTGTTGGTAGTATTTGGTTTGAAATCCGATGTTGTCAATATAGAGCATCCCCTTTTCACCCTGGTCGAATACCAGGTGGATCGATCTGAGCTCCCTGAGGTCCAGGGAGGGGTTCCGGGAAGTGAAATGTTCTGTTCCGACAGAGATGAACTGGGGAATCGGCTCTGCCGCCCCCTCTCCGCCAAAGATCTTCAGTTTATATATGTGAGGCACAACAGGCGGGGAGACCGGGAAATGGTCCAGGGTGGAGACGATGGCTGAATCACCCTGCGCATCCACCAGGCAGATACTGAATCCGATGGCTGTCGGATCTGTCTCTTCACCGTCGTCCTGCTGCTCAGCGTTCTCTGCTCCCTTCGCCTGGTCCGGCATCATATCCTGCTCCTCCTCATCCATTGCACCAAAGCGGTCGCCCGGATCCTCGTCAATCCCTGTCACATCGATCCTAAGGCTGGTCAGACTGTCGGGAAGAACCATTCCGTGGGGAAGGGTGATCGAGTATGTTCCCGCATCCTGGTACCCGGCATTGTTCCAACCGATACAAACTGCACTGGATCCAATCTGCCCTTTGTTGAGCCATGCATCCTGTTCGCTGACAACGGCCAGATGAGAAAACCGGATCTGCACCCCCGGCAGAGAGCCTGTCGTCAGGTCGATGTCCTCTTCATAATCGGCCAGGATGATGTTACTATTATCCATGAACTGGTTCACGAAACGGGTTGATGGCAGCCATTCCGCGCCGGTCCGGTAGTCAGCCATCAGTGGCAGGTATGCGTCATGGTTACCAATGGATGCCTTCGCGAAAGCGGTAATGTAGACCAGGGCAACCTGCTGCTGGTCCTCGCCCGACAGGAGTCTCCGCCGGTTCAGCAACATTCCGTTGGGAAAACCAACATCGTTGTCTCCCCAGGAGGTATTGAACTGACCATGGTTGGCGTTTTCGATGTAGAGTCCCGCCTTGAAATGGTAGACCGAATCGGTGAACCGGATCCTGTTCATCTGGGCCAGTCCTGAATAGGATTCCAGGTCGGCATCCATCGACCCTTGCAGGGAAAGGTAATTTACGTTTTGAAGCGGTGTGGGCCTGTTGGCGGGCTTATACTGACCATCCACCTGGGCGATCGCCACGATTCCCCTGATGCCAAAATCGAATTCAAATTCCCGGGAGGCATCTTCAGGGTAAAAGGGCAATTGGTTGAAACATGCTGCAATATTCACGGCTTCGCCTCCCCGGGAGTGACCGACCAGGATCACATTTCCGATATCGGTTTTCCTGTAGAGGGGGGACCCGGGATCTTCACCCCACTCCCTGATCAGCTCAAGGTGTTTCAGGAGTATCCATCCCCGGGCATCGTTCTCCTCGGAAAGGGAATGGCTAAAATTGGTCATCCCGTGGTTCAGGAAATTCTGATCTGCCGAAACGGTCATAAAACCATGTGATGCCAGGTGCTCCCCGAGGTATTCGTACCCTGCATCTGAAAAATCACGGTCGAAATGATTCCCGTGCACGATCAGGACCACCGGGAAGGGTCCTGATCCCTCCGGCATCCAGATCCGACCGTTCAGGGGCAGACTGTCAGGACCAAAACCCCAGTAAAGGGTTCGCAGCTTTCCCGCAAGCTTGTCCCAGCCATCAATGAAGGCAGATCCATCCACCGACCCGGAAACCATGTCAGCCTCACCTGCAAATTCCTCCCTGTATCGGTCTGTCCCCACACCGTAGGTCATGTAAACAGTTTCAAACGGACCCGGCATTGAGGGGTCATCGGCATTCAATTGCTCAGGGAGGGATGTTGCATCGAAACTGAAATCCTCACTGGCTTGTACCGGCGGACCGGGATAAGCCAGGAAAAAAGTGGCGATCAACAGGTTGCAGCTGCCGATGGTAAGGAAAAATACATTGACAAGTTTTTTGAACCTGGGATATGACTTCCAGTTTTGGCTGGAGATATTGGAAAGGGCTCCAAAGATAAAGACAAAGGTGAACAACATGTAGAAGAGCAGTACCAGCAATGCTTTGAAGGAAAATGAGAAGTAAACGAAGAAAATTGCCCCGGCGGCAAACAGGAGCCAGCTCGCACCTGATGGGATTCGAGAGGCAACCTTGATTCCTGTTTTAATCATTGCCCCAACCATCAAAGGAAAGATGATGAACAAGATCAGGGCGACAATCAGCCAGGTACCGGTCACGTCTCCTGCAATAACTCCGAGGTAACCTGACATGAAAAGAAGCAGGACGAGCACGGCTGATGCCGTGATCCATCTCCAGTTCCTTTCTGAAAGTACGAAATTCGTTCTCCTGAAACGATCCAGTCGGGCAGCTGCATATTTGAACCAGGCGAAGAAATTCCGTATGGCATCTCTGAGGGTACGGCTCATAGGCGGGTATTTGCAGTTTTATCCACAGCTGGTGATCGGCTCAGGCAAATATGGTAAAAAAAACAACAGGTTGCAATATGCAAGCAGACTGCACCTGAGTATTTTGCGGCGGCCAGGGAATAAGACCCTGCCAACCCAAAGAAAAAAAAAGCCGCTCTTTCGAACGGCTTTTTTAATTTCAGTCAGGCAGGTCCTACATCAGTTCCCAGCCATCCCTGTATTCGTGCTTGATCATCTCCTCTGCAAACTGCTTTGCATTGATGGTTTCATGCTGCGTGTCGAAGCTTGGGTGACCGTTGTGGATGGTAAATGTATCCGATTTAACGATCCTCACTTCGTCCTTATCCGAGATGTTCTTGATCTTCATTGCTTCACCGTCCCACTGGAGTTCACGTTTCAGGTCCTGCAGGCGAACTGCGAGGTTCCCCATCACGACCATTTCATTCAGTGGTCCAGAGTAATTGAAGTTTGAGCTTGCTTCCACCCTGTTCTCGGGGCTCTCTTTACATGCTCTTACCCAATCCATTTCGTGTGAAGTTTCGATTCGGCGAAGGACCTTCGGAGCTTTGTACTCCTTGGTTTCTTCCTTACCTCCTACCCAGAGCCTTGGGTTTGCACCGTAGCATCCGCACATGATCTTCCCTTTCTTACCTTCGAAGACCACGCCACCGCTCCAGTCGCCCATCATCTCACCGTCCTTGAGTTCCGGCATTCTTTCAGGCATCATTCCGCCATCGTACCAGGTCACATGTACAGCCGGCATTTTCATTTTTCCTTTTTTCTCTCTTGCAGGGAACCTGTAATGCACAACTTCAGATTGCGGTGCACTTTCGGTATTGAACTGTGTAGAGCTGCCCTGCACTGAATCGGGATGTCCAAGTTGCAGACCCATGAATACCGGGTCGAGGATGTGACATGCCATGTCGCCAAGTGCTCCTGTTCCATAGTCCCACCAGCCTCTCCAGTTCCAGGGTGTATAGGCTTCATGGTAAGGCCTCATTTTTGCAGGTCCTATAAAGAGGTCCCAGTCAAGTGTTTCGGGTACCCACATTCCGTTTTCAGGACGTTCCAGTCCCTGTGGCCAGATCGGCCTGTTGGTCCATGCATGTACACGTTCCACTTCACCAATGGCGCCGTCCCACATCCACTCGCACATGGTCCTCACTCCTTCGCCGGAATTACCCTGGTTCCCCATCTGGGTGGCCACTTTGTTTTCCGCTGCTTCGAGGCGCAGCATACGTGATTCATAAACCGTATGTGTCAATGGCTTCTGGACATACACATGTTTGCCATTTTGGATGGCCTGCATCGCCGTGATCGCATGCGTATGGTCTGGTGTGGCAACGACAACTGCATCGATCGTGTCCATCATGTCATCGTACATTTTCCTGTAATCCTTGTAGCGCTTGGCATTCGGATAGTCCTCAAAAGTTCCTTTGGAATATGCCCAGTCTACATCACAAAGGGCTACAATATTCTGAGATTTCAGGTTATTGATGTTTGAGTGTCCCATCCCGCCGATGCCGATACCGGCAATATTGAGTTTATCGCTGGGTGCCGTACGCCCCCTGGCACTGATGACTCCACTTGGAAGGATGGTCAGACCCGCAGCTGCAGCTGCAGATGTTGCAACAAACTTTCTCCTCGAAACTTTGTTCTCTACCTGTTTTTGTTCAGGTTTTTTCATGGTAATTGGTTTTTATTAATTGGTAATTAATCGATGATCTTCTTGCTGTAGAACAAGGGATGAAAGTTAACAATTCAGTTTAAAAAATCCTAAACAATGCTGCTTCTCCGTTTCAGCTTGCTTATCTTTGCATCAACAAGGAATTGTAGTTCATCAATTTACACATTCTGCCCCGACAACAATTTTCCTTTGTAAATGCGAGATGATGAGAAATATATCAGTGATCTGATCGCCGATGGAGAGCATCAGCGGCAGGATTTTAAATTTGAGATCACCAGTTCAAAAAAGATCGCCAGGACCCTGGTGGCGTTTGCCAACACCGATGGGGGACGCCTGTTGATCGGGGTAAAAGACAATGGCAGAATCAAGGGGATCATTTCCGATGAAGAATTTTACATGATCGATGCAGCGGCCTCCATGTACTGCAGGCCCGAGGTTCCCTTCAGGGGCAACAGGCGTGAGGCAGAGGGAAAAACAATCCTGGAGATCAATGTTGAACCCTCGGAAAAAAGACCGCATTATGCCCAGGACGACCGGGGCAAGTGGGTGGCCTACCACAGGGTGCGGGACAATAATTTCCTGGCCGATTACATCCTCCTGCAGGTGTGGAAACGCGAAAAACGCTCCAGTGGGACGTTCATCGCATATTCTGAAAATGAAAAAAAGGTACTGGAGGTTCTGGATCTTAATGAATCGGCCGATTTTGACACCCTGAAACAGGAGACCTCGTTGGGAAAAAAAGCACTTCAGAACATCCTGATCAACCTGGTCTCCCTGGGTGCCTTGAAGATGGAATTCCCTGAGGAAAAAACCATTTTTCTGCCTGATGATCCACAGCAATACATTTAAAGGATTCTCCCGGGAGAGCACGAAACATTCAGCGTAAGCCAGAAAACCCGGACAGGCGTACCGTTCAGCATACAAAAAACAGCTACTTGGTGAGTTCTCCCAGGAAGGCACCGAGGATGATGTTCCCGTCGGCTTTACTCCCGAATTCCGATACGGCTCTCTCCGGCTGCGGGATGAGTCCGAATACATTTTTTTCCCGGTTGCAGACCCCGGCGATATTGTCCGTCGCACCGGTGAAATTGACCGCTTCGGTGATCCTTCCCTCGTAGTCGCAGTAACGGAAAAGGATTTGTCCCTCCTGTCGCATTCTGACCAGGGTGTCATCGTCGGCACGGTAATTTCCATAGGCGGTTGCGATAGGTGCGCGGTAGATGCCTTCGGGATCCAGTCCGGAGGTCATGTGGCTCACGTGGTTTTCGGGTTTGAGATATACCTGTCGGCAGATAAATTTCTCTCCACTGTTCTGTTGCAGCTCTCCGGGCAGCAGTCCGGCTTCACTCAGGAAACGGAAACCATTGCCGACGCCGACAATCGCACCGCCATTTTTAGCAAATTCGGGTAGGAAATTTAGTGCCGGGGACTCGTCCAGGCAGGATTTTCCTGGCACGGTATTTTTGCATGGAAAACCGCCCCCGATGAACAGCAGGTCAATGTCGGCGTACGCCTCCTCACGGTACCAGATTTCCCGTACATCCATGTTGAAGTGATCGCCCAGGATGTGGATCAGCTCAGTATCCCCGTGACCGCCAGGGTATTTTAGCACACCGATCTTCATGGAAGTGTTGTTGGTCCATTCAAAGATATCCATAAAAGTGAGCCGTCCAAACTGTTGGATTGCAGAAAATACATCCCTGCCAATTCGCTGGCCGTCGTTTGGTGTTCGCCGAGAAATCATTAGATTTACAATGACGATGCGCATGCATGGCAATCAACGAAAAAGATATCGGGGAAAGGGATATCCGGCTGTTCCAGGAGACCATCAGTGAATATTCCGATTATGATTTCAGTGACTACTCGGCCAACTCCCTGAGGAGAAGGCTGAACAGGATACTGGACAGCTATGGTTCGGATTTTGATCGCCTGATTGAAACGATCCGGACCGACGAAGAGGCGCTTGAGGAGATCGTTAAAAAGATCACCGTCAGCACCACCGAATTGTTCCGGGATCCGACGATCTGGCAGCACATCATCCAAAAGGTGTTTCCCCGGTTCAAATTGCATTCGTCGATCAACATCTGGCATTCGGGTTGTTCCACGGGACAGGAGGTCTATTCCATGATGATCGCGCTGGACCAGTTCGGACTGCTGGAAAGGGCGAACATCTATGCCAGCGATATCAATTCCGATGTGATGAAGATTGCAAAGAAGGGTGACTACAGACTGCGTTTCAACAGGGAGTACATCAGCAACTTCAACGATGTGTTTTCACCCGGTATGTCTGAGGCGACCGGGCAGCAGTTCAAAACCCATGAAAAATACCTGAAGATCAATGAATCGCGTGACCTGATCCAGATGAAGGAGTTTTTACGGTCCAAACCTGTGTATAAGAAAATCGACCTGGTAAAGGATGACAATCTTTTTTTTCTGAATTTTGACATCATCATGTGCCGGAACGTGATCATCTATTTCAATTATGAGCTTCAGAACAAGGTACTGCGCCTGTTTCACCGAAGCATGCGGGAAAGTGGATGCCTGGTCCTTGGTCTTCATGAATCGATCATCGGTCCGGGTACAAAATATTTCCAGAAACAGAACAATTACTATGTCAGAATGAAAAAGGATGCCTGAGATGAGTTTGGCCGACCGCATATCTGTAAAGGCAAGGTTTTTCTACCTGATCGTGATCATTGTACTTTTCACATTGATCTCGGGGCTGACACTCCTGCATACGCTCAACGCTGTTGAAGGATTGCGGGAGCTGGAGAATGGATTCGAAAGCAATTTCGACAGGGTCCACCGCATCGATCACCAGCTGGAGGAGCTTTATGTGTCACTGGCCGACAGCACCAGGGGGAGCAGTGCTGAGATAGCTGCACTGGATGAAAGTCTGACAACCTTCAGGAGTGAGCTGCACAGGCTGACGCAGAACGAGTGGATGCGTCAATCGTCTGATATCCAGTCGGCTACCGCTAAGACTCTCAAATACATCAATGTGCTTGAAGGGGTAGCCAAAGACCAGTCATCCGGCAAATTTCCTCCCGAAGAATCGTTCGATGTGGTTCACACCCGTTACATCGACCCGGTGATCAGGTTGCGCACAGAGATCCGGGAACAACTGTTCGACACAACATTCCGTCTTCAGCGGAGGTACGCATTCAACCTCTTCATCGTACTTTTCCTCAGCCTGCTCTCGATCACCTTGTTCTTCTCTGTAAACGAGATCAGCAATTACCGGAATATAAGCAGACTGAGGCGTTTCTCTGATGATCTTGACAGGGGAAACCGGAAGAAGAAGATCCACTTGTCGGGTGCCGCTGAATTCACTGAGATCTCGGCGAAGCTGAACAGTTTCCTGGAAAAGCAAAAACAGAAAGCCCGGTTCCTGAAGACCATTGCTGAAGGTGGAGAGACCGGTTCCATGAGGACCGGGGAAGAGGACATCCTGGGCAACGAGATCAGGGTCCTGGCCGATCACCTGCAAACGATCCGGCATGAAGAGACGTTAAGACAAAATGAGGACCAGAAGCAGCACTGGATGTCGGATGGTATCGCAGAATTTGCCGAGATCCTGCGGTCGGAACGTGAAAATGCAAAGGAACTCTCTTTCCTGGTCATACAAAAACTGGTCACCTACCTGGGTGTGGAGATGGGTACGATCTTCCTGACCTCCGACACTGTGGGGAACCGGGATCACCTGGAGACCATTGCAGCATATGCATACGATCGCCGTAAATATATCGACCGAACCTTTGCATTTGGAGAGGGTTTGCCGGGAACATGTGCGGTTGAACAGGAGAAGATCTACATCGATGATATTCCTGAGGATTACAGTGATGTGATTTCCGGGGTCGGGCAGACACGACCGCGCTATGTGCTGCTGGTGCCGTTAAAGATCGAAAACGAGATCCTGGGGATCCTGGAGCTGGCATCCTTCCGGAAGATCGAACCCTTTGAACTGGACTTTGTGGACCAGCTTGCAGACAGCATTGCCTCCACCCTGAATGCTGTGAAGACCAATGAACGTACCGCTTCCCTTCTCCGGCAATCACAGGAGCAGGCCGAAAAACTGCTTCGGCAGGAGGAGGAGATGAAGCTGAACCTGGAGAAGCTCGAAAAAGCGCAGGTGGAATCACAGAAGAAGGAGTCGGAGATCACCGGCATACTGAATGCCATGAACGAATCCTCCCTTGTGGCAGAATATAACCTGAATGGCCGGTTTACCCATGTCAATGAAAAGTTCCTCGAGCTGCTTGAATCACCGGCAGAGATGATCCTGGGAAAACACCATACCGAATTTGCCATCGTTGACCGATATTCGGAAGGGTATAAAAAATTCTGGAAAGAGCTGAAGGAGGGAAAGAGCATTTCCAGGGAGGAGCTGTTCCGCCTCTTCTCAGGAAAGGAGATCTGGTTACAGCAGACCTACACGCCGATCCGGAACCAGGAGGGGGAGATCTTCAAAATACTGAACATTGCCGTGGATATTTCGCGGGCAAAAAAGCAACAGGAGCACCTGGAGCAGCAAGCTGCTGAAATTAACAGGCAGAAACAGGAGATGGAGAGCCTGGACGAAGCCGTGAACAGTTCGATCATCAAGGCGGAGCTTGACCAGGAAGGAATCATCCTGGATATAAATGTTAATTTCGAGGCTACTACAGGGTTGAACAGGAAGGAGATCCTGGGAAGAAACAACCGGCTGTTCCTGAAGGATGCGGAGAAGGAGCAATTCGACAGGATCTGGCAGGAGATGCTCAGGGGAAAGACATGGGAGGGGGCCACACGGCGGACAAAACCCACGGGAGAAGAGGTATGGCTCATGTCGACCTATTCTCCGGTGAAGAACGAAGAGGGTGTGATCTACAAGATCTACATGCTTGCGCAGGATATTACAGAGAAGAAATTGAAGTACCAGCTGCTTGAAGAGGCCAACAGGGAGATCGAACGCCTCAGGAGCGATTCAAATTAGTAATTGGAGAAAATTATATATGATGAATGGCCCCGTTGTCATAGGAGGATCGGCCGGCAGTTTCAGGATCATCTCGAAAATGGTTTCGATCCTGAAGCCGGGATTTTTATTCCCGCTGATCATCTGTGTCCATCGCAATCGGGCTGCCTACCAGGGATTTATCCCGGCACTCTCCTCCCAGTCCGCCGTAGCGATACAGGAACCGGTTGATGGCGAGGAGATCAAGGCAGGAATTGTATATATCGCCCCGGCCAATCGTCACCTGGAATTTGCCACTGAAAATACATTTACGCTGAATGATAAACCTCAGCAGAACTATTCACGGCCCTCCATTGATGTTACATTTAATTCAGCTGCCACGGTCTTTGGCGAAGACTTGACCGGCATCCTGCTGACAGGTGCCAACAATGATGGTGCAGAAGGGCTGAAGAATATCCACGATTCCGGCGGGATGACAATCGTCCAGGATCCTGCTGAAGCGGAGGTTTCGGTGATGCCGCAATCAGCCATGGACCTGTTTCAGCCTGCCCATGTCCTGGAAGCTGATAAAATCATTAATTTTATTCAAAATTTGGCCGATCCCCGATGAAGATCCGTAAACAGCAATACATCACAACCTGGCTGGCGTATTTTACGCTGATCGTCGCCGCAACAGCATTGTTGATCCTGGTCTGGCTTCCGGGTAATGCAGGTGGTTTCTCCTTCTTTATTTCCATGATCACCTGGGTAATTCTTGCCGCTGCCGCAACGGTTCTGTTCCTGCCCGCCTCACGGCGCTCACTTGCCCGGCGCATGAGCAGTCAGGGATCCCATAAGACGACAATTGTAAAAAAGAAAAGGAGTGTCCAGGGAGACGAAGAACAACTGGATATCCAGACAGTGTCGGGGAAGATCGTCCGGAGGACCGATCTGTCTGAACCTGTTGAAAAATGGGGTGTCGGACTGCTCGACCTGCTGGTATCCGAGATCGAGATCATGTCGGGTGTCATTTACCTGCAGGGAAAGGGAGGTGTATTTGAATCCACGGCCACCTATGCCCTTCCCCATACCAGTGGACCCTACTCCTTCAAAGAGGGCGAAGGGCTCACGGGACAGGCCGTGAAAAACCGGCAGGTGACCGTTTACAGGAATATCTCAGATTCGACAAAAAGTGTTTTTTCCGGACTTGGTTCGGGGACGCCTTCCTACCTGTGTATCGCACCCCTGGTATCCGGTGACCGGGTAGTAGCGGTGATCGAGGTGGCAGGGTTCAGGTGGTCTGACAGCAACCTGGAGCAACTGTTCCAGCTGATCTGCAGGGAGCTATCCGGGAAATTTGATGAAACCGGATCCTTCAAAACGAAGCGCACAAAATGAGACAGTCTAAACTGCAATACCGATCGTCAATACACACCAGGAACATCTGGCTGTATGCCACTGCGGGGTTGCTGATCGTCCTGGCCGGATTTCTCGTTTCAGGTTACAATGAAGAGATTGGCTTCTCACTCTCCCGGGCATTGCAGTTTCACCGCGATAATCCTGTGCTCTTCCTGTTCGAGGGGTTGCCGCTCTATATCCTCGTGATCCTTTCCGCCGCCAGGCGCAACCTTCGAAAATTCACCGGGGAATACGATAAGGAGATGGACCGGATGAGCAACCTTATTGAAAGAAATGCGCAATTTGCACGTGAGCTGTCGGAAGGTGCCGACCCGGATGAATTCCCGGGAATGCTGAATGCCGAACCTGGTATATCTCTGCGGCTGATCCACCTCAACATCAGGTCAAACAGGAGGAAGGAGCGGGAGCTGACCTGGATCACGGAGGGAAAGGAGATGATTTCCAGGGTGCTTCGATTGTACAACGACATAGACGAACTGTCTTACAAGGTCCTGACCCAGCTGAGTATATACATCAATGCAGTACAGGGTGCGATGTACCTGTATGACGAGGAGAAAAAGGAGCTGCGGAATGTTGCGGTCATGGCCTATAACAGGCGAAAATATATCGACCAGGTATTTGGGATCGGCGAAGGACTGGTGGGACAATGTGCGTACGAGATGGATTACATCTACCGCACCGAGATCCCGGAGGAGTATGTGACCATCACTTCGGGGATACTGGGCGACCAAAAACCTGGCAGCATCCTGCTGGTTCCGCTCATCACCAATGAACAGCTGCAGGGAGTTGTGGAATTTGCATTCCTGGATACACGCATCCCGAAGCTCTCCATCCAGTTCATGCTCGAACTCGGGGAGATCATCGCACGCACGCTGTTCAACCTGCGTGTGAATATGCGCACTCATCAACTGCTGGAGGAGTCACGGAACATGACCGCCGAGCTGCAGGAGAATGAACAGGTGTTGAAGGAGAATGCGGAGGAGATGAAGACGACGCAGGAGGAGCTGCAACAGGCAAATATCCAACTTGAACAGAAGATCAGGGAGGAGAAGCTGGCCCAGGACAGGCTGCATTGGCTCCTGGAAAATACATCAGAGGTCATCTCCATTTATGACCGGAGTTTCCGACTCACCTATATCAGTCCGTCTGTGGAACATATCCTTGGGTACTCCCGGGAGGAAATGCTCAACGGAAAAGATTTCGAGCGCATTGATCAGAAGAGCAGCACGGCCATCAGGAAGGCCTTTGAGCAGCTGCTGCAGGAACCGGAAGAGACGGTACGGCTGGAATATGAATTTCTCCGCAAAGACGGCAAACGGGTCTCCCTCATGTCCAGCATCAGGAACCTGCTGGATGATCCTTCGATAAAGGGGTATGTTTTCAATACACATGACATCACCGAAACAAAACTGATTGAAAAGGAACAGCGGCTTACCTCCAGGATGCAGTCCCTCTCGGAGAATTCGCTTGACCTGATCTTGCGGATCAATACCGACGGCATCATCCATTATGCCAACCCCGTGGTGGAAGACTACACCAGGATTCCCCTTTCTGATATGCTGAACCGTTCCATCCATGACATCATCCTCAACAAAGCCCTGGATGCGATCATCGAAAATGCGATCCACAAAATCTCCCGCAAGCCGGCGAAGATGAATCTCGAAGAATCCATCCCTGTCGAAATGGGTGGAAAAAAAGGTGAGCGAACGGTGAATTTCAACATCATCCCTGAATTCCAGAACAACGAGCTGGAGACCATCCTCTTTGTCGGACATGATGTCACGGAAGCCAGGAGGATAGAGCAGGAGATCAAGGTCACGAACCGAAAGGTACAGGACAGCATCAACTATGCGGAACGGATCCAGTCATCGATCCTGCCCTCCACAGAAGGCATTCGAAAAGCCTTCCCCGAAAGTTTCATCTTCTACAAGCCAAAGGATGTCATCTCCGGGGATTTCCCCTGGTTTTATGAATCGGAAGATGCATGGTTCATTGCAGCGATCGACTGTACAGGTCATGGTGTACCGGGAGCGCTGCTCTCCTTTATCGGGTTTTTCCTGCTGAACAATATCACCTCCATGAACGCCGGGAAATCGCCCGGGGAACTCCTGAATGCCCTGAACGGCGAAGTGAGGCGCACCCTCAAGCAGGACCAGACGAATCCTGATACCAGGGACGGGATGGACCTGGCATTCTGTAAGATCTTTAAATCGGGGGGCCGGATGGAATACAGCGGGGCGCACCGTCCGTTGTACCGACTGCGCGAAGGGGAAGTTAGTGTTTACAAAGGAGACCGGAAGGCAATCGGCGGACTTGTAAATCCGAGGAAGCCGGAACAGGAATTTACCACCCACCGCGTGGACCGGCTGCCGGGTGACAAGATCTTCTTTTTCTCTGACGGACTGACCGACCAGATGGGTGGACCGGAAGGGCTGAAATATTCACCCGCCAGGGTCAGGGAAAAACTGTTGAACAATCCCGGATTTACGATCAAACAGTTTAACGAGACCTTCCGGGCTGATTTCGACCAATGGAAAGGGGAAGAGGTGCAGATCGACGATGTATTGATGATCGGGATCGGCTTCTGATGTAACATCACGGGGTTTTTTCCGTATAATTGGTACATTATATTTCATTTATATTTATATTTATCTCCTTACGTATTCGCAGGATAACAGTCGTGTGGCGGACCATGACAAATGATCAAAAAAATTTGAAAAATCCACGCCCAATGGATGACATTCAGGGATACTTCAGTCTCATCGAAGAGCACTACAGTAAACTCCTTGCCAAGGAAATCATTGTTGCCTACGATGGTGATGTAACGCACCAGGTCATGAAAGCTATCACCTCCATGGTGGAAGAGAAGCTGGAAAACGAAAAGGAAAAGGAACCGGTGCGCAGAAAGCTTTACCACATCATGGTGGAGTGCCTGCAGAATGTGAACCGCCATGCCGAAGCTTTTTACGGGGACGGGAAGGATCATTACCCCGGGCGCGGTGCACTGCTGGTCAGCCAGTCTGAAAAATACTACATCGTTTTTACCGCCAATGTGATCCGTACCAGCCATGTAAATGACCTGGAAACATTTTTAAAGAAGATCAATCCCCTTTCCGGAGATAAACTGAATGACCTGTATAAAGACAAACTTATGGAAGGATCTCTATCTTCCAAAGGGGGAGCCGGACTCGGGTTTATCGATATCAGGAGGAAGACCTCCAATGAAATGGAATTCAGCTTTGTGAAGAAGGACGAAGAGATCTCCTTTTTCCTGTTCAGTGTAAAAATTACAAGATAAGAAATATGGCAGCGCTAAGAATTGAACCCAAAGATGATACGCCCCTGGTTGTATTCAACAGGGAGGAAGGACATTTTGAAATATCCGGAAAATCGATGCCGGAGGATGTGGTGGACTATTATACCCCGGTGCTGGAGTGGTTGAAACACTATAAATCTGATCCGCTTGACAAAACGGTTTTTGACTTCAAGCTGGTCTACTTCAATACGGCATCCTCCAAGCTAATCCTCGACATCCTGATGATCCTTGAAGAGATCAGTAAAAAGGGCAAGGAGGTACTCGTCAGGTGGCAATCCCTGGAAACGGATGAGGACATGCAGGAGGCGGGCGAAGAATATGCCGAAATGGTCGATCTCAAATTCGATTACCTCTGGTTCAAAAAATAACGTAATCTTCCGGGATGAGTGAGGAGATCTTACGTGCGCTGATGGAGCTGTTTGCCATCATCATCAAACAGGATGGTGGATTGTCCGTGAAGGAGAGATCCTATGTGAAGAATTTTCTTGTGCAACAGATCGGCGTTGAATCCGCCGAAGAATATTTTGAGCTGTTCCTGGAGACCGCCAGGTCGGACCAGGAAGCCAAAAAAGAGAAGAAAAAGAGACTCACCTCCGTCCTCGATTCGGTCAAGATCCTGAAGATCGGCAAGAAGATTTCAAAAACCCTCAACCAGCAACAGAAGGTGGTCGTGCTGATCAGGTCCATGGAGCTGATCAATACCGAGTACAAACTCACCGGACAACGCGTGGAGATCATCGAGACCCTGGCCGATGTATTCAGGATAAACAGGGGAGAATACACCGACATCTACAATTTCGTCACTGCCGCCGATCGGAGTCCTGCCGGGATGGAAAACCTGCTGTTGATCCACCCGCCCGACAAAGTCCCGGAGGCTGAAAACCGGATCATCGCCGAGGGGACCGACCGGGAGATGTACATCCTGCGGGTGCCGTCGGTGGAGCTCTATTTCCTGCAATACGACGGCAAACTGGAGGTCCAGCTCAACGGCCACCCGGTCATCCCCGGCACCATTTACATCCTGGCCAACGGGAGCAGCATTCGCTTCCCGAGCGGCCTCCCGATCTACTACAGCGATATCACAGCCAATTTCCTGTCGCGTCACAGCGATGAGAAGATCGCCTTCCAGGCGGAACGGATCTCCTATTCTTTCCCCGGGAATGTCAAAGGGTTGAGAGAGATCTCCTTCAGCGCCGAGCAGGGCAACATGATCGGGATCATGGGCGCAAGCGGATCGGGGAAAACCACTCTGCTGAACGTGCTTTCCGGGATGTATTCGCCCACCTCCGGTGTGGTGAAGGTGAATGGTGCAGATATCAATGCCGACGACAACCGACTCCACGGGGTGATGGGGTATGTTCCGCAGGATGACCTGCTGGTGGAGGAGCTTACGGTGTTTGAGAACCTTTGGTTCAATGCGAAATTCTGTTTCCGGGACCTGGATGATAAGGAGATCCGGTCCAGGGTGGAGCGGGTGCTGGACAACCTGGGACTCCTGGAGAAAAAGGATCTGAAGGTGGGTTCGGTGATGAACAAGACCATCTCGGGCGGACAGCGCAAGCGGCTCAACATCGCCCTGGAGCTGATCAGGGAACCGGCCATCCTGTTCCTGGACGAGCCCACATCGGGACTGTCGTCGCGTGATTCTGAAAATGTGATGGACCTGTTGCGGGAGCTGACCACGCGCGGGAAACTTATTTTTAACGTGATCCACCAGCCCTCTTCTGAACTATATAAGATGTTCGACCAGGTGATTATTCTGGATGAAGGCGGGTACATGGTCTGGTACGGCAATCCCGTGGAGGCGGTGGTCCATTTCAGGAAGATTGACAACCAGGTGAACTATGGCGTCGGGGAGTGCCCGGTGTGTGGAAATGTGAATCCCGAACAGCTATTCAATATATTGGAGGCGAGGCAGGTGGATGAGTTTGGAAACTACACCGCGCAACGAAAGATCAGTCCGGCCAGGTGGCACAACTACTTTGAGAACAGCCGGCATCGCGGTCAGCCTGATGCGGCAGGTGAAAAACCACCCGTCCAGCTGAAACTCCCGCGATGGGGCGGTCAGCTTGTGAACTACCTCCGGCGTGACCTGAGGTCGAAGATCGGCAACCGGCAGTACATGAGCCTGGTCCTTGGCGTGGCCCCGCTGCTGGCGATCATCCTTTCGTACATCATCAGGTACATTGCAGATCCTACGAGTAACAGGTACATCTTCAGGGAGAATGAGAACATTCCCATCTATATCTTTATGGCGATCATCGTGGCCCTGTTCCTGGGGCTGATCATGAGCGCCGAGGAGATCTTCAGGGACCGGAAGATTTTAAAGCGTGAGAAGTTCTTACACCTGAGCCGCTCGGCCTACCTGTCGGCCAAGGTGGTCAACATCTTTTTCATGTCTGCTTTGCAGACCATCATCTTCGTCTTGATCGCGAACAATGTGCTGGGGATCCGGCAGATGACATTTTCCTATTTTTTTGCATTGTTTTCGGTGGCGGCATGTGCCAATATGATCGGTCTGATCATCTCATCGGCCTTCGACTCAGCCGTGACCATATACATTCTGATCCCGCTGGTGATGATCCCCATGATGGTGCTGAGCGGCGCCATGTTCAGCTTTGAAAAACTGAACAGGAACATCAGCAGTGTCGGCAGGGTACCGTTCATCGCTGAGGTGATGCCTACACGCTGGGCGTACGAGGCACTGATGGTACGGCAGTTTAAGGACAATGCCTTTGAACAGACCTTTTTCGATGTGGAGATGAAGATCAGTCAGAACAATTTCAAATCGGCCTGGTACATCCCCGAACTGCAGCAGCGCCTGGATGAGGTGCGCGATGAATTCCGGGAAGAGGGTCGGATTGTTGAGAGTGAGGATGCTTTGCGGGTGTTGGAGAACGAGGTCATGCGTGAGAAAGACAGTCTTGATGGATGGAATTTCGATCGTGGCATGTTTGACCCGGGGAATTATTCCAGCGATTTTGGAGAACAGATCGATGGCTTTCTTGATGCGCTGAATGAATTCTACCTCGGGAAATTTGTCATTGCAA
>JGI12048J13642_10143987_pt1 | contig 25519 bp, 26 predicted proteins | sample ElkSlonscriptome_16_FD_13642 | JGI IMG/M metagenome (IMG submission 13642)
GCCGATATCCTGCTTGCAGGTATGGACCGCGTGCTGGCGGCCCTCAAGACCCGCGCCTTCGAGCACAAGGACACCGTCCGCATCGGCCGCAGCCACGGCATCCATGCCGAACCCACCACGATGGGCCTGACCTTCGCCCGGTTCTATGCGGAAATGGACCGTGGGCGCGCCCGTCTGGTCAACGCCCGCGCGGAGATCGCGACCGGCGCGATCTCGGGCGCCGTGGGAACATTCGCCAACATCGATCCTTTCGTCGAGGAACACGTTTGCAGGCAACTGGGCCTGACACCCGAACCCATCAGCACGCAGGTGATCCCGCGCGACCGGCACGCGATGTTCTTTGCGACGCTCGGCGTGATCGCCAGCAGCATCGAGAACATCGCCATCGAAATCCGCCACATGCAGCGGACAGAGGTGCTCGAGGCCGAAGAATTCTTCAGCAAGGGTCAGAAAGGGTCCTCGGCCATGCCGCACAAGCGCAATCCGGTGCTGACCGAGAACCTGACGGGTCTGGCGCGCCTTGTGCGGATGTCGGTGGTGCCCGCGATGGAAAACGTGGCGCTTTGGCATGAACGCGATATCAGCCATTCGTCGGTCGAACGCGCGATCGGCCCCGATACCACGATCACGCTGGATTTCGCGCTGCACCGTCTTGCCGGTGTGATCGAGAAACTGGTGATCTACCCTGAAACCATGCTGGCCAACATGAACAAGTTCCGGGGACTGGTGATGTCACAACGGGTGCTTCTGGCGCTGACACAGGCCGGTGTCAGTCGCGAGGATGCCTACCGGCTGGTCCAGCGCAATGCGATGCGGGTGTGGGAAGAAGGCAAGGACTTCAAGACCGAACTTCTGGCCGACGAAGAGGTTCTGGCCGCCCTGTCCGAAGAAGAGATCGCGGAGAAATTCGACCTCGGCTATCACGTCAAACACGTCGATACGATATTCGGCCGCGTCTTCGGTCACGACTAGGGGCTGGGGGATGCGACGCCAAAACCAGAGAAAGGGCGTCGCATCGAGACAGGCGTGGTCAGAGTTTCGAGGGTGCGTGCACCGCCACCTGGCGCATCACATGCGTCGCCTGCGGCACGACGGGCGTGGGGGCCTTGGTGATCTGGCGGTCGGTCACCGACATGCTCATGGCGACGTAACGGCGACCGTCGTCGCCGTTCACGTATGAATCACCGATCAGGCGCGGCGCATAGCCGATCCTGCGCAATGCGCGCACCAGCGAAGGCCGGCTGAGCGCCATCAGCTCGGACGCGCCCTGCTGCATCGCCTGTTCGGCCAGACCCTCGACGATCATCGCGAGACATTCGGCGCTTTTCGCCGGGTCCTTGATCTCGGACGAAACGACAACGCGGGTGCATTCCCAGACGGTGGCATCGACCTCGACCTTGTTGACGATGGATTCGGGAATGCCGATGATCTTGCCCTCGACCGCATCGCGCAGCATGTATGTATGGCTGCCCCACTGCGCCGTGGTCGCCATCGCACGCCCGCCGCCGATCACCTTGCCGTCTTCTATGACGAGGGCGTAGTAGGCCTTGGGGTTGTCGTATTGATCCATCTCCACATCGTCGTCATGGGGGATATCCCACCCAAGCTGGTCGACGAAGAACTGCTTGCGCAGTGCAAGGAACTCGAAGAACGCCGTTCCGTGCTTGTGGAGTTCTGTCAGGTTGAAAGTAATCTTGTGCATGGTTTTCCCTCTGGTTGTAAATGAAACGCCAGCAGACCCCACTTCTGCTGGCGTTAAGCGTGACGTCGCCGCCCCATTTTAGCCTGAATTAATCACAATTTAGAAGAAAAAAGCGAATATCGGTCAGATTAGCCCGAATTGGTTCGCCAATGCCGCAGCTTGTGACCCAGTTTTGGCCCCCAGCTTGCGTTTCGCGTTCTTCAGGCGCTGTTTGACGGCACCCTCGCTGACGCTCAACTCATACGCGATTTCCTTGAGACGCTTTCCGTCCTTGACCATGCCCAGCGCTTCCAGCTCGGCCTTGGTGAGGTTGGTGGGCGGTGCCGTCTCGCCGTGGCGCCTGCGCATGTAGGCGTGCAGAAGCTTGACTTCGAGCGGGGAAAACGCGCGGTCGTTGCGGGTGAAAGACCCGAAGGAGCGCTGTGCATTGGGCCCGCTGTCGAGAACCGAGATGGTCACACCATGGCGCATTCCGAAGGTCTGCGCCTGCGCCAGAATCCGCTTGGGGTCGTCTTTGGCAAGCTCGCTCCAGAGAATTGTGCCGACATTGGCATAGGCCCAACGCACGGCCGGATCGAACAGCATGAACCGCTGGGTCGTGTAGTGCACGACCCATGGCTCGGGAAAGGCGTTGACCTCTTCCATGGGAAAGGCAAAGCCGATCCTGAGTGCGATGTAGTACCCTGCCGGCGCCAGCTCGCCGATTTCATCAGGGCCTAGGAGATCCGACATACGGTGTCCTCAGGCCAAATTCTCAAATAGACCTTGGTGTTGTTGCGTAATGACCTTTAAGATGTAATTCGGTGACTTGTATACCGTTATCGCCATTGACTTGGCGTTGGCAACCAGAAAGCGAGTGTAATGGCCTCTGACAAGTTCGAACTCAGCACGGTTCTGGGTCAGTTCAAGGAGCGGGCGCCGTCGGGTTACGCGATGGGACTGCACATCTCGTTCACAACCCCGGCATATTTCTTTCAAAGCTACCCCACGCCATGGCTCGAGCATTACTCGAAATCCGGCCTGCTGATGCAGGACCCGACCGTGTCATGGTGTTTCGAGAACACGGGATCGGCACGCTGGTCCGATCTGGATGATCCCGCCGGTGTCCTGTCGCAGGCTGCGGAATTCGGCATGAAATACGGCATCGTCTATGCAACGCGTTCGGGCGGCAGCCACAGCATGTCGGGCTTTGCCCGGCCCGACCGCGAATTCACCGATGCGGAAATCGAGTGCCTGATCGCTCGCTTCGAGGCGATGCACACCGCGACGATCGACCAGAAGGCACTCACGCCGGACACGGTCGAACAGCTCAAGAAAATGTCCATCATCGTCACGCATCCCGGCTCATAAGCGGTTGCGGTAACCCATTTTTTACGTGCCTCGGGCTAGACGTCGGTCATGGATAGCCCCTCGACACTCGCCATCAGCAGACGCAGGAAAGCGGCGGCGATCGTTCAACTTTTAATTGATAGCGGCGATTCACCGGCTTTGAACCGGCTGCCCGAATCATTGCAGGCCGCGCTGACCGAAGAACTCGGCGGGTTGCGGACGATGGGGCGCGCGGCGCTTGACGATATCATCAGCGAATTTACGCAAGAGGTGGAAAACATCGGCCTGACGGCGCCCGGAACGCGCGACGGTGCGATCATGGCGCTGGCCGATCACCTCAGCCCGCTTCTTGCAGAAAAACTGCGGCAGGAAACCGACGCCGTGCGCAACGGCGATCACTGGCCGGCACTGGTGGCCTTGCCCGACGACCGCATCAGCACGATCCTCATCAATGAAGCGATCGAGGTGGGCGCGGTGGCGCTGTCGAAAATGCCGGTGTCCAAGGCGGCTGCGGCGCTTGCGCTCTTGCCGGGGGAACGGGCGCGGCGGATCACCTATGCTATGTCCAAGACGACAGATGTCGCCCCCGATGCCGTGCGGCTGATCGGGATCGCCCTGGCACGGGACTATGCCAACCCGCCAGCCCGCGCCTTCGACAAGCCGCCCGTACAGCGCCTCGGTGCGATCCTGAATGCCACACGCACCGATACCCGCGAAGATGTACTGGCCGGACTGGATGCCGAGGACCAGCCGTTCGCCACGGATGTCCGCAAGGCGATCTTCACCTTCAAGGACATCGCGCCGCGCGTCAAATCCACCGATATTCCCAATTGCATCCGGTCCGTCGACGGCGATGTGCTGGCCACCGCCCTCGCCGCGGCGCTTGCCGGTGATACCGCGCATGTCGCCTCGGCGGAATTCATCCTCGACAGCCTGTCGCAACGCATGGCCGGCCAGCTGCGCGATGACGCAGGCGAAAGGGGCAAGGTCAAGAAAGATGACGCCGAAGCCGCGATGGCCGAAGTCACGCTTGCCATCCGCGAGATGGTCGAGGCCGGAACGATCACCCTGATCGATCCCGACAGCGCAGAATCAGGGGCCGGCGGGACCGACGAAACGGACTGAGCGAATGATCCCGCGGAATGTGTTCACCACTGGCGCGAAATGATCTAACGTGGTGGCATGACCGACGCGCCGACAACATTCACGGGCCGCCGCTGGCACGACATGGGCGGCCAGCTTGCCGGCCCGGTGCCGACGGACGAACACGACTTCGCGCTGTGGGAAAAGCGGGTCGATGCGCTGCTGGTCATCACGTCATCGCAAGGGCACTTCACCGTCGACGGGCTACGCCGTGTCCTCGAGGACATGGGGGAAGAGGCCTTCGAGACAATGACCTATTACGAACGCTGGATCGCCTCCATCAATCAGAACCTGATCGAGGCGGGGGTCTACTCTACCGCCGAACTGGCCCGAAAGATGTCCGACATCGCCGCACGCGGCCCGACCTATGGCGAGGCCGCCAGTGACTGAACGCCGTTTCATGCGCGTGCGCCACGATATGCCCCCCGGGCATGTGCGCACCCCTGCCTACCTGCGCGGCAAGACAGGCTGGATCGAACGCACCCTCGGCCCCTTTCCAAATCCCGAAGAACGCGCCTACCGGCACGAAGGCACGCCTTTGCCGTTGATGCGTGTCCGCTTTACCATGGCAGAGGTCTGGGGCGAGGCTGCGGAAACCCCGACCGATACGATCGACGCGGAAATCTACGCCCATTGGCTCGAACCGGCAGAGGCGCCCCATGCCCCATGACCATCACGATCACGTATCGCCATCGGGCCATCCGTTCCGACCCGATAACGACCATCCGCTGACCTACTGGCAGCAGATGGAGATCGCGATCAGGGAACTCCTGATCGAAAAAGGCGTGACGACCGCGGCCGAGATCAATGCGCAGATCGTCAGTATGGATGCAAGGTCGCCCGCCACGGGCGCGCGCGTCGTGGCCCGTGCCTGGACCGATGCGGCGTTCCGGGCGGCACTTTTCGCGGATGCCGCCTCTGCTGTCGAAAGCATCGGCATCGATATCGGCGGGCTGCGCCTGATTGCGCTGGAAAATACCGAAGACGTGCACAATGTCGTCGTCTGCACGCTGTGTTCGTGCTATCCGCGCGATCTGTTGGGCCTGCCGCCCGACTGGTACAAATCGCGCGCCTACCGCTCGCGCACCGTCAAGGAGCCGCGCAAGGTGCTGGCCGAATTCGGACTGGAACTGCCGCCGTCCACGACGATCCGCGTGCACGACAGCACCGCCGACATGCGCTACGTCGTCATTCCGGCGCGGCCGCCGGGCACCGCCGGCCTGTCCGAGGCGGCCCTCGCCGATCTTGTCACCCGCGACAGCATGATCGGCACCGGACCCGTAAAGGCCCCCTGAAGCCCGTGGCAAAACAGAATTCCAAAGCTGTCGACTGGATCACCGACCGCGCGTTGCGGGTGCTGATCGCGTCGCTGATGCTCAGGCCCTACCCGGTCCGCGTCGCGCGCCTGGGCCGGATCACGGCCCGGATGATCGGACCGCTGGCGGGTTACACCCGCCGCGCCGAGGAAAATCTCGCCATGATCTACCCCGAGATGACCGCCGGTGAACGCGAGAACCTGGCCGAACGCGTGGTCGAGAATTTCGGCCGCAGCTTCATGGAATTCCAGTGCTACCGCGAGTTCACGGCCCATGCCGCCGCCCTGCCCCCTACGGGCCACGGGCTGATGCATCTCGAAAAGGCCGCGGCCGAGAAAAAGCCGGTGATCTTCGCTGGTGCGCATTTCGGCAACCCCGAGGCCCCGCGCCATGCCCTCACCGCGATGGGCTACCGGATCGGCAGTCTCTACCGGCCCATGTCGAACCCCTATTTCAACGAACTTTACGTCGGCGCACTGGAATCGCTTGGCGCGCCCTGTTTCATGCAGGGGCGGCAGGGCACGATGGGTTTTGTCCGGCATCTGATGGGCGGCGGCATGGCCGCGCTTTATTTCGACGTGGCCGCAGGCGGTACGCGACTTCCGTTTCTGGGCCATCCGGCCAAGACCGCCCTGTCACTGGCCGAAATCGCCCTGCGGGTGGATGCGCTGGTCATCCCGTATTTCGGCATCCGCCAGCCTGACGGGCTGTCCTTCAAGATCGAGGTCGAGGCACCGATCGCCCACAGCACGCCGCACGAAATGATGCTGGCGTTGAATGCGCGGCTCGAGGCACAGATCGCGCGCCATCCCGAACAATGGTTCTGGGTTCACCGCCGCTGGAAGGGTGGCGTGCAAGCCTAACGCAATTGCGCCGCGCCGAGGATCGCGCCGTGGCCCGATTGCTGCACCAGGACCACAATGGCGTCGCTGCCGCCCACTGTTGCGGTCAGGTTCAGCGGGGTGCGCCCGTCCCAGCTGGCGATGGCGTCCCAGGCGGTCACGATATTGGCGTAGGTCAATGTGCGTCCGGCGTTCTCTCCACGCCGGATATCGACGGTGGCTTGCGGCAGGTAACGGACCAGTTGCACCGCGTAATCACCCGAAGGGCCCGCACCGGCCTGGATCGACACCTGATCGCCAGCACGCGTGAGGGAGACATCGAAGACCTGCCCGCGCGCCATGTGGGCCTGAAGCGCATCCATGACCTGCATCGCGCGCGATCCCACCACATGATCGGTGCCGTTGAAGACCATCTGCGGTGTATAGACCGTGTTCGCACCGACCGCGCGGGCATATCCATGCTGACGCTGGGTGAAAGCGGCATGCGCGAAGCTGTCCTTCCAGCCGATGTAATCCCAGTAGTCCACATGCAGCGCCAGCGCGATGACATCGCCACGCGCCGCAAGATCCTGCAGCATCGCATCCGCCGGCGGACAGGACGAACAGCCCTGCGAGGTGAAAAGCTCGACCACCACGGGTCCGTTCTCGGCCCGCGCGAGGGGCGCCTGCAGATAAACCACGAACGTCAGAAGTGCGAAGAATAAGCGCATAACGGCCCTTGGACGATGAATTGCCTTACTGGTCTAGATAGCTTTTCGCGAAATGACCAATCAACCAATCGCGATTGTTTCGGGAGCTATGTTTCAACTGCAACACGGTTGATCTGAATTGTGTGCAATGGTATACACTTTGCCAAATCATCAGGATTCGTAAGGTCCGCTTGTCATGTGACATGGCAGGGACAGTATCCAGCTGCCAGCCAGGAAAGGGAATACCATGCCAATCACCGTCGGCAAAGATACCGCCAAGACAAGAAAGACCCTCAAGGTCGGTGACCAGTCGGTCGCGTATTACTCGATCCCGGCTGCCGAGGCCGCTGGCCTGGGCGATTTCTCCAAGCTGCCCGCCGCGCTGAAGGTCGTTCTGGAAAACCTGCTGCGCTTCGAGGATGACGGCTTTTCCGTCTCGGTCGATGACATCAAGGCCTTTTCGGACTGGGCGGACAAGGGCGGCAAGAACCCGCGCGAGATCGCCTACCGCCCTGCCCGCGTGCTGATGCAGGACTTTACCGGCGTGCCCGCCGTGGTCGACCTGGCCGCCATGCGCGACGGGATCGTGGCCTTGGGCGGCGATGCACAACAGATCAACCCGCTCAACCCCGTCGATCTGGTCATCGACCATTCGGTCATGATCGACGAGTTCGGCAACCCCCGCGCTTTCCAGATGAACGTCGACCGCGAGTACGAGCGGAACATGGAACGCTACCAGTTCCTCAAATGGGGTCAGGGCGCATTCAACAACTTCCGCGTCGTGCCACCGGGCACGGGCATCTGCCATCAGGTGAACCTTGAATACCTCGCCCAGACCGTCTGGACCGACAAGGACCAGAACGGGGAAGAGGTCGCTTATCCCGATACGCTTGTCGGCACCGACAGCCATACCACCATGATCAACGGTCTTGCGGTCCTCGGTTGGGGCGTCGGCGGGATCGAGGCCGAAGCGGCGATGCTGGGCCAGCCGATCTCCATGCTGATCCCCGAGGTCGTGGGTTTCGAACTGACAGGTGGACTGGTCGAAGGCACCACGGGCACGGACCTCGTGCTCAAGGTGGTCGAAATGCTGCGAGAGCTGGGTGTGGTTGGCAAGTTCGTCGAATTCTACGGCGAAGGTCTGGATCGCCTGCCCCTGGCCGACCGCGCCACGATCGCGAACATGGCGCCCGAATACGGCGCGACATGCGGCTTTTTCCCCATCGACGGTGAAACGCTGCGCTACCTGCGCAATACCGGCCGCGACGAAGACCGCATCGCGCTGGTCGAGGCCTACGCCAAGGAAAACGGGTTCTGGCGCGATGCCAGCTATGCCCCTGTCTATACCGAAACGCTGCATCTCGACATGGGAACGGTCGTGCCCGCCATCTCGGGTCCGAAACGCCCCCAGGACTATATCGCGCTCGACACCGCGGCGTCCGAGTTCGTCAAGTACGTCAAGGGTCTGCGCGAAGGCCGGGACGCCAGTGAAAAGGCCGAAATCCGCTGGGAAGGCGAAGGCGGCCAGCCCGAACCACAGGACATCCCCGGCGACGAAGGCCATCACGTGCGCGGCTATGTGCAGACCGAGGACGGCAATTACCAGCTGCACGACGGCTCGATCGTGATCGCCTCGATCACCTCCTGCACGAACACCTCGAACCCTTACGTGATGATCGGCGCGGGTCTGGTGGCCCGCAAGGCACGCGAACTGGGCCTCGACAGCAAGCCGTGGGTCAAGACATCGCTGGCCCCCGGATCGCAGGTGGTGTCCCAATACCTTGAAGCGGCAGGCCTGCAGGAAGACCTCGACGCCATCGGCTTCAACCTCGTGGGTTACGGCTGCACGACCTGTATCGGCAACTCCGGCCCGCTGGCAGAGCCGATCAGCAAGGCGATCAACGACTACGATCTGGTTGCGACATCCGTTCTGTCGGGCAACCGCAACTTCGAAGGCCGGATCAGCCCCGACGTGCGCGCCAACTACCTCGCCTCGCCGCCGCTGGTCGTTGCATATGCGCTGGTGGGCGACATGAATGTCGACATCGCGAATGACCCGATCGGACAGGACAAGAACGGCAACGACGTCTTCCTCCGGGACATCTGGCCCACGAGCGAAGAGATCAATGCGCTTGTCGAAAAGACCGTCACACGCGAAGCCTTTCAGTCGAAATATGCCGATGTCTTCAAGGGTGACGAAAAGTGGCAGGCCGTCGAGACATCGACCGGCGAGACCTACGACTGGCCCGCGGCGTCAACTTACGTGCAGAACCCGCCCTATTTTCAGGGCATGTCCAAGGACGCCGGCGCGATCGAAGACGTGGTGAACGCCAAGGTACTGGCCGTTCTGGGCGACATGGTCACGACCGACCACATCAGCCCTGCCGGATCGTTCAAGGACACGACACCTGCAGGCAAGTACCTGTTGGACCGTCAGGTTCCCGTGCGCGAGTTCAACTCTTACGGGTCGCGCCGCGGCAATCACGAGGTGATGATGCGCGGCACCTTCGCCAACATCCGTATCAAGAACGAGATGCTGGACGGGGTTGAAGGCGGCTATACCAAGGGGCCGGATGGCGAACAGACCTCGATCTTCGAGGCCTCGATGGCGCATCAGGCCAACGGCACGCCGCTGGTGGTCTTCGGGGGCGAGCAGTATGGCGCGGGATCGTCGCGCGACTGGGCGGCCAAGGGAACGGCGCTTCTGGGCGTCAAAGCCGTGATCGCCGAGAACTTCGAGCGGATCCACCGCTCCAACCTTGTCGGCATGGGCGTGATCCCGTTCGAGTTCACCGGCGGCGACACCCGCAAGACGCTCGGACTGACAGGTGAAGAAACAGTGACCATCGAAGGGCTCGAAAGCGTCAAGCCCTTGCAGGAGGTCACCGCCAGGATCGAGATGGGCGACGGGTCGGTCAAGGAGATCACGCTCCGCTGCCGCATCGATACCGCGGTCGAGATCGAATACATCCAGAACGGCGGGGTGCTGCATTACGTGCTGCGGAATCTGGCGAAAGCTGCCTAGGTCCGACACAGAGGGATAATTGAAAAGCCCGGGCCAGAAGGTCCGGGCTTTTTCGTGTCTGAAGCGCCGGAGCCTCCGGCGGGAGTATTTCCGGCAAGATGACGACAGGGGCCTTCAGGCCCTATTCCATTGCCTTGGCAAGTTCCGGCAGGAAACGCTGCTCGTAATCCGTGCCTACCAGCGGGCCCACGAACCGGAACAGCACTGTTCCGTCGCCATCGACGATGAAGGTCTCGGGTGGCGCGGTCACGCCCCAGTCGATCGCGACCCTGCCGCGCAGGTCGAATGCGGTTGCGAAGAACGGATCGTCGTAATCGGCCAGATACTGCGATGCCTGCGCCTGTTGGTCGCGAAAGTTCACCCCCGCGATGCGGTAACCCTCTGCTTCGAGATCGAGCAGGTTGGGGTGCTCGGCCCGGCACGGCGGGCACCAGCTGGCCCAGAAGTTCACGATGGTGACTTCACCTGACCGCAGGTCTTCGCCGGTCAGCTGCGTGGTGCCCTGCACCGCCTCGGCTGGCAGTGGCGGGGCCGGATTGCCGATGAATGTCGATGGCAACTCGTCGGGGTTGTCGCGCATCATTCCCCCCACGGCCAGCCCCGCGAAGGCAGCGAAAATCAGGGGGGGCAGGATCATCAGGGGTGAAATTCTAGCCATTGCGTTCGACCTCCTCCAGCGCGGCGCGCACCTTGACATAGCGCCGCCAGCTCAAGGCGACGATGGCCACAAGCAGAACGATGCTGACAGCATAGGCCGACAGAACCTCGAATGCGTAATCCCCCAGGTCAGGCACGGTTCGCCCTCACCTCAAGTGCACGCATCCGGCGGATACGGATTTCGGTCCGGGTGCGCATCAGCACAAGCGCCACGAACAGCAGAACGAACCCCGCGATGCAGACCAGCAGCGGAAACCAGAACACGTCCGAGATATTCTCTTCGGCATCCAGTGACAGCGATGCACCCTGGTGCAGCCCCTGGCTCCAGAACAGGACCGCATAGCGGGACAGGATCGCGAAAACCGAGCCGACCATGCACAGAACGGCGGTCAGGTCGGCGGCGGTGTCGGGATCCTCGATCGCCTCCCACAGGGCGATATAGCCGAGGTAGAACAGGAACAGGATCAGGAACGACGTCAGCCGCGGATCCCACGCCCAGAACGTGCCCCACATCGGCTGCCCCCAGATGCCGCCTGTAAAGAGCGCCATCAGCGTCATGACAAGCCCCACAGGCGCCGCGGCCCGTGCCGCGAGAGCCGATACATGGTGGCGGCGCACCACCCAGATCAGCGATGCCACCAGCATCATGATCCATGCATTGATCGCCATGAGCGCCGAGGGCACATGCAGATAAATGATCTTGACGGTCGAGCCCTGCCGGAAGTCATCGGGCGTGAAGAAAAAGCCCCAGATCAGACCGACCACAAGGCAGACCCCCGCAAGACCGAAGGTCCACGGCAGTACCGGGCGTGTCCAGCCCATGAACTTTTTCGGATTGGCGTATTCCCACATCGACATGCGCGTTATCTAGCCCTGTGCATCGGCTTCAACAATCCCCTTCAGCGCAAGTTGATGCGCAACGTCGCCGCAGTCGCGAAGGGCAGGAATGCAAAACAGCCCGCCGTGATCCCCGCCATGAGGATGCCCGCCCCGGTCGGGTCCAGCCCCTCGGCCCCGCGCCGCACCGTCTCGGCGCCGAAGATCAGCGTCGGGACATAGAGCGGCAGCACCAGAAGCGACAGCAAGAGACCACCGCGCCGGATCCCGACCGTCAACGCCGCGCCGAATGTCCCGATCATCGACAATGCAGGCGTGCCGATCAGAAGCGAAACGAACAGATAGACATAGGCCTCGGGCGCGAGGCTGAGAAGAAAACCCATCAATGGTGCCGCAAGTGTCAACGGAAGTCCCGTCGTCAGCCAATGCGCCAAGGCCTTCATCAGCGCGACCCCCTCGAGCGGGAGCGGCGACGTCGCCAGCAGCGACAGTGATCCATCCTCGTAATCCAGCGCGAAAATCCGGTCGAGTGACAAGAGCGCCGCCAGTAGCGAGGCGACCCAGAGAATACCGGGTGCGATACGCGACAAAAGCTCGGTCTCGGGGCCGACGCCGAAGGGCACCAGCACGACGACGATCAGAAAGAACGCAAGGCCCAGGCCGAAACCACCGCCTGCGCGGAAGGCCAGCCGCAGATCGCGCATCAAAAGCGCGATCACAGGAATGCCTCGTCGGCACCGCCAGAGGCATCCAACGCCGCCTTGAAAGGCGAAAGATCCAGCTCGGGTGCTGCAAGCCCCAGGTCGATATGGGTGGCGATCACGGCGATCCCGCCGGCTGCCAGATGGCGGTTCTGCAGCCAGTCGGCAAAGCGCTTGACCGAAAACGCATCCAGCGAGACGGTCGGCTCGTCCAGAAACAGCACCTTGCGCCCGATCACGCCAAGCCGGGCAAGCCCCAGCCTGCGCTTTTGCCCGGCCGACAGCGTTCCCCCGACACGGTCCCGCAGATCGGACAGATCGAATGTCGCAAAGATATCATCTGCAAGCGGGGCACCATGCACATCGGCCCAGAATTTCAGGTTCTCGGTCACGGTCAGCGCGGTCTTGATGCCATCGGCATGGCTGGCATAGGCACCCTCATCTTCGGGGAAGGTGACGGTGCCGGCGATGGCCGGTTGCAGCCCCGCGAGCGTGCGCAACAGCGTGGTCTTGCCGATCCCGTTCGGCCCGCGCAGGATCAGGGCCTGCCCCTGGTCGACGTCGAAGGTCACACCCTTGAGCACCGGCACGCCGCCGCGTGCGCAGCCGAGGTCGGCAACCTGCAGCATCAGAGCGGCAGCAAGGCCACCGCCACGCGTCGCCCCTCGGACAAGAGCACGTTGTAGGTGCGGCAGGCCGCGGGCGAGGCCATTGTCTCGACGCCAAGACCCGCCTCTTCCAGCGCTTCGCGGAAATCATGGGGCAGATGGGCGATTTCTCCGCCGGTGCCCACGAAAAGAACGTCGATATCCGAAACGGCGCCGAGAATGGTGTCGGTATCCGCGAAGCCGCCCCAGCCGGTGACACCTGTCGGCAGCACCAGCACGGCGCCCTCGTGTTTCTTGCCGCCGATACGGAAGAACCCGGGTCCGTAGCCGTCGATCGGCACGGCATCGTTGTAGCTTATCTCGTTCAGGCGCATCTTGCCTCTCAGGTATCGATGTGACCGTAGCGGGTACCGGCGCTTGGGTCTTTCTTGGACCAGTCGCGCTTGACGCCCAGCACCAGCAGGATGGCGGTGGCCACGAAAACGGACGAATACGTCCCGATGACCACACCCCAGATCATCGCGAAGACGAAGCCCCGGATCACGTCACCGCCCAGTACGAAAAGCGAAACCAGCGCCAGAAGCGTCGTGACCGAGGTCATCAACGTCCGGCTGAGCGTTTCGTTGATCGACAGGTTCAGAACCTCCTTGAGATCCTTTTTCTTGTATTTGCGCAGGTTTTCCCGCACCCGGTCGAAGACGACCACCGTGTCGTTGATGGAATACCCCACGATCGTCAGCAGCGCCGCGATGATCGCAAGATCGAACTTGATCTGGAACTCCGAGAATATCCCGATGGTCAGGATCACGTCATGGCAAAGCGCGAGAACCGCGCCGACGGCGAACTGCCATTCGAACCGCAGCCAGATATAAAGCAGGATGGCAACCACGGCCATCGACACGGCGATGATGGCCGACTGGATCAGCTCGCCCGACACCTTGGGTCCGACCGATTCCACCGAAGGGAACGTCATCTCGGGATCGACGCTGCGCAAGGCCTCCTGAATGGCCTCGATGGTTTCCGAGGCGATACGCTCGTCCCCGTCCTGCGCCTGCACGCGCACAAGTGCGACGAACTGGTCTTCGTCGAAAAGCGGATCGTCCACTTCGGCGATCGAGATATCGCCCAGCCCCAGCGGTTCGAGCGCCGTGCGGTATGCGGCAACGTCCACGGGTTGCGTGCTGTCGGTGCGGATGCTTGTGCCGCCCTGAAAGTCGATGCCGTAGTTCAGACCCTGGATCAGGAAAGAGGCCAGCGCGATCACCATCGCGATCACCGAAATGCCCAGCCAGATACGGGCACGGCTGAAGAAATCGATCGACGTATCTTCGCGAATTAGTCTCAGACGCATATCAAACCTCGATCGTCTTGGGGCGGGTGCGCGCGAACCACATGGCGATCAGCGAACGTGTGACGAAAATTGCGGTGAAAACCGATGTCATGATCCCGAACATCAGCGTCCAGGCAAAGCCCTGCACCGGTCCCGAACCCATGACCAGCAGGATCACGGCCGTCATGAACGTGGTGATGTTGGCGTCGATGATCGATGACAGCGCTTTCTCATAGCCCAGCTCGATGGCGCGGGCAGGCCCCTTGGCGGTGCGCAGTTCCTCGCGGATCCGCTCGAAAACGATCACGTTGGCATCGACCGCCATCCCGATGGTCAGCACGATACCTGCGATCCCCGGCAGCGTCAGCGTGGCGCCGACGATGCTGAGCAAGCCGAAGATCAGCCCGATGTTGATCAGCAGCGCGATATTGGCGAAGACACCGAAGAGCCCGTAGCTCAGCACCATGTAAACGAGAATGGCGATCCCCGCGACGATGCAGGCGATTTGCCCGGCGGCGATACTGTCGGCCCCCAGTTCGGGGCCGATCGTCCGCTCTTCGAGAAACTCCAGTTCGGCAGGCAAGGCCCCCGCGCGCAGAAGCACGGCAAGGTTGGTGGCCTCTTCGACGGTGAAATTCCCGGTGATGATGCCCGATCCCCCGGGAATGTGACTCTGGATCGTGGGGGCCGAGATCACCTCGTCATCAAGGACGATGGCGAAGGGGTTGCCGATGTTCTCCAGCGTATAGTCCCCGAAGGTCCGCGCCGCCGACGTATTGAACCGGAAGGCGACGGCCGGTCGCCCGTTCTGGTCGAAATCAAGCTGCGCGTTCTCCAGATCCTCGCCCGTCACGACCGGGCGGCGTTCGACGATATAGTAAACCCCCGCTTCGTCCAGCGACGGCAACAGGATATTGCCCGTGCCCGGCGATGCCTCGGCATCGGCGGTACGCCCGACCACGGGGTTGAACGTCAACTGCGCGGTTGTGCCCAGCAGATCGATGATCTCGTTCGCCGAGCCCACACCCGGCACCTGCACCAGGATCCGGTCAGATCCCTGCCGCTGGATCGTCGGCTCGCGGGTGCCGACCTCGTCGATCCGGCGGCGGATGATCTCGAGCGTCTGCATGATCGTACGCTCGTCCATGGCGACCATTTCGGCGTCCGACAGCGTGATCGTCAGCAAGGTGCCGTCGATCGTCACATCGATATTCGTCGCGGCCCCACCGGTGAAAGAGGCCACGGGCTGGGCCAGCCCGCGCACGATCTGGAAAGCGCGTGTCGCCCCCTCCTCTTCGGAGATGCGCACACGCAACTCGGTTGCGGGGCTGTCCTCGCGCGTGACGAAGCCCACGATATCCCGTTCCTCTGCAAGCGCGTCGCGCACCGTCGGCCAAAGGCCTTCAAGAAACGACGCGTGGACATCCTCGACCTGCACTTCGACCAGCAGATGGGCACCGCCACGCAGATCGAGGCCGAGGTTGACGAGATTGGATGGCAGGAAGTCGGGCCAGAGCTCGGCATCTGCGGCGATGCTCGCATTGCTCTGGCCGGCTTCGATCAGTGCAGTGGCATCGTTGTAAGCCTCGACGCGATTATAGAGCGCGTTGGGCATCGCGAAAACCAGCCCCAGCGCCACTATCAGCCAGATCGTGAGGTATTTTGCGAGAGAGAAATTCAGCATCCGCTGCGCCTTTGCGGCAAAATTCAGGTTTTGGCCGGCTCGGTCTTGTTCATGACGGTCGCGATCGTCGATTTGACCACGCGAACCTTGACGCCATCTGCGATCTCGACCTCGACTTCGTTGGAGTCATCCTTGACCTTCACGATTTTTCCGACGACGCCGCCTTGCGTGACCACCTGGTCGCCCCGGCGCAATGCTTCAAGCATCGCGGTATGCTCTTTCACCTTTTTTTGCTGCGGACGGATCAGCAGGAAATACATGATCACGAAGATCAACAGGAGCATAATCAGGTCTTCAGGTCTCATTTCCCATCCCTTTGTAGCAAGCCCAATTCGGGCCTTTGGAAGTCGCGGCACATTATGTCTGGTCCGCGGGATTGGCAACCGCGATTGCCCCGGTTTCCGACGTGTTCTGAGCGATATGGGGGCATCGCCGCACGAAAGCAAATCGCCGGCCACGCGAGAGGGCGCGGGCCGGTGAAACTTACGTGTTCACTTGCAGCCGGCAATCGGGCATATCACCGCCACGCAAATGCTGAACAAAGGACCGATGCCATGCATGACATTCGCACCATCCGCGACAATCCGGCCGCATTCGACGCCGCGCTGTCTCGCCGTGGGATGTCGCCGGTAGCGTCCGATGTTCTGGCGATCGACGAAGCACGGCGCGCCAAGATCCTCGCCGCCGAGACGGCACAGGCCGAGGCGAACAAGGCCGCGAAAGACGTCGGTGCCGCCAAGGCCCGCGGCGACGAGGACGAATTCGCCCGCCTGCGCAAGCTGATGGCCGACAAGAAGGCGGAAATCGCGGCGCTCAACGAAGAGGCCAAGACCGAGGACGCGCGGCTCAACGCATTGCTCATGGGCCTGCCCAATCTGCCGCAGGACAGCGTACCCGACGGCACCGACGAAGACGACAACGTCGAGATCCACCGCTGGGGCAATCCACGCAGCTTCGACTTTGAGCCCAAGGAGCATTATGAGGTCGCGGCCGTCCGGACCGGGATGGACTTTCAGACGGCGGCCAAGCTTTCGGGAAGCCGGTTCGTTCTGCTGTCGGGGGCCGTCGCACGGCTGCATCGTGCGCTGGCACAATTCATGGTCGACACGCATGTCGAGGAAAACGGCCTGACCGAGACGATCACCCCCGTGCTGGTCCGCGAGGACATGATGTACGGCACCGGCCAACTGCCCAAGTTCGGCGAGGACAGCTATCAGACGACGAATGGCTGGTGGCTGATCCCGACCGCCGAGGTCACGCTGACCAATATCGTCAACGGGCTGACGGTCGATGAAGGCGATCTGCCTTACCGCTTTGTCGCGCAGACCCAGTGTTTCCGCTCGGAAGCGGGCAGCGCGGGCCGCGATACGTCGGGCATGTTGCGCCAGCACCAGTTCGAGAAAGTCGAGATGGTCAGCGTCACCGCGCCCGAAAACAGCGAGGCCGAACATGCCCGCATGACGAAATGCGCCCAAGGTATTCTGGAAAAACTGGAACTGCCCTACCGCACTGTCGTGCTTTGCGCAGGCGACATGGGGGCCGGCGCCACCAGGACCCACGATATCGAGGTCTGGCTGCCGGGGCAGAACACCTACCGCGAGATCAGCTCGGTCTCGGTCTGTGGCGAGTATCAGGCGCGGCGGATGAATGCCCGCTTCAAGCCAGCCGCGGGCGGCAAGCCGCGGTTCCTGCACACGCTCAACGGCTCGGGTCTGGCCGTGGGGCGCACGCTGATCGCGGTGATCGAGAATGGCCAGCAGGCCGACGGGTCGGTCGATCTGCCGGCTGTGCTGCACCCCTATCTGCGCGGCGCAACCCGCATCGCGCCCGATGGCACGCTTGTCTAGGACCGCCGGCGCACTGACGGCCGCAAGCGGAACCGTTTAACGCAAATCACGTTGGATCACATGAAACGCATCATCGCCATCGCCACGCTTGTTCTGACGCTTACCTTCGTATTGTCGCCGCTGGTCACATCCCCGTTCAGCGGCTTTCGTGCAGATCAATTGCCCATTCCGCAGGTCGATCCACCGGTGCAGCCGGCGGGCTACGCTTTCGCGATCTGGGGGCTGATCTATGTCTGGCTTGCGGTTTCGGCCATTTACGGTCTGGTCCGGCGGGCCACGGATGACGCCTGGAACCGGGCCCGTCTTCCGCTGATCCTCAGCCTCGCGGTGGGGACGCCCTGGCTGGCCATCGCGAATGCAAGTGCGGTCTGGGCCACGGTGACGATCTTCATCATGGCCGCAGGTGCCATCGCCGCGCTTGTGCGCGCACCGCGCAAGGATGTCTGGCTTTTCGGCGTGCCGGTGGGCATCTACGCAGGCTGGCTGACGGCCGCCTCGTTCGTGTCACTTGGCAGCACCGCCGCGGGCTTCGGGCTGGTCACAGGGCAGCTCGGCTGGGCCTATATCGGGATCACCGGCGCGCTGATCGTCGCCGCACCCGTCATCCTGAGGACACGCGCGGTGGCCTATGCGCTGACTGTCGTATGGGCACTGGTCGCCATTGTCGTCGCCAACCAGCTGGATCACTGGGGTGTCTCGGCCCTGGCGACAGCCGGTTGTGTGGTGGTGCTGGCCCTCGCGCTGCGTATGGCGTCGCGGCGCGAGGCTATCCCTTCTTGAGGTGCTTTGACAGGCGCGACGGCTGCGAGGATTTCTTGTCCTTGTAGGGGTTCTTGTCCCCCTGATCGCGCAGGTAAAGCCGGATGGGCGTTCCCGGCATGTCAAAATCGGTCCGCAACCCGTTGACAAGATAGCGTTTATAGCTGTCCGGCACCATGTCGGGGAAGGACGTCATTACCACGAAAGCCGGCGGCCGTGTCTTGACCTGCGTGGCATAGCGCATCTTGATCCGCCGCCCGCCCGGGGCCGGGGGCGGATGCTGTTCCAGCATCCCCGTCAGCCAGCGGTTCAACTGCGCTGTCGTCACGCGGCGGTTCCAGACCTCATGCGCGCGCATGATCGCCTGTTGCAAGCGGTCCAACCCCCTGCCCGTCTTCGCCGAAACCGTCACCAGCGGCGCGCCGCGCAACTGCGGCAAGAGCCGCTCGAAGCTGTCACGCAATTCCCTCAGCTTGCCCTGCTTGTCGTCCTCGGTGTCCCATTTGTTCACCGCGACAACGACCGCGCGCCCCTCGCGCTCGGCAAGGTCGGCGATCCGCAGGTCCTGCTGTTCAAACGGGATTTCCACGTCCAGCAGCACGACGACGACCTCGGCGAATTTTACCGCGCGCAGACCATCGGAAACCGACAGCTTCTCGAGCTTTTCCTGCACCTTGGCCTTCTTGCGCATGCCGGCAGTGTCGAAGATGCGCATCGGCACGCCCTCCCAGTCCTGCTGCACGGAAATCGCATCGCGGGTGATCCCGGCCTCGGGGCCGGTCAGAAGGCGCTCCTCGCCGATGATCTTGTTGATCAATGTGGATTTGCCCGCATTCGGGCGGCCTACCACGGCGATCTGCAGAGGGCGGGCACGGGTCGGGACTCGCGCCTCGTCGGGGTCGTCATCGCCGACGTCGACATCCGTCTCGGGGGTATCGGCTGCGGCCTGCGCGGCCCGCGCTTCGGCGAACGGCACCAAGATGTTATAGAGATCGAGCAATCCCTCGCCATGCTCGGCCGACAGGCGGATGGGCTCGCCCAGACCCAGCGCGAAGGCCTCGAGGATCGTGGCATCCGCCGCCTTCCCTTCGGCCTTGTTCGCCGCGAGGATCACATTGGCGTTCTTCTTGCGCAGGATATCGGCGAAGACTTCGTCGGCGGGCAGCAGTCCCGCGCGCGCGTCGATCATGAAAAGGCAGACATCGGCCATTTCGACCGCGCGTTCCGTCAGGCGGCGCATGCGGCCTTGCAGGCTGTCATCGGTCGCCTCTTCCAGACCGGCGCTGTCGATCACGGTAAAGCGCAGGTCGGCGATCCGCCCCTCGCCCTCGCGCAAGTCGCGTGTCACGCCGGGCTGGTTATCGACAAGCGCCAGCTTCTTGCCCACCAGACGGTTGAACAAGGTGGATTTGCCCACATTGGGGCGACCCACGATCGCAAGGGTAAAGCTCATCCGGCGGCTCCTGACGGGTTAGAAAGGGGCCGATACACCAATTCGATGTCAACGAAAAGCGTGGAGTTGCGCGTCCTTGCTGACCACGTAAAGCGTACCACCCGCCACGACGGCCCCGGTCGCAGCCCCCCCCGGAAGGGCCGTCTGCCCGACCAGCGCACCCGACACCGGATCAAAGGCCCGGATGACGCCATCGGATGACGGCACCATCAGACGCCCCCCGGCAAGGACGGGCCCGTAATGGCTGAAAACGGCGTTCTGGCGGCGGGTCTCGGTCTCATCCTCGAACCGCGGCAAGGCCACACGCCAGAGCGCCGCGCCGGTCCCTGCATCGAGCCTGACAAGCTGGTTGATATCGTTGATCAGAAAGAGCGCCCCGGCGACGGGCCAGACCGGACCGACGGCCCCTTCCGCGGCGGTCCACAGACGTTCGCCCGTATCAAGCTCCAGCGCGACGGTGCGCCCGCCGAAATTGCCGATATAGACGCGGTCTCCGGAAATGACCGGATCGCCCGCGATATCGGTGATCAGCGATGCTGTGCTGCCCAGACGCTCGCCGGTGACGAATGTCGACCAGCGTTCGATGCCGCCGCGCGGATAGGTCGCCAGCACCTGACCTGACGGGAACGGAAAGATCACGTATTCGCCACGGGTGGCCGGTGCCGCACTGCCCGCGAAATTGGCCACCGAGGGCGCACCCGAACGTCGCCAGACGATCCGGCCGTTACCAGTATCAAGCGCCCAAGCCGTGCTATCGCGGCCGACCACGTAGACCAGATCATTGCGCACGGTCGCAGGCGCGATGGCAGGCGCATCGAGATCCTGCACCCAGATCGTGGCGCCTGTCGCCGCATCAAGCGCCGACAATTCGCCATAGCCGGTGGTGACGTAAAGCGTGCCATCACCAAAGCTCAGGCCCCCGCCGGAAGCATCGTCGGCCCCGTCACGGCGCGGCGTCAGATCGCGCGTCCATACCGGCGCACCGGTCTGCGATGTCGCCGTGACGCGCGCCCGCGCGTCAAGTGTGAAGATCAGACCGCCCGCCACCACCGGTTCGGCGGTGATGCGTGCCCGTTCGCTGTCACCCTCCCCGATCGGGACGCTGAAAACCGGGGTCAGGTCGGCGCCGAGTGTCGGATGCACGATCGTATGCGCAGGCGATCCGTTCCGGTGGGTCCATGCCGCATTTGTTTGCGTCGCAGGCAGGCTGATCGGGGCCGCGACATTCTGGGTGGCTGTCGCCGGGCGGATGTCGAACCGCTCGCCCGGCAGCACGATGTCGTCCTCGCCACAGGCGGCCAGCAACATCATGGCGCAGGCACCGGCGAATAGGGCTTTTACGGTCACGGCGGTCACTTCCAATCGGTTACTGGTTGACGGTTTCTTCTGGCGTCGCTTCCCCCAAGGCCAGCATGAGCGTCTGAACCCGATCGCGCAAGCCGCGTGTCACGGCGGCATCTTCCTCGATGCGCCGCAGGATGGCGACAGCTTCATCCGTTTGGCCCTGTTCGAGCGCCAGAAAGGCAAGCTGTTCCTGCGCAAGCAGACTGAACGGCCGCCCCGGTGCGCCCAGCGCTTCGAGGCTGGCACGCCGCGAGGCGATGTCGCCTACCGGAAGCATGGCCGCCTTGAAGCCCGCCAGATCGCGGTAGAGTTCTGGAACGTCGCCATTGCTGGCAAGCGCTGTCAGGGTCGTCGCCGCTGCTTCGTAATCGCCCGCTTCTTCATGGGCGGCCGCCTGCATCATCTGCGCGACGGCGGCCGACGCGCCACTGGTATCGACCGTCGTAAGCGCCTCGGCCCGGGCATTCGTATCGTCGATTTCCAGCGCGGCAAGCAGGGCATCGCCCGTGGCCTGTGCAGCAGCGCGGGCCTGTGCATTGCGGTATTCGTTGAAGGCGGCACCCCCGACCAGCAAAAGCACCGCGGCAACGGCGATCCAGCCATAGCTGCGCAGATACCGGTAGAGCTTTTCGCGCCGGACCTCTTCGTTGACTTCATTGATGAAACTGTCGCTGTCGCTCACCGGCCGCTCCCCTCGCCTGCGGGTTCATGCATATTCGCGGCGTTCTTATCGCGAAGCTGGCAGGTTGAACAAGAGCAGAGCGTCATTCGGCGCCCGCGCGCGCATCGGATGCTTCACGCAGACACGAAAAAACCGGATCCCGAAGGATCCGGTTTCAGCTTGCCGGCAGTGGGCGTCAGGAACGACGGCCAAGCCAACCGACAAGAAATCCCAGTCCGGCGGCAATACCCAGCGCGGTGGCGGGCTGTTCGGCCACCCGTGCCCGCGCCTGTGCCCCTGCGCGTTCGGTCCGCACGCGTGCATCGGTGGCGACCTGACGGCCGTGTGCTTTCGCACCTTCGATACCGTCCTTCAACCGGGCCTCCAGCTCGTTTTCCTTGGCCCGGGTGTAATCGGTCATGAGCCGGGTCAATGTGCCGATATCCTCGCGGATCGTGTCGATCTGCGCCGCCATCTGCTCTGGCGTCGGGTTTGGATCTTTTCCATTGCTCTGTTGTGTACGTGCCATATCAAAGCTCCTTTCACCGGATAAACGCCGAAATCCCTGTGAAAGTTGCAATGATCGCCCGGTAACGCGTCCCCCGTAACCGGGCCGTGCTGCGATGTCGTGCGGCAAGGATCAGGCAGGCAGTGCCTGTTCCTCCTCGTCCGACTGGCGGTTCCACAGGTGGGCATACCGTCCATCGAGCGCCAGAAGTTCTGCGTGCCGGCCCTCTTCCACGATCACGCCGTTCTCCAGAACCACGATGCGGTCGGCATCCGCGACGGTCGACAATCGGTGTGCGATCGTCAGCACGGTGCGCCCCTCGCTCATGGTGCGCAGCTCCGACTGGATTTCCATCTCGGTATCCGTGTCGAGCGCCGACGTCGCCTCGTCCAGAAGCAGGATCGGCGGGTTCTTGAGCAAGGTCCGCGCGATGCCGACACGTTGCTTTTCGCCCCCCGACAGCTTCAGCCCCCTTTCGCCCACGGTGGTGTCGTAGCCTTCGGGCAGGCCCGAGACGAAATCGTGGATCTTGGCGGCTTTCGCGGCGGCGATGATCTCGTCCTCGCTGGCATCGGGACGACCGTAGGCGATATTGTAGCGGACGGTATCGTTGAACAGCACCGTATCCTGCGGGACCACACCGATCTGCGCATGAAGGCTGTCCTGCGTGACATCGCGGACATCCTGCCCGTCGATCAACAGCGCACCGTCGCCGACGTCGTAGAACCGGAAAAGAAGCCGCCCGATCGTCGACTTGCCCGACCCCGAGGATCCGACGATCGCCACGGTCTGCCCCGGTGCCACGTCCAGATCGACACCCTTGAGGATCGGGCGTGCCGCATCATAGCCGAACACCACGTTGCGCAACGACACATGCCCGTCACTGACCACCAGTTCCGTGGCGTCCGGCTTGTCACGCACCTCGGCGGGTTGTTCGAGAAGATCGAACATATCGCCCATGTCGATCAGCGCCTGCCGGATTTCACGATAGACCGTGCCCAGAAAGTTCAACGGCATGGTGATCTGGATCATGTAGGCATTGACCATCACGAAATCGCCCACCGTCAGATCGCCGCGCTGCACGCCTATGGCCGCCATGATCATCACGACGACCAAACCGCCGGTGATGAGGAAGGACTGGCCGAAATTGAGAAAGGCCAGCGAGTAGTTCGTGCGGATCGCGGCGTTCTCGTAATTCGCCATCGCAGAGTCGTAGCGGTCCGCCTCCAGGCGCTCGGCCCCGAAATACTTGACCGTTTCGAAATTCAGCAGGCTGTCGATCGCCTTTTGGTTGGCGTCGGTGTCCTGGTCGTTCATTTCCTTGCGGATCTTCACCCGCCACTCGGTGACCTTGAAGGTGAACCAGATGTAAAGCGCGATCGTCAGCACCACGACCGCCAGATACCAGACGTCGAACAGGAAAAAGAGCACGACCGAGATCATCAGCAATTCCAGCGCCAGAGGACCGATCGAAAAGAGCAGGAAGCGCAGCAGGAAATCGACACCCTTGACCCCCCGTTCGATCACCCGCGACAGACCACCCGTCTTGCGGGTGATGTGATAGCGCAGCGACAGACGGTGGATGTGGGTGAAGGTCTCGCGCGCCAACTGGCGCAGGGCACGCTGGCCGACACGGGTGAAGACCACATCGCGCAACTGCTGGAAACCGACGGTCATCAGCCGCGCCATTCCGTAGGCAAGCGTCAGGCCGACCGCCCCAAGGCCCAGCACCGTGGCGGCATCGGCCCCTTCGGGGGCGAGCGCATCAACGGCCTGCTTGTAGAAGATCGGGGTGGTCACCGCGATCACCTTGGCCAGGACAAGCACGGCCAGCGCGATGATCACGCGGCGTTTCACCCAGGGTTCGCCGTCGGGCCAAAGGTACGGGATCACCCTTTTGACGACATTCCAGCCCTGGATCTGGGCATCATTGAGATTGGCATCGGTCTTGGTCAGGCGGCGCATGGGGTCTCCGGTCAGCAGCCTTGATAGATAGGCCACCGTTTCCGGCAATGCCAGCCTGTCAGCCGATTATTCGTCCGAGCCGGGAATACGGAAGATCTGTCCGGGGTAGATCAGGTCGGGATCGCGGATCAGATCGCGGTTGGCCTCGAAGACCTCGACGTAGAGAATACCGTCGCCCAGCGTGTCCTCGGCGATCGCCCAAAGCGTCGCACCGGGCTGCACCGTGCGCACGGCCGCTTCGAACCCCTCTTGCGCGGTTTCTTCGGCCATGACGGCAGCGACCTGTGCCGGTTCTTCGCGGCGGAAAGGTGTTTCGATCCGCGAGACCACATCGCCTTGGGTATCCACCTCGTCGACACGCAGCGTGTAGACGCCGGTATCGACCTGCGGCAGATCGAGCCGCCAGTCGCCCCCGGTGATCGGGGCTGCGGCAAGCGGACGGTTGTCGATGTAGACCTGCACCTCGCCGTCGGCGGCAGAGGCGCGGCCGGACAGTTGCACCGCGCCTTCGGGGTCGTAGGTGATCGCGTCCAGCGCGACGTTGTCTGTCGCCTCTGTCTGCGCCCCCTGCACGATGCGCACCCCGTCGCTATCGGTCTGCAGAACGGTCGGGGCCTCGCCCGATGTGGTTTCCACCTCGGGTGAGGCCGTATCCTCGGCCGCGGCAAGACCGTCTGCCACGGGTGGCGCGGGGGCCTGCGGGCTATCTGCGCCCACCTCGGGGGAGGCCTCGGACGGGTCTGCGACTTGCGCGGCTTCGGCCTCGGCCACGACGACAGGGGCAGCGATCGGGGCGACGATGTAGCTGGTGGTCGATTCAATCGCCACACCTTCGGGATCGGCCACAAGGACAAGGCGACGCGGTTGGTCCGAAGGGCCCGCCATGGGAAACGACACGAAAGCACCGGTGTCATCGGCGGTCACGCGGTCGATCGCCTTGCCGCCCAATACCACATCGACCGTCTGGCCGGGTGTGGTGCGTCCGGCGATCACGATGGCACCGTCGGTCTCGACGCGGAAGGTATCGAAGTCGGGGCCCTGCACGTCGGGCACGGCGGGTGCCTGCGCTGCCACCTGCGGGGCAGAATCGGCAGTGTCGGCGGTCGTGGCGGCCGGATC
>JGI12048J13642_10009529_pt1 | contig 25455 bp, 30 predicted proteins | sample ElkSlonscriptome_16_FD_13642 | JGI IMG/M metagenome (IMG submission 13642)
CCCGAGGTTGATGCGTTGCCGGTTTTGAGCGAAGTCGATGATGCTGCCGTTATCGGCTGGATCGCGAACACTGGCATAGATCCAATGGCCATCGGTGTCGCACGTGACAATAATCTTGTCATCGTCGGTCTGCCGGCGAAGAACCACGGAGCCTGCCCAGCTCTCCCTGCGATCGTGCTCATAGCCGAGGGACGCGGCATAGGCGGCGAGGTTGATGTGGGTTTTGAAGTCGTCCAGCTCCCGGCTGCGGTCAATTATCGACATAGCAGCTCAGGCGTCGGCGCCGCGCTCACGGGCATCCAGCTTGGCGGCTTCGGCGTCCAGGGCGCTGGCAAACGCGAAATCGGCGTCGGCCTGGTCCGGGGTCGCGGCGGTTTGGGCGCGTCGGCGCACGAGCGCAGCAAAGTCGCGCAGTTGCGCGGCGGTACAAACGCTGTAGTCCTCGGCAGTGTCCATGGGCTTATGCCTGGTCGTCGATGGGGCACAGGGCCAGGACCGCGGCAGCGGCCTCGGCCTCGCCCGGTGTGGTGCCGCGGTGCTGCACCAACCAGTCGGCAGCAGCTTGCACGGCCCATTGCGGGGCCTTGGCCTCGCTGCGGGTCCAAGCGGTGAGGGCATTTCCCGGCGGCGGGCGCCGGGGCTGACGGATACCGCGGGCCACGGCATGGGCCATGAGCTGACGGGCAGCCTCCGCGGCGGACTGGCCCGAGTGATAACTGTATGCGGAGATCACTCGGGCTCGTAGGTCATTAGGAATCGGTGTCACGAGAGTTTTTCCAGGAGTCCGGCTAGGCGATTTACCTCCGCCCACGAGTCGACGAAGATGGACACGCCGACCGGCTTGCCCTGGGCATCGCGATCGATGATCACGGGGCAGTTGACCGCGCTGCCCATGCGACCCTCTAGGTCCATGAGGGCGGCATCGTCAGGGATGCCAGCGGGTGCCGACTCGTCGTCATCTTCTCGCTCGGTGTCCGGCCCGTCCTTGTCGGGCGTGGCTAGGACCTCCGAGAGGGGTTTCGGCTTGGGCGGTGGCGGCGGCGGTGGCTCGTCGTTGTCTTCGTCATCGTCTTCGGTGTGATCGGGGTCCAGCGCTTCCTTGTCGGCGTCCAGTGCGCGCGGTGGCAAGCCGGGCAGCTCGGGCTCGGCATGCGTGAGGGCGGCCTCGGCCTCCGCTTTCAGCCGACGCAACTCGGACCGGACGGCGGCCCTGGACGGTTCGCGAAATCCCTCCGCGAACTGGCCATAGTCGGCCGGCGAGTAGCGGTGCAGGTCCACCAGCGCCGCCAACGTCTCCACGTCACCACACCGGCCCTTGAAGGGCAGCAGCAGCGGCGCAGCCCCTGCCACCTTCTTCCTCTGACTGATCCAACCCTCGGACTTTCCGAGCAGGCGGGCGACATCGGCACCGCTTGCCCCGGCCTCGATCATCGCGGCAATGGCCTGGGCCTCGTCCAGCGGGGAAAGGGGCTCGCGGTCCACGTTCTCTATGAGTTGGATTGCCCGGATCGCGTCCACCGACAGATCCCGAACCATGGCCGGGATCTCGGACAGGCCAGCCTGCCCGGCGCCGTGATAGCGGCGTTCCCCCGCGACGATAATGTAATCGCCGGCATGCGCCGGGTCCGGGCGCACGATGATCGGCTGCAGGACGCCCTGCGCGCGGATCGATTCGGCGAGTTGGGCCAGGGCTTCAGCGTCGAAGTCCCGGCGGGGTTGGTCTCCATCCGGCGAGATCCGCAGCAACGGCAGGTACTGCGCCAGGTCGGCGCCGCCCTCGTCGCCGCTCATCAGCCCGACCAGGTCATCAATGTTGTGCAAGTTGGTCATGCCAGCCCCTCCATGATGCGATCGCACACGGCACGCATTTCGCGACCAGCGGCTAAGCCACTGCTGCCGCGTGTGCCTCGCCAGCAAGGCCGGCCGCTGTCGATCGCGTCGGCGATCGCGACTCGATGGGCCAAGTGGTAGGGCAGGACCTTGTCCGGCAGGGCCGCGGTCAGTTCCGCGAGCAGTTTGCGATGGGTACCGGCACGCGCGTTGACCATGTTCGGCAGGAGGCCGAGATTGCGCAGGCCAGGATTGAACTTCCGGCGAACGGTCTGGATGGTCTTCTGCAAGTCGGTGACCCCCTGGATCGAGTAGCCATTGAGTTGGAGCGGCGAGATCACCGCCGTACTGGCGATCAGGGCACCGAGCAGGCGGCGCCCAAGCGTCGGCGGGGTGTCGATGATGACCAAGGTTTCGGGGGTCAGCATGTGAAGTGCCTCAAGCCGGCGAAGCCACGCCGCCGGCCGCTGGATGGCGTCGAGCGGTTCGCGCTCCACGTCGTTAATGGCGAGGTCCGCCCCGATCAGGGTCAGTCCTTCGGCAACTTGCAGCGCAGGCAAACGTTCGCCCGGAGCGCTGGTGAACAGGTCCGACGCGCGGAGCGTGCCGGGCTCGGCGCGCGGCGCGAAGCTGCGGGTGCTGTTGGCCTGGCCGTCCAGGTCGATCAGGAGCACAGGCCGGTTGGCCTCGATCGCGTGCCACGCCAAATGGACAGCGATGGTTGATTTGCCGACGCCGCCTTTCTGGTTGGCGATGGTGAGTGTTTGCATTGGGTGACCTCTCTGGTGCGTGCCGCTTCGGGCGGGGTTAGAAGGCCAGAAGCTTTCGCATGCGAAAGCTTCTGGCACGGATCAGAAGTCCTCGGCAAAGCCGATGGTGATGACGGGCTCTTGGTCGTCTCCGGGTCCAATCACCATGACCAGAGTCACGGTCGGGCGGATGGCTTGGCCACGTCGCGGAATGCGGTTCACTTGGAAGGACAGCATGTTGTCGTCGCCGTGGCCCTGTGCCACGGAGTGCGCCACGCTAAGCACGTCCCACAAGCGACCGGTTTCGGACTGGCTTGCGTCGCTGCGCTCGTCTTCTGCGTCCCACTCGACACAGTCGGACCATGCGACCGCGGTAACGGCCACGGGGATACGAAAGCCGGCCTCGCTGGCCAGCGCCGACGCGTCCATGAGGGTGCCATCGGCGAGGGCTTGGGCGCGGCTGTAGACGTGGATCAAATCTGCTGAATCGAACATGGAAACCTCTCTGGTTCGTGCCACTAAGGGCGGTATGGAGAAATTAAGATACAGCAGATATTACAGCATGTCAACACATCAAATCCGCTTTTTTTATGCCGCGTCGCGGGACTTATCTGCGCCGCGCGTGGTTTCCTCCATCGCACGCACGCGCTCCAGCAGGGCGGCGGCCATTTGCGAAGCGCTGCTGTTATCGCGGCTCTGCCCGAGTCCGAGCTGCAGGAGGATTCGGACCGCCTCGTTGAGGGAAAGCTCTCGCCGATCGGCGTAGGTTTCCAAGTCCGCCTTCAGCGTGTGCGGCATTAAGATCTGCATGCGGGCCATTCGTTGTTGGGCCATATCGGTCTCCGTTGAGTGGGTTACATCTATTAAGTATGTGCGAGGATCACCGTTCGCGTTCTGCACCACGCTGCCGGCCGGCAGCGACCTCGTTGCTTGCCGGCTTCTGGCCCGGCTTCTGGCCCAAGCGTTCTTGCATTTCGGCTAAGCGCTGCTGCGCCGTTTTCATGGCCCTGTCTCTAGCCTCCGGATCGGCAACCTTATCCGCGATGCCTTGGCGGATCGCCTCCTGCCGGGCGTCGAGCTTTGGGGCAGCGTCAGCCTTTTGTTGCGGCTCCGGCTTCGGAGCGGTCTCTGGCTTCACTTCCGGCCCCGACGATAGCTGCTCGATTCGCCAATCTTGGCGCGGGACGGTTCGGGTCGTGCCGTCGGGGTTTGGGATTTCCACATCGCGCTTGCCAGCCCGCGCGACTCGCACTTGATCGCCGACCTTCGCGCGACTGTCGCGCATGGCATCTTCAAGGCCAACACCCCAGTGCTCGTGCTCGCTGCCGTCCTCTGCCCGGAGCTTGACCCTGAAGCTCGGCGAGCCGTCTTTTTGATGTCGATAGGGCGCCGGCCCGTAGGCCACGACCTCACCAGTATAGGGATCGGCGGGCGGGCGGTCCGGGGTCTCTGGGGATCGCTCGCGGGCCTCGGGCTGTGCCGGTGTCGCGGTGCGCGTCGATTCCGAGGGAGGTTGTTGCGGGCGCTCCTGGGGGCGCGACTGAGCGTCGGCAGCAGCCGTCTGCCCGGCGCTCGACTCGTAGCCGTCAACTGTTAGCCCCTTCTCCTGGGCGGCTGCCCACACCAGCGCCTTGAACTCCGCGGTGCCCTTTACCTTGAGCGACTTCCAACCGCGTTGCTCGGCCAGATCCACAAGGGCCTTGGCGACCGGCTGCGACACGTCGTCGGCCTTGAAGTGGTCCTTGCCCGAGCGAAACGCCTTCATGGTCGGGCGATCGCGGTAATAGAACTGATCTCCATTGGGCACGAAATGCCGCCGAACGAAGGCCGGCAGCTCGGCACCGTTCGCCGCGGCTGGGCCTTGGCTCTGCGTCTCCTGCTGCTGCGGGTCGATCGAGCGCGGGCGATCGCCGCGCGCGATCTCGTTAGGGGTCTGGTCTGGTTGCGCCGTGGTGGTTGCGTCGTCGGCCCGGTCCTTGGGGGCGGCGCGCTGCTGGTCTGCGGCCTCGATAGCGCGTCGGCGCTCGACGGCTGCTCGTATCTCGTCCTCGCTGATGCGCTCGCGGCCTTGGCTGACTTCATTTGTCTCAGTGGGCGAGGGCTCGGTAGCACGCTCGGGCTTAGGAGTCGTCAAGCTGGGGGGGGCCGGTGTGCCAAACGCGGCCATCCATCGCTCACTGAAGGCGATCGGCGTGTCGTCTTGGCCGACACGCAATCGGCGTCGCGGCGCGTCGTCGGTGCGCTCGTCGAGATACAAAGCGGTGCCGTCCAGATGCTTCGCTTGGGCGCTAGCGATGTCGCGAGCGTCATAGAGGGCGTTCTCGGGCGAGGAATAAGTCTTCGCCTGCTTCGGGTCGTCGGTCCATGGCGCATCTGCCTTGCCGGTCCAATAGTTGCCTGAGTCGGTGCCGATCAGGGTTGTTTCGGGTGCCATGTGGGCCTCCGGGGTGTGAACAGTGACGGGACAGTGGCTAGACATGGATTACTTTTGCTGTGCGGCAACGCCGGTCGCGCAGGCCGTCATATTATGAGCTATGCCATAACCGCTAAAAGTGGTCTTATATTATTGCATACTACTTACAGTGGTGACATAAAAACACCGTAATGATAATCTCTAGACATGGACTTGACAGCAATCATTCTCTCCTGCTCGGCGCTCCTGGCGCCTGAAATCCTGACCACGATCATCGACGCCGAAAGCGGCGGTGATCCGTACCTGATCCAGGTCGAAGGCCGGCGCATTGAGTCGGCCTCGACCGCGGAAGCGGTTGGCCGTGCACGGGCGCTGTTGGCGGACGGCTACAGCATCCGCGCAGGGCTCATGCAGATCTCTAGCGATGGCTGGGAGCAATACGGTCTGACGCTGGAAACCGCGTTCGATCCGTGCCGCTCGGTACGCGGCGGCGAGCAGGCGGTGATGGAGGGGTTCTTGCTGTCCAGGGGCGTGCGTTTTCAGGACGAAGCGCACGCATCGGCGCAGGACGCACCGCAAGAACGTGCGTGGGCGATGCCGCCCGCGCTGGACGGCTTTTCCGTCAGTTTTGATCGATGACAACTAACCAATGACCCGGAGTAACTCCAACATGCCCCCAACCTTGAACCACGCGAACCCGGTGGCCGTTCGCCAACCTCTGATCTCGGTTCGTACCGCGAATCTGCTGCTGTGGGTGGCCGTCGTGGCTCTGCTGCTGCTGTCGATGGACTCGGTTCAGGCCAACGTCCTCGATAACTTCGGCGGCGCGATACTCGGCATCCTGAACAACACCTTCCTGCGAGCGGTCGCCATCGCCGCGATAATCGGCGCTGGCTTGATGGCGCTCAGCGGCCGTATTCAGTGGATGTCGTTCTTCATCGTCATGCTCGCCGTGGTGATCATCTTCGGCAGCGCAGGGATTGTGGACTACATCATCGCCAACTCGGCCACCGCGTAACGATGTCAGACCCCCTGTTTACGGGGATGACGAGGCCAGCAATGCTGGCCGGCGTCACCTTCAGCGGGGTGACCCTGAACATGATGTTCGTCTCTGTCCCCTTCATTCTCTTCAACAATCTGTTTGTGCTACTCGCAGCGCCGCTAATACATGGCGCAATGGTGCTGATCTGCCGCTGGGATGCGCGTGCGTTTGATCTATTGCTGGTCTGGCTGCGCACCGGCGGTTCGGCGCGGCTGCGGCACATCTGGCGCGGGAGTACCTATCGCCCATGATGACGAACGCAAAGACGAAATTGCAGTGGTGGCAGCAGGAGAGAGCGGCGGCGAGCGTCGTCCCGCTCGTCGGCCACTGCACCGCTGAGATCGGCCTGTGTCGCCGGGGCGAACTGGTCACCGCCTTCTCGCTCGAAGGCACCTCGATCGAAGCCAAAACCCCGGAGCAACGCGAGCAGTACAAGGAAGCGTTGAACGTCGCGCTCCGAAATATCGCGGACTCACGCCTGGCGCTGTGGTCGATCGTGCTGCGGCGCGAATGCGTGTGCGATCTGCAACGCGATTACCCAAACGCCTTTGCGGCGTCGGTCGCCGAAGACTATGCCGACATGCAGTCGCAGCGGACGCTGTATGCCAATAGGCTCTACCTGGTGCTGGTTTTGCGGGTCACCGGGGTTCGGCAGCAAGTGGCTTGGTCGAAGCGCGGAGACCAGCGCCTGGTCCAGGATCTGGTAACGGCAGGGATTGACGATCTCGAAGATCGCGCGAGCCGGATGGGAGCGGCGCTGGCGGCTTACGGTCCTCGGCGTCTTGGCGTGACGGAAGGAACCAACGGCGCGCGGCACTCTGAGCTTGGGGAGCTGTACGGCGCGTTACTCAACCATGTGTCTCCGGCCGTGCCCCTCGGCAGCTATGACCTGTCGCAGGCCATCGGGTCGAATCGGTTGCTTTTCGGGCGCGAGGTATTTGAGGTTCGCCAGCCTGCCGGGTCGATGTTCGGCGGTGTCCTTGGCATCAAGGAATACGCCGCGGAGACCTGGCCGGAGATGACAGCCGGGCTGTTGTCGGCTCCGTTCGAGTTCAACCATGTCCAGTCCTTTGCGTTCCTTTCCAAGGAGAAGGCGAAAGACCTGTTTGCGACGCAACGGCGGCGGCTGATCTCGGCAGGGGATGAAGCGGTGTCGCAGGTTGATGCGCTCGAAGACGCGATGGATGCGTTGCTGTCGAATGCATTCTCGGTCGGCGAGCACAACGGCGTGCTCGTGGTCTACGGCCACAGTCGTGATGACCTCGCGGGCAAGCTCTCGGAAGCCGCGGCGCTGCTCTCCGATCCCGGTCATGTCGTGGTGCGCGAAGACCTAGCGATGGAAGCGCAGGTTTTGGCCACGCTGCCGGGCAATACCGAGTTCCGCGCGCGAGCGGCGCCCATCACGAGCCGCAATTTCGCCGCGCTATCGCCGTTCTACACTTACCCCTCGGGAAAGCCAGACGGCCATCATTGGGGCGAAGCGATCTGCATGTTTCGCACCGCGGCCGAAACCGCGTGCTGGTTCTCTCCGCATGCCGGGGATCTCGGGCATACGTCCGTGATCGGGATGTCCGGCGCGGGCAAAACGTTGCTGTTGGCCTTCCTGCTCTCACACCTGACCCGCTTCCCGGCTCGGCATGTCCTGCTCGACAAAGACCAAGGGCTGAAGCTCGCGGTGCTGGCCCTCGGCGGCCAATACCACCCACTGCGCACGGGGGAGCCGACCGGCTTCAATCCGTTCCAACTCGAACTGACACCCGTGCACGCGCATTACCTCCATGATCTGGTTGGGATGCTCGCGGGTGGCTACAAAACGCCCGGCGAAGGCCGCGATGCCGATCGCGCAATCAAGGCGGTGTATGGGCTCCAGCCAAAAAACCGGCGGTTGACGGCACTGGTGGGACTGCTCGATCAAACGCAGGAGGGCGGCCTGGCCGAACGGCTGGAGCCGTGGCAGGCCGGGAAGCGCTACGGGTGGGCTTTCGATCACGAGGCCGACACGCTGGAGTTGGGAAAATTGACGGGGTTCGACGTGACCGAGTTTTTGGATTCGCCGACGATCCGCACGCCGATTACGTCGTACCTGCTTTATCGCGCGCGTGCGCTGATCGATGGGTCGCCGTTCGTGCTCTGGATCGATGAGTTTTGGCGCTTGCTGGATGACGAGTATTTCGAGGATTTCGTCAGGGACCAGTTGAAGACGATCCGGAAAAAGAACGGGATCGTGATTACGAGCACGCAATCCCCGGCCGATGCGTTGAACTCGCGGATCGCCTCGGCGCTGCTCGAACAGACTCCGACCAAAATCTTCTTACCGAACGAATACGCGAGCGAGCGAGATTACCGCGACGGCTTCAAGCTGACGGAAGCCGAGTGGTTGCTGCTGCAACCGCTGATCAAATCCAGTCGCCGATTCCTGCTCAAGCAAGGGGGGCGCTCGGCGCTTGTCGATTTCGATCTCTCGGGCCTGCAGGCCATGCCGGTGCTCTCGGGCACCGAGTCCGCGATTCGTGGCGTGGATCGGATGAGTAGTGAGGACGGCCGATTGCCGGCCGATTGGATTCAACGAGTGATGAGAGGAGATTACCCATGACGACATTCGGCAAGCGACTGCTGGCGGTAGCAGTGGCGGCGGCGCTCTCCGGTCCGGCCGCTGCGCAAATCCCAGTGACAGACGGGGCCAACCTGACGCAGGCCGTGGCTCAAGTGCAGTCGATGGCGCAACAGTTGACGACGATGCAATCGCAGTTGCAGGAAATGCAGAACCTCTACCAGACCGCGGTCAGCAGTCTTGACACGCTGCGGTCACAGTTCTCGCAGATCCAGACGATGTACGCGGAGATGACCGGCATCACCGGCCATGCCGGAATGCTCGGCGACACGGTAACGAGACTCCATGATTTCCTGCCGACGAATATCGACCTGGATGCCGTCGCGGGTGCGCTTGGGGGCCAGGTCGCGGCCACACGTGGCGCGCGGGAGGCGTTCAGTGGGGCCGAACTGTTCGGCGCCGGGACGCAGTACGCAACCGCGCGCGCGAGCTACGACGAGCGCGGGGATGCGCTCTACACCTACCTGACGCTAGCGCAAAACACTTACGACGCGCTGCGCACGCGCCGCGCGACGATTGACAGTCTGCGGCAAGCCGCGGGGACGGCGACCACCCAAAAGGCAGCGCTGGACCTGAACAACCGGATCGCAGCCGAGAACGCGCTGCTCGCCAACGACAACGCGCAGCTTCAAGCGCTGTCGCTGGTGGTGATGCTGGAGTTTGAGAACGCCCGACACAACGAGGCCGGCCGCAAGCTGCAGCGACTGACGGAGCCGGAGGATGTGTCGTTCTCGGAGTAATCCAACCTTTCGCATGCGAAAGGTTCGCGGTCCTTTCGCGGATCGCTAAATCGATAACTGTGTTTCTTGAGGATCAGCAAGTGAGACAAACAACGATACAAGCTGCTTCCGTGTTGGTCGCGGTCCTGGTGGCGGGGCCGGCGGTGGCCGGCAAGTACGGCGTGGTGAATGGGGTCAATTTCGACGCGGTTCCGTGGGAAACGTTCTGTGCGGACGTGCAGTCGGTGCCGGTCACGCGCGGGGGCGGGCGCTGTGAGGTGTCGCATCCGGCGAGCCCGTATCACGGGCAATTTAAGGATTTCTCGGGGCGCGGAAAAAATCCGCCTCCCACCTGCGACATAGCGGCTAAGGAGTATCAGCGCTGGACGACCGCGAGCGGTGGGGCACACGACCCATGGAGACCATGCCGGGTCGCATGGGGGCGGACACTGCAGGCGCGCGCGCAGGAGCCCAAGCGATTCAGTGAGTCCTTCTCGGCCTGGCGGGCGCGCTGGTTCGGGCGTTGGATCGTGGGGGATTAGATGGAACTGTTCGAACCGCTGTTCGGGTCGGTCGATACCGTACTGACGTCCTACGTGAATGCTGCGGTATCGAATGCCGCGGGTTACATCAACGGCCCGCTTGCAACACTAGGCACCATCTCGTTCATCCTGTTCGGCTTGGTATTGCTATCCGGCCGGACCGAACTGCCGGTCGCGGAATTCGTTCGCAAGGGCGGGCTCCTGGCTCTGGTACTGACAGTCGGCGGTAGCGCGGCGCATTACAACGCCGTCCTGGCCGATCACCTGCTCGCACTGCCAGACGAGCTGATGGGGGTATTTGCAGGCATCGGGGCGCCAGGCAGCGGCAGCATCGGCGATACCGCGTCAGTGGGCGATGTGCTGGATGACATCGCGGATCGGAGTATCAACGGGATTACGGCGATTTGGCAGGCCGGCGGCTGGACCGACCCAGGTCCGGCCTTATTGGCGGTGCTGCTGTTTGCGGTATTTCTGCTGTTCGGCGCGGCGGCGGGCTACGCCGTATTGATCATGAAAGTCGGCCTCGCCTTGGCTGTGGCTCTCGGACCGCTGCTGATCTTGGGGTTGTTGTTCACTGCAACGCGCGACTTCTTTACACGCTGGCTCTCGTACATCTTGCAGTTCGCAGTGTTGGCTGGGCTCATCGGCGGGGTCGCGGGCATCGCTGATGCGGTCGTGGAAACTTACCTGGGCGGTCTCGATGCCGGCGGTGAAGCGCTTGACCTGGTTCAGCTTCTGGCGCCTGCGCTCGTGCTTGTCGTACTCGCCATCTTATTCGCGCAACTCCCTGGAATGGCCTCGTCGATCACCGGCGGCATTGGCCTTGGCGTCGGCAACATTGCCGCGCGCGGCATGGCCGCGAGCGCAGGGGCTGCCTGGTGGCACACGGCAGGCAAGCATACCTCGGCGTGGGGCCGTGCGGCGGACCGCTACCGCACGGACAGGGCGTCGGCAAGACAAGAACAAATCCGCGAGTTAAGGGGGAAAGCCTGGACGGCCATGAGAGGCGGCAACAAGGTATCCGAGGGCAGCGGGACAGGCGGCAACAGTCGCCCGTCTGCGCCGCGCGTGTCGCGGACGCGGCAGGACGAACAGAGACGAATCCGCGAACGTGACGAGCAGGAAGAGAAACGATGACACACCGACAAGAGATAACGCGCCGCCTGGTCGTTCTGGCACTCCTGCCTATGGCCGTCGGCCTGACGGGGTGCAGTGGAATGCCCAAAAACGCGCCGGGATGCTCGGGACAATGGCAATCCCTTAACCCGGCCCACTACCAAATGAAGCAGGAGCAGGGGGCAGACAATGCCAACGGATGACCTGCTCGCGGACGTGGAAGGAGTCGAAGCCGAAAGAAGGGCGGTAGGGAAGGGAAGGGCGAAAGTGAACCCGCTGCTCGATTGGCAGTACGACATCAACGAATCCGCCCGGCGCTCGGCGCGCTGGGCCTGGGCGATTGCGGCCTTGATGACGGTTATCGCCTTGGCAGCGATGGGCGCGCTTGCCTCCCTCGCACCCCTAAAATCAGTCGAGCCGATATTTGTCCGCGTCGATGCCGCAACCGGCGGCATTGATGTCCTGCATCGTATCGACGAGGTCCAAGGGCTGGACAAGGACGAGGCCCTGGCCAAGGGTAACCTGGCGCGCTACGTCTATGCCCGCGAGGGCTATTTCCGACCGCGACTGCAGGAAGATTATCGGCGGGTGTTACGGATGAGCGTCGGGGATGCGCGGGCTGACTACGTCCGGGAGATGAACCGCGAGAACCCCGATGCACCAACGAACGTATACGGCGACAAAGAAGAGGTCGAGATTCACCTGAAGTCGATCACCTTCGTGCCAGACCGCGACGGCCTGGCGCAGGTCCGCTACGTGCAGACTGTGCGGGATGACCAGGGCAAGGAAACCCGCAGTCACCACGTCGCGACAATCCTCTACGGATATGAACCCGATACCGAGATCCCGCTCTCGGCGCTGATCGATAACCCGCTCGGGTTCGCCGTCAGCGAGTACGCCGTTGAACGCGAGGACGCATCATGAAGCCACGCAGTTTTTCAGCAGCATTGGCCCTCTTGGTGCTTTCTGCGCCGATGGCCGAATCCGCCACCGTCCCGCGCGCTGGGAGCGGCGATTCGCGGCTCCGCTATGCCACTTATGACCCGGAAGCCGTCTACGAGCTGCGCGGCGAAATCGGCCGTGCGCTCTTTATCCGTTTTGCGGAAGGCGAAGAAATGGAGCGTTTTTACTCAGGCGATACCGCGGCCTGGGAGGTCGGCAAGCACGAGAATTACATCGCGATCAAACCAACAGCCATAACCCCCGACACCAACCTGGTGGTCATCACAAACCTGGATCGTGTGTATACGTTTGATTTGGAGCTGGGCACGCCGCTGATGTACGGCATCCGCTTCGATTACCCCAGGGCCGAAGCACAGGCCCGCGAAGAAGCACGCGTAAAAACCGAACTCGACGCGTCGCTCGATCCCTATCAGCAGACCAGAAAGAACTATCGCTATTCGGGCAGGGGCGGGAACGCGATCGCCCCTCGCGAGATCTTCGACAACGGGACGCACACATTCCTGCGCTTTGCCGAAGGCATGACCTTTCCCTCGGCGTTCGCGATCGGGCCAGATGGGCAGGAGACCCTGACCAACGGCACCGTGCGCGGGAATTGGCTGATCCTGCCAAAGGTCGGCTGGGCCTGGCGCCTGCGCTACGGCAGCGCGGTCCTATGCGTGCGCAATGACCATTATTCACCGTCGCAGCAGGACAACCCCGGCGAGACGGCCAACCGGAACGTGTGGAGGGTGACCAATGACTGACGGCATCGAACGCGGCGACGCGCCGGAGCTGCGGCGCGCGAACCCGCTGTGGAAGTGGATCGCGGGGACGGCGCTGGTGGGCCTCGGTGGAACCGCGATAGCCTGGATGCTGATCTCTGAGCTGATGCCCGAGCAAGAGGCCGAGCCGGTGACCGAGTCGCGGCCGCGGTTGCGGATGAACACGCCGACCCTCGACCTACCACCCCCGCAACGGGTATCCGCTCCAGAACCCGAACCGGCGGTCGTGGTGGTCGCCGCGGAGCCGGCGCCGATACCTGAGCCAGTGGAGATCCCGCCGCCCTATGTGCCGCCGCTGCCGGAGCCCGAGCCGCGCGAGGGATGGGAGCCGTACTTTCCGCCGCCCGAACCGATTGCGACGCGGGAACCGACGGAGCCGGAGCAAGACCCGGTTGAAGCGCGACGGCTATCCTCGTCGTTGGGCGGTGGCGGCGCCGCATCAACCGGGGCGGACGCGACGACAGGCGAAGCCCGGCGCGGTAGCGGGGGCCTGGACCTGAGCACGACAAACGCGGTGGGCGTGAAGGCAAGCCGGATCGCGGATCTGACCTTCACGATCCCAAAAGGCGCGTACCTGCCGTGCGTGCTGAATACCGCAATCCAGTCTGACCAATCGGGCATGATCACCTGCACATTACCGGATGATGTGCACGGGGCGAACGGAACCGTCGTGCTGCTGGACCGCGGATCACAGCTATTCGGCGAGTACCGCAGCGCGAGCATGGAGGCGGGCATCAAGCGCGCCTATGTCGTCTGGGAGCGCGTGCGCACCCCGACCGGCGTGGTCGTCCAAATCGGTTCGCCTGGCACCGGACCGCTAGGCCGTGCCGGCATCGGCGGCCATGTCGATCAACACTACTGGCAGCGCGTCGGGATACCAATCCTGATGAGCGCCGTGTCTTTCGGCGCGGAGTCCTACGCGCGTGACGCGCTGAGCCCCGACACGGGCCAGTGGGTCGAGCAGTCGACCAACGACACGATTTCGACGGTGATGGAACAGTTCGCGCGCATTCGCCCGACACTGCACACGCACCAAGGCGCGGTGATCGGCATCGTCGTGGCGCGGGATCTGGATCTGTCCGGGGTCTATCGGCTGGCTCGCACCGGGAGGGGCTGAAGATGGTTGGTGAAGGAACGCAATCCCTTTTGCTCGATGACATCGCGGCGCCGCTGCTGCCGCTGCTCCGAGACGACGTAACCGATCTCTGCATCAATGGCCCTGGCGTTGTCTGGATTGAGACCGGCGGGCAATGGGAGCGCCTCGAAGCCGAGGCGCTCAGCGGCGACTGGATTGGCGCGTTCGGCCGTGCGGTGGCGTCCTGGATGTCCGCAAGCCTCAATGAGCGCTCGCCGATCTTGTCGGGGCATCTGCCCTCGGGCGAGCGCATCCAGTTCATCCTGCCGCCGGCCGCGGAGCAACCATCGGTGACCATCCGCCGACCGTCGCGGGTGAGCCTCGGGCTCGATGACCTGGCGCGTTTAGGCGCATTCGAGCCGATCGCGCGGCGAGACGAAGAACAGGCGCACCACCGCGCGACGGTACGCTCACATTTCGCGGACGTTCGTCTTGGCGATTCCGGCGCGGTCGCGGCCTTCCTGCGGGAGATCGTCGAGCATCGGCTGAACGTGATCATTAGCGGCGCCACGGGCTCTGGCAAGACGACGCTGAGCAAAGCCATGATCGCCGAAGTGCCGGCCCACGAACGGCTAATCACGATTGAGGACGCTAAGGAGCTGGAGTTTCCGCACGCGAACGCGGTCCGGCTGTTCTTCTCACGCGACGGCGCGGGCGTCAGCCCGGCAACGGTCAAGGACTTGCTGGTGTCATGCCTGCGCATGCGACCGGACCGGATCATGCTGGCCGAACTGCGCGACGAGGAAGCCTACTACTACCTGCGCAACGTCAACACCGGGCACCCCGGCAGCATCACCACGGTGCACGCCAATAGCGCGGCTGCGGCGGTGGAGCAGTTGATGCTAATGGTTCTCCAGAGTCCAGCCGGCGCCGGCCTCGGGCGCGGCAACATCCGCCGACTGGTGCACAACCTGGTGGATGTGATCATCCAAATGGACAAGAAAAAGGTCACCGAGATCCTGATTCTTCCAGAGGCTGACGAATGCTGAAGCGGACCACTGCGCCGATACGCTGGATCATCGGCTTGTCGTTCCCTATCGGCCTGGTGGCCTTCCTGCCGACGGCCTCCTACGCATTCGCCGAGTTAGGCGGATACGTGTTTCGGTGGTGGCTGTGGGGTTCGGCAGCATACTACGGCACGAACGCCGAACTGTTGGCACTCTCCGGCGCGGCCGGCGCGGCGGCAGCCTTCGGTATACCCGCCTTTGTCCTCTTCGCGTTATTGCCGCCAAAGCCGCTGCACGGCTCGGCGCGCCTGGCGCGCAACGGCGAGATTTCGCGCGCTAAGCTCTACAAACCCGCTGCGCATGGCATCGTCCTCGGCCGGCACCGGGGCAAGCTCTTGGTGTTCAACGGCGACTTGCATGCCTTCCTGGCAGCGCCGACCGGCAGCGGCAAGGGCGTTGGCTTCGTCGTGCCAAATCTCATGTATTGGCAGGGCTCGGCCGTAGTCCTCGACATCAAGGGCGAGAATCACACGCTCACCGCCGGCTGGCGAGCTGGCGAGCTCAGGCAAAATGTGTATTTCTTTAACCCGATGCAGGAGGCCGGTCGGACGCACAGATTCAACCCGCTTGCCTATGTACGCGAGGGGGATCTGCGCATCGCTGACGTGCAGTTGATCGGCCATATCCTCGTGCCGGCAGAAGGCAATGATCCGTACTGGGCCGACGCGGCGCGGGACTTATTCACCGGGCTTGCGCTGTTGGTCCTCGATGTCGGCCCGGCCCGCGGCTGGCCCGTGACGTTGGGCCAGGTGCACCGGCTGATTCGCTCCGAGAAAGACCCGGCCGAGGTCTTGCCAGCGCTCATACAGGATTGCGACGAGGCCGGCATTGCGGTATCGGATTGGGCGCGGCGCCTGGTCCTCGGCTTCTGCAATGAGCCCGACAAGCCGCGAGGATCGATTCGCTCGACGCTAGCGACTAAGCTAAGCCTCTGGGCGAATCCGATCATTGATGCCGCGACGGCGGCCAACGATTTCGACGTACGCACGCTGCGGAAAAAGCCGCAGACGATCTATCTTGCCATTGCGCCGGATGACCTGGTGCGCGTCGCGCCGCTGGTTCGGTTGCTGATCGAATTTACCTTGTCGGCCAACACACGGACGAACGAACGCCCTGATGATGACCCGGCCCTGTGCGTTCCGCTGCTCCTGCTGCTCGATGAGTTTCTGTCGTTGGGTAGAATGGAGAAGCTGGTTCATGCCCTTTCCTACGTGCGTGGCTGGGGCATCAAGGTGGCGACCGTGATCCAGTCTGAGGCGCAAGTTCGCGCCGTTTATGGGCAGGAAATGGCCGAGGCGTTCATCGACAATCACAGAGCGCGTGTCTATTTCAGGCCGCCGGTCCATCGTCGCGACCTGGCCGAGGCAATCAGCAAAGGGGTCGGGACCGCGACGGTGAAGCAGACCAGCTATAGCTATGGCAAGGGCAACCGGACCCGACAGGTGTCGGAAACAGCGCAAGCCGTCCTCGATCCAGACGAGATCCAGAACATGCGCGATGACGAGAGCATTATCCTTGTGGAAGGCGTGCGGCCGGTCATGGCGACAAAGATCCGCTGGTTCCGCGATCGGCTGTTCAAGCGCCGGGCCTTGCCGGCACCTGAGTTACCGATGCCGGCGCAACGCGAGAGCGCCGCCGAGGCGCAAACCGATCTGGACTGCATCATCGAACAGGGATCAGAGCGAATCGAGACGCCGGAGGCCCTGCAAGCGGCTCTGGCTGCGATACCGGCAGCGAGCGGCGAGGATCAGGAAGCGCTGGATGCGATGGCGAGATCGATTGCCGAGGCGGTGTTTTATGCGGAAGAGGCCGCGTTGACGACTCCAGAAGAAGAAACACAATAGAAAGGCACGACAATGAAGAGAGCACGACAAACAACCTGGGTGGTAACGGCCGCAGCACTGGCGTTGGGGGGAGCGCAGACGCTTGCCGAACAGCGGTTGAGCGGCGAGCAGCGCGACGCCTGCGGATCGATCCTGTGCCTGTTGGCGGGCATGACCAACGGCGATTGCGCGGCCTATCTCAACCCGTTTTTTGCGATCAGACCGCCGGATCTCGGGGCGAAGCGGTTGGACTTCCTGTCGCAGTGTCCGACGGGTGGCAGCATGCCGGCTGGCCTGGTGGGACTGGTCGCAAGCCGGGCGACGGCCTGTCAGCCGACCTCGCTAACGTCGCGGCTGAATGCGGAGATTCTCCAGTGCGAGGCGGCGTTGGAACGCGAGCAAGGCTTCAGCGCGTGGTTACCTGATACATCATCGTGCAAGCCGCGCGAGGACGGTTGGCGCGGGCAGTGCGGCAGTTGGTACGACTCCAGCTATACCACCCAGCAACCGCCGACACTCACCGCGACGAATTGTCGGGGCTTCAACCGGGATGGCGACGGCGTCGGTTGTAGCTGGCGGTGGGCGGCCCAGTGAGTATCGATCCGGTCGATCCGGTCGATCCGGACAGCGACAGCGACAGCGTGTACGTCAACGGCGAGGAAATCGACTTGTCGAAGATTCGCGGCGCGCTCGATGAACTGCGAGAGAAAAACGCGAGGACTCGCCCGGCCAGTCTGACCGGTGTCGTGCGCGCGGTATTGCCAGAGCTAGAGGCGGCGCTACAGTCCGGTGCAGACTATGCCACGGTGCTGGCTGTGCTCCAGAATCACGGCGTCTCGCTGACCGCGGCCAGCTTCGAGACGATTCTTGCGCGGGTGCGCAAGGAGCAGCGCGGCAAAGACTAGCCAGCGAGCCAAGCAAGAGTGACAGAAAATAGGGAATTCTGTAACAGGCAACGCCCGGATCGGGCCGGCAGGGGCCGGGACGTGTCATTTTCCGAATTATCTGGCCGCTTCCTGCACCCCACAGGCGGGCGAAGCGGTGCCAGGGTTGGCTTCGAGAACCTGCCGCATCGGTGCGCTGGCGGACTGGCTGTGTTTTCACTCGATACAGCGCCACGGCGAGCGCTTGTCGGCGCCCAACGCCTTGCGGTACCCGCCAAGCCGCCGGGCCGGGCCGGGAGCGGTCGGGCGGACGCCAGACCGTCTGATTTCAAGCAGTCACGCGAATATTGGCCTAAATTTGCTAAGACAGCTTGCCCGGTTGCGCGCCCGCGAACACGCGCCAAGCGGGAACGGAACCGCCTTTTCTTAGGATGATGGGGAGGGGCTTTCGATGGCATCGCCGAAGACCGCGATCGAGCAGTCCCGCATGATCCGCCCGTTTCTGGAAGACGGCATCCCGCTGGCGTGCCTCGCCGCCGACCAGGCGGTTGCGCCACGCACGCTACGCCGTTGGGTCGCGCTGTATCGGAAGAAGGCACTGCATGGTCTGGAACGGGGGCCTCGCGCCGACCTGGGAGGGCGCCGCAAGATCGCCCCCCGACTGGCAGAACTCGTAACGGCCTACGCACTCCAGAACCCCGTGCTGCCGGTCAGGACGATCCTCCGGAAGGTCGCGGAGATCGCGCAGCGCGAAGCGCTGGATGTCCCATCCTACCGAGTGGTGTACAACATCGTGCGCACCATCGATCCGGCACTGCTGACCCTGGCCCACGAGGGGAGTAAGGCGTATAGCGAACGCTACGACCTGGTCTACCGTCGCGAAGCTGTGGTTTTTGGCCCAAACCGCCAAAAATATGCACTTGCCAGAATGTCCGAGCAGCGCTGGATTGTTGCTTAAATAAAACCATCACTTACCAGACCAAGTGGGTTCTCACTTTGCCGTAATTGTGGGAGTGTTCAAGCAACTTGCGAAGGTTGCGGATGGGTGATGTTGCGGTGAATCGACCGCCCGATTTTCGGAAACTGCGTATCCCGCGGCGCCAAGTTCCTAAGAATTCGCGATAATCACGACGGTGCGCGCGGAGCTCGCCGAGAGACCAACGAAATCGTACTGCATATTATTGGCGGTTTGGGCCAAAAACCCCTGCTTGGCACGGGTCCCGAAGGCTTGTCCGCGCTCGGGCGTGCCAATCCCCGCCAGGCGTACCCGGTGCGCCGTCTGGTCCGCGTCCAGGACCTCCACTGTGTCGCCGTCGATCACGCGGACGACGGTTCCCGTAAACTGATCCGCCCAGGCAGGCAGGGCGGTGAGCAGACAAAATATTAGAAGAAGCCCTTTTTGCTTGTTCATGCTGTTACGTCGCTCCGATAAGTCACCGCGTGGATACTCGCAGCCCAGAACAACGACGGCGCATCATGCAGGCCGTCAAGAGCAAGAACACTGGACCGGAGAGGATCGTTCGCAGTCTTCTGCATGCTATGGGATACAGATTTCGCCTGCACAGGAAGGATTTGCCTGGAAAGCCGGACATAGTTCTGCCAAGCCGCAAGAAGGCGATCTTCGTTCACGGGTGCTTCTGGCACTGGCACGGTTGCCAGAAGGGTCGGCTCCCAAAATCTAGGCTCGACTATTGGCTTCCAAAATTCGAAGAGAACGTTAAGCGGGATAGAACGAAAATTGCGCAACTCGAATCGCTCGGTTGGCAGACTCTCGTTGTGTGGCAATGTGAAACCAAGAATCTCGAAGCTCTTGCATCTCGCCTACAAGAGTTTGTGGATGAAACGTGAAAGGCGATCAACATCTGTAGGCCGCCCCGCTAGAATCTCTTTTTAGAACAACATCGAAGAGGGTAGAGAAGAGCATGAGACCGATCGGAATCGATCTTTTCGCGGGGGCAGGCGGTCTAAGCCTCGGCTTCGAGCAAGCGGGCTTCGATGTAGCTGCAGCTGTCGAGATCGACCCGGTCCACTGCGCCGTTCACAAGTATAATTTTCCCGAAACCGCCATCATTCCACATTCCGTCGAGGGTTTGAGCGCTACTCTGATCCGTAAGGTCGCCGGAATCGGTTCCCAGCCAGTAGATTGCGTGTTCGGCGGTGCACCGTGCCAAGGTTTTTCCCTGATCGGACACCGTGTCCTGGACGATCCGCGAAATAAGCTCGTGCTTGACTTTGTGCGCATCGTCTCCGAGTTGCAGGCGCGCACCTTCGTCTTCGAGAACGTCAAGGGGTTGACTGTCGGCAAGCACAAAGCCTTCCTGAAGGAATTGGTTGCGGCCTTCGACGATGCAGGCTACGAAGTTCGCGTGCCTTGGAAGGTGCTAAATGCTGGTCACTACGGAACGCCACAGTTTCGCGAGCGCTTGATCCTTTTCGGAAGCCGAAAAGGCGAACCGATTCCCGACTACCCAGCGGCCCAAACGAACATCGTGGGTCGCCGTAAGTCGATCGACGGTCTTTTGGACGGGCCGACCTGTGTTGATGCCCTGCAAGACCTTCCCGATGCGGATCGTTTCCAAACTCTTCTCACCTCGGATTCTGTTAGAACGACCGGCTTCGGTGCGCCGTCCCGCTATGCCGCTGATTTGCGCTGTATGACCGATATGGCTTGGCACTACGGTTATGCGAGAGAGTGGGACCGGGCGCTCCTGACATCGAGCGCCAGGACCGATCATACAGACATATCCATGCGGCGCTTCCGGGAGACGGAGCCGGGCTCAGTCGAGCCGATCAGTCGCTTCTTCAGGCTACCAAAGCAAGGGGTATCCAATACTTTGCGCGCTGGGACCGATGGCGCGCGCGGGGCCTTTACCAGCCCGAGGCCGATCCACTATCGCCATGATCGCTGCGTGACTGTGCGAGAGATGGCACGACTGCACGGCTTCCCGGACTGGTTTCGCTTCAATGTCACCAAATGGCATGGAGCGCGACAGATCGGAAATGCCGTTCCTCCACCGCTTGCGAGGGCAATCGCCGGTGAAGTGATGAAAGCGCTCGGCGAGGAGCCAACCCGTACTGAACGGACTATGGCGCTCGGCGATCCCAAGCTTCTTGCGCTTGACCTATCCGGCGCAGCAGCACATTTTGGCGTGAATCCTCTTCCCAGTAAACGTGATCGGAAGAGCGGAGCGAAGAAACGCAAGCAGATTGACATCGAGCGCGAACGCTTGGCTGGGCAGGTGGCATATGTCTAAAAAAGTAGGCAACCGCTACCAGGCCCTCATCGAGAAGATATTTTTCGATCACTACGCGGACGGCGCAAGCACTCTGGAGTTTACGCGCCAGGAGATCAAGGACGCAGCCGCCGATCTGGCGATTGTCTTGCCGGACAATCTGGGCGACGTAATCTACTCGTTTCGCTTCAGAGCCGCTCTTCCTGACCGCGTAATAGCGACTCAGCCCGAAGGCATGGAGTGGGTAATCGAGCTGGCAGGCCGGTCTCGCTATCGGTTTGCTTTGGTCAAGATCAACCGCGTTCTGCCGCGAGATGATCTTGCGCGTATCGATATTCCTGACGCCACCCCCGAGCTAATCCGCGCCTATGCGCTCGACGATGAGCAGGCGCTTCTTGCAATTGTTCGCTACAACCGGCTGATCGATACTTTCCTCAGTCTAACGACATATAGCCTTCAAAATCATCTCAGAACAACCGTCAAGGGGATCGGGCAGATCGAAATCGACGAGTTGTATGTTGGGATCGACAAACGTGGCTGCCACTATGTTATTCCAGTTCAGGCCAAAGGCGGAAAGGATCAGATTGGCATCGTGCAGACGACCCAGGACATCCGTTTCGTCGAAGAAAAGTTCCCCGGCATGCGCTGTCGTGCGATTTCCGCGCAATTTATGCAAGACGACATCGTCGCTTTGTTCGAGCTGACGCTTCAGGACGATGAAATTAAGGTCGTCGAAGAACGCCACTATCGCCTGGTTCCAGCTAAAGATCTCGACCAAAATGCCATCTGCGATTACCGGGATTAAGATCGCATTATCTCACCCTCTCGTTCCCGATCCTCGCGAAGCCAGAGTCTGCGTTTTTGAACGGCGCCGAGCGTCTCAAAAAGTATACATCTTGTTATCACTCGCGCCGGTCCTACAGCAAACGTGATCGAGTGTGCGAACCTCGACCAGATCGAGAGCTTCTCTTAGCTGTAGCAACCTGCAAACATCCGGCACTCAGCCTGCAAACATCGCGCTTTTCGGCCCAGATTAACTGACAATATCCGGGTCCTCGAACCCACATTAATTTGCCAACAGCCCAGAATAATTGCCAACAGCCTGCAAACATCCGGGCCGACCCAGATTATTTGCGAACGGCTCTCGGGCCACGGCGGCTCATCACACCGGCAACCCTGCCGCCAGCAAGTGCGCATGCAGCTCTACAAACCCGCCCGGTTCAACGGCCAGGTCCTGCGCCTGCACTACGCGCGAGAACAGGATCTCGACGAGCACTAGAAAGCTATGGTCAGCGCCGAGGGCGAGGTGTTCGTGCAGTACATTGACCGTCCGTAAGGCACAGCCTCGAGCGGGTTCTTGATGGTTTGCGGATGCCAGCACGTCCCGCGTGGTCGCATCTTGCGCGCCGTCAATTCATCGGCGATAGCGCGCAAGGTGGCACCGCCCGCCCGGAGCTGACGCACGAGACCGACGATCCGCTGCTCGGAAGCCTCCTCGACCAGCAGGCCGTCATCGCCCAGACGATAGCCGTAGGGAATCGAGCCCACCCGCTGCCCGCGCGCGCGCATGCCTTGAAGCGCCGCGCGCATGCGCGCACCGATCAACAGGCGCTCGTATTCCGCGAACGCATCCACCATGCGGCGCATGAGCACATCCGACGGGCTGTCCGAGTCGGTGCCCTCACCGGCGGCACTGGCGATCCTTGCCTTCTTGCGCTGGACCGCCGCCTCACTCATCGCCATCACCAGCGGATCACGGGCAATGCGATCGCGCTTGGCCACCAGCAGCACATCCCCCGCCTCGAGCGCATCGATCGCCGCCAGCAGGCCGGGTCGCTTATCGAGACCCGCCTTCCCCGAGATCCCTGCGTCCTGGTAGACCGCCGCGACTTCCCCCTCGGCGATTTGGCGGCAGGCGTCGAGCTGCGCGTCGAGGCCGGCGCTGCTGTCGGCCTGCTCGTCGGTGGAGACGCGCAGGTAGGCGACTATTTTCATTTTGTGCACCCTTGGTTGCCGCTGGCAGGCTAGGGCGGGGCGCAAATCTTGTCAACTACCGACCGGTAATTGACAGGATTTCGGCAACGAAAGTCCATTGAGCCATCTGAGCGTCGATCGGCTTTTCGGTGCGGAAGACGTACGAAAGAATCGGCGGAGTGGGGCCGCTCCATAAGAAACGGAAAAGAGTGCTTCCTAAGCGTGGTAGGGCTGTCGGCAGGGGATCTCCGGTTACGCCGCCACAAACTGGTCGATCATGCCATGAGTCGCCGGACTGTCCGCAGTCGACCCTTATGTAGCGCTCAACATAATGGTCGGTTGCTGCCCTTCGACAAGGAGAAAAACCCCCGACGGCCTTCGCCGAAGCTACCAGACGCCGGGGGTAGGGGCTTTTTGTCCGGCAACGGCCGGCACAGGCACGACGGGGCTGGACATACCTAGCGCACAGGGACACCATCCGTAAACGGCACCCATCGGGCAAAGCTGTGTACTCGAAAGGCGGAAGCCGAGGTTGTTGTTCCGGTTCGACGGCTCGTTCCTGTTGCGGTACGCCGAACGGCAGTTGTCGGCGTCGTTGTTCCAGGAGCCGCCGCGGATGACCCGGTTCGAGCCCGTAGCCCGTCAGCCGTCGATGATGCTAGTTCCGCAGACGCGCCAGCGCAAGCGATAGGAGTCGGCATGGCCGACATGGGCATACAGGCTGGCGGCACGGCCGCTCAGCTCCCCGAGATCGATAGCCCCGACCTGATAGGCCCGCTCGATGCCGCGAACCTTGCGCAGGAACCGCCGGCGCGTGCGCTGATTCAGGCGGATGGTGCGCGGGTAGACGCGGAAGCCCAGGAAGCCGATGCCCTCGGACACCGGATTGACCGGTGCCGCCGATGCCTTCAGCTCCAACCGGAGCCGCTCGCGTAGAAACCGCCGGACCTCGGCGTGCAGCTCGTGCAGCGTGGCCTTTTCGGACCCGAACAGCAGGAAGTCGTCCATGTAGCGGAGATAGCCCGGCAGGGCCAGCCGGTCCTTGACGTGATGGTCCAGCTCCCCGAGAACCAGATTGGCGAAGTGCTGACTGGTCAGGTTGCCGATCGGCAACCCCCTGCCAGGGAGCGCGTCCGGCGGCGGATGGTCGATGATCCGGTCCAGCAGCGAAAGCAGGGCGCGGTCCTTCAGCACCCGAGCAAGCAGGGCGCGGAGTACCTCGTGGTCCACCGAGGCGAAGAAGCGCCGCACATCGCACTGGAGCACATAGGGCCAGCGGCGAGCGAAGGCTTGCGCCCGATGCATCGCGGCATGACTGCCCTTGCCGCGGCGGCATGCATAGCTGTCGTGACAGGCGCGGCGCTCGAACACCGGCTCCAGCACATCGCAGATTGCATGGTGTACGACCCGATCGCGAAACGGCGCAGCACAGATGGCGCGGCGCTTGGGATCATGCACCTCGAAGGTGACGAATGGACCGGGCCGATAGCAGTGGCCGACCAGTTGCTCTTGGAGGCGGATCAGCTCGCGCTCCAAGTCCATCTCAAACGCCTGGACCGTGGGCCGGTCACGCTTGCCGCGGGCGGCACGTCGTTCGGCCTCCAGCAGGTTGCGGAAGCTGACGATGTCGGGAAACAGGCCGCCGGCACGCTTCATTGCCGGGACTTCTCCAGATCTCGAATCCAGCCGCCGAGCATCCGGCCGCTCTCGTTCACGGATTTGGCCGCATGCTCGTAGCCCGCGTGGGACAGATAGTGCAGCCGATACGACAGCCGCAGCAGCACCCGCAGCCGCTCCAGCCGACGATTGACGGCGCGCAGCCGCTCCAGCTTGTCGCAGGTGTAGCGAGCTTCGACCAGGTCCTCAATGACATCGAGGGCCAGGTTGTCGATGCGGTTGGCCAGCGTGAAGCGGGCGCGTTTCGGGAACTTCTCGGTCGTCGGGAGCAGCCATTCCAGAAACTGCATCCAGGCCGTGAATATCGGCAGCTCCTCGCGCTTCGGTCGGGTCATGGCTGTTCCCGACGCTCGGCGAACCCATCCGCGCCCTGGTCCGGACTGTCTTCGGGCGACTTCGCCTCTTTCTTTTCCGAGCTCTCCAGCTGGTTGAGCATGCCCAGCAGCTCCTTGCCGTACTTCTTCAGCTTCGCATCACCGAATCCATTGATCTCGGCGAGCGCCGCCAGTGTTTGGGGACGGCGCTTCACGATCTCCGCGAGCTGGCGATTGTTGCAGATAACATAGCTCGGGATACCCTCGGCCCGTGTCCTCTCGCCGCGCCACTCGCGCATGCGCTCGAACAGCGGCCAATCCTTCGGATCGAGCAGGTCGCGCCAGGACTCATCGCGGCGTCGGCGCGAGCCGCCTTCGGCGTCACCCGATGCCGCCGTCGGCGCACGCACCCCACGACAGCGCACGATGACCGCGAGGTAGGCACGGCCCTGCTGCATCAGCAGCTCGTGATCAATGCTCAGAACGTCCTTGTCCGACAGGTAGTCGCGCACCGGGGTGTCGTCGAAGCGCTCGCTGACCGGATCGAACGCAAGGGTGAAGACGCGGAAGAGCATGGAACTGGTAGAAGCTCAGTCCAGGCGCCGGGCTATTGCCGGCCAAGGGTAAAAGGGAAAGAGTGCCAAGCTATACGGTCCTCGAAA
>JGI12048J13642_10591436_pt1 | contig 25450 bp, 24 predicted proteins | sample ElkSlonscriptome_16_FD_13642 | JGI IMG/M metagenome (IMG submission 13642)
CCCCGCATCACTTGGTCCAGTGGGCCGCATTGGAGCTGATGTTGGACTGCGATGTCAGCTTGAGCTCCACAGAGTTCCTGTATGTTGGACTGGTCAGGAACCCGATGGATGCGCTCTACTCAGCCTGGTCCCGGTGGCGCACCTTCCCTGAGTACGCACAGTTTGAGTGGGAGTTGGCATACCGGAATCTCGAAGGCCTCAGGGCCCGACTTGGGGAGCGGCTCGTGGTCGTCCGGTACGAAGATATCGTGCAGGATCTCGCCAGCCTGGCCCCCGTCATCGAATTCGTCGGTGCAGGGCAAGACGAACTGCCTACGGATTTTCTCCATGCTCGATCGGTTAACAAGAGGAGAGACGATCCGCGGTACGGGTTCCAACTTGCCCTTTCGGTGCGCGAACTGGCGTCGACGTTCGGGTACGACGAGGTGGATCTCGAGCATCGAGAGGTCCAAGGCTGGGAGCGATACAGAGACCGCGCTCGGCGCCTCTACGAAGCTCAGCGCGTCGTGCGCGCACCGTTTCAAAGGTTCCGGCGAGTGGCGAAGCATTTGTTGAACCGTTCGCCGGCGCATTGACGACAACGCGCTTCAACACCTCCATGTTGTTGCGTTCGATGCCGATCCACCCAGACATCCTTTCGTCGCAGCGAGACTTTTTTCTCGCGCGGGCCCTCTGGCTCGAAAACGGGCGTGCTGGTTCGGAGTGAGGTCTTGCTATACGAAAAACTTACTCGCGAAGCGCCCCTGGTTTTGACTCGCCCGATCTTCGCGCCGCAGGTCCGCAAGAATGTGTTCCTCGAGGCTTCCCTCCGGCAACAGGATGGTAATCGGGCGGGATAGCGGAGTCTCGGCGACGGCTCGATTTCATCAATGTACGATTAGACGTAATACTGCAGCCCATTGCAGGCGGAGAGACCGCAGGTCCGCCGCGAAGAATCATGGAAAATTTTGACGGAGTGCTCGCCGCTTTTCGTGCAAAAGCCTGTTTTCGGGTTTTCGGGGAATCAAGCCTCCCGCGTTGATCCGCCCCTATCTACGTGGAAACTTTGAGCAACGATGAGGCCTAACTATCTCGTTATCGGCGCCCAGAACTGCGGTACGACCAGCCTGTGCGCGAATCTCGGAAAGCATCCGGATGTCTTCATGACATACCCGAAGGAATTGCACTTCTTTTCCGATCCCAAGACCTTCGCGAGAGGCTGGGCGTGGTACGAGGCGCATTTCGAGAACGTTACGACGGAAGCGGCCATCGGAGAAGGCAGCACGACCTACACGCGCAATGTCTATCAGCCGGATGCGCCCGGATTGATCGCCCGCCATCTCCCGGACGCGAAATTGATTTATATGGTGCGGCATCCCTTGCGGCGCATGGAGACGCATTGGCTGCACCGGCGCCGATTGAAGCGCAATCCATTGTGGGACTTCGAGCGGACCTATCGCGAGGTTCCCTGGATGTTGGATGCATCCCTGTTCTGGCGACAAATCAGCTTCTACCGCGAGAATTTTCCGGATGACCGAATTCATGTCGTCTTTTTCGAGGATTATGTCGCGGACCCCGACCGCGAGCTTGCTAGGTGCTTTGAGTTCCTGGGGGTCGATGCCAGCTTTGTCGTGCCGGACGCGCGCGAAGTGCACAACCCGTCACTCGGCCGCAAGGCCGACAAGGCGCTTGGCCGGATTCTACGCAAGACGCCCGGGACGACCGGTCTGTGGACCTTGCTGCCCGCCGGGCTGCGTCGGCTCATTCAGCCTCACCTGACGATGAAGCTTGAGGACAAGCCGATCTGGCCCGATTGGGTCCGTGAGGATGCAATTAACAACGTCCGGCCCGACATGGCCAGATTTCTGTCCTTCTATGGCAAGCCGCCGGAGTATTGGGACCTGGAGCCGGTTGCCGAAGCTGCGACGGGACGGCTCGATGCCGCGGCGGGCGAGTGCTAGCGCTCGGCTGCTTCGATGAACGAAGGTCTCAACGACTCGGCAACAGGTGCGGAATTACGCGCCGACTCTGACTCAGCGTCGAGAGCGCGCTGCATGCCTTCGGGTGTTTGTGGGCCCGCCTATTAGTGGTTTGAGAATGAAGAATTTGCGGTTCCTCTATTCAACTGCCGAAGCCTTTCCCAACCATCGCGTGGATCTGACCGAGCTTTTTTCGGCGGGGCTTGCCCGACGAGGGCACGCGATCGATTGGCACAGGGAGCTTGTCGATCCGTCGCGTGGTGGCACAATCGAAATCAACGAGAACGAACGCGTTATAGGATGCCACCGGATCGCCGGGCGATCGGTTCTTGCACTTCTCACAAACTCCCTAATTGTTGCCTGGCACGATTTGCGCCTGCTATGGCTGCCGCGGACCGGCGACTACGACTTCATCCAGGTTCGGGACAGGGCGGGAGCCGCCCTGCTAGCGCTTGCGGGCGCGCGAATCGCGCGTAGGCCGTTCTTTTACTGGATGTCTTTTCCACATGCCGAGGATAGCCTTTTTCGGGCCAAAGACAGGTCCTTAGGTATCCCGCTCTGGAAGCGCTTGTTGCTGTACATCAGAGGTGTCTTCTCTCTAAAGGTTCTTTATCGGCTCGTCCTTCCTCTGGCGGATCACGTCTTCGTGCAAAGCGACCGCATGAAGGCGGATGTCGCGGCGAGAGGCATTGCCCCAGAGAAGCTGACGCCCGTCCCGATGTGTATTCGCTGGCAGGCAATCAGTACTGCGCAGCTGTCGTTGCCGGTCGACCCCTGGCTTCGTGGGCGCAGGTTGCTGGTTTATGCGGGAACTCTCGTCCGCGGCCGGCGCCTCGATTTCCTGGTACAGGTCATGGATAGGGTTCGCCGCGAATTTCCAGACGCGCTGCTGGTTTTCGTCGGCGATGGTCCTGCAAGGGACGTTGCATTCCTGGAGGCTGCGGTTCGGCGTTTCGGTGTCGATGAAAACGTCAGATTCGTTGGCTTCCTATCGATGGATCGAGCCTGGGGGTACATAAAAGCCGCCGACGTGTGTCTCTCGCCGCTTCCTCCCAGTCCGATCTTGGCTCCTGGCACCCCTACGAAGGTTATCGAATATCTGGCGATCGGCCGGCCGGTAGTGGCGAGTGAGCACCCGGATCAAGGCAGGATTTTGCGAGAGAGTCGCGCGGGTATTCTCGTCCCCTACGACTGCGAGGCTTGGGCAAAGGCCATTGTCAGAATGCTCGGAGACCCGGAGAATGCAACAACGATGGGCAGGCGCGGTCCGCCCTATGTGCGCGCGCACCGTACCTACGAGGAACTCGTTCCTCGGTTGGAGGTGAAGTACTTTGAGTTGCTGGGAGGCTTGTCCCCGGACCGTCGAGAATGTGCTTCGGCCTGAACAGTCGGGCGTGGTATGGCTCTCCCTGATCCGGGGGCAGCGCGGGCGTGCCGTCCCCCGCCTTGGGGGTTTCGTCGCTACGCCCCTAAACCCCCAAGGCGGGGGCGGAACTCTGTTCGAATGTCATCGAGTCTCTCTCTGCCTTCATGGGTCCTAACTTTACAACGCCCTACAGTAATTCGAAGGTGGGCCGGTGTCTCAGTCATGTTGGCAGAGAGGGGCCTGTGGACGAGTCCGCTTCCCTGCGGACCGGCCCGAGCCCAAGGGGGCCGTGTCGACAACCCATGCACCGCGGGTGCAATACGCGCGCACCGTGCCAGCGCGGCCCACAGGTTGCCCACACTCTCGGGCTTCTCGCCCACATCACCACAAGCCCTGCAACAAGCGGTTTTATGAGGAAATAAAGAGGGAGATTGACGAAACTCAGTGCCAGTATCTAACAGGTCAAAGCATATCAGCCTGGAAATCTCACCAGGGGATTGAAAAAGGGTCGCCTTTTGGGGCATAACGGTTGTGCAATCAAACCATTATGAACAACCAACAGGACAGCCCTTCGACGACAGAGTGTAGCGCAGAGCAGTTGGAGTTGCACGGCCTTGGCAAACGCGTGGTGGTGGGTCGCTTCAACGGTGGAGCGATCAGCTCCGACGGCGGCGCGCTTCTCGAGGTCGAGGCCAAGACGGGCATCCTCGCTGGCTTGGCTGGGCAGTTCGCCGATCATCGCGACCCGGAGCTTATCCCTCTCCGCCCAGGCGCTGCTCGTCCAAGTACTGCGCAACATCCAGATCTCGGGGGCGGTCCCCGCGGCACCCTGAGCGATCGGCTGCTCTGCAACGCCCAAGCCGCTTGCGGCGGTGCCCAGCCGAGGCGCCGACGGGCGGCTATTGTCGCGTGCGCCGAATCGCATGCGATACGTGTCTATAATCATCGAAACGTATTCGGCCCCAGCCCGTTTTTCCTCCAGCCGACACCCGATAGATGAATCTGCCATCCTGTCGGCCCCGCCCGCCGTCCACTGCTCGCACCACCGCCCCGCGGCAACCCCCTTGTGAGCGATTCGGGCTAGAACCACTGCCTGAGATCCCGGCCCAGGAGAGCGCCAAGCCTAGCCCTATCGTCTTCCGTCGACCGGCGTATCATCTCCAGCTCGGCCGCGGGTAGCACCGGTTGCTGGCCGGCTGCTTCGATACGTTGGTTGAATTTTCTGATGAGTCGGTGCAAACCAACTCTGCCGAGCAGCAACTTCACGCGCAACAAGCCGCGATCTCGAAGGGCTTGCGCACCATGACTGAGCAGTCTCTCGACGGCGGGATATCGCAGCGCGCTTATCCGGTTCACCTTCTGTGACATTATCTCTTCGGGGAACGACGGCTGAACGCCAAGGAACCGATAGAGACGAGTGAGGAAGGACCGCTGATCGCTCTCTAGGTCGTCATATAGCGATATGTGGATGCGTTCCGGGGGAAAACGTTCCAAGTAAGCACTGAGTTGCTGGAAATATTGGACCCCCGCTAGGTATTCTGGATCCGAGCGAAGGCCCTCTGCGAAGGTTCGATCTGTGAGACCCCGCTGCCGGTGTAGTCGGTAGAGCGAGTGAATCTGCTCACTAGGACGGCGAAGGATGGCAATGATGCGTGCATCCGGCAGGTCGTTGTAAATGCGTGGGGCGCAATCCTCTCCGCCCAAGTAGGTTGGACAGATCTCTCCGGCAATGGCCTCCTGCGAGCGGTTGGCGAAGAAGGAGCGATACCATTGGGCGCCCTTATCATAATGATGACTGAAAAACATGGTCTCCTTCTCGGCGGTGACGTAAATGTCCGGGTGCTGCTCGAATACAGAGTGCAGCCAGGTGGTGCCAGCTCTGTATGTGCCGACGACTAGGAAATCGATGTTGCCAATCTGGTTGGGTGCGCGGCTCTGCGTTTGGGCGTTTTCGCGGTGTATCATAGGGATAGGGCCGTTGAACTTGAGTGACAAGCTGAATTGATCTTTGATCTCGCAAAAGGAAACTGAGGACTCGCGTCCGATTTCTTAGAACCTTATCCAGGCCAGGTGCCGTGACCCGTAGATTGGTTTGTGTGTAGTTGCGTTCAACGGCCTGCTGTCCGGTCTCATGTCATCGAGGATGACACTGCGCAGGGCGCCGCTCGACGTGACAGAACAGGCGGTGTTCGATCGGGTTCCGCTTCGAGGCGTAAGGCGGGCAGCGAGCGATGCGCTGGCGTGACTCCTAGGCGCACGCACAGCGCGATGAGATTCCTTTTTGAAGGGCGGCAAGCTGGCCGCGTTGGCGCCACCGGAACCGGAGGTCAACGCAATCTCCTCGGCATTGGGGTAACGCCGGCAACGGTCTTCCAGCCAGGCCGGCGGGATGGCATCGTAGACGAAAGCGCTGCTATGGTAGGAGCTTACCAAGGCCATGAAGCCGACATTGTCGAAATTGTCGTAGACGCCGTGCCGTCGGGCATACACGGTGTTGCGGTTGAGGCCCAATGCCGTGCAGGCCTATCGAAGCGTTAGGCGCACCGGACGCTCATGGAGAACCGCATTCATGGCCCGCTCCCATTCTCCGAGCGATCGAGCATCGACAAGGCCTTTTTTGCAGTGTTAGACAGTCGTTGGCCAACTCGACCTTGTGACTCAGGCGGGCGGTCTCGCGCTCGAGCAGCTCGATGCGGCGCTGCTCAGACGTCTTGGCAGATTTCGGCCCGGAAGCGGATTTGCCGAGCTCCTCAGCGCCATTCTCAGCAAACTCCCGCCGCCACCTCGGTCTGCGGAGGGTTCGAAGCAGGTTTCGGCATGGCCTTCGGTCCTCAGTCAGGCGCCCTGTTCCTAATTTATCTTGCCGTCAGTGTCTGGACTGAGGTTGACACACATGGATGATATCGGTGCGTATCATTGATGTCGAGCGGTGGGTCCACACGCGCATCAGGGCCTCCGGGCCGCTCGCCATCGGCGCACCCCAGGAACCGACACGAAGAATTTATGAACATTTCGTGGTCTTTCCATGGGAAATGGGACAGCCTAAACTGTAGCTGAAAGCAAGTTGCCAGACGGTTGTTGACCACGGCAAGCGCCGACCAGAGTGATGTACGCTCTTTCGGGATTTTGTTGCCATTTTGTCGCCGGAGTATCTAGGCCAGCATCTTATGTCTGCCAAACCGGGTCACCAACAAGATCTGGTGGTTGTCGGGCGCTCAAGAGGTGGCTTTGCTGTGCCGTGTTCGAGTTATTTGCACCGCCGAGAAGGGGGAGGCTCCTAAACGCCGAGCGCTTCCGCGTAGCCGCTCCGCTGGACGCAACGAGCTGCTCGATTCTTCAAGCCGGACCGGGGGCGCAGTTTTGAACGGGGGCACAGTTGCTTACGATCAGGGCCATCACCCGCGGCGAAGTGGGAGTGCGATCACGGCACGCGAAGGCTGGCATACTAAACTTGGATTGTCTGCCCCCTTCGCAGCAGAAGGCTCCAAGAGTGTTTCTTGGCTTGCCTTGTTCGGGCCCCGCATGTCAATGCGTCTAGGTACGCAGGCGGGCGGGGGCCAGACCGCGCGCATCGTGGGTAGCGGAGCCGCTGCCGGGCGGGTACGGAACGGACAGCAGCCATCCGGCCGCGTGAACTCGCGACGTCCGCTATTGCCGTGCGGGCTAAGCGCGCAATTCGCTTTCCGTGGGCGGACCCGCATAATCGTCGGGGCGCTTCGCGCGAGATGTCAATAGGCCGGGTCGAGACTTGCCGCGTATGCGTAGTTGCCCTATTGATGCGTGAAACTGGGAGTTCGCTAAGTTGCAGGCGCTAGAAGCTGTAGCGCGGCTGCCTATCAAAAAATGTGCAGTGCAACAAACCGACAGATTTCTCGGGAGACAGTTGAATGAAGGTGATGACTAAGTTCGCGGCTGCAGTCGCCGCGTTTTTGGCCGTGCAGCTAGCCGTGGCGGCGGAGTATCGGCCGGCGCAGGAAGCGTTCCGTTCTGCCGGTTCCGGCAGCGAGTCCGGCACTCACGAAAACGGCGTGCTCTTAACGAACCATAGCTTCGATACGGAGGCCTGGGGTGGAGCTATCCTGCTTGCCCAATTGGAGGCTCCAACCGAGCTTCACGTCTTTAAGCCCGGTGAAGAATTACCGACGCCCCCGCCATCGAACGCCGGGACAACTAAATGGCATCCCGGGCATTATGTCCATGTCCCGAAAGGCGACCTATCGCCTTATGAGACCGAGGTCGGTGGGTATCCGGTGATAAGGGGCTATCAGAAACGCTATTATTGGAATGACCTTGAGCCTGCCCGTGGGAAGTACGACTTCTCGGAAATCGTTGAGGACCTGGCCTATGTGGAGGCGAGGGACAAATATCTCGTCATCCAAATTCAGTTTAAGTCGTTTAATGAAAACCAGAAGCTGGTGCCGTCTTACTTGCTGACTCCGGAGTTTAATGGCGGTGTTTACCAATCGGCGCATCGGGGGGGGTGGAACCTACGCCTGTGGAACGAGAAGGTCCTTCGGAGATTCGAGGCGTTGTTGGATGCACTTGGAGAGCGATTCGACAGCTATGAGGCGTTGGCGGGAATTAATCTAGAGGAATCAGCGCTTGAGACCCCGAAGGACGGAAGTCCTCTGCTTGCAAACTGGAGCACGTTGAAAGGCAGCCATGCAGAGCATCTTGCGGAATCCGGCGTAACGTTGGAACGGGCATTCCCCTCGACGCCGACGCTGTTCTACTTCAATGGGGGTCCAGCGGACTTGTCGCATTTCGAGGACGCCGCGCTCACGGCCGGCATCGGCATGGGAGGACCGGACACTTACATAGGGGCGTTCGAGGATAATTTGTGGCTAAGGCATTCGTATGGGCTAGCGCGACGCCTAGCCGGGACGGTTCCGGTGGGTTTCGCGGTACAGTGGCACAACTACACTCGGACTGGGGCGAGTGGGAAGTGGACGCATCCGGGAGGCGCTGTTCCCGTCGGCCAGATCTACGATTTTTCAAGAAGGGATTTGGGCACGAACTTCGTATTCTGGGTGAAACGCAAGCCGTACTGGGACAACGTAAAGGCGCTATTGAGGGAGCTCGGGCGCAGCGGGGACCCCGCAGGTGGGCTCGATGCCCGTTGCCCAACGATGCTCCGCCCGTGCAAAACCTGACCTCGGCATCGCAAGGATGCGGCTATGGCGGGCGATTGGGACGTGACGTTCGCTCGATCCCGGTCGCTGGCTTCCAGGCCGTCGGCTGGATCTTGATCGCGGCTAAGCTGTGTGATGCGGGGCGACGGCGACGCATCGCCTCGTGTTGGAATATGTTCTACGCTGGGCCCTGGGGCGCAATTGAAAAGGTCGGCTCCTAACCCCGCTCTTCCTAAAACGCAAGGCGAGCGATCCTGCGGCAACGGCAAGATTTTGGCGTAGGTACGAAAGCCGCGGCCTTAGAGGGCGCGGCGCTGTCGTACGGGTCTAGCCGGTTCGGGCCTTTCTCGGTCTTGTTAGCGTAACTGGTGGTTGGGCAGTGATAGCCGGTGTACAGAATCCATGGCGTGTCGTCGTTGCGGCTTTGGCGCTTGTGCTGCTCGCGCTGCTGAGCGTAGTGGCCGCGATGACACTCGAGGGTTTTTTTGCCGACCTGTCGCGCGGAGTAATGGCGCTTGCAGCTCTGGGGGCATTGGTCGCGGGATTGGCGCTCTTGCAGCCGACATGGTTGCTATGGATCGTGACGGCATTGACCTTGGTGTTGGTTGGCCTCGTCAATTACTTTGTCCCGGGTACTGGGATGCTGACTTGGGCGAGCTATGTTGCGGCCGGACTCCTTTTCGTTCCGGCCTTCGCGGCATTGCTGGGCGGCAAAGCACCCTTGCGAAGTGGCGCCGGATCCGGATTGGTCTTGGTTTGCTTGTCGTTTTTTTTGCTAGCCGTTGTCATATCTTGGTCGCTTTCGCCGCCGAGCCTGCGCGTTCTCCTCGGAGCAATCAAGAACTGGGCGATGTTCGCCGCGATCTGGGCATTCTTCGCGTTGTACCCGCTTGAGTCCAGGTGGGTGGCAACTTGGCTAAAGGGTCTCTTGTTTATCGCTCTGGTCCAGTGGGCTCCGATTCTTTACCAGACACTTGTCGTAGGAACCGCGAAGCAGAGTCTCGGGCAGCCCCTCTCACCCGATTCAGTGACGGGCACGTTCGGCGGTAGTCCAGACGGCGGTGGTTTGGCGCCGGTTCTAGCGCTTTTCCTCGTATCGGTCTCCGCGGTGCTCTTTGCGCTTCACCGTAGGAAGGTCGTCTCCTACCAGGCGTTGACTGCCTTGGTTGGTGTCCTGTGGCTCCTTCTGCTATTCATGGAAGAGAAGATCATCTTCTTCTACATCCCCATAGCGCTTTTGTTCGTGTATCGTGACTATTTGCTTAAGCGGCCGCTTGCGTTTCTGGGTGGTACAGCAGCTGTTTTCACAGTCCTGGTGCTTATTCTCGTCGGTTACACGGCGTTGCACTGGGCGGAGCGGGACAAGACGCCCTGGCAGAGCCTGACCTACAGCTTCCGGATCGAGACGAGCTATCAACAGAAACTTGAGGGATTTCTAACCCGCCCAGGCGTGGTGCTATTCTGGTGGGAGCAGCATGCTGTGAAGGATGCCACGGAGCTCTTCTTCGGGCACGGTCTGGGTGCTTCCAGGACAGGCGGAAGTATCTTAGGTGATGCGGCCAAAGAGAACGAACCCTGGTGGATCGATCGGACTACCCTCTCCGCGCTGCTATGGGACCTCGGGGTCTTCGGTACGGTCTCCTTCTATGCTCTCCTGGGTGCGCTAATCCTGATGGCCGGCGCGCTTGCCCGGAACGCGTCGCTGCTGCCCTGGCAGACCGGGCTCGCCGCCGGTCTGCAGGCGAGTGTTCCGCTTTTTGCGATGTCCACGCTTTACCGCAACGACCTGCCCTATGCGGCTCCGATGGTCTTCCTGTTCATGGCGTTGATCGGGCTCCTTTGGTGGCTACATCGCCGAACGATCTTAAACTACTTGTCAGGTCGGCGTCTGGCGGTTACGTAGTGTGCGAAAGGAGCTGAGCCGCTTGCGTTGTGTGCACCGCTGAACAGATACAAGTAAACGAGTCGCCCGATGGCCCGCTAAGAGCTCAGGGGCACACCAATGCTTCCCGCGGAAGGGGAGCTTTCTTGTTGTGCTTACGGCTATCCTTGGATACGCCAGCCTACTGCCGGCGCCGGACTCTTCCGAGCATAAACAAGCGCCACCGCGGGTCGCCGGACGCGCCACGGGAATGTCTTCTGCGCTTCTCTCTGTCCACTCTTCGCCGACATCGCTTGGTTCCGCTTCTCAGTGCCAGTCAGAAGGCCTAACTTAAGGTATTCAACTAGTGCGTAAAGTTATCTTCGTCGGTAGCGCATCATTCAGCGGCTCGACAGTACTAGATATGACCCTGGGCAATGACCCAAGGGGGTTTTCGGTCGGGGAGCTGAGCTACTACCTCAATCCGCTCAAACGGCACACACGGCAAGCGATATGCGGCTGTGGTAGCCCAGACTGTGATATTTGGCCGAGGGTCCGGAAAGGCGGCCCTGAGCGTGCCTATGAAACTCTTTTTGCAGCCTTCCCGGAAGTGGAGTTCATCGTCGATTCAAGCAAGGATCCGTTCTGGATTGACAAACAGGTGCGGCGTTTGGCGAGGCAGGGGATTGAGACCCGGCGCATTTTGATTTGGAAAACGCCTTTGGAGATCGCGAACTCCTATCGCAAGCGAGGCAGGTTTGAGGATTGGGAGCGGGCTTGGATAAATTATCATCGACTATTCTTTGCTTTGTTCCCCGAATGGCGTGCCATCCCCTACCGGGTATTTGCGAACGACCTCAACGGCCTAAGGCGCGTCTGCGAATACCTTGACATACCCTACTTCGACGGTAAGGAGCGGTATTGGGAGAAAACGCACCACCTTTTGTTTGGGAACAACACGGCGCGCGTCCACTTGTATGAAGATGGTAGCTCAGGCTTTGCAGCCCTGAAGGGTCGTTTCTCCGCTGCTGAACAGAAAAGACTCGAGTCGGATCACCGAAGAATCTACTACCGAGCCGTCGAGGATTCTGCTTTAGAGGCGTCCGTAACTGATCGCCTCGCCGAATCGAGCCAACTCGCTGATTTGGTGCGTGTTCTAGAGGGGCGTAGCGTCTTGGACGCCGTGCCAGACCTTGACCGCGACGGAGCGAATTCGGCAGTCCGGATGGCGCTATGGGAGCTGGAAGCCCGCCGCCTCAAACGGGGTATCACGTTGGCGATTGGCCGGTGGAGGCTTGCGCGAGGTAGTCGGGCGACTCCGGACTCGTGACCGCGGTGTCGCGCATGCAAGTTCACTGGTGCCCGCAATCATGCTGTCTATTGGGCACACTGACCACAGCAGAACCGAAAATCGGGCTGCAGAACGTCGATACCGTGTTTCTTCATGCCGGGCTCTAGATCGATCGAACGGCATTCTGTCAGCGGCAACATAACGAACCCAGCGAAAATATCAATCGTCCCGAAAGTCATCGGAGGCGGGTCGCGGCGAGCCGCCTCCGATGACTTTTGCAACCCTCAATATTAACTTGCGTCACCTCTGGAGTTGACTGTGCCTAGGATCCTTGAGGGCCAAAACTTGTTGCGATTGAGTCAGGTTTTTACACGCCTTGTCGGTCTGAGGCGAAGCCTCGCTAATGTGTCTACTAGACGGGCAATAATGGCGGGGATGGGACGAGCGGTCATCGTAAACGCCATAACGAAACGAGATCCTTACCGAGTAACTCGGACGTCCTTTCGGCGTCATGTAGGAACAGGCTCCCGCACGCTAGCTTGTCAGCCTCGGAGAGTGCGGGGATTGGCGGCGACATTGCTCGCAATCCGCGGACGGCGCGACGGATCCCATGCGGGAAGAAGGGGCGAAGCAGAGCTCGAAGCTTCGGGCTGCGAGTTATCCGATCGAAGCCGGGGAAACGGGAGTGCGTTCCAACATTCTCCCGTGGTAGCTCTAACATCGCGAGTTCGGCCTGGATGCGCAGATGATTGCACAAATCGAGTAGCACCTCGCTGGGTTGTGACACGAGTTCCTCGAAAAGAATTACCTTCAATCTTTCGTCGCCGAAGGTCTCAGAATACCGTTTCAGGTTATCGTAGTAGAGACTGTTGCGCACCCAGGGTTCGCCTGAACGCACCGCCTCGCAGAAAGGCTTTCTCTCCGAGCCGGTCCGTACACGCATCCAGTACTGGGAATAGGCGCGGGAAACGGGGTGCCTGATTATCGCTAGTAGCCGGACGGCTGGGATCGTTTCGGCGATTCGTGTGCAGGCGTGTTCCGAGGGCAGGTACTGGGGGCTCACTTCGCCGATCGCTTTTCTGCCACGGCCGGGTTCGAAGAGCTGCTCGTACTCCTGCAAGGTCCTTATAGGAAAGATAAGCCGGGGCTTTCGTCTATATATTTCGCTATGTGGGTCGTATGCGAAATAGCGTGCCTCCTTGAGCTCCGGAAGATAGACTTGCGGATGCTGCTGGAGCCAGGCTGCCAAAGACGTGGTTCCAGCCTTGTGGGCGCCGATGCAAAGAAAGTTAGGTAACATTGGAGTCTACGCCCGCATCTAGAATGATTTTGGCAACGCGCCCAAAATTCTTGGGCGAGTAGCTTGTAGCAGCATGATCTCTTGCGGTCCGCTGCAAACCTGCCCATTGCGCGCGATGGCGGGCAAGATAAGCAACCCGGTCGGCTAATGCGTCGAGAGTCGGCGCTAGGAAACCCGTTTCCGAGGCGGAGAGCGTTCCGTCGGGATCGCAGTTCATGCTAATGACCGGGACACCGCGCATCCACGCTTGTATGAAGGTATTCGGGAAGCCCTCCGCATCGCTGGTGTTGACAAACAACCAGGCTTGCGCAAGAGATTGATTGACCACTTCCGGCGTGCATTCCCCTTCGTATGTAAGGTTCGGTGTTCCGGCGATTTCGTCCTCGAGACGCTGTTGCCAGGGTGTGTCGGGAGAAGGCTTGCCCACCATCACGAATTCCAGTCTGTCGTCGTCTCTGAAGCGCTGCGCGAGTCGGACGAAGATCTCAGGGCGTTTCCAGCGCTTTAGATTTGCGACCCAGAGTATGCGTTTGCGAGCAGACCATGCGCTCTGCTCGGTCGGAACTGGATGCCCATTGGGGATGACGATCGCATCTGACCGTGAGTAGTGTCGCCGCAAGAGAGCCGCCTGGGTTTCTGTCTGCGCGACGATAACATGAGCTTGGCGAATAGCGCGCTCTACGAGGCGTTTCTCGAACGCAACCCGTAGCCCGGTCGCATCGCCGGCGAAGTAGCCGGGAGTCACGTCGAAATCGTGGGCCACATGCCAGACCAAACGGCACGCGCGACGGCTTGCATAGGCGGCCGCGACGGCGGTGTAGGTGCCAGCGACGCGTTGGTAGATTACATCCGGCTCAAGCTGTGTCAGCGCCATCCACAATTTGCGCGCGTCGAGCATTGTCCCGCGGGCGGCGGCGATCGGCCAATGGCAACCGACATCGATGAAGCCGTAGCGCTCGAACACAGAAGTTCGTTGGAAGCGCTTCGCGAGGAAGGAAACCTCGACCGTTGGAGAAGCCGCAAGGACTCGCGCGATCTGTTCCGTTTGGTACTCGGCCCCTCCCCGCGTAGCCGACAAGTGGTTCGGAGTAACGATCGCGACCTTAGTTCTTGTCACTGGACATATCCGTGAGGTCTTGCGCGTCGGGCGGCCTCCAACACACCAGGGGAGTTCCCACGGGGCTCGTGCACGGTCGCACAAAACGGCCAGGAGTTTTCCCACCGGCAGGCCAGCTGCAGGAAGCAGCAGCAGCGCATTCTGGAATGCAATTCACGCGGCAATTGATTCGCCAATCGAGGACAATTGAACGACACGGCCTTGATCGGATGGGCGATCCGCTCTTAATCAGCCAGGTCGGGCACAGCTCCGTGGACGATAGTAGCATGGTTTGAATTCGGCAAGGGGCGTAGAACCTTCTCCGGTGTCCCTTTCGCAGTTATTGTTGCCGCGGCATTCGCCTGACCTTAGTCGTTTCGTCGGCCGAATGCACACCTGGAGCGGCGCAACGCTAGACCGCGGCATTCGGTGAGGGTATGCTTCGAGCCATTCTATGCGTAGATGACTATGGTACACGGGGGCCGCCGCCCGCTGGAGAGGCCCGCGACCTAAACGACCGCGATCATTGGAGCGGATCCATGGCGACGACGAGTGATCGGCTGTTCACGGCTTCCGTGAACTGGGTTCAAGGGCACGTGTTCCCCCGCCTTATCGGTAGGTCGCAGGTCGAGCATCGCCAGCAGCTCTTGGCCGCCCAACCAGAGGCTTGGCAGAATCGGCTGAGGGAACTGGAGGTGCCGGTCGAGCAACTGTCTTGGGGGCCAATGACACTGCTGCCATGGAGGGTGTCCTGCTTGATCGACGGAATCGAGTCGGAACCGCCGAACGCCGTCCTGGAGGTGGGCAGCGGCGCAAGCACCGTCGTGATCGCAGCGCTGGCAGCCAAGTACGGCTTCTCGGTGGTCTCCCTAGAGAATTTCCGAGGGTCCTACGACTCGGTGAAGTCCCTCCTGGCGTCCTCGCCGGGCGGGGCATCTGTGCAATTGAGGCAGGTCGGGTTCGTGCGTCGGCGTTATCCAGATGGCAAGGCGTACCGGTGGTATGACATTGACTTGTCTCAATTCGACGTACCGTTCGACTTTGTCCTGATCGATGGTCCTTCGTCAAAGCTGGTTGGCCGCAACGGTGCGCTGCCGGAGATCAGCCCTTACCTTGCGGACCGGCATCGGATCTATGTCGATGATGCGCTTGGCGACCATGGCAGGCACTGTTTGGAGGAATGGCGGCATTACTTCCCTGGGCTTGTCGTAGAAGAGATGGCAGGTTGCGGCAGGATGGCGTGCCTGCGTCTAGAAAGACGCTGATTACTCGCCATCCGTGACCGAATCAGCGCGCGAGGCCAGATTGCCTTGGCCGCAAGCAAAACGCGAATGGGTCAGAGTTCGATTATACAGGTTCTTGTCTAACCAATACCTAGTTCGCGATACAGGGCGAGAAGTTTCTCCCGGTGGCGGAGGACCGAGAAATCCTGTTCGACCCACCGACGCCCTTCTCTGCCCATAGCACAAATCGTTGGAGGTTCAAGCTCGGCGAAGCGAGATAGAGCGCTCGCTAGCGACTCCGGATCGCCGCTCTCGAAAACCGCGCCTGTCTGGCCTTCGCGAATCAGTTCGGGGATGCCGCCGATTCGTGCGCCAATGACGGGTCTGCCGAGCGCGTAGGCTTCGAGGAGGCTAATCGGCGCGTTTTCGTACCATTCCGAGGGGAGTACTAGTGCTCTGGATGAGCGGATGCCACTATGCAAATCCTCCCCTGTCCGGTACCCAAGGAACTTCGTGTCAACACCGAGTTGTTCGCTGAGCGCCCGAAGAACCGGCTCTTCGGGTCCGGACCCGATGATTCTGAGAGGCACGGACGACAAGGCAGCGGCGCGGATAAGTGTTCGAAGGCCCTTCTCAGGTCCCAATCGCCCAGCGTAGACAAAATGCTTTCCGGGTGAATGGTCTGCTCTGAATTTGCTGACATCGACGAAGTTGGGAATGTAGGCGAACCTTTCTGGGTTCCAACCCCACTGGGCGAGCTTTTCAAGATAGAATCGGCTTGGGACGACGAACCGGTCGACGTGACGTTCATAGAGTCGGAGAAGACGATGGACGAATGTCTCCAAGGCGATGACGGCGCTCAGGGTGAATGAGTCCTTAACGCACCTGTGCCTGAGCACGTTCCAGATGCGACCGTTCTTGCAACGCTCGCAAAGCCCGTCGTGAGCCAACATTTTATAAGCTGGGCAGGCGAGCTTCAGGTCATGAAGCGTCAATATAGTCGGTAAACCTTCCGCTTTGAGTACGCCAAGGATCGACGGCGAGATGTGATGATAGATGTTGTGCGCGTGGGCGAGGTCGGGTTGGGCATCGTGAATTAGCTGGCGGATCCTGGTGCGCGCCTCGAGAGAATAAATGACTTTCGGCACGCGCGCGAGCTTTTCGAAGAGCGAATAGTCTTCGCCGTACTCGATTTCCTCCACGAAATGATCGGACCATGGCGTGGGTTGATTCCGAGGGTGCCGCATCGAGAATGGAACGGTCTCCCAACCATATGCCTCGAGTAGATTTGCGGCCTCCAAGCAGACAATCTCGGCCCCGCCGCGGCGGTAATGGTAATTGTTGATTGATAGCAGTCGTGGCATGGCCCGTTACTCGTCATTTAAGTTTAGAGGACCTGTTTCCAGTAAACGCTCTTGCCGACGACAGGAGGTGTACTTCTGTGACGCGGAGCTTCTTGCTTTTTCAGTGCGAGCGTTTCTCGTTTTCTCGGTTGGCTCTCGGCACGCGCCGATACCTACCATTTCCTGACTGGCGGACCATACATTTTCAGGATTGAGGCAAAAGCACTCATCGAGGTCTGCAATCGTCTTACGGCGCGAATGCCGAACGCACACGTGATCAATGGAGTTCAAGCTTGGGATCCGCATTATAGCGGAACGCCTGCAGAGCGACAGCGGCTGGGTCCTGCTGCCGGAGGCAAAGGTGTCCATTTAGAGGACAGTCAGTTGTATGAGATGGCTTGAGTAACGCGCGAGAAGCCCAAGAGAGGTGAGGCTGTCTGCTCTGGCGGCTCCCGATGTTTGAAACGCATCGTTTTTACAAGGATTGGTGCATCAGATGAAGGAGGTTCTGCTGGGCAGTGTCTTTGGAGTGATCGACGGTCGCCAGCGGGAGGGCCTTGCCGGCTTTGGGCGCGACAGGCTGGCGGTTTCTGCGCTGTCGCCAACCTTGCCCCCTCGAAGAAATGCGCCGCGCGCGATGGCGCGGCTACCGCGTCTGTGGTTGCTGGTATCGCAACGCCAACCTCAGGGCGTTGGCCCCGCTCCGTGGCGAGGAAGTTGGTCGCGATATGAAGGCAAGGCGCTGTCTAGTGCGTAAGATGGGTATCAGGGCGGAAGTGCTATGGAGGTTGTCGGTGGGTGGGCACGCGCCAGGGGTGTCTCGCTGGGGCAGGAGCCGAGCAACGCGAAGCTCCGCGGCGCCCTGGAGCGCAAGTAACCAGGAACGGAAGGATGCTGGCAACCTATTTTGGCTGTGGCATCTTGCATCCCTCGATCGAGGATGTTCCTCCGGACGGCCGCCGCGCGGCTTGGGGTGGTATAGGGCCCTGAAGTCGATGCCCTTGCAGGCCTACTAACTAGGCCTGCGGCGGATGGTCCACGCGTGCTTTGGCGCGACGCCGCGTATTCGCGTCTGCAGGCTTGACGTCAGCTTCCATGCTGCCGAAGCTTCGAGAGCGCCATGTTGCCTGTTGCGCGTCCCGTTTAGTAGGCTGGCTAATGGGTAATGTAGTGGTTAGAGAGATGAAGGTTGTTTGGTTGGGGCTGCGGGGTTTTCCCGGCGTCATGGGTGGTGTGGAGGCCCATGCCGAGAAGATCTGCCCACGCCTTGTCCAGCTGGGTTGCGATACCGAAGTAATTGCGCGATCACCGTATGTTCCGGCAGGCACTACGGAGTTCCGTGGTGTTCGAGTGCGCCGGCTTTGGGCGCCTCGCTCGAAGTATCTGGAGTCCTTCATTCACAGTTTTCTAGGTGTGCTCTACTGCGCCGTGAAGCGCCCTGACATCGTTCACATCCAAGCGATTGGGCCGGCGATCATGACGCCCTTGGCGCGCTTGCTTGGCCTGCGAGTGATCGTGACGCACCACGGTCCCGACTATGACCGGCAGAAGTGGGGGGGGCTTGCTAAGTTAGTGCTCAGGCGCGGCGAAGCTTGGGGTATGCGGTTCGCAAACGCGCGTATCTCGATCTCAGAGACGATTGAGGCTGCTATGGGCGCACACTATGGAGTTGAGTGCGTACGGATTCCGAATGGCGTCGATTTGCCCGCACTGCCTGGTTCCGCGGAACGGCTAGAGCAGTTCGGGCTGGTTGCTCGGCATTTCGTACTCCTCGTGAGTCGCCTGGTCCCGGAGAAGCGCCATGAGGATCTCATCCGGGCCTTCTCGATTGCGCAGATTCCGGGTTGGAAGCTTGCCCTGGTTGGGTCTTCTGATCATCCGGACCGTTATACCGCGCGAATCAATGAGCTCGCGCAGACGACACCTAACGTTGTCACCACCGGTTTCCAGTCCGGGGAGACCCTTAAGCAGCTCTTTGCGCATGCTGGGCTTTTTGTTTTGCCTTCGTCGCACGAGGGCTTGCCGATCGCTCTCCTAGAGGCGCTGAGTTACGGTCTGCCGGTGTTGGCGAGCGATATTCCTGCCAATCGGGAGGTTGGACTGGCGGAGGAACAATACTTCGCTCTCGGGGACGTTGAACAACTCGCGGAGCGGTTCAGAGTGTTTGCAAGATCCCCCAATGGATCGGTAGATCGTGACCAAGTCCGCCGTTGGGTTGCAGAGCGCTATAGCTGGGATGCCGCGAGTCGAACGACTTTGCAGGTCTACCATGGCGTTTTGGGACACACAGGTCAGCCCGCGCTGTGAGCTGCGGCATTTGAGGTATACATGACTGTCGGTGCGCAGCCAGTGCGTTCCTCAGTTCGCGGAGTGCCAGCCCGCCTGTTTTGCTTTGCGGTAACGCGCCGAGCAAGTTCGCCGGGTCCTGCAATCACCAGCTGCGAGGCACCAGCCGGTGCGGCAGCGGAGAACTGGATGAGCGGCGCGCAAGTCGGAAGGTTGAGCCGGTCCAAGGGTTCTCGAAGATGGCGATCCGCACCCCCAGTCCCGTCAGTTGAATCCTGGCATTGTTCTTGACGGGTGACCAAACGCGAGGGGATCGCGCAACGACGTCCGCTCCCGCGGCCTTCCTTGAGTACTACACACGCTCGGCGACATGGTATAAGCTGGAGCTATGGAGTAAATGGACCACAGAAGCCTTCTGCGCGGCCAGTTGCGCTGCGCAGGCGCGCTGTGAAAGGGCGTACAAGCTGAAGAAGCGCACTGGGAGTTTTGGATGCCTTGAGGTTGCCTCGCGCAGCGATCCGAAAGCCAACGGGACCAGGGTAAGATCGAGGCGTGGGGCCGATACGTTTATATGGCGAATAGGAAACTGGATCAACTCAGGAAGGCGCGAAGATCTATATTACTGCGCCATATTTCGATCCCGATGAGTGGTTATCGGGCTGCGCCGGTAGCGACTGTGTCGACGAGGCCCGCAACGCCCGCACTGGTCGATATTGGGCGGCGCGAGGCGAGTGCTTTGTCTTTAGCTAAGGAGACTCCCCGCTCACGATCCGCGGCTTCCCCTTCGGCCGCAACCTCGCGAAACTTGCCTAGGTCTCATCTGAGAGTCGCTTAGCCAACAGACTCCTTGTCGCTGTGGCGAGTGGCTGATGCTTCGACGCCGTGTGGCGATCCGGAGGGGAACAACCATCTTGATGACAGCTTAATTAACGCGGCAACCATTCGAGTCCTAATTATGCCAATGCCCGAAATCATCGACCGACTTCACCAAGTTTATGTGCGCAAAAGACTGAGAAGTAGGCGCTGCGCTCCCACGCAGAGCTTTGGCGTCGTCGCGTATGCTCCTCACAGAACGGCATCTATGTTCATTTTCAAGCTGTTCCGGGACCTTTCCATGGATAGAGGGGTGTCGTTTTTCTCGGCCAATAACTCGCCTCCGAATCACGACCAGTTGACATCAGACATCAACTCGTCGTTCTGTGTCGCGCCAGTCCGTTCTTTCACGTTTAGGACGCATTTTGAAAACATAGGGCAAATCAAGAATGTCGTACAAATCCGGGATCCGCGCGACATCGTTGTTTCCGAGTATTTCTCGTTGGCCTACAGCCATCCTGATAAGAGCTGGCCGGCCGAGCAGAAGCTCGCCAGGGACACCGTTCGAAGCATGACGGTCGATGAGTATGCTCTATCTGTGATAGAGGATAACAATCCGGCCCTCAGGCTCTCAAAGTACTCATTGAAACATCGGCTCTTGGAGTTGTTGCCCGCCATCGCCGCCGATGCGACGATCGTTCGATATGAGGATATGGTGCGAAATTACGGCCAATGGCTCACTGCCGTGATCGGCGTGTTTGAGTTCGGCGAATGCAGCAGCTCTGTGCATCGGCGCTATTATCGAAAGTACAATCACGTCTTTAGGCCTCCGGAAACCGAGGACATTTATGCCCACAAGCGGTCTATCTTGCCGGGCAACCACAGAATCCACCTCAGCCGAGAGAGCGTTGAAGCGTTGAACGAACAATTCGCAGGATTCCTGGCACGCTACGGCTATCAAAGCTAGAGCGGAAGACCAACGGCGCTAACGATCTCCTCGTTCGATTCTGGCCACCAAGAACCGGCCTCCTAGGCTTGGAACGGGGAATGTCGTGGATCTCTCATCGAAAGCGGTCCATTTACCGGCCCGCTGGCCGCGGAATCGGTCGGAAGATCGGGCGCAGAGAGCAGAACTGGAATCTGCGGGATATTGCAGGCGAATGGCGTTGACATCGCATCGCCACGGCGAGGGCGACGCAGGGAAATCCTCGGGTACGCGTGAAGGCTTCTTGGGAAAGGCGAAGGCGCTCGCCGCACTCAGTCGAGAACAGGGCCTACTTGATCGGGTCGTGCACATAATGAATGGCACGCCAGAGATTGTGCCTCAGCGGCGTTGGAACCGATATCGTTGCGATGCCTCGGTACGACAGGTACCTGTCAGATCACTTGTTCGAGATCGAGTGATGTATGCTCGCGTCAACACTCATAACTAAAGCCATATTAGCAACGGCTGCTGTGTTTGCCCTGCTTTGACTACAAGCTGCTTTCAGCCACTTGAAGCGAGATGTATTAGCGATCTGCTGTAGCAACTGCTCCGGGAACTTTTGTAACATTTAGCGGCACAGGGTCACAGCGACACGGGCGCCGGTCCGCCCCCTTCATGCTTGCCTATGCGTCACCCAAAACCTTGCGCCCTCGCGGTGCGGCCGGATTTGGGCGCTGCTGTAAGGCCTGCGGTTGGCCGCAGAAGCGCGCCCCTAACGATCATGGGGCGAGCCGAGCCACCCCGGACGATGAAATGTCGTCTCGCCCCTGATCGTTCCCTCACCCCAACCCTCTCCCAGAAGGCGAGGGAGCGAACGCGCTGCGCGAATTTCATCGTAAAGTTTCTATAAAACAAGGCGCCATGGCGAACGTCGATCTGCGACATCCGCCGTGAATGGCCCAACACACCAAGCCTCATCGGCTGCTCGCCGACTTCGATAAAGCTACCCTTTGCGTCCGGCTCGAGATCCGACCCCTGGAACCTGGCCATTACCGCCTAGAGGTTTTTCACCGGATGACCGATAAGACGCTTACGAAACGGATCATGGCTTACCAATGCTGAACGATGCAAAGAACACCGACATAAACGTGAACCGGACCATGCCAGCTAAGAAATTTATCATTCTCGCCGCCACTCGCTCCGGCTCGACGTATCTTAAAGACCTGCTTGACAGCCATCCGAGGATTCGGGCGTGGGGAGAAATATTCTTGCGAAAAAGCGTAATGCCAGGCACCTTCGCTCATTATTGCAAATCCAGTCCTCCTCATTCTGCGCTATATTCTTTATTAGGAGGCAGATTCGCCTCGAGAGTGCCTTACAACTTTGGGATGATGTGGCTCCACAAAAGATTTCTCGATTGGTTTTATTCTTTTGGGGATTCAAGCGACGAACAGGCGGCCGGTTTTAAATTAATGTACGGCGACGTGAATGCTTATCAAAAAAGATGGATAAGGAAAGAGGGCGTTAGCGTCATACACCTTATTCGAGAAAACGCTCTAAAAAGACACCTTTCGATTTTAACTAGCCAGAAAAGACGATTCGCCCATTCGACTAAGCAAGTGAAGCCGATAAAGGTCTATTGTAATCCAAATACAATCGCTGAGGATCTGAAACGGTACATGGTGACACAAGACAGAATGCGGAAAACCTTCCTGAGTAACCCGACGATAGAGGTCCACTACGAAGACTTCTTGTACAGCTATCCAGAACCCTATGACAAAGTTTTGGATTTTCTGGGCGTCGAGCGCTGGCAGGCGCCACCGGCGAAATTAAGGAAGCTAAATCCGGACTCTGCGGAAGACATTATCGAGAATTATGAGGAGATTGTGGACGCTTTGGCCGACACACCCTATGAGCGCTTCCTGAAGTGAAAGACAGAACCGTATGTCGATCCGCTGGCAACGCATCACACCAGTCGATGAAACCCTGCCCGATGTCTATTGCATGAGTACCATTCAGAGCGAATGGGACGAGGCCACGCTGTGGCATACCTATGTTAGGCTCGCCGAACGGGAGGCGGTCTTCCGCTCGTTGACGTTCAGCTTGGTCTGCGCCCCGTCTATCATCACAGGACCGATCGAGTCAGTGCACATCTATTCATTTCCGTAATGTTCAGCGACATGTTGAGCTGGGGCTGGCAAACACGGCAACTATTTTAACAAACGTCGCGCGCGGCCACCCGGAGTTGCCTAGGAGTTCCTTCCGCATAGCGACTATGGCACCCGACAGGTCACTACGTGCGTTCTGGGCCGGAGACCGCGCTATGCGCGGGGATAACCGAATAGCTCATAGTCGTACTCGTAAATCCGGTAGACGGCTTCGCGCAGGCTCCGAAGCTCAATGTCATCAATCGGTGCTTGATTGGTAGAGCGATTAAGTTGCGGTATGTGAGAATTTAGCTCCAATCTTTGCAGGACGTAGCGAATGTCGTCGGCCAGGGTTTCGACACGGCCGACGTAATTGACGAGCAGTGTAGCTGCCCGTTGCGGGTGGGTTACGAATTTGAATTGGGGCCGGAAATGCAAGCTATCCAGGAACTTCGGATCTGTGGAAAGCTGCTCGACCACTTGGGGGAGGCTGCGATCCTGGATGTAGCGCCGCGCGAAATCTCGATCGTGGCTGTTCATGCCGCCAGCTGCGAGGTACCGGTAGGCGGAAACCAATCGGGCAAGCGGGTCCCGGACAAACGTGAATTTAAAATAATCTGATGCCTTCTCGTAATTGCGGGCATAGTAATGCGTTATCGAGTGGTGGCTGATTTGATGGCCGAAGATAGCGAACGCGATCGATGTGCCGGCGGCCTTGGGAATGTGGATGAAAATCGCTTTGTGCCGATCAAAGGTGCCGCCGAACTCGCTGCCGAGTTTTTCAGCCCGCTTCCGGGAGCCGGTGGTAAAGTGAGGGAACAATGCTTTAGGCATAGGCGAGATTCTGCAAAGAACGTGTTTGGCGATGCGTCCGGAGACGATGCGGGCCGCTTGCTTCGTCTTAGAGCAGGCGACGCCGCAAGATGACGCGTGCGCGAGCGGATGGCCGGCCACCCCCGTTTAAGACGTTTCATTTGGTGTTGCTGTCAACGACGCGGCGCTTTGTAGTTGTTCGGCCCTGGGCGCGGATTTGAGATTCCATGCGGCGCAGCGGAGGGTGTCTGCTAAGCGGTCTATCTCGCTGCGCTTGCCGGCGATGACGACGGCGCGCGCTACCAGAGCCCTCAGCCGGAGAGCGTGAACGTTGCGCTTCAGGATGCATGTTGGATGCTGCTTGATGTGTCTGGCGATTGATTTCAGCGTTTGCAGCAACATCCGCTGCCACCTGTCGGGAATGTCGGGGTCATCGGCAGGTATTCTGTAGGCATTGCGATAACAGGATAGCGTCGGGCCTGAGCGACCGAACCCAGCAAACATTGCCTTTGCGTATGACCACCGAAGCCTGTTGGCCGGCATGTAATGCCTGAATACCATACTATCCTCATACCACAGTCGCCAGCCGGCGAGGCGAAGCGCCAGGCAGAGTTCTTGGTCGTCTCCGGAAGCCAGGCGTGCCCCGGCGCGACCGGCGTTGAGGAACTCGAAGCCTTGGTCAAAGAGGCCGAGAACGGCCTTGCGCCGTAAGCAGAGTCCTGCACCATAAAGATACCCGCGCCCTTCCGTAACGTCGCCTGAGCGTTCAGCCTGCCGGCCAATGGCGTAGCCTCCTGCCGCATCGTAAAACCATTTGGGCGGCGTCTCGGCAAAAGCCGCTTCACTGCGCCCGCCAACGGCGCCAATCGAAGTGCTCCCGCGGAGGGTTGCGAGCGCGCGCTGTACCCATTCCGGGCAGATCCAGTTGTCGTCGTCAACGAAGCAGAGGAATTCACGTTGAGTTGCCTCGATGCCTCGGACTCGAGCATACCCCAGGCCTAGACGCTCCTCGGCAACGACCTGCAGCGCTGTAGGGCTTCCAAGGTCCCGCCAGATACGAGTCGCGACGTCCGCAGTTCCGTCGGACGACCCGTTGTCGACAAGGACCAACGTCCACTCGTCCGGGGATACCCCTGTCTGCGCTGCAATGTGCCCCAAGGTCGTCGGAAGCCGATCGGCGCTATTATGGCAACACAGGATGATGTCGATACCGGTGTGCATGGCAGTTCCAGGAAGTCGTCCTATGCTTGAGGCTTTGGAAATATGCGGCGTGGAGACCAGCGGAAGGCAATCACTGGGCTTAAGCACCCGCTTCGCGTTTGGTTGCAAATTATGCTGACGCCATTATTCTGTTGAGTTTTTTGCGCGAACACCGACATTTCACCAGTATCGGTCCAGTCCCACCGGCCAAGCTGCTATGGGACGCGAGAATGGGTCCGGGGAGACTAGTAGACCTGGATATGGGTACGCCCTATACGAAAGCCGCATGCGCAGTAGGCGATTGCGCCGCCTGCGGGATGTCGACGCCTTGAGGCGTGTAGAACTTCGCCCCCCTCAAGGAGCCTCCCCTACAACGAAAAACTCGCCGTTTCGTGTTGGCCCCGGTGCGGCGCCGGCGTTGCGCACTAGCTTGTGCCGCCAAGCCGTGCCAAAAGCACCGCCTCGCGCAGTCTTCTATCGAAAACCTCCAAGTCGATGGTGATTGGAGAATTTCCTGGTCCCACCGGTGTCCTGCGTTCAATATCGGACCGAGCGACTAGCGACCGATATTTAAGCCCGAGCTTGCGCGCGATATTCCAATTGTACGGCTTGATGTGATCGCTAGGATGAATCTCAAGAAGTACCGCCCCGGGCTTCATGAAGACGGAGTCCGATAGGTCCGACCCACTAACCCCG